>Ga0209706_10001104_pt1 | contig 15269 bp, 13 predicted proteins | sample PPLLaktember2015_6_FD_187263 | JGI IMG/M metagenome (GOLD analysis project Ga0209706, IMG submission 187263) | Freshwater sediment microbial communities from Prairie Pothole Lake near Jamestown, North Dakota, USA - PPLs Lake P8 Core (1) Depth... | ecosystem: Environmental > Aquatic > Freshwater...
TCGTTTTTTCTCCTTACCAGATGCCGCTCAAGAGACTGACGCCATGCGCCCCGTGCTGCATGGCGGCGTCGAGCAATTCCGGTTTCATACCGCCGAGCGCGTACACCGGCACCGGATAATTCTTCACCAGCGCGGCAAACTTTTCCCAGCCCATGCCGGCGGCGTCGGGATGGGTCGGCGTCGGCAATACCGGCGACAGCACGACAAAATCGGCCTCCATTGCCGCCGCCTGCGCCAGCTCGGCGACATCGTGGCAGGAAGCACCAAAGAGTGGCACTCCCGGGCGTTGCTTCAGGCGCATCAGCTGTTCACCGGGCAGGTGCACACCATCGGCGCCGCAGCGCCGGGCCAGGACTTCGTCACCATTAACCAGTACCCTGGCATCATGCTCATGGGCCAACTCCACCACGCGCCGCGCGAAGGATTCGAGTTGCTCCGGCGGCATGTCGTGTTCGCGCACCTGAACCAGTCGCACGCCTTTCTCCAGCGCGTCCTTGAGCCGTTGCATGAATTCCGTCACGCCGAATTTTTTGGCATGCGTGATCGCGTAAACCGCAGGCAGCGACAACGCGTGCAACACCTTGTCGTTTGCCGGCAGCAAGGGTCTGATGTTAACGGCGGAAGGATTTTCCCAAGACATGCTCTGCCCTTCGCGTCCGTGCGGCTGGCCATGCCACGCCAGCACACGGTAGAAATGCAGCCGCACCCGCTTCTCCGGATAGGCATATTCCTGTGTCACCCACGGATACACCCGGTCGGGATCGACGCCGAGTTCTTCGTGCAGCTCGCGCGCGAGCGCCTGTTCCACCGCCTCGCCGCTCTCGATTTTACCACCGGGGAATTCCCAGTAACCCTCCCACGGCTTGCCTGCCGGGCGCTGCGCCAGCAACACGCGTCCGTCCGCGCGCTGCAGCACCGCAACAGCAACATCGAGCACCTGCCGGTGTTCAGCCACGGCGTTCACGACGCCTGCTTCAGCAATTTCCAGGCAACGCTACCGCCGGCGCGCAGCGGGACCAGGGTGTCGTCGCCGAAGGCAAATTCTTTGGGCACCGCCCAGGACTGTTTCGCCAGCGTGATGCTGTCGCGGTTGCGCGGCAGCCGGTAGAAATCGGGGCCAAAGTGGCTGGCGAACGCCTCGAACTGTTTCAGCGCGCCGGCGGCTTCAAAGACTTCCACATACAGTTCGAGCGCGGCATGCGCGGTGTAGATGCCGGCACAACCGCAGGCCGACTCCTTGGTGCGGCGCGCGTGCGGCGCGCTGTCGGTGCCGAGAAAGAATTTCGGGTTGCCGCCGGTGGCAGCTTTCACCAGCGCCAACCGGTGTTCCTCGCGTTTCAATACCGGCAGGCAGTAATAATGCGGCCGCGCCCCGCCCTGGAACATGGCGCTGCGATTATGCAGCAGGTGATGCGCGGTAATGGTGGCCGCGACGCTGGCCGGTGCCTGCGTGACGAACTCGACGGCCTGGCGCGTGGTGACATGCTCGAGCACGATGCGCAGCCCGGGAAAATCGCGCACCAGCGCCGCCAGGTGCCGCTCGATGAATACCTGTTCGCGATCGAAGATGTCCACCGCCGGATCGGTGACCTCGCCGTGCAGCAGCAGCGGCAGGTCGTGCTGTTCCATCGCGGCGAACGCCGCGCGACAGCGGGCCAGATCGGTAACACCGTTCTCGGAGTTCGTGGTGGCGCCGGCCGGATAATATTTGACCGCGTTCACGAAGCCGCTTTTTTTCGCGGCGGCGATTTCTTCCGGCGTGGTGCGCTCGGTCAGGTAGAGCGTCATGAGCGGCTCGAAGCTCGCGCCGGGTGGCAGCGCCGCCCGGATCCGCTCGCGGTAGGCCAGGGCCTGGGTCACCGTGGTCACCGGCGCCTTGAGATTGGGCATGACGATGGCGCGCGCGAAACGCTGTGCCGTGTGCGGCAACACCGCGCGCAGGGCCGCGCCGTCGCGCAGGTGCAGGTGCCAGTCGTCCGGGCGTGTCAGCGTGAGCTGCATGAGAGATTCTTAAAAATTCCTACAAACCCAAATTTCACCGCAAAGACGCAAAGGTTGGATGAAAATTTTCCAGACAAAAATTTTTCTTTGCGTCCTTTGCGCCTTTGCGGTGAGATATTTTTCAGTTTCTTTCAGACATCGGGGAGCTTGGTAGCCTTGATCGTGTCGGCCTGTTTCTGGCGGAACTCGGCAAGCTTCTTCGCCAGCGTCGCGTCTTCGAGCGCGAGCATGGCCACGGCGAACAGTGCCGCGTTGCCGGCACCGGCGTCGCCGATGGCGAAGGTCGCGACCGGGATGCCCTTGGGCATCTGCACCGTCGACAGCAGCGAATCCATGCCCTGCAGGTGCTTGCTCGGCATCGGCACGCCCAGCACCGGCAGTGTCGTGTGCGCGGCCACCACACCGGCCAGATGCGCCGCGCCGCCGGCGGCAGCGATGATGCATTTCGTGCCGCGCGCGGGCGCGGCGCGCACGTATTCAGCCACGAGATCGGGCGTGCGATGCGCCGACATGACCCGGGCCTCGCAACTGACGCCAAAATCCTTGAGTACCTTTACGGCGGTCTGCATTACTTCCCAGTCGCTCTGGGAACCCATGATCACCGCCACGCGGGGATTGCTGCTCATCCGGATATCTCCTTGTTCTTGCCTGTCCGGCTCGTCGGCCGGGCCGCTAGGATACCATGGCTCCCCGCCTCAGGCGGCGGCGATCGTTTCCAGAGTGCGAGAACGCCAGTCGAGCACGGCGGTGCGCACCTGCATCTTGGCGGCGAGCGCCGGATGCCCGGCGCGGATGACGTCGGCGGCGAACTGCGAAAGGAAACGCGACTTCAGTTCGGCGCGGGCGCGGTCCACGCCGACCTCGGCATAGGGTACCGAGGCCAGCAGCAGGAAGCCGTCGTCGGGGATGCGGCCGGCGCGCATGTTGCCCTCGATGATGTTGGCCGCGTTGCGGATCGGCTCGTCGAGATTGGGGCTGTAGGGGCCGATGATGAGCGCAAGATTGGGCATATGCAGGAAATCGAAACCGCGTCCGACGCAGATCATCCACTCGCGATGCTCCACGTCCAGCGTGCGCACCATTTTGCGTACCTCGGTGATGCGCGCCTGGTTGCCGAGCACCAGCGGTTCGAGATCGAAGCGCACCTGTCCCGGCATGTCCGGAAAGATTTTTTCCAGAACCGGGCGCAGTCCGTCCTGGTCGCGCGCCGCGAGGCGCGAGACATCCAGCGGCTCGCCGTTGGTGCCGTGCAGCACCAGCGCGTCCTCGTCGGTTTCGAAACCGCACACGATCGGGTAGACCGTGCTGTGGCCGGCGCCGAAGACATGTTCGACCTGGCGCTTGATGGCATGGGTGTGGGCGCGCGCGGCCTCGGTGTCGAAGTTGAACCCGGCACAGCCGCGCTGTTTGTCGCTCTTCGAATAGTGGTAGGTGATGAGCAGCAGCACGCGGCGCCCGGTGGCGACCTGGTCGTGCACGTAATTGGCGAGCACCTCGCCCAGATGCGGCCAGCCCAGGTCGAACATGCCGCCGAGATTGCGGAACGGCTGGATGATGCCGAGCGGGGTGTGGGTGGCGACGGAAAGGTTGATGCGCCCGTCCATGCACTTGAACGCCGCCACCGCCGAGGTGTGCTGCGCCAGATAGCGCTGCCGGGCAAGGAAGGCCTCGGAGCTGGTGTAGGCCTCCGAATGGCGGCGCGCATGTTCCATCAACCATTCGATGCGCTGCGCGATGGGTTTGTTGTGGGTATCCATCGTGAGCTTTATACGGACATCGTTCCGGAACGGCAAGGGCGGCCGCGGGCAGATGGAATCATTTGTGGCCAGGAAGACCCTCGATGGCCTGCAGGATGCCGCGCATCAGGTCCAGCGGCGTCGGCGGGCAGCCGCGGATGACCGCGTCCACCGGAATGACGTTCGCGACCGCTCCGCAGGAGGCGTAGCTCACCCCGAATTCACCGCCATTGGCGCCGCATTCGCCCACCGCAATCACCAGTTTCGGTTCCGGGGTGGCGTCGTAGGTGCGACGCAGCGCCGCTTCCATGTGGCGCGACACCGGTCCGGTGACGAGCAGCATGTCGGCATGCCGGGGGCTCGCGACAAAATGCACGCCGAAACGCTCGATACCATAATAGGGATTGTTCAGCGCGTGGATTTCCAGTTCGCAACCGTTGCACGACCCGGCGTCCACCTCGCGGATCGCCAGGCTGCCGTTGAACATCAGGCCCACATGCGCCTTGAGCTGCGCGCCGATCTCCTCGAGCGCGGGCTCGTCGATTTTCGGCAGGGGCTCGGTGACGATGCCGATGCGTTGGATTTTGGAAAGTATTCTGAGCATATTATTTTGGGAACCGCAGATGAACGCGGATAAACGCAGATATAAAAAATCCTGCTTTGTTGATGTTTGCTTTTAAATCAGCGTTCATCTGCGTTTATCTGCGGTTTCAAAAATATTAAAAATATTATAAGTCATGCCCGGAGTACGACCCGTTCACGGATTTGTTGCACACCGGAAAATCCGGGACGATGTTGTCGCGCACCAGCTTCTCCAGCGTCGGCCAGGTGAGCCAGCTCGGGTCGCGCGGAAAATAGCGCGCGACCCGCTCGCTTTCCCCGAAACGGACGTAGGCGAGAATCTCGCCGCGGAATCCTTCGATGAATCCCAGGCCCTCGGCCCCCTCCGCGGGCGGCTTCCAGTCGGCGCGAATCGGTCCCGGGGGCAGGTCCTCGATCAGCTTTTCGATCAGCCTGAATGACTCCATGATTTCCAGTTCCCGCACCTTGACGCGCGCGGCGACATCGCCGTATTTGAACACCGGCACCTCCACTTTCAGGCGATCGTAGGGCGCATACGGCACGTCCTTGCGCACGTCGAACGGCACGCCGCTGGCGCGCCCGACGTAGCCCAGCGCGCCGAACGCCTTGGCGGTTTCCGGGCTTAGATAACCGGTGGTATCCAGCCGGTCCTCGAGCGAGGGGAGGTCGTCGATGATGTTGAACAGGTCATCCAGCTCCTTGCGCAGCGAGGCTATCTGCTTTTGCATTGCATCGATTGCCTGTTCGCCGAGATCGGAAGCCACGCCGCCCGGCACAACACGGTCCATCATGAAGCGATGGCCGAAGGCATCGCGCGAGACACGCTGCCAGGTTTCACGCAAGCGCCCGAACTGGTAGAACGCGAAGCTGAAGGCGACGTCATTGCAGATCGCGCCGATGTCGCCCAGATGATTGGCCACGCGCTCGCGTTCGGCCATGATGGCGCGCAACGCCAGCGCCCGCGGCGGCACTTCGATCGCCGCCGCCTTTTCCATCGCCATGCAGGCGGCCCAGGCATGCGCCACGGTGGAATCGCCGGAAACGCGCCCGGCGAGGCGCGCGAGAGCAGCGGCATCGCGCCCTTCCGCGATTTTTTCAATGCCCTTGTGCACGTAGCCCAGGCGCTCTTCCAGATTGAGTATGGTCTCGCCCACGGCCTGAAAGCGGAAATGCCCCGGCTCGATGATGCCGGCGTGCACCGGGCCGACGGGGATTTCATACACGCCGCTGCCGTGCGCGAACAGAAAGGGGTAGTTGTCGTTCGGCGGTGTTTGCGCCGGGGGATTGCCCGCCACGGAAAAATTCCTGCGCAGGGGATACTCGGACTCCTCCCACGCCCGGTGCCGCGTCCAGCGGCGCGCATCGGGATGGTCCGTGAAAGTGATGCCGAGCATGTCCCGTATGTGCCGCTCGGGGCGATTGGCGGCGATGAAATAAGGCGTGTGCGAGGGCAGTGTCGGCATTGCGGGCTGAACCTGTGTGCGCGCCACCAGATACACGCCTTCTCGTTCGAAACAGGCATTGACGATCAGCGCGTCCCCGCCATCCTCGCCCCAGGCGCCGACCCAGCGGCATTCCCAGTTTTTGGCCTCGTGCGCGAAATGCCCCCAGTCATCGGCGCGGACTTTCAGCAGGTGCGCCGGCGCGAGGCTCGGCGCCGGCTCCTCCTGCACCGGGATCTCCCGCAGCGAGAGCCGGCCGAGAAAGGCCGTCAGCCAGGCGGCGGTCATAGCGGCGAACTCCCCGAGATCAGCACGGTGGCCTGCTCGAACCATTTCGACAGGAACACCGGGACGGCGATGCCCAGCCACAACACGAATCCGAGCTGGATCATCACCGGCAGCATGTTGGCGCGCACCGGCACCTGGCCTTCCGGCGGATCGCCGTACACCATCGGGTGGATGTGGCGGAACAGGCCGGCGAACGCAATCGCCAGCCCCACCAGCAGCGGCACCGTCAGCCACGGCCAGGATTTCATGGTGGCGACCAGCACCAGGAATTCGCTCACGAACACGCCGAACGGCGGAAAGCCGGCGATGGCCACGGTGCCGATCAACAGCCCCCAGCCCACCGTCGGCTGGGTGCGGATCAGGCCGCGGATCTTCTCGATGGCCTGGGTGCCCGCGATCTGGGACGCGTGGCCGACGGTGACGAAGATCGCGGACTTGGTGAGCGAGTGCACGGTCATGTGCAGCAGCGCCCCGAAGGTCGCGATCGGTCCGCCGATGCCGAAGGCGAAGGTCATGAGCCCCATGTGCTCGATGGACGAATAACTGAACATGCGCTTGATGTCGCGCTGGCGGTGCAGGAACAGGCCCGCGACCATGAACGAGAGCAGGCCGAAGCCCATCATAAGATGCCCCGCCAGGTTGCTCTCGAGCGAGCCGTCCACCAGCATCTTGACGCGCACCAGCGCGTACAGCGCCACGTTCAGCAGCAGCCCCGACAGGATCGCCGACATCGGCGTCGGGCCCTCGGAATGCGCGTCCGGCAGCCAGTTGTGCAGCGGCACCAGGCCGACCTTGGTGCCGTAGCCGACGAGCAGGAACACGAACGACAGCGTCAATACCGTCGGCTCCAGCTGCGAGGCGGCGCCGTACAGCACGTTCCACAGCAGGGCATCGTCACGGGTCGGCGCCACGCGTTCCGCCGCGAAAAACAGCAGCACCGTGCCGAACAGCGCCTGGGCGATGCCGACGCCGCAGAGCACAAAGTATTTCCAGGCGGCCTCCACCGCTTCCGGCGTGCGGTACAGCGAGACCAGCAGCACGGTGGCCAGCGTCGCGCCCTCCATCGCCACCCACAGGATGCCGACGTTGTTGGTGGTGAGCGCCGCCTGCATGGCGAACATGAAGCCCTGGTACATGGAGTGATACAGCCGCATGCGGCCCTTGCCGATCTGCCGCGTCTCGACCTCGTGCTGCATGTAGGGGCGGGAGAAAATCGCCGTGGTCAGGCCGACGAAGGCGGTGAGCGTGACCAGGTAGACGTTGAAGGCATCTATATAAAGCATGCGGCTCACGGACAGCAGCGGCCCGTCCGCGTACACGATCAGCGCCAGCCACACCGAGACCGCGAAACTCACGGCGGACAGGACGACGTTGACCCAGCCGGCGACGCGGGTATGGCCGATGAGCGCCATCACGCCGATGCCGAAGAGCGGGATCAGCAGGATCAGCCATACCGCCGTCATTCGTCCACCTCCCGTAGCCGGTTGAGCCGGTCCACGTCGAGCGAGTCGATGGACTCGCGCATCTGGAAGAAGAACACCCCGAAGAGCACCGCCGCCACCAGCACGTCAAAGGCGACGCCCAGCTCGACCACCATCGGCATGCCGAAGGTCGAGACGACCGCGGCGAAGAACAGCCCGTTTTCGATCGACATGAAGCCGATGACCTGGGAAATCGCCTTCTTGCGCGTGATCATCAGCAGCATGCCGAGCAGAATTACAGCAATACTGATGGCGATGGCATTACGCGTCACCAGCGCCGAGAGCTGCACGATGGGGATGGCCACGTAGTAGCTGAAGACCACGAGGCTGGCGCCGGCCAGCAGCGTCAGGGAGGGGTATTTCACCACCTCCATGTCGCGATGAATGTTGAGCCGCACCGCGAGCCGGTGCAGCATCCAGGGAATCAGCAGGGCCTTGAGCGCGAGGTTCAGGCCGGCCGAGATGTAGAGATGCGGGTTATTCGTCACATAAGCCACGAGTGCCGTCGTCACGGCGAGCAACACGCCCTGCCACGCGAACGCGTGAATCAGCGGCACGATGCGCGGCTGCGCCAGCATGATGAACGACGTGAACAACACGATCGCCGCCAGCAGCAGGATCGCCTGGTCGTAGAGACTGAGTTGCGTGAATTCCATGTCAGCCTCCGGTTTCCAGCACTACGTGAGTCAACATGCCCAGGAGACTGAGCAGGAACGCAAAGCCCAGGTACTGCGGCACACGGAACAGGCGCATCTTGGCCATGACCGTCTCCCACGTCACCAGCACCACGCCGAGCAGCACCAGCTTCGCGGCGATGGCGACCAGGCCCACGGCGAGGTCGTTCGCCTCCAGCCTGGTGGCGATGCCCCACGGGAAGAAGACGTTGGCGACCAGCACCATGTAGATCATCAGCTTGATCTGGCCGGCCCATTCGATCAGCGCCAGATGCCGGCCGCTGTATTCGAGGATCATCGCCTCGTGCACCATGGTCAGTTCGAGGTGCGTGGCCGGGTTGTCCACCGGCACGCGGCCGGTTTCCGCCACCGCCACCATCATCAGCCCCAGCATCGCGAAGATGAACGAGGGCCGCAGCACCAGGCCGCTGTTGAGCGTGTACGTCGTGGCCTCCGACAGGTTGGTGGTGGAGGCCGTCATCGCCAGCGTGAATACCGCCATCAGCAGGACCGGCTCGGCGAGCGCGCCGATCATCATGTCGCGCGAGGAGCCCATGCCGCCGAAGGCGGTGCCGATGTCCATGCCGGCCAGCGCGGTGAAGAAACGCGCCAGCGAAAAGAACGCCACCAGCACGATGACGTCGGCGATGGCGGCCGTCGGCAGGTCCACCGCCACCAGCGGCACCAGCGCAGCGCACACCACGGTGGCGCCGAACACGATGTAGGGCGTGGAACGGAAAATCCACGAGGCTTGCTCCGCCAGCACCACGTGCTTGCGGAACAGCTTGCCGAGGTCGCGGTAGGGCTGCCACAGCGAGGGCGCGGCGCGGTTCTGCATGTGGCATTTGACGCGCTTGATCCAGCCGAGCAGGAACGGCGCCATGGCGATGAACAGCAGGGTCTGGGCCAGCGCCAGCAGCCAGTGGATCATGTCACCACCCACAGCAGCAGGATCAGCGTGAAGAAGGAGTACGCCAGATAGGTGTGGATGCTGCCGGTCTGGATCATGCCGATGCGGCGCGCCGCCACCAGCACCAGGTGGCCGATCGGCTCATAAACACGCGACCAGGACCGGTCCAGCGCCTGCAACTGGTGACGCATGCCTTCCGTGTGCAGCGGTTGCGCGGCGTTCTTCGTTTCCTCGATCTCCTCCTTCAGGTCCCAGACCGGCGCGAAGATGCGCTGGATCGGCATGGAGAACGCGGTGCCGGTGTACTGCATGCGCGAGTTGAGCGAGCCGAAGCCGCAATCCCAGGCATGGCCGCGCCGGATGTCCACCGTGCGCTTGCGCAACAGCAGGTAACTGATGAACGCGAAAATCAGGATGCCCACGAGCACCAGCGGCGCGGAGAAGGAAGCGACCTTGGGCGAGATCGGCGTGAGCCACAGCCAGCCCCGCGCCGTGGCGCTGGGCGGGCCGGCCCCGAGGAGCAGATTGGGAATGGCGTCAATGACGCTGATCACCGTCGAGGGGAAGATTCCGAAAAGCACGCACAGCACCGCCAGCAGTCCCATGGCGGCGCGCATGCCGACATCGACCTCGCGCGCGCGCGCCGCGTGGCGGCTGCGCGCCTGCCCCAGGAAGGCGACGCCGTAGACCTTGACGAAACAGGCGGCCGCGAGCGCGGCCGACAGCGCCAGCACCGCCGCCGCCACCGGGATGATGCTGCGCAACACGCCGCTCTCGAGCACCGGCGCCTGCAAGGCGGTCTGGAACGTCAGCCATTCGGAAATGAAACCGTTGAGCAGCGGTATGCCGGAAATGGACAGGCAACCGATCAGGAAAAACACCGCCGTTTGCGGCATGCGCCGGATCAGGCCGCCCATGTTGTTCAGGTCGTACTCGTGCGTGGCGTGCGCGATGGTGCCGGCACCCAGGAACAGCAGGCCCTTGAACAGGGCATGGCTGAGGATGTGGTACAGCGCCGCGATCAGCCCGATCACGCCCAGAATCTTGTGGCCGGTGCCGATGAAAATCATGGACAGGCCGAGACCGGAGAGAATGATGCCGATGTTCTCGATCGAGCTGTAGGCCAGCAGGCGCTTGAGGTTGTTCTGCAGCATCGCGTACAACACCCCGAGCAAGGTGGAGGTCGAACCGATAATCAGCAGCACCAGTCCCCACTGCCACTGGATGTCGCCGATCAGGTCGTAGGTGACGCGGATCAGTCCATAGATGGCGACCTTGAGCATGACACCGCTCATGAGCGCGGAGATGTGCGACGGCGCCACCGGATGCGCCTCCGGCAGCCACGCGTGCAACGGCACCATGCCGGCCTTCATGCCGAAGCCGAAGAAGGCGAGTGCGAAGGCGATCGAGGCCCAGGTGGCGGAGAGTTCTGCCGCGCGCATGGCGCCGAAGGTAAACCCGCCGCCGAAGCCGGAGAGCACGCCGAAACCCAGCAGGATCGCCAGGCCGCCGATGTGCGCCATCAGCAGGTACAAAAACGCGGCGCGCCGGTTGGCGGCGTGTTGGTGCTGATACGCCACCAGGAAATAACTCGAGACCGACATCAGCTCCCACGAGATCATGAACACGAAGGCGTCGTCCGCGAGCAGGACCAGGAGCATGCCGAGGACGAACAGGCCGGTGAACAGGCCGAGCGCCGAAAGCGCCTGGCGGTTTTTCGGGTGGATGTATTCGCGCAGGTAACCGGGGGCGAACAGGCTGATCGCGAACACCAGCAGGCCGACCACGGCGAAGAAGAATCCGGAAAGCGGGTCGAGCCGCAGATGCCATTTGAGCCACGGCAGGCCGAGCGCCAGCAGGTCCGTCGTGGGCGCCTCGTCGATCAGGGCCCAGGCACCGGCAAAGACCGCGAACACGCCACAGATACCGAGCAATATGGAGGAGCCGTAACGCAACAGGGCGGGATAACGGTCGGCGCCCAGCGCCAGGACACCGGAGGCCAAAGCGCTGGCCAGGGCCAGATAAGCGAGAGTCAGGGGCGACAAGCTTTTTGAACCTGCTGGACGGCGCGGGTGTTCATGCGGGTGGCCGTTGCCGATTACTATTAATAGTTAATTGCTCAGGCTGGGGGAAGCGCCGCTGATGCTAGAGCCTGGGTTGGGAAAATTCAAGCAGCGCCGTCAAAAACGCGGTTAACGGCACGCCGTCGATCAGGGTCTTGCCGGATTGGAGCCAGACAGGGCGATCTGAAGCGCCTGCCGGATACCTGGAAGCGGCGATCGCCGCCGGCTCAGGCAGCGCCCGTCAGGGGGAGGTAACGGGAGGGATCGATGCCGCACTCGGCGGGATCGAGCACGCGCTCGATTTCGCAGGCGTGCCCGTTGGGGTTCTTGCGGTTGACGAGGCTGACGACCGGCGTGTCGGGATATGGTGTCTTGTCGGCGTGTTGCACCAGCACCACGCGCGGTTTCAGCCGCTGCGTGCGATTGAGCGCCGCCACCACGCCGATCTCGCCGGTGTTGAGCTCGACCACGCTGCCGATCGGATAGATGCCCAGGCACTGGATGAATTTCTCGGTCAGCTGCGGGTGAAACAGGGTGCCGCGCCCCTCGTACATCTTCTTCAGGGCCGCGTGCGCCGAGATGCCGGCGCGATAGACGCGGTCGCTGGTGACGGCGTCGTAGTAATCGAGAATGCCGGCAATCATGCCAAAGTTTCCGATGGCGTCGCCTTTGAGCTTGTCCCCGTAGCCGCTGCCGTCGTAACGCTCGTGATGCCGCCGCGCGACTTCCAGCGCCATGGCGGGGACCTGGCTGGTCTTTTCGAGTATCTCGACGCCCCACGGCACGTGTTGCCGCACCAGTGCGAATTCATCGCCCGTGAGCGACGCCGGCTTGTTGAGTATCTCGCTCGGAATCTTCATCTTGCCGACGTCGAGCAACAGGGCGCCGAGGCCGAGCATCTCGAGTTCCGCGGGCGTCAGGCCCAGCTGGCGCCCGAAGACGAGCGACAGGATGGCCACGCGCAGGCTGTGCTGCGCGGTGTATTCGTCCTTGTTCTTGAGTTGCGCGAAGCAGGTCAAGGCGTCGGGATTGCGCAGCGCGCTCTGCACCATGTGGCCGATAACCCCGCGTGCGCCCGGCACGTCGAGGCTGCGGCCGAATTTCGCCTCCCACATCAGATCCTGGATCAGCTGGCAGGCCCCGACGTGGACATCCTTGATGTTCCGGATTTCCTCTTCGAGAGTGGTCTCGTCCGCATACACGGAACGGGCGCCGGGATGATTGTTGAGCTTCAGCATTTCCTGTTCTACCGAAATCGCGGGTTTCTTCCCGGACGCAACTTCCGCCATGGTCTTGAGCAGTTCGGGGAGGACGGGCGCATGTTTCGCGAGCGCCATGCCGTCGGCGTCGTTCGCAATGATGAAGACCGTGCGGCAATGCTGCCGCAGCGTCTCCAGTTCCTCTTCCGTGCGGATCTCGAAGCCCTGGAACATGAACGGCGTCTCACGCCACGGGCGGTCGAGCTCGCAGACGTACATCCCGATCCTGAGCTGCTGTGTGTCAATCCTGACGATCATCCTGGTTCCATTGCGCCCTTATGGCCGCTTCGTCCACGCGCCGGTCCGACCTCGACCGGCACCCCGGCACCCCGAATTGGTCCGGATGCTCATAAATCTGTGCAAAAATCATACCGATCAAGCGATTATCAATGGGAGGGGTAAACATGGGTAGCCCGGAAAGCCGCGCAACCCGGGAAGTCGAAAGCATGAGGAAAAACGGCAGCAGATGCCGTTTTTCAGCGGCAGGAAGGCCAAAACAGATCGCCCGGGTCAGTATGGCAGGGTTTAAGGGGACGGAGGGATTAAACTTTAATCCCTCCGTCCCCTTTTTCTGCTTTTCTGTCCCTGCCACGATCTTGAAGCCGCTGCTCTCCGGCGCGCGCTTGCCGAAGCTGACCGGAGCCGGATCGCCGAATACCGCGCCGAACAGGAGGCTCGTATCAGGAGGTCGTTGTAACGACACGAAGGACAAAAGTGGGATTTAAGGAACCAGGCTCAATTTCTGGGCGACTCAATTACTCAGCGCTAAAGAATAATTGAGCCTGGTCCCTTTTACCCCATGGGCATGATTGAACTCACGAAGATCTTTCGACCTCAGCCGTTGGATTGTCCGACAGTCGAAAGAAGACCTCAGCACTCCAGCTTCAAACGCCGATGCCATTCTGAGATGGATTCTTCCGGATACTCGTCGAATTTCTTGTCGCGCGGGCCGGCGAGGACCGGCACCCAGCCCGCCTTCGATCCCAGCATCAGGTGCGTGCGCTCCGGCGGAACCGGCAGCTCGGTGTCGATCGCCGAGGCGAACGGATGCACCAGCTCCGGCCACTGCGGATCCCAGACCCATAGCGCGCTGCCGCATTTCTTGCAGAAATTCCGGCGCGCCGTGCTCCGGGTGACTTTCCCGGTTTTTTCATCGCGCAGCCGCGCACGGTAGACGGAAATGTTCGCCTTGCCCGAGACCTTCAGCGTCTTGTAGTCGCCGCTGAGGTTGATGGCATAGCCCCCGCCGCCCGCGGTCTTGCGGCAGATCGAGCAGTAACACAGATTGAACGGATATGGGTGCGGCGACTGGACGCTGAATTTGACGCTCCCGCAGTGGCATGATCCCTTGAGTTCCATGGATGACCCCCCGGCATTCGGCCCGCCTTAGCCTACACCTCCGAGGCTTGATTTCGTATTCCCGGCGGAACATGCTTGACGGGCGGAGAGGAACAATAAATCTGCCACATTTCATGGCCCTTTTCGTACGCACGCCCATACGCCGCTTGCGTGCTTCCGGGAGAATTCGATCCGATCGCGATCCAGCAGGAACCATGGCATGCGTCATGCCGCCAGAGCAGGACACCGCCGGTGAATAACAATACGGCCGAGCCGACCAGCGAGATGGTGGAGGCGCTCTACCGCGCCGAGTCACGCCGCGTGCTCGCTACTCTTATACGCCTGCTCGGTGACTTCGAGCTCGCCGAAGAGGCGCTGCACGATGCCTTCCGGGCGGCGCTCGAGCAGTGGCCGCGCGACGGCGTGCCTGCCAATCCGCGGGCGTGGCTGGTGTCGGCCGGACGTTTCAAGGCCATCGACGGCATCCGCCGGCGCGCCCGCTTCGAGGCGCTCGACGACGATGCCGCGGAAAAAATCGCCGCGCCCGACGATCCCGCTACCTGGGGCAGCGAGGACATCGAGGACGACCGCCTGCGTCTGATGTTCACCTGCTGCCACCCCGCCCTGCCGTCCGACGCCCAGGTGGCGTTGACGCTGCGCGAGGTCTGCGGCCTCACGACCGAGGAGATCGCGCGCGCCTTTATCACCGCGCCGGCGACGCTGGCGCAGCGCATCGTGCGCGCCAAGACCAAGATCCGCGACGCGCGCATTCCTTATGAAGTGCCGTCGCCGGACGATCTGCCGGACCGGCTCGAGAGCGTGCTGCGCGTGGTCTACCTGGTGTTCAACGAAGGCTACTCCGCCTCCTCGGGCGCGACGCTGACGCGGCACGATCTCTCGGGCGAAGCGATTCGCCTCGGCCGGCTGCTGCTCGAGCTGCTGCCGGAGCCCGAGGCGATGGGACTCCTGGCCCTGATGCTGCTGCAGGAATCGCGGCGCGCGGCGCGCGCTTCGCCGACCGGCGACCTGGTCCTGCTCGACGAGCAGGACCGCTCGCTGTGGAACCGGGACCAGATCACCGAGGGGCTGACACTGGCGGAGCAAGCGCTGGCGTCGCGGCGCTTCGGCCCGTACACGCTGCAGGCGGCGATCGCGGCGGTGCACGCCAACGCGCCCGAGGCCGCCGCGACCGACTGGTCCCGCATCGTCAGGCTGTACGACCTGCTGGCGCAGGCGGTGCCGTCGCCCGTGGTCGAGCTGAACCGCGCGGTGGCGGTGGCCATGCGCGACGGCCCGGCGGCGGGCCTCGCGCTCGTCGACACGATACTCGCGCGCGGCGAGCTGGCGGACTACCACCTGGCGCACTCGGCGCGCGCCGACCTGTGCCGGCGGCTGGGCCGGAACGCGGAGGCCCGGGTTTCCTACCAACGGGCCCTCGCCCTGGTGCAGCAGGAACCGGAACGGCGCTTTCTCGAGCGCCGGCTGGCCGAACTGC
>Ga0209706_10001109_pt1 | contig 15239 bp, 15 predicted proteins | sample PPLLaktember2015_6_FD_187263 | JGI IMG/M metagenome (GOLD analysis project Ga0209706, IMG submission 187263) | Freshwater sediment microbial communities from Prairie Pothole Lake near Jamestown, North Dakota, USA - PPLs Lake P8 Core (1) Depth... | ecosystem: Environmental > Aquatic > Freshwater...
TTCGAGCACGCGTTCCGGCAGGATGCCGCCGCACGTTCCGCAGGCATCGTGGTTTGCCCCGGCACCGGCTTCGACGTCGTGCCGACCGACTGCCTCGCGCTCACGCTCGCGGACAGGTTGCCGGACGCGACGCGGCTCGCGCTCGGCTTCGACAGCCGCAGCACCCTCAGCCGCGGCACCGCGGCGACCAGCGTCGAGGGCCTCGGCCACGGTAGTTGCGTGCGCGAAGGCGGCGCGCTCCGGCGCATTCCGCTCGGCTCGCGCAGCCGGCGCATCGACTTCGGCGCCGGCGAGAAACTCGCGACGGCCATTCCCTGGGGCGACGTCAGCACGGCATTCCGCACGACCGGCATCCCGAACATCGAGGTCTACGTTCCGGTCTCGCCGAAGGCGCTCGCGAACCTGCGCCGGCTCGGCCGCTTCGGCTGGCTGCTGCGCCGGCAGGTCGTGCAGGACTTCCTGAAGTCTCGCATCGCGAAGCGCGCACCCGGCCCGGACGAGGCGGCACGCGAGCAGACCCCGGTTCACGTCTGGGGCGAGGCAGAGAACGCGGCCGGGCGCCGCGCGAGCGCGCGGGTCCGGGTGCCGAACGGATATACGCTCACGCGCGATGCCGCAGTCGCGATAGCGGAACGGCTGCTGGCGGGCGGTGCACCCGCCGGCTTCACGACGCCCGCGCGCCTGATGGGGAGCGACTTCGTCACTCGCCTGCCCGGCGTCTCGCAGGTCCGCCTTGACTGACGCGCCCGGCGAGTTCCGCCCGCCGGCCTGGATCGCGAACCGGCACCTGCAGTCGATCCTGCCGAGCCTGCCGTTCCGGCGGCCGGCAATCGAGCGCCGTGCGCGGGCCGTGCGGGAGGCGAGCCGGCCGCTCGTGCTCGACTGCGGCGACGGCGTGCGTCTCCTCGGGCTGCATGCCGCGCCAGCCGCTGAAGTCACGGTCGCGGCGCCGCGCCTCGCCGTACTGCTGCACGGCTGGGAGGGCAGCGCCGACTCGCTTTACCTGCTTTCGCTTGCCCAGCTCCTGCACGAGCGCGGGTTCGATGTCGTCCGGCTCAACCTCCGCGACCATGGCGGGACGCATGCCCTGAACCGCGAGCTGTTCCATTCCTGCCGCCTGCCCGAGGTGCTCGGCGCGACGGTGCGCCTGCAGTCGCTCTTCCCGCGGCACCGGCTGTCGCTCGCGGGTTTCTCGCTCGGTGGCAACTTCTGCCTGCGCGTCGGTGCCAGCGCGGGCGCCGCAGGGATCAACATCGCGCGCATCGTCGCGGTCTGCCCCGTGCTGGATCCGGCGACGACGATCGACGCGCTGGAGCGCGGGCCGTCGATCTACCACAGCTACTTCATGCAGAAGTGGCGGAGGTCCTTGCGCCTCAAGCAGGAGGCCTGGCCGGGCGTGTACGACTTCGGCGAAATGATCGGCGACGCTTCGCTCCGGAGCATGACGGAGCGCATGGTGCTCCGGCACACGGAATACCCGGACCTCGCCAGCTACCTGTCGGGCTACGCCATCACGGGGGGAGTGCTCGAGTCGCTCGCGGCGCCTACTGCACTCATCACCGCAGCCGACGACCCGATGATCCTCGAGCGCGACCTGGCGCGGCTCGCGCGCCCGGCTTCGCTCGAGCTCACCGTCACGCCGCGGGGCGGGCACTGCGGGTATATGGATGCGCTGCGGGGCCCGAGCTGGATCGACCGGCGCATTGCCTTCGAGCTCGAGCGGGACTGATCAGCCGTCGCCCGCGGCCTCGCGCATGAGTCCGAGCCACTTGAGGTAGCGCGCGAGCAGGCGCGGCTCATGTTCCGGCTCGAAGCGCTCGACGGGCGGACCGCGGAAGCCCGCGGGCATCCCGGCGACCAGGCAGGCAAGTCCCCGCGAGGTTGCCTCGCGGTCGCTGCCGCGATCCACGGGAGATTCACAGAGGCAGGCGAGCAGGCGGCAGAGCAGGCGGTTCTCGGCGAGCCCGCCGCTCGCAACGAGGCGCGCGGGTGCCGCGCGATGCCTGTCCATCTCATCCAGGTTCGCCTTGATGAGGAAGGTGACGCTCTCGAGCACCGCCCGGCACTGCTGCAGGTCCGTCCCCTCGCCGACGAAGCGAGATTCGAAGTCGGGGCGCCAGAACGGCGAGGCGAGTCCGGCGACGCCGTTCAGGAAGAACGGCGCGTCGTCGTCGGCGAGCGGCGCACGGTCGAGCAGGGCGAGCAGCCGGTCCGCCGCCGCGCCCTGGTGCCGCTCCAGCCAGGCGAGCGCGGCGCCCGCGCCGTTGACGGACCCCTCGAGCACGAAGTCGTAGTGCTCGTCGTCGGCGCGGATGACGCTCGTGAGCAGGGGCGGGGCGTGCAGCGCGTCCGGCGTCGGGCGCAGCACGAAGGCGCCGGTGCCGAGGTTGACGTAGGCAGCCTCGAAATCGAGCGGACCCGCGGCGAAGGGCACGACCGACTGGTCGCCGTTGCAGGTGTTGACCGGTATCCGGCAACCGTCGACGACGAGCGTGCCGAACGCGTGGGAGGTGCCGGTCGCGCGCGGCAGGATCGCGCGCGGGATGCCGAAGAGATCCAGCAGCTCGCCCGACCAATCCCGATCGAACGGCGACCACAGCAGAGTACGAGCCGCCGTCGACGCGTCGGCGAGGAGCGGCCGCTCCAGCAGCAGGCGATGCAGCAGGAAGCTGGCGAGCGGGCCGGCGCGCAGCCGGGACTGCGCGGCGGCGCTGCGCACTTCCGGCACGTGGTCGAGGCACCAGCGCAGCTTGCTCGCGCCGTAGTGCGGCGAGAGCTGGAGGCCCGTCAGCCGCTGGACATCCTCCGCGCGGCGGGCGTGACCACGGAGCCAGGCGGCGCCCCGGGTGTCCTGCCAGGAGATCACCGGCGCGAGCGCGCGGCCACTCCCGGCGTCCCAGCAGGCAATGCTCGAGCGCTGCACGGCGAGACCGGCTGCCGCCCAGCGCGCGGGCGGAACGATGCGCGCGAGCTCGGTGAGCGCCGTGCCGACGCTCGTGACGACCTCCTCCGGGTCGTGCTCGACGTGGCCGATGGCGTTGCGCTGCGTGGCGATCGAGACGAAAGCGGCGCCCTCGATCCTGCCGTCGGCAGCGTAGGCGCTGGCGCGCGTCGCGTGACCGCCCTGGTCGATTGCGACGTAGACGGCTCCCGTCATGCGCGCAGCGTCTCGCGCGCGGCGAGATCGCCAGCAAGACGCAGCGGTGCCATCGACTCGACCATGCCGACGCCGCGCGCGGCGAGCTCGAGCGCCTGTTCCGCGTCGGTCACCTCATAGGCGACCCAGGTCCATGACCCCGAAGGCAGCGCCCGCGCGGCGGGCAGCCGCCGGTGATCGCAGAACAGGTACTCCGGCTGCATCAGCTCGATCACCGGGCGCAGCTGCACCGGGTCGCCGTCCAGTACCCAGCCGATGGGCAACTTGCCGGCCGCGCGCGCGAGGCGGCAGGCGTCGGCATCGAAGGAGATGAATACGCAGCGGTCACGCACGGGCGCGAGGGCGGCCAGCACTTTCTCGACAAAATGCACCCGGCCATGGTGCACGAGGCTGGCGCGCTTGATCTCGACGAAGGCGTGCGCGTCGCCGAACTCCGCCATCAGCTCGACGACCCCGGAGAGCCGCGGCAGGGCCGTGCCCGCATGCAGCCGGCCGAAGCGCGCCGGTTCGCCGGCGTCGATGCCGTCGAGCTGACCCGACATCATGAGCCGGACGTCCCCGGCCCCGCGGGTCGTGCGCTCGAGGTTCGCGTCGTGGATCACGAAGGGCACTCCGTCCGCGGAGAGCTGCACGTCGAATTCGGCGAACTGCAGCCGCCGCCAGGCCGCCGCGAGAGCCGGCAGACTGTTTTCCGGGAAATGTTCCGCGTCGCCCCGGTGTGCGACGATGGCGGGCAGCATGCGGGGAAGTATAGTCGTGCCGTGGGTCCTCGCCGCGCTCGTCTCGGCGGCCTGTGATCGACAGGATTCCGCCTGGCGCGATGCCCAGCGCGAGGTCGAAGCGCGCACGGAGCTCGAGTCACGCCGCGAGGTCGAGGCGTGGGCGCGGGCCGAACGGCTCGGCACGCCCGAGGCCTGGCAGCATTACCTCGCCGGATGGCCGGAAGGACGCTTTGCCGAGGAGGCAAGGCGGCTGCTCGTCGCCTTCATACCGCCGTCGCGGCCTGCGCCCTTGACGGCTCCCTTGCCGCAGCAGGTGCCGGTGACAGGCAAGCCGGCGCGCACCTTCGAGATCCAGCTCGGCGCCTGGTCCGATGAGGCACTCGCCCGCGCCGGGTTCGACCGGTTCATCGTCGCTCACGCCGCCGTGTTCGCCGGCGCGGGGTTGCGCCTCGCCGGGCCAGGCGAGGCGGGCGATGCGCTCTGGCGACTGCGCGCGGGGCCGTTCGACGAGACCACGGCGCGTGCCCATTGCGCAGGGCTTGTTGCCGCCGGCGTTTCCTGCGTCCCGATAGCCGTCGGCTCAGTCGTCCAGGCGCCGTAAGTCGGCTGCGAGCCGTTCGCGCCAGGCCGGTGTCCCGGTGTGCACGACGATGCCGTGGGCCTGTTCCGCCGGGCGAAGCGGATCGTTGCGGCCAAGCTGGTCCTCGAGCACCGCCGGGCCAGCCTCGGATGCGTCCGCTTCCAGCGCCGATCTCTGCGCGACGCGCGCACGGAGCGTGTCGGTCGCCGCCACACAACTGGCGATGCGACACGGAACGCCGAGCACGGCCGCGAGGGATGCAAACCGGTCGCGCAGGCCGGAATCCAGGAAGGCGGCATCGACGATGCAGTGCCTGCCCGATCGCAGTACCAGGCTCGCCACACCGGCAAGGCGCTCATAAGCTGCATGCGTCGCCGCTTCGGAATAGATCCCCTCCCGCACTTCCCGACTGCCGCTGCGCGTCGCCGCCGCGAGGCCGAAAAGCCGCTTGCGCTCGACGTCGGACCGGACCCGGACCGCATCGAGCTCAATCAGCATTTGCTGCGACACTGTCGTCTTGCCGGACCCGGAGAAACCGTGCATCAGCCAGAGCGCCGGCTTGCGCGGGTCCGCGTAGGCCCGCGCCAGGTCGAGGTAGCCGCCCGCTTCCGGCGAATTCGTTCCCAGGAGCGCGACTTTTGCCCTCACCAGTGCGTAGTAGCAGCGAAACAGATCCGTAACCTCGACGCCATCGTAGTCGCCCGAGTCCTCGAGATAGGCGTTGAAGCAGGCACTCGCTTCCCTGCGACGGCCATGCCGCTCGATGTCCATCACCAGCATGGCGAGCTCCGCGTGGACGTCCATCACCCGGAAATGCTCGTTGAACTCGATGCAGTCGAACGCAATGAGGCGGCCATCCAGGCGAACGATGTTGCGCAGGTGCAGGTCGCCGTGCGACTCGCGGACGAATCCTGCCGCCGCACGGCGCCGCAACGACGACAGAGTCGCGCGATGGCGCTCGGTTGCCCAGGCCTCCGTCTCGGCCAGCCGCTGCCTGCGCGGCTCATCCGCCAGCCGGGGCCTGATCTGCGAGAAATTCTGGCTCAGCGCCGCCAGCAGCGATTCCGGGCTGCCGGCATCGCCGGCACGCGGCGGCGCCCCGGGCGCAAGCCCCCGATGCAAGGCTGCGAGCCACCGACCCAGTTCCAGCGCTTCCGCCGGCCCGAAGCGGCCGACGTCAAGTTCATGGCTGAGCAGGGCGGAGTCGTCGAACTGGCGCATTCGAACTGCATAGTCGACGGGCTCGCCGCGGGCTGCGCCGATGTGCAAGGCACCGCCCGTCGAGAAGACGGGCACGACGTCGAGGTAGATGTCCGGCGCGAAGCGCCGGTTGAGCCGGACTTCCTCCTCACAGAAATGCTTGCGCCGCTCGAGCGTCGAGAAGTCCAGGAAGCCGTAATCGACCGGCTTCTTCAGCTTGTAAGCGTAGGGGCCCGTCAGCACGACCCAGGAGACGTGCGTCTCGATCAGCCGGGTCCGTTCGACAGGGTGGTCGAACGCGTCACCCTGCAGCAGCGTCCGCACTAATTCCGTGTTCAAAGTCATGCCGGCGCGCGGCGCAATCGGGCTATTCGCCGCCCTTCCAGTAACGGGCCATCTCGAGGTAGGCAAAGGACGCCGACCAGGTAATCATCACGAACCCGGAGACCGCCTCGGTACCGAGCAGGAACCGGATCGGACCCTTTGGCACGAGGTCGCCATAGCCGAGGGTCGAATAAGTGGTTGCCGAAACGTAGACCGCGTCGAGCACATGGACCGGGTCGGCGCCGGCGATGGACCCCACCTGCGGCCAATGCACCAGGGCGAAGATCGTGAGCCCGAACAGCCAGATGGCAAGGATGTGGGCGCCGAGGATGCACAGGATCATCACGTAGATGCGCGGGTGGCGGGGCAGCTTCCAGTGCGGCATGCGGCGGTTGAGGTGCTGCAGCACTTCGTATTGCAGTCCCACGGCGAGCGAAACGACCAGCAGCGTGATCCCGACGACGGCCCAGTAGGGCGCGGACATGAGCGCTTCGCCGAAACTCGGTGTCATTCGACAGTCCTTCAGCCGGCCAGCCGGCGCCATAGCGCGCGGCCGACGAGCCGCGCCTGGTCCGCGAGGCCGAATCGCTTCAGGTTGGTCTTGATGACCCCTTCGGTGAATCGCGTGCGCTTCGAATAGTCGATGCGCACGTCCACGAGCACCGGCTCGCCGCGCGCGGCGGCCGCGAGGGCGTCCGCGATGACGCCGTCAACCTCCGAATCGTCGCGCATCAGCAGGAAACCGACGCGGTTCGCGCGCGCGAGCCCCTCGAAGTCGAGTTCCGGGAGCACGGTACAGGTCTTGCGGTTGTAGGGCGTCTCCTGCGCCTGGGCGATCTGGGCGAGTTCGCCGTCGTTGAACACGAACCAGGCGACACCCGTCTTCTGCGCGACGGCGGTCGCCATCTCGAGGCCGGTCATCCGTGCCGCGCCGTCACCGACGATGCCGATGACCGCGCGGTCCGGCCGCGCGAGTTTTGCGCCGATGACGGCCGGTATGCAGTAGCCCATCGAGTTGAAGTCGGAGGGCGAGAAGAAGGCGCGCGGCGCGTGAATCGGCATCAACTCGGCGACAAGAAAGGTATGGTTGCCGTCGTCCGCAACCACGATTCCGTCATCGGGCAGTCGTGCGCGCAGCGCACTGAAGAATCGCTGGGGATTCACCCGGCCCTTCGAATCGTGCGCCAGCCATTCCTCGCGGTAGGCCTGCTTGTCGCGGGCGATCGCCGCCGCGACGGCGTTCGCGCGTGCGGATTCGGGAACGGTCCCGAGCACGTCGCGGAGCGCCCCGAGCACGGCGCGCGCGTCGCCCTCGAGCGCGACGGCCGCGGGGTAGTTTGCGCCGAAGACCTTCGGGTTGATGTCCACGTGCACGAGGTTCGCGGGGGGCTCCCAGCCGTAACTTCCGGTCGGGATCTCCGCGAAGCGAGTGCCCACCGCGAGCAGCGCATCGCAGTCCCGCAAGGCATTCTCGACCGCAGGAACCGCCGCGCGGCCGAGCGCGAACCCGGCGTGCAGGCGGTGATTGCCCGGGAATGCCGACAGGCCCTGGAGCGTCGTCGAAACCGGCGCGCCAAGGAGTTCCGAGATCGCGATGAGTTCCGCGGTCGCGTCCACCGCGCCCCAGCCGCAGAAGATCGCCGGGTGCCGCGCAGCGCCGAGGAGCGCGGCCGCGCGCGCGAGGTCGTCCGTCCCCACGCGATGACCGGCCTGCGGCGCGGGCGTGAAAGCGGCGCTCTCGCCCGCGTCGCCGGGCATGAGCTGCAGGTCGACCGGGATCTCGACGAATACCGGGCCCGGCTCGCCGTCCATCGCGATGCGGAAAGCCTCGTGGATGACCGGGATCACGTCGGCGTGGCGCTCGATGCGCCAGCGAGCCTTCGTGATCGGGGCGAGCAGCGCGTGCTGGTCCATGTCGTGCAGCTGGTACGCGCGGCCGAGGTCGCGCCGCACGCCGCCCGCGATCACGAGCATGGGAATGCCGTCGAGAAAGGCCTCGCCGATGCCGCTGGCGGCGTGCGTGACCCCGGCCGCCGGCACGATCACGAGCGTGCCGATCCCCGCGCCCGTGCGGCTGACGGCGTCGGCCATGAACGCGCCGCCGCCCTCGTGCGCGACGAGCACCGGCGTGATGGACTTCGAGGCGCCGAGCTCATCGTAGAGCTCGGTGTTGTGCACGCCCGGGATGCCGAATGTGTGCCGCACCCCGAGCTGCTCCAGCGCCTCGCGCGCGAGGCGCGCCGCCGTCTTCTTCATGCTGCGTCTCCCAGGGACGCAGCGTAGCCTATCTGGCGGCGGGGCTGCCGGTCAGGACTTAACCATCCGCCAGTCGCCCTCGCCGAACCGGCAGGCGCTGCCGCGCTTCGTGAGCTGGCGTCCGTCGGACTGACGCAGCAACGAGAAGGTCCGGCAGACCTGGCCTTCGCGCTCGAACCGCCCATCCGGCGCGAGTGAGTACGTCAGGCCCTGCCTGGCGCCTTCCCACGTGACGCGACGGCCATCCTCGAGCAGTTCGAGAGCGTGGCCGAAGCATGCGCGATCCCGATCGTCCATCTCGTCGCCGATCTCATGGCCGATCACCGCGCCAATCGTCGCGCCCACGAGGACCGCGATTACGCGAGCGTCGCCGTCGCTCACGGCTGCGCCGATCGCCCCGCCGACCACCGCGCCGAGCGCGGCGCCGACCCGGTCACGATCACAGCGTCCGGCACGGATGCCGTAGTCGTCGTTCCAGTGGCGGCCCGTGTAGCCGACGTAATATGGGTTGTTCTTCTTGCGCCAACCGTGGGCCGGCGCGTGAGGCGGAGGGTCGGCGAGAGCGGGCAGCGTCAGGGCTGCGGCCAGCGCCGCCAGCGCGGCGGAACGCAGGAGCTTGCTGAAATGCATGGAGTCCCTCCCGTCCTCAGAACGCGTTGATACCCGTCAATTCGCGCCCGATCGTGAGCTGGTGGATGGTCTCGGTGCCCTCGTAGGTGATCACGCTCTCGAGGTTTAGCGCATGCCGGATCGGCACGTACTCGGCGCTGATGCCGGAGCCGCCTAGCATGTCGCGGGCGTCGCGCGCGACGTCGATCGCCATGCGGCAGTTGTTCCACTTCGCGAGCGAGACCTGGCTGGGATGCATGCTGCCCGCGTCCTTCAGGCGCCCGAGCTGCAGCGACATCAGCTGCGCGCCGGTGATGCCGCGTGCCATCTGCGCGAGGCGGATCTGGATCGCCTGGTTCTGCGCCAGCGGCCGCCCGAACAGTTCGCGGGTCTTCGTGTAGTCGATCACCTGCGCGAGGCAGGCCTGGGCGGCACCGATCACGCCCCAGGTGATGCCGAAGCGCGCCTGCGTGAGGCAGGAGAGCGGAGCCTTGAGGCCGATCGCGCTGCCGGGAAGCATGTTTTCTTCCGGAACGACGACGTCCTCCAGGAACAGGGCGCCGGTCGCGGAGGCGCGCAGCGAGAACTTGCGCTCGATCTCGGGGGCGGCGAAGCCGCGCGTGCCCTTCTCGACGATGAAGCCGCGGATGCCTTCCGCGGTCTTCGCCCACACGATGGCGAGGTCGGCGATCGGCGCGTTGGTGATCCACATCTTGGCGCCGTTCAGCACCCAGTCCTTCCCGCGGCGCTTCGCATGCGTCTTCATGTTCGCCGGATCGGAACCGCCGTGCGGCTCGGTCAGGCCGAAGCAGCCGATCAGCTCGCCCTTCGCCATGCCCGGCAGGTACTTCTCGCGCTGGGCCTCGCTGCCGAACGCGTGGATCGGGTACATGCACAGGCTCGACTGCACCGAGACGAAGCTGCGTATCCCCGAGTCGCCGCGTTCCAGCTCCTGGCAGATGAGCCCGTAGGACACGGCATTCATTCCCGCGCAGCCGTAGCCGCTGATCGAGCTGCCGAGCAGCCCGAGCGAGGCGATCTCGGGCACGAGGTCGCGCGGGAACGTGTGTTCCTCGAAATGCTTCTGGATGACCGGCAGGATGCGCTCGTCGACGAAGCGTGCGACGGAATCGCGCACCATGCGCTCCTCGTCCGTCAGCGATGCGCTGACGTCGTAGAGGTCGAGCGGATTCAAGCGGCCGGCATCCCGAGGCGGCCGACGAGATCCTGCGCCATGCCTTCCGCGCCGCGTGCCGTATCGACTGCGGCTTCGAGGTCGCCGCGCGCGTGCTCGGCGCCGGCCTCCTCCCAGGCCTTGCGCGCGCTCGCGAGCGCCGCATTCGTCTCGTCGAGCAGCTGCTTGTCCATTCCATCCGGGAGCTTGCGCAGCCTGCCGAGCTCCTCGAGCCGGCCGCCGATGCCCGCGAGCAGTTCCGGCAGGCTGCCCGAGATGCGCGCCCAGTCGGCGTTCAACTCGGCGATGCGCTGCTCCTTCGCGGCCGCGGCGTCGCGGGCCAGCGCCTCGGCCTGGGCCGGGGCATCCCTGACCGCGGCGATGGCGTCGGCGTAGCGCTCCTCGCTGAATGCGGCGCGCGCCGCCTCGAGTCCCTTCTTGGCCTCGGCGTAGCGCTCGGGGATGTACTTCTCCGCGTCCTCGTAGACGGCGTTCAGCGCGTCCTCGGCCGCGGCAATCGCCTCCGCAGCGGGATCCTTCTGTGAGCAGGCGGCGAGGGCGATGGTGGCCGCGAGGGCGGCGAGCAGGATTCGGATGTTCACGGCAAGCCTCAGGTCGTCTTGACGCCGAGGGACTCCATGATGGCGACGATCTTCGCCTTTGCATCACGGGCCGCGAGCACCGTGGCCTCGAAGGTCTTGTTGCTCATCTCCGCGGCCGCCTTGCTCCAGGCGTCGCGCGCGGCGTCGTAGTCCGCGATGGTCTGTTTCCAGGCATCCGCCGTCATGCCCTGCGGCGCCCGGCCGCGCTGCGCCGAAATCTTCTTGTCCATTGCCGCGATCATCGCCGGCATGGACTTCGACAGCTCGGTCCACTCGGCTTCCATTTCCACCAGGACCTGGGCACGGCGAATCCGCGATTCGGCGACCGCGCGCTTGAGGTCATCCGCAGCCGCGGAGGCACCGGCGACGACGTCGCCGTAGTCCTGGCTTGCGATCGACTCCCGAAGCGACGCGATGCGCGACTCCACTTCGGCGTATCGCTCGGGCAGGTACTTCTGGATCTCGGCGCCGGCCTGACTGAACTTCGTCTCGAGGTCCGCCAGGGCCGCCTCGGCGGGTTCCTTCTGGCTGGCGCAGGCCGCGAGGCCCAGTAAGACGGCGGCGAACGCAGCCGCACGGAAAGCCTTAGATCCATTGAACATTGCGATGCTCCCGGGGGGATTTGTCGACCGCATAGGTTACCACCGATCGGGTAGGATTCCGTGCTTGAAAGTCCCCGAGATCATCATCGTCGAGACCGTACATAAGCCCGGCAGCCTCGCCCGGGTACTGCAGGTGATCGCGGACGCGGGGCTCACGATCGACCACCTCCAGGCGCTGCGCCGCGAGCAAGGCCGCACGCTGTGGGAAATCACGCTGGAGATGGACGAGGAGGCGGACCGCAGCCTCTACGGCCGCATCGACGCGCTGCCCGTCGCGCGCTTCGTCCGCAAGTCCGACCGCGTGTTCGACCGCCATCGCGGCGGCAAGATCCGCACCGAATCGGCGATCCCGATCACGACCCAGCAGGTGCTGCGCGACATCTACACGCCGGGCGTCGCGCGCGTCTGCCTCGCGATCCAGAAGGACCCCGCGCTCGCCTGGGAGTACACGAGCCTCGGCAACTCGGTCGCCGTCGTGACCAACGGTACGGCCGTACTCGGGCTCGGTAATATCGGCGCTCTCGCGGGGCTGCCCGTCATGGAGGGCAAGGCGGCGCTCTTCTCGACGCTGGTCGGTATCCATGCCTGGCCGATCCTGCTCGACGAGACCGATCCTGCGCGTTGCATCGACCACATCGCGGCGATCGCCCCGGGATTCGGCGCGATCCAGCTCGAGGACTTCGCGGCACCGGCCTGCTTCGAGATCGAGTCGGGGCTCCAGGCGCGCCTGACGCGGCCGGTGCTGCATGACGACCAGCACTGCACCGCCGTCGTGGTGCTCGCCGCAGTGCTGAACGCCATGCGCCGGACCGGGCGGCGGCTCGACGACTGCATCGTCGGCCAGGTCGGGCTCGGCGCCGCCGGGATCGGCATCGTACGGCTGCTCCAGCATGCGGGCGCCCGGCGCGTTCTCGGCACGGATCTCGACGAGGGCGCCATGAAGCGCCTCGCCGTCATGGGTGGCGAGCCCTCCACGCTGGAGGAGATCATGAAGAAAGCGGACATCGTCATTGCGACGACCGGCGTGCGTGGCCTCATCCGCCCGGAGACGGTGCGGAATGGCCAGATCATCATGGCCCTGTCCAACCCGGACCCGGAGATCGAGCCGGCCGATGCGCTCGCCCGCGGGGCCGCAATCGCGGCGGACGGGAAGGGAATCAACAATGTCCTGGCATTCCCCGGCCTGTTCAAGGGCGCGCTGATGGCACGCGCACCACGCTTCACCGACGCGATGCTGCTCGCGGCGGCCAAGGCGATATCTGAACTGGTGCCGGGGGAAGACCTCGTGCCCGACCCGCTCGACCGGGCGGTGCACGAGGCCGTTGCCGCGGCTGTCAGCCGCTCATCGCGCTCCTGAGCTTCCCGAGCGCGGCGGACTCGATCTGGCGGATGCGCTCGGCAGAGACGCCGTAGTCTGCGGCGAGCTCCTGCAGCGTCTTCTTCTCTTCCGCGAGCCAGCGGGACCTGATCACCGTGCGGCTGCGCTCGTCGAGGCCTTCGAGCGCGGTCGCGAGGTCGCCCGCCATCGCGCCGTCCCATTCGTCCTGCTCGACGATCATCGCCGGGTCAGCGTCAGCCGCCCGCAGGTAGAGCGAGGGCGAGGCGACGGTTTCCTCGTCGCCGGTGTCCGGCGCCGGGTCGAAGGAGAGGTCGCGCGCCGAGAGCCGGCGCTCCATCTCTCGCACTTCGCGCGTCTCGACGCCGAGCTCGCCGGCAACGGCCGCGGTCTCCGCGTCAGTCAGCCAGGCGAGATTCTTCTTCATGCGGCGCAGGTTGAAGAAGAGCTTCCGCTGCGCCTTGGTGGTCGCGACGCGCACCAGCCGCCAGTTGCGGATCACGAACTCGTGGATCTCGGCGCGGATCCAGTGCACGGCAAAACTGACGAGACGCACGCCCATGTCGGGATCGAAGCGCTTGACGGCTTTCATGAGGCCGACGTTGCCTTCCTGGATCAGGTCGCCGACGGGCAGGCCGTAGCCCATGTAGCCGCGCGCGATGTGCACCACGAAACGCAGGTGCGACAGCACGAGGGTGTGTGCTGCCTCGAGGTCCTGCTGGTCGTGGAAACGGCGGGCGAGCGCGAACTCTTCCTCGCGGCTCAGCACCGGGATTGCCGACACGCGGTCGAAGTAAGCTTCCAGGCTTCCGAGCGGGCCGGCCAAGGCCAGGGCGGGATTCGAAAGTGCGAGCGCTTGAGTAGTCATTTCTTCGCGTAACCTCCGTGCAGGTATATTAGCACTCATCGATATAGAGTGCTAATACCCTTGTAGAACAGTAGGTTATGCGCGCGGTTCGATGCGGCGCAGGTGATAGGTTGCGGCCAGCCAGGCGCCGATAAGGCCGAGCAGCGCACCTCCGCCCACGACCACGGGCCATTCCTCGTGGGTCAGGCCCCGCAGCGAGAAAGTGGAGCCATACGCCGCCGAAAGCTGGTCTACGAAGGGTCCGAGCGCGGCCAGGCCCGCAACGACCAGCACGAAGGCGAGCAGCCCGCCCCCGAGGCCCTGCCAGAACCCCGAGTACAGGAAGGGGCGACGCACGAAGGCATTGCTGCCGCCGACGAGCTTCGTCACCTCGATCTCCGCGCGGCGTCCGTTGATCTCGAGGCGGATCGTATTGCCGACGACCGCGAGAACCCCGGCCGCCAGCACGGCGGCGACGAGCAGCACGAGCCGCTCGATCGTGTCCTCGATTGCGTGGATCCGTCGCACCCAGGCCGTGTCCGCCTCGACCAGTTCCACGCGTTCGATCTTGCGCAACTCCGCCGCCAGCGCCTCCAGCGCCTCCGGGGTATCGTGCGGCGGCGAAGGCCGCACCATGACGAGCCACGGCAGGGGATTATCGGGAAGCGCCTCGAGCGCGTCGCCGATGCCGGAGAGCTTGCGGAACTCCGCGAGGCCCTCGTCCGGGCTGACGAGCACCGCGTCGCCGACGCCTTCCCGGGCCTCGATAGCGGTTGCCGCCTGCTTCGCCTGCGCGGCGGTCGTCGACAACGCCAGATACGCGGAAAGCTGCACGGTGTCGCCGAGCCCGTCCGTCACCGCGCGCATGTTCGCGACGGTGAGGTAGAGCGCGGCCGGAAGCGCGAGCGCGATGCCGATCACGACGACCGTGAGGAAAGTGGCGAACGGCTGGCGCGCGAGCCGGCCGAGCGAGCCGAGCAGCGCCTGCGCGTGGCGCTCGAAATGGATCGCGACGGCGTCAGGCAGCGACATGCGGCACCGCGGCGAGTCGGCCCTTCTCGATGTGCACGCGCCGGACGCGGAACCGGTCGAGCAGGTGCACGTCGTGCGTCGCGACCAGCACCGTCACGCCGACCGCGTTGAAGCGCTGGAACAGGTTCATGACCTCGAGCGCGAGTTCCGGGTCGAGGTTGCCCGTCGGCTCGTCGGCGATCAGCACCGGGGGCTTGGTGATGACGGCACGGGCGATGCCGACCCGCTGCTGCTCGCCCGCCGACAGCTCGAGCGGGAACGAGCGCTCGCGGCCGAGGAGGCCGACCTGGTCGAGCGCCGCGCGCACGCGCTTGTCCATCTCGCGGCGCGGCACGCCGCCGATGGCGAGCGGAAGCGCGACGTTGTCGTACACCGGCCGGTCGTCGAGCAGCCGGTGGTCCTGGAACACGATGCCGACCTGGCGCCGGAATGCCGGGATGGCGCCGCGCCGCAGCGCCGCGGTGTTCTTCCCGTTCACGAACACCTGCCCGCGCGTCGGGCGTTCGAGCAGCGCGATGAGCCGCAGCACCGTGCTCTTGCCGGCGCCGGAGTGCCCGGTCAGGAAGGCCATTTCCCCGGTCTCGAGCTCGAACGACAGCTCCGAGAGGGCCTCGCGGCCGTTCGGGTAGCGCTTGAAAACCCGGTCGAATCGGATCACGTATTGCCGGCTGCGGCGGGTCGCAGCAGCCCCTCGACATAGGCACGGGCGTTGAAGATACCGAAATCCTCCGCCTGTTCGCCAACGCCGACGAAGCGGATCGGGAGGCCGAAGCGCCGGGCTATGGCAACCACGACGCC
>Ga0209706_10001113_pt1 | contig 15230 bp, 13 predicted proteins | sample PPLLaktember2015_6_FD_187263 | JGI IMG/M metagenome (GOLD analysis project Ga0209706, IMG submission 187263) | Freshwater sediment microbial communities from Prairie Pothole Lake near Jamestown, North Dakota, USA - PPLs Lake P8 Core (1) Depth... | ecosystem: Environmental > Aquatic > Freshwater...
GAACAGGGTTCTGTCTCGTTACCCCCGGAATTCGTCCGCTCGGAAGCGACCGCGGCGATCAGGAACGTGTCGTCACGCCACTGGATGCGGTTCGCCAGGGCGCGCACTATCTTGTTATTGGTCGGCCGATTACGCAGGCGGCGGATCCCGTTACTGTTCTCGAAGGGATCAACCGTGAGTTGTCGATGGTGTAGTATCATCCGGTCCGCGGATCGCAGCATGAGAGTGTGATGGCACCCGTCAACGATCTCACATCGAAGTCCTGGTATCTGGTCTATACCAAGCCACGTCAGGAAGAAATCGCCCTTACCAACCTTCACCGTCAGGGGTATGGCGTTTACCTGCCGCGTGTGCGGCAGGCGCGCAAGCGTCAAGGGCGGCGCACCATGGTGGTGGAACCGCTGTTCCCGCGTTATCTTTTCATCCATCTCGATACGCATACCGATAACTGGGGACCAATCCGCTCGACGCTCGGCGTCGCATCGCTGGTGCGCTTCGGACGTGAACCGGCGCGCATACCCGATGAACTGGTCGTCTTCCTCAGGACGCGCGAGGGCGAGGCGGGCCTGCATCAATGGGCAGAGCAGAGTTACCGTGCCGGCGACCGGGTGCGCGTGGCGGAGGGTGCATTTCGCGGCTATGAAGGAATCCTGCTGGCACGTAACAGCCGCGAGCGGGTGGTCGTGCTGCTCGATATTCTTGGCCGCCAAGTCAGGACGCTGGTAGACGTAGCCAAAATTGAACGCGGGTAACATCGGCTAAGCGAAAGTCCCGTAATCCATTGAAAAAGCCCCGCTTTACCCTTGATCCACATAAAATAATGGGTATAGTGTTCACGATATGAACACAGAACGCGACCGGGAAGACGCGCTTACCCTCGAGATCCTCGATGTCATCGACCGGCAGAAGGACGTAAGTCAGCGTCATCTCGCCCGGCATCTCGGCGTCGCGCTCGGGTTGGCCAATTCTTATCTCAAGCGCTGCATCCGCAAGGGGTTAGTCAAGGTCAGCCAGGCGCCGGCCAACCGCTACCTTTATTACCTCACGCCCCAGGGTTTTGCCGAAAAGAGCCGGCTGACCGCCCAGTACCTGAATTACTCGTTGTCCTTCTATCGCAAGGCGGGGGAATCCTGCCGACAAGTTTTTCGCGTTTGCGAGCAGAACGGCTGGCGGCGGTTGTTGCTCAGCGGAGTCTCCGACCTGGCGGAAATTGCTACAGTGCGGGTGAACGAACACGCCACCTTGGGAATCATCGGTTTTTGCGACACCAACGGCGAACGGCACCAATTCCTGGGACGCCCGGTGTGGCGCAACCCAACCGAGGCGGACGCGCACGACGTTTGCGTCCTCACTGACTTACTTGATCCACGCACCAGCTATGACCAACTCGCGAACCTCATGGACCGCAAACGTATTCTGGTGCCTGATGTATTAGGACTCGAAGCGCCGAATCTGTAGCTGCCACGCAGATGCCAGTCTGCCGGACAAAACGACAAGAGTGACTTCAGGCGCGAATCGTCTGAAGTCACAAACCGAGAGGATGGGCCCTTGGCCCATCATGACGAATTCAGCGTGCGGAGCTTTTGCCCTGCATGGCGGTAGCGTGCCTGAATTCGACATCAGTGCGAGCACAGGGCGTCGAGTCCACAACTTTAAGGATCGTACTGACAATGCTCGCCGTATCATCGACACGGCGAAGACGAAGCAAATACATGTACCCCCAGCGCGCAATACTCTGCATCCCTTTCGGAAAAGCTCGCCAGTTTCTGGCACAATCGCGACCTCATCAGGCAAGTGACAAGCGCTAAGTCGTCGGTCGTTACAAAGTCTTTGTCATGGTGCTGGCTGGTCCTTTAAAGCTAGAATGCAGCGTGTCGCACTGGCGGACGACATGTCACCAAATTCGCGGTATCCGCACTGGCTGCTCTGTATTGAGCAATTGTTGGTCAAATGACGCGCCGTGAGCAAGTGCGCGAGAGGGCCAGCTCTATATCTCGTCGTATTTCGCGACGGGCGGTCACAACGGGTCAATAATTCTGTATCGTTGTGCTGGACTAGTAATGCCAAGACTGATATGTCTATTCGAATAATAACAATCATCAATCGTGGTAACTTTTGGTCGTAAAGGTGCTACTTAAAAATATGGTTCTGGTGTCGTTAACGGAGAAGCTTTGGTGAAGTTCCAGGAAAAAAATGCGGAATATCTCGGAGATAATTTTGTTCTGCCCCAATCCGTATCCTGAATGATGCTACTGCTATGAGTTTGGCAGATGTACGATGGATCGAGATCCCACATGTGGTTGAGCCGCGAGGTGTGCTCAGCGCAGTCGAGGGTGGCCTCGACGTCCCGTTCGAGATCAAGCGTGTCTTTTACATGCATGGTACTCCCGTTAGCATTGAGCGGGGCGGGCATGCACACCGCGACACGCATCAGGTCGCCATCTCAGTCAATGGAAATTTCCTGATGGACGTGTCTGATGGCATCGACACGCGCTCATTCAAGCTTGTAGATCCGAACAAAGGGCTCTATTTGCCGCCGATGTCATGGGTCCGGCTGTACGACTTCACGCCTGGAGCCGTAGCGCTCGTGCTAGCAGACACGCACTATGATCGCGGCAAGTCGCTACGGACTTGGGAGGACTTTATCCGCGCCGTAAACGAAACGAACCAGGGCCGCGCTTGAATTACGTGGGCCCGTTCAAGCACCGTGCCTTTTCGGGATTCCTGGCCTCGGCGCTTGCCTCCGAGGGGCAATTCGTCCGCACAGCGGAAATTCCTGAATGGCTCGAGTCCCGGCGACGTGTACACCGATTCTCGATACGACAGATTCCGTTTCACAATTTGGATGACTGGCATTTTGACCCTGTGACTGGAAATCTCGGCCACACCTCGGGACGCTTTTTCAGCATCGAAGGCTTACAGGTCAACACCGACTACCCAATCCCTGCGACGTTCCATCAGCCGATCATCAACCAGCCGGAGATCGGCATCTTGGGGATCCTTGCGAAGCGCTTCGACGGCGTGTTGCATTTCCTGATCCAGGCGAAGATGGAACCGGGGAATATTAATCTGCTGCAGCTTTCGCCGACGGTACAAGCCACCAAGAGTAACTATACGCAGGTACATCGTGGTCGACGACCACGCTATCTCGAATACTTTCTTGAACGGACGCGTAACCGTGTACTGGTTGACCAGCTTCAGTCCGAGCAAGGTTCATTCTTTCTGCGAAAGCGCAACAGAAATATTATCGTCGAAACAGAGGAAGATGTTCTGGTTCATGATGATTTCTGCTGGATAACACTCGGGCAGCTCAAGGCGATGCTTCGATTCGACAATCTCGTCAACATGGATACGCGAACGGTGATCTCTTCGATCCCGCTTGCATCGAGCGAAGAGGAAGTATCGGAGTTGGGTTTCACGCGGGATGGCGTTACGAGCGCGTTGGCATTCGAGAACGAGCTCGTAGTGTCAGCGCTCCATCGCGAAGGTGGATTGGCTACTAACGACGAGGTCATCAGCTGGTTCACCGAGCTCAAAGCGATGTCCGAAATCCAGGTTCGACAGGTTCCGCTTCGGGAGTTACCGGGTTGGAGAAAAGACGATACGTCTATCTACCGAGAAGACCGCGGTTTCTTCTCTGTTATCGCTGTGTCAGTTGAAGCCGATAACCGTGAAGTGAGTGGCTGGTCGCAGCCCATTGTGCAACCTTGTGCAATCGGGACCACAGCATTTGTGACCAGAAAGATTGGGGGAATCCTGCATTTTCTCGTCCAGGCGCGAATGGAGCCCGGGATCTTCGACATGTTTGAGATGGCGCCTACAGTACAGTATCTACCAGGCAGTGCGGGATTCGGCGTGGAGGACGTGCCGCCGGCCTTCTTCGATCTTGTCGCAAACGCACCCCGCGATTGCGTACGTTACGAATCGATTCAGTCAGAGGAAGGGGGACGCTTCTATCATTACCAAAACCGGAATGTCGTGATCGAGCTTGAAGATTCCGTCGTTCTTGATCTACCCCGAGGTTATATATGGATGACGCTTGGTCAGATTCAGGAGTTCATGCGGTACAATAATTACTTAAATATAGAAGCTCGCGGCCTGCTTGCATGCCTCGGATTTACGAACACCTGAGGGGTGACGCGGTGTGAAGGTGCTACTCATCGGCCATTCCCGCATTGCGCGCCGGCGAGTGTTGCCAGCCCTGCGGACACTCCCGGAAGTCTCGGCGATTACTGTTGCATCACGCTCAGCGGTGCGTACAGATATTGACTCCGCTATTTCACTATTCAATGACTACGAAACGGCAATAGCATCGAGTGGGGCGGATCTCGCCTATATTTCCGTGGCGAACAGCGACCATGCCGTGTGGGCGGAGCGTTGCCTGCATGCCGGTATGCATGTCGTCGTCGATAAACCCGCCTGCCTGACGTACGACGATGCGCGGCGGCTTGCCGATGTCGCGGCAGCGCACAGATGCTGTCTCGCCGAAGCGACTGTATTCAATTATCACCCGCAGTTCCAGGCGCTACGGCAGGCATTTGAGGATGCCGGGACTCGTGTCATGCGTGTGACCACAGTATTTTCTTTTCCTCCGTTTGATCCGCAGGATTTTCGTAATCGGCGAGAACTTGGCGGTGGTGCGCTATATGATCTCGGCCCGTATGCCGTTGCCACCAGTCGCCTCTTGTTCGGAAAAGCACCACGAACGATCGCATGCGAGGTGCACGCGCGACAGGAGCCGGCTGGGCTCGATGCGGCGTTCAGTGTGCTGTTAACTTATGACTCTGGTGGCGCTATGGTCGGCCATTTCGGATTTGATACTGAATATCAGAACCGTCTGCATGCGCTGGGACCGAGGCTATCCGTCGAGGTCCAGAGGGCTTTCACGTTACCGCCCGATACGCCCGGTCGCCTGGCTATGCGGCGAAACAATATTGAGAGTGAGCTGGAAATTGCACCGTCCGACGCCTTTGCAAACTTTCTACGATCGGTCGTGGGTGCTATTGAAAGAGGATCGTGGGAATCATACTCATCGGCGTTGATGGCCGATGCCGAACTACTAGCTGAGCTGCGAAAAAAGTCAGGAGAGCGCTGAAATGGGGATCCAGGTCTGGGATTATCGTAAGGAGTATGAAGCTGAACGGGAGGATATACTCACCGGTGTAGATAAGGTGCTTCGCTCCGGCCGGCTCATTCTCGGCCCGAGCGTAAAGGCGTTTGAAGAGGGTTTTGCCGCTTATTGCGGAGTGCAACACGGCGTCGGCGTGAACAGTGGCACTGACGCGCTCTTCCTGGCATTGAAGGCACTTGATGTCGGCCCCGGTGACGAGGTCGTCACGGTTTCCAATACAGCGATTCCAACCGTGGCGGCTATCGTTTCCACGGGAGCAACCCCGCGATTTGTTGATATTGATCCGACGACGTATCTGATGGACGTCACGAAACTTGAAGACGTCATTACACCCCGGACCAGCTGCATTCTTCCTGTACACCTCTTCGGCCAGTGCGTCGATATGCAGACGATCAACGAAGTTGCAGGGAAGCGCGGGATCAAGGTTCTTGAGGATTGCGCACAATGCCATGGCGCGCAACAGAATGGGCGCAAGGCAGGGTCGATGTCCGATGCTGCAGCGTTCTCGTTCTACCCGACCAAAATACTGGGTACCTACGGAGATGGTGGCATGGTCGTTACAGACAATGAGGGTATCGCTAATCGCGTCAAGCGCCTCCGCATGTACGGAAACGAAGGGACCTACTACTCGGTCGAGCACGGCTATAATTCACGACTCGACGAACTGCATGCAGAGATTCTTCTGCGCAAACTACCGCGGCTGGACGCTTATATCTCGAGAAGACGCGAGCTTGCTGCGCGCTACGATGCGGCGCTCAGCGATAGCGGTCTCGTACTTCCCGCAACACTCCCGGGTAACTTTCATGCATACTATTTGTATGTCGTACGGCATCCTGCTCGAGACCAGCTCATGAAGTTGCTTGCCGAGCAAGACATTGTGGTTAATGTCAGTTATCCCTGGCCAATTCATATAATGAAAGGGTACGCCCACCTTGGTGGAATGCCGGGCGACCTCCCGGAGACAGAGTCGGCAGCCCGGGAGATATTCTCATTGCCGATGTACCCATCGCTCACGAATGAAGAACAAGACATGGTGTGCGAAAAGTTGTTGCATATTCTCCGCCATCAGATCGGATAACGCAGTCACGTGTTGGCAAGCACGAAAGACAAGGGCAAACGGGATATCGATATTGCGGCCCGCCGGCCGTTGTGTGGGTTGGATCTGATGTCGCACTGGCGGTTGCGATGATCTCATCGCGATGTTCGCGCCACGGCACCCGTAAAAGCCTATGCAGCATATCTCTGCGGGACCGCATTCAGCGAGATAGGTGTTATCTAGGTTTGTTATAAGAATCGTATGTCACAACATCAGAATCATAACAAGCTCAGCGACGCAACGGTCCAACGTGTGGTTCTGTGCGTCAGCGAATACACAGCCAACAGTTTTTAAGCCTTAAGTTCCTCAAGCACGATAGTCTCTGTAGAAATAAGCCATACCATGACCGACACCGCGCCTGCGATATGTATCACCAATTTGACCAAGCGTTATCGTATCTACCCGACGCCGGGGGACCGCCTGCGAGACGCGTTCGGATGGCGGTCGCAGTACAAGGAATTCGATGCGCTTCATGACGTGTCTTTCAGTATTCGACCAGGTGAGTTCTGGGGCATTGTGGGAAGAAATGGCTCCGGCAAGTCAACCCTCCTCAAGATGGTGGGGGGACAGTTGCGGCCTACCAGTGGCGACATCACGTGCCATGGCCGGATCACCCTGCTGCAGCTTGGCCTGGGTTTCGATCCTGAACTGACCGGGCTGGAGAACATCAAGCACTCGCGCCTGGCGCAGAATCTGTCTAGTGACTTCGAGGAAATCGAGGAGTTCGTCAAAGATTTCTCCGAGTTGGGCGATTTCATCAACTACCCCGTCAAGACCTATTCCTCGGGCATGCATTCGCGCCTGGCGTTTGCCACGGCGATCGCAGGAGACCCTGATATTCTGATCGCCGACGAAGTGCTGGCCGTGGGCGATATGAACTTTGCCCAGAAGTGCCTCGCGAAGATGCGCGAGTTCAAAGAGCGCGGCAAGACCGTGGTCCTGGTCACGCACGATGTCAACTCCGTCAAATCCTTTTGCGACCATGCGGTTTGGCTCAACGAAGGCCGCATGGTTGCCCTCGGCCCCGCCAAACTGGTGGCCGACGACTTCCGGAACTTCATGCTATACGGTGTAATGAGCAAGCTGAGCGCCAACCCGCAGGGGCATACCGATGCGTTTGAGCAGACGCGCGACACGTCCGATGCGGCGCCGGCTGCTGCCCCACGTATCGAGTGGTTGCGCCCGAACCCGACCCGCCGCACGGTGAGCAATGGCAAGATCGAGATCCAGGGTTACCGCTTCGTCGACTACCAGACACGCGAAATCCTTACCGCCTGGCGCTCTGGGCTCACGCTGGAATTTCAGATCCTTTTTCAGGCCTTGCAGCCCTGCAAGCTGCATTCGTTCGGCTTCACCTTGCATGATCGCAACGGCATGATCGCCCTGCATCTGAATTCCGAGTTCTTTGGTGCGCGCATGTTCAGCCCCGAACCCAAGTCGGAGTACACGGCTTTGTTCCGCTTCGACGCGCCTGCGCTCGCCGGCGGCGAATACTCCATCTCCTTCGGTTGCTCCGAGGGGACGGAGGGCACACTGATTGAAAAATACGACTACGACAATGCAATTCAGGTCAGCTGGGAGAAATCGGAGGCCACGGACCGGCAGGGCGGTTACGTAGTCGTGCCGGTTGGCGCCTTCGAGTATAGGAAAAATGCGTGAATTCCTGAGTAGCCTCCTGATGTACCGCAAGCTGCTGCTGCAGCTGGCAAAGCGCGACCTTACGGCCGCGTACAGCGGTTCGGTCGCCGGCAACGTCTGGGTCGTGGTCGATCCGCTGACTTACGTAGCACTCACGCTGCTGTTTTTCCAGTTCGCGTTCAAAGGAGTGGACACGGGTGGTGTGCCCTACGTTGCCTGGGTCCTGCCGGTGATCATCTTCTGGACCTATATCACCACGGTGCTGAGCGCAAGCGTGGGCGCTGTACGTGAGTACGGCTACTTGCTGCGCCATCGCAACTTCGACATGCGGCAGGTTGTCGTCATCAAGGTGCTGTCTGCGTCGGTCGTGCATGCGATGCTGATGCTCGTCGTGCTGCTGGTGCTCGCCTTGTTCCTGGAAGTTCGCGTCAGTGCGCAGACGCTCGGTGTGTTTTATTACTACTTCGCCATGTGCTGCCTGTTGGTGCCCATGGGGTGGTTACTCTCCGCGCTGGGCACGTTTTGGAAGGATATGCGCAACCTGGTCAGTATCTGCTTGCAGGTGGGATTCTGGATCAGCCCCATATTCTGGGAGCCGGAGCGTTTTCCGAAGCCGGTGGCGTTGGTGATGTATCTGAACCCCCTCTACTATCCCATGCACGGCTACCGCCAGTCGGTATTGTCGGCCGATTTCGGCTCGCACTTCTGGCTCGCTACCGTCTATTTCTGGCTTGTTGTCGCCCTGCTGCTGTTCTTCGGTTCGCGCGTCTTTGCTCGACTTTCAAGGGGCTTCGGTGATGTGCTTTGAAGTCTCTCTTTCCGTTTCCTTGTGCCATGCGCGTCGTTCATGTTAAGGGGTTGGGTCGGTACACCGACGATTCGCTGTGGAAGCGACATGGCTAGCAAGGCAGCGTTTAGTTTTGGCTTTGCTGAACGCATTCGCCGGCCTTTCCAGTGGGTATGGCGCTTCTTGCTCGGCCTACCGGGCCGGAAGGCCCTCGTCCAACGCTATTGGGCTGCTGTCGAACCAGTGCTGGTCGTGCATCCGCAAAATTTTGGTCGCGAGGATGCGGAGATGCTGTTGGAGCCTTGGCTAAGATCGGTGGCGTTCAGCCGCGGCCCGCTGCGCGATGGCCTGCCACGGATGACGTTTCCAGCGATCCGGTATCTGGAGACTCTGCTGTCGAGACAGTCACGTGTCTTCGAATATAGCGCCGGAGGCTCGTCGGTCTTTTTCTCATCGCGCGTCGGCGAGTTGGTCAGCGTTGAGCACGATCCTTTCTGGTTCCGACAGACCGAGGCCGCGATGAAGAAGTGCCAGCGCCGCCACGACCTGCGCCGGCGTAGCATCTTAGCCATACCGAAAACACCGCAGGCGCCGATCACCCTGCCGCCGAGCGACCCGCTCTCCTATGCCAGCTCCGACGTGTCCCACGCTGGGCTCTCGTTCCGCGACTACGCCAGCGCGATCGACTATTACCCGGACCAGTACTTCGACGTGATCCTGATCGACGGCCGGGCCCGGCCATCATGCTTTTTGCATGCCATGAGCAAGGTACGCTTCGGCGGCCATGTTGTTTTGGACAACGCCGAGCGCGAATCGTATGCGTTCATCGAGTCAACAGCCGCCAAACTGGGTTTCGAAATCAATGAGTTCTGGGGCCCGGGTCCGTACAACGACTACTGTTGGCGCACAATTTTCCTGCGTCGCCGCGCCGAGCGGTTCGCGCTCGACGATCTGGACCGGAAGTTGGAGAAATATCTGGACTTCGACAACGGCATCTTCGTCGAGGCCGGGGCCAACGACGGAATCCGCCAGAGCAACACCTTGTATTTCGAGAGCCGACGTGGCTGGCGCGGCGTCCTGGTCGAGGCGGTGCCCGATTTGTATGAGCAGTGCCGACGCAACCGACCGCGTGCGACTGTGGTATGGGCGGCGCTCACGCCGCCCGAACAAGTACCCGGCCAAGTCACAATCCGCTACGCTGGGCTGATGTCGGTGGTCAAAGGCGGCATGCGCAGCGCCGAGGAGGAGGAGACCCACATTGCCGCTGGTCTGGAAGTGCAGAAGCTCGAAGGCTACGAGACCACGGCGCCATGCGCGACGCTCAGTGGCATCTTGGACCAGTGTGGCGTCACCAAAATCGATTTGCTCTCTCTCGACGTGGAAGGCTTCGAGGCGCAGGCCCTGGCCGGGTTGGACCTGTCCCGCCATCGCCCAACCTTCATCCTGATCGAAGCTCGCTATCGGGCCGATGTCGACGCGCGACTACTTCCACACTATGAGGCCGTGGATGTACTTTCCCATCATGACGTCCTCTACCACCTGCGCAAGGCTAGTTGACACACAATCCCGCATCCATCGAGGCTCACCGAGACATGCAAGCCATGCCCCCGACCTGTATTGCCTGCGGCGCCGCCATGCAGCTTTACCTCGATCTCATGTTCGACGACCGTTATGGATTCCCAGGTCACTACGACATCTACCGTTGCCCAGATTGCAAACAGGGTCAGACTATGCCCCTGCTGCGCGACGAAGACCTGTCTGGCCTGTATGGTGATTACTACCCACGGCGCGAAATCGACATCGACGCACTGCAGCGTGCTGTCGGCGAACCGGGATCCAGCTCCGAGAAACGCCGGCGCTGGATTTCCGGCACCGACAATCAGGGGCAGTACGCGGCGCACACCGGCATGGTGGTGCTCGATTATGGGTGCGGAGCGGGCCAGTCACTGCTTGAGCTTGAGAAGCTGGGAGCCGAGGCCTATGGGCTCGAGGCGGATCCAAACGCGCGGCAGGTGGTTGACGCGCTCGGATTGCGCATCCATATCGGGACGATTGACGAGAATCCATTCCCAGGTGTCATGTTCGATCTGATCGTGATGAATCAGGTGCTCGAACACATTCCTCGTCCCGATCTTCTACTGGTCAAGCTGGCGAAGCGGCTTCGACCGGGTGGCCATATCGTGTTGTCGGTCCCGAACGGCGACTCTTTCTACTGCAATCGTACCGGTCGCGACTGGATCAACTGGCACATTCCGTATCACCTGCACCATTTCAATCCGCGCTCGATACGGTTGTTCCTGCGGCGCAGCGGATGGAATGTACTGACCCTGCGAACGATCACGCCCAATCTCTGGACAGTGCTGCAGCTTCGCGCGCTGGTCGAACGTACGGGTATGGGCATCCCAAACCCGATGTGGACCGGGAAACCGGCAGAACATGCTGTTGGAACCGAAGAAGCCTCACAGCGGCCGTCGCGACTGACCAGAACGCTATATTCCTTCGCACTACGCGCGAACCAGCGCATGCCTCGGTTGGTGTTGACGGCTTTTAATCGTGGATGCGATGCGCTGGGCCGGGGTGACAGTATTCTTGTAATGATCGTTCCCATGGAGCGCGCATCATCGTGATCTACGCACTCATTCCGGTATTCAACCGGGTCGACATGACGCGTCGCATTGTTGATCACCTGCGCGCTCAGCAGGGGGTGAGCGTTCGAATTGTGGTTATTGATGACGGCTCGACCGACGGAACGGCGGAATATCTTGCCGCTCAACGGGATGTCATAACGATTCGCGGCGACGGTACACTTTGGTGGGCGGGAGCCATCGATTCGGCGCTCCGGCAGATCATACCGCATGCCTCTGACGATGATTACGTGTTGCTGCTGAACAACGACACGATGTTCGGTCCGGACTTTGTCACAACCTTGGTGCGTGTGAGTCGGGAAAATGAAGCCGCCGTAGTAGGCAGTATCTTGCGCAATGAGGCGCCACCACACGAGTTGCTCAGCATCGGTCCCCGGATGAACGTGCAGGAAATGCACGTGTGGGATCTACTCAACGAGCTGCCGCCCGAGGAACATCGAGTGTTGAAGAAAGTGTACGAAGTGGATGCACTTTCAGGTCGCGGGACGCTTTATCCCATTCCGGTGCTGCGGCGAACGGGTTTCCTGTACCCGAAATTGCTACCGCACTACCACGCGGATTACGAGCTCGCGGCCCGTGCCCGCCGCAAGGGTTACAGGACGCTTGTTTCAAGCGAGGCGGCTGTTTATACGGCAAATGACTTCGGCGTCCACCGCACTCCGGTTTCTGCTTGGCGGCGTATGTTCGGAAAGGGTTCGCCGAGCAACATCGTGCAACGCGTGGCGCTCCGTTTGTTAATTGGTACGCCGGCAATGCGCCTTACCGCCGTTCCGCGAATGTTGCTGGCGTCGATACCGCGGTTTATCCCCCTCGTTCTTTCCACCCGGATACGCTTTCTGCTGTACGCTAGCCGTTTGGTAGGCCGCATCCCGTTTTCGGGGCTGGCGCGGGCCCGGTTGCTGATGTATCTGCCACCTCAGATTCGTGGCTCTACATACAATGCGCTCCATGCATATACCGCCGGCACCCTCGTTGACGTCTATCGGAAGAATGTTCTAATCGTGGGCTGCAATGTGGGCAAGGACTGCGTGTATTTTCTGCGGCTTGGGGCCCGTGCGGTCCACGGGCTCGACGTCATCGAGGACGTCGGGAAAGGTTTCCAGCACAGGAAAGTGAACTACTTACGGGCATCGGCCGAAGCAATTCCGGTGCATGATGGAACCTATGATCTTGTCTTTTGCTTTGCCACGATGGAGCATGTTCCGGATGTTGAGCATGCGTTCAAGGAAATGGCGCGGGTCACGAAGGAGGGCGGCGTCATATATTGCGTGGCATCGCCGCTTTGGAACTCAAGGTTCGGACACCATAAAGGTGATCTCTTCGGAAAATTTCCCTGGATTCATTTGTACATGACCGAGGCAGAGATTCTAGAGATGTGTACAAACCAGGGTGTAGTTGATCCCACCGGACATTGCTCCATGGATGCACACGTGAGGTATATGCTGAATTCGCAGTATTTTAACAAGACACCTGCTCAGCACTACGTCAGTACTTGCCGAACTCTCTCCAACATCCAAGTCGTGGAAAACAGCCTTAGCCTCGAGTCCGATGATCTGTTGACTCCCGAGCTCTATTCAATTCTGAATGCCAAAGGATACAGTCGCGAAGAGCTGCTGGCGGTTACCCACACCTTCATCGGCCGGAAACAGGAAGCAGGAAATATTGCGTGAAGATACTGATCATCGACGCCTACTACCCACGGTTCGTGACGCACGCGTTGCAAGGTTTGAACGTCTCCGGGGCGGACTATGGGACGCTGCTGGACCAGATTCTGCGTCTGCACTTCGGAACCTCCGATTTCTACTCGAGGCATCTGCGGGAGTTGGGCCACGATGCGGACGACATCATATTCAACTGCGAAGTATTGCAGCATCGCTGGGCCGACGAACATGGCGTGCAGGTGGGCGATGGTGGCGTACGGATTCCGGCTCGGATTGCGCGGTTGCCGCTGATTCGCCGGTGGGCGGCGCACCATAATTCGCTCCTGGAGATTGCAGTACGGCAGATCCGGAGAGCGAAGCCGGATGTGTTGTATCTCCAGGATCTGAACTTGTTTCCGCCGGAGATTCTGATGTCGCTCAAGGATTCGGTGGGTCTTGTCGTCGGGCAAATCGCGTGCCCGCTACCGACAAACGATTACCTCCGTGCGTTTGATCTGATCCTGACATCGTTTCCGCACTATGTCGGCCGGTTTCGCAATATGGGTATCAAATCGGAGTATTTCCGGATCGGCTTCGACCCGATCGTGCTCGACGAACTCGGGCCAGTGGCCCGTACTCGACCCTGCACATTCGTTGGTGGCGTCAGTCCGGCACATGGTGGGCGAACCGCGTTTCTCGAAGAACTGGCCCGGTCGGTGAGCATTGAGTTCCTAGGTTACGGAGCGGACACGCTTCCTGCTTCGTCGCCGTTACTGGCGCGGCACCGTGGCGAAGCGTGGGCGATGGACATGTACCGGGCGCTTGCCGAGAGCCGGATCACCGTGAACGTGCATATCGACGTGGCAGAGAACTTCGCCAACAACATGCGTCTCTATGAAGCCACCGGATGTGGCGCGCTCCTGATTACAGACCAAAAGGACAATCTGTCAGAGTTGTTCTCCCCGGGATTGGAGATTATTGCCTATCGGACTCCGGGCGAGGCCGTTGAGTATATCAAGTACTACATGGACCATCCGGACGAGGCTGCTGCGATTGCGAGGGCCGGGCAGAATCGCACTCTTCGGGACCATACGTATCGACACCGTATGGAGGAACTGGAAGGAATCCTGAATCGCTATCTAAAAAGGGGTCGAAAATGAAACTCTTTTCTTCATTCAAACAGCGCCTCGCCGCTACCGTTCAACAAACAATCGGTCAACCGGTCTCGACCGGCTACCAACAGGTCGCTGCAGGCACAGCGGAGGCGAAGGGCCGGAAGTTGCGTGACTCCTGGCAGAACGCCAGCATTCCGGAAAAGCAGCGTGCGATCGTCGATCCACAGTTGAAGTCATATCGAAATGGTGTGGCAGTACCGGTCTTTGATGCGATAGTGGATTCCTTGGTTGTCAACGTCGACAGCCTTTCAGGTTTGCGCCTTTTGGAAATCGGTTGTTCGAGCGGGTATTACTCTGAAGTATTTGAAATCAAGGACCTTGGGTTGCACTACGAAGGTTGTGACTACTCATCGGCCTTCATAGATCTGGCGCGGCGGCTGTATCCGGGGATCCCCTTCGATGTTCAGGATGCGACCGAACTTAAGTACGGCGACGCAAGTTTTGACATTGCAGTATCTGGCGGCTGCATACTTCACATCCCGGAATACGATCCTGCGATCGCGGAGGCGGCTCGTGTCTCGCGGCGCTGGGTGGTGTTCCATCGCACGCCAGTCCTGCACATGACAGGTCCAACAACCTACACCAAGCAGGCCTATGGTGTCGATACCATAGAGATACACTTCAATGAGCAGGCGCTCGTCCGGTTGTTCCGAAAACATGGCATGCGCGTCGTGGACATCAACACTCACTCAATCGGATGGGATGCGGTCCAGTCCGATGCTATGGCGATGAAGACTTATCTCTGTGAGAAAATAACCACGCATGTCTGACACACCAATTCGTCACTATTGCACACTCTTCGATCGCAACTATCTTCTGAAGGGTCTTGCCCTTTACCGCTCGCTTGGGCAGCACGGGGGCAGTTTTGTGCTGCATATCCTGTGCATGGATGACGTTGTGTATGAACTTTTTGGCCGCATGCGGTTCGACAACGTGCGTCTTATTCGGCGTGTCGATTTCGAGGATCCCGAACTTCTTGGCGTCAAACCCACGCGGACCGTTGCGGAGTACTGTTGGACTTGCACGCCATCGCTGCCTTTGTATGTGCTAGATCACAATCCCGAAATTGATCTGATTACGTATCTGGATGCGGATCTGTACTTCTTTTCTTCGCCAGA
>Ga0209706_10001119_pt1 | contig 15200 bp, 14 predicted proteins | sample PPLLaktember2015_6_FD_187263 | JGI IMG/M metagenome (GOLD analysis project Ga0209706, IMG submission 187263) | Freshwater sediment microbial communities from Prairie Pothole Lake near Jamestown, North Dakota, USA - PPLs Lake P8 Core (1) Depth... | ecosystem: Environmental > Aquatic > Freshwater...
TCCAATGGGTAAGAATGGCGCCGGCGTTCACCGGGCAACGCTCGGTGGATGCACAATCCTCGGGGCCGGTCGACAGTTCGTTTTCGAGCGCCGCCGTGCTGACGGCCTCATTGTTATCGGTCCAGCCTAGCGCAACCACCGCCAGCAGGGCGGCAGACAGAATGGGGGTTGGGCCTGACAGCTTCATGTGGGCACCCTCTTCCAATCCAGGGACATGCCGGAGAATTGCATTCCTCGTGCCAGATTCCCGAAACTGCCCTATGTCGTTGATTTTGCTTTTGATAAGCCATTCGCCGGGAAACCCAGGGAAGCGTTTCGTGAACGTCGGTTGCCGCTGTACTGCGTCACCTGGCCGATAAACGGCATCGAGGCAGGCGCGTATACCGTCCCGGATGCGTGCCCGGCAGCTGCATTGACAAACTTGGCCTGGCTGCGTTGAATGGCGCCCGGCATTCGTTTTACGGTAAGGACACTCCCCCCGATATTTATGACGCGCGAGACCCTGCTGCAGGTCGAAGGCCTGTCCCGTTTCTACGGTCCCCTGCAGGCTGTCCGGAATATCAGCTTCGAAGTGCGCCAGGGCGAGGTATTGGGTTTCCTCGGGCCGAACGGCGCCGGCAAAACCACCACCATGCAAATGCTCACCGGCAACCTCGCACCGAGCCAGGGGCGCATCACGGTCGCCGGGCACGACCTGTTGGAAGCGCCGCGCGCCGCCAAGGCCGCCATTGGCTACCTGCCCGAGCAGCCGCCGGTGTACCGCGATCTCACGGTGGACGAATATCTCGACTATTGCGCGGCGCTCAACCGCATTGAGCGCAGTAAGCGGCGCGGCGCGCGCGAAGCCGCCAAGAACAAGTGCGGCCTCACCGAGGTCGGACGGCGCCTGATCGGCAACCTGTCCAAGGGCTACCAGCAGCGCGTCGGCATCGCCCAGGCGATCATCCATCTGCCGCCGGTCATTATTCTCGATGAACCGACCGCCGGTCTCGACCCTATCCAGATCCGCGAGATCCGCCACCTGGTGCGCGAACTCGGCAAAGAGCACAGCGTGATCCTGTCCACGCACATCCTCCCCGAAGTGCAAAGCGTGTGTAACCATGTGCAGATCATCAACAAGGGCGAGCTGGTGCTGAACGTCAGCAGTGACGATCTCGCGCAGCGCATGCAGTCGTCGGTGCTCACGTTGCGCTTCCGGAACACACCGGAGCTGGCCGCCATCGCAAAACTCACCGGTGTCAGGAACGTGGAGACTGCCGAGGGTGGCAGCGTGCGCGTGTACCACGAACCGTCCGCCGATCCGACCGAGGCACTGGTCAGGCTGTCCGTCGAACAGAATTGGGGGCTCGCCGCACTGATCCCGCAGCGCGCCACCCTGGAAGACATTTTTCTGGAACTCACCCGGGAAGACATTGCGCACCCCGAGGCCGCGCGGCACACGGGCGCGCCAGCGCCACTGGAAGCGGAACACCGGGGGCAAGCATGATCCTGACCATTGCCCGCCACGAATTGCGCCGTCTGTTCCTGTCGCCGCTCGCCTGGATCATCCTGGCGGTGGTGGAGTTCATTCTCGCCTGGATGTTTTTGCAGCATGTCGAAAGCTTCGTCGCGATCCAATCGCAGCTGCTCGGCATGAACGGCGAATACGGCGTCACCGAGGTGGTGGCCACGCCGTTGTTCGGCAACGCCGCGGTGGTGCTGCTGCTGGTGGTGCCGCTCGTCAGCATGCGCCTGGTCACCGAGGAGCGGCGCAACAAGACCCTGCCGCTGCTGTTCAGCGCGCCGCTCTCCATGACCGAGATCGTGCTCGGAAAATACCTCGGCCTGTACAGCTTCTTGCTGGTCCAGCTGCTGCTCATCGCCTTCATGCCGTTGTCGCTGCTTGCCGGCGGCGGGCTGGATTTCGGCCTGCTCGCCTCCAGCCTGTTGGGTCTCGCGCTGTTGCTGGCCGGCTTTGCGGCCGTCGGCCTGTTCATGTCCACGCTCACCCAGCACCAGACGATCGCGGCCGTCAGCACCTTCGGCGTGCTGCTGTTCTTCTGGCTGCTCGATTGGGCGCGCACCGGCGTCGGCGGCGGCGCCCTGCCTTACCTGTCGTTGCTCAACCACACCGAACCGTTTCTCAAGGGCGTGTTCGACACGCGCGATGTGGTCTACCACGTGCTGTTCGTCGCCACCTTCCTGGCCCTGAGCGTGCGCCGCCTCGACATGGACCGGGTCGGAGGCTGAACGATGCGCGCCACCCGCAAATCCCGTTTCCAGCTGCGCCTGGCCAGCACCAGCTTCCTGGTGTTGCTGCTCACCGTGGTCGGGCTGCTGCTGTGGCTGTCGCGTGACTATCACTGGCAGTTCGACTGGACACACAACCACCGCAACACCCTGTCGGAGGCGTCGCGCCACCTGCTTCAAACTCTGGACAAACCGGTGCGCCTCACCGCTTATGCGCGCGACACCCAAGGCGTGCGCCAGAACATCGCCGAACTCGTCGGCCGCTACCAGAAATACAAGAACGACATCACGCTCGAGTTCGTAAACCCGGATACCGACCCGGCACGCGTGCGTGCCGCCGGTGTACGCCTCGATGGCGAACTGGTGGTCGAGTACAACGAGCGCCGCGAGAACCTCAGTCAGCTTACCGAGGAGGCATTCACTAATACTCTCGTGCGCCTCGGGCGCGGCGGCGAGCGCTGGGTCATCTTTGTCACCGGCCACGGCGAACGCAGTCCCGACCGCCAGGCCAACCATGACCTGTCCAGCTGGGCGTCGCAGCTTACCAAGCGCGGCCTGAAGACCCGCTCCCTCGCGCTCGGCGGCAACACCGCCATCCCGCAGAACACCTCGGTGCTGGTGATCGCGAGTCCACGGGTGAAATTTCTTGCCGGCGAAGTCAAACAGATCGAACAGTACTTGGCGCGCGGCGGCAACCTGCTGTGGCTCGCCGAGCCGGGCCCGCTGCAGGGGCTGGAACGCGTGGCCGAATCGCTCGGCGTGGAGGTGCAGCGCGGCGCGGCGGTCGATCCGGCCTCGCAGTCGATCACCGGCACGGCGGCCAACTTTATTGTCATCACGCGCTACGGCACGCACCCGGCGGTGCAAGGCTTCGAACTCATGACGCTCTTTCCGGAGGTCGCCGGCCTGAACGTGCAGCCGCCGAAGGGCTGGGAGCAGCAGGTCATTCTCGATACCGCGCCGGGCGCCTGGCTCGAAACCGGCGCGTCGACCGGCAGGCTCCGCTTCGACCAGGGTCAGGACATCCACGGGCCGGTGAACATCGCCGTTGCACTGACGCGCAAGCAGGAGGGCCGCGAGCAGCGCGTGGCCATGATCGGCGACGGTGATTTTCTGTCCAACACCTTCCTCGGCAATGGCGGCAACCTCGAGCTCGGCATGAACCTGGTCAACTGGCTGGGCAGCGACGATGCCTATATCAACGTGCCGGTGCGCACCGCGCCGGACCTGAGTCTGACGCTCTCGCGCAACGCCCAGATCGCCATTGTGCTCGGTTTCCTCGTCATTCTTCCGGTCGGACTGCTGACCGGCGGCGTCACCATCTGGTGGCGGCGGCGCAAGCGCTAGTTCCGAACAATAGCGCACCATCACTTCCTCTCCTGCGGGGCGGGAGAGGGTGGGCGGTGAGCCCAGTACGCTCCCCTCTCCCTAACCCTCTCCCCGCAAGCGGGGAGAGGGGACATGGTTGTTCACCAAGCTAAGAAAATGGAATTGGAATAGGATCCTGCCCATGAAAAACCGCTGGCTGCTCAATATCGGTCTTGCCCTGCTGGTCGGGGCGCTGGTGCTGATCGCGATCTACAGGCCGGGCGCGCAGCAGGAGCCGGTGGGCACGCCGCTCACGGCGCTCGCCGCCGACAGCATCCAGCGCATTCGCCTGCTGCGGCCCAAACAACCGGAAATCGTTTTGGAAAAAAGCGGCGCGGACTGGCGGCTGACCGCGCCGCGCACCGCGCGCGCCAACCAGTTCCGCGTGAACGAGCTGGTGGGCCTGGCCGCCACGCCCGTCAGCACGCGCTTTCCCGCAACGCCCGCCGAGTTCGGGAAATACGGCCTCGATCCTCCGCTTGCTACGCTGTTCCTGAACGATGCCGAAATCCGCTTCGGCGGCATACATCCGCTCAACAACCAGCTGTACGTGCTGCATGCCGGCCAGGTGCAGCTCATTCCGACTTCCGTGTTCCGCGCCGCCAGCGCGCCGCTCAACGATTTTTTGAGCACCAGTCTGGTCGAGGACAAAACCAAACCGCTGGCCTTTAAATTCCCGGCCTTCAGCCTGAAACAGAACGAACAAGGCGCGTGGGTACGCACGCCGGAACTCGAAGGTCTCGGCAGCGACCAGGTGAACCGCTTCGTGGACGAGTGGCGTTATGCGCGCGCGCTGTCGGTGGCACCGCACACCGGCAAGCCGGCGAAAGAACGCGTCACCCTCACCGTTACCGACGGCGACAGCGACCAACCACGCGTCATTGAATTCGGCATCATCGCTTACAAGCCGGAATTCGTCGTGCTCCGCAAGGACGAGAACCTCGAGTATCAGTTCCCCGAGGAAACCGGCGCGCGGCTGATGCAGCTCAAGCCGGAATAATCCGGAGCGCATGCCGGAACTGCCAGAAGTTGAAACCGCGCGCCGCGGCATCGCGCCGCACCTCGTCGGCCAGCGTATTACCGGCGTGATCGTGCGACAGCGGCAGCTGCGCTGGCCGGTGCCGGCGGCGCTGGTCAAGGCCCTGCCCGGTCAGACCATCCGCGCGGTCGAGCGGCGCGCCAAATATATTCTTATCCGCACGGACGCCGGCACCGCACTGTTGCATCTCGGCATGTCCGGCAGCCTGCGCGTCGTGCCGTGCCGCACGCCCGCGTCGAAATTCGACCACGTCGACATCGCGCTCGCCAGCGGCCAGTGCCTGCGCCTGCGCGACCCGCGCCGCTTCGGCTCGTTGCTCTGGACCACCGCCGACCCGGGCCGACACAAACTGCTGCGGCATCTCGGCCCGGAACCGCTCGGGCCGGATTTCGACGGCGATTATCTTTATGAAGCAGCGCGCGGCCGCAAGCTCGCGGCGCGTGACTTCCTGATGAATGCGCGCGTGCTCGCCGGCATCGGCAACATCTACGCCAACGAATGCCTGTTTCTCGCCGGCATCCGCCCGCAGCGCGCCGCCGGCCGCATCACCCGCGCGCGCTATGCGCGCCTGGCCACGGCGATTCGCGCAACCCTGGAGCAGGCGATCCGCGCCGGCGGCACCACGCTGCGCGATTTCCAGAATGTCGATGGCCTGCCCGGATATTTTCAGCAGACCCTGAATGTCTACGGCCGCAAGGGCGCGGCGTGCCTGGTCTGCGGTACGCCGATCCGCGTCCTGCGGCTCGGCCAGCGTTCCGCATTCTACTGCCCGCAGTGCCAGAGCTAGGGAAACTCTGAATAAGTACACCATCTCCTTGTTCGTCATTCCGGCGAAAGCCGGAATCCATGGGTTTAAAAGAGATTCCTGGATGCCGGCTTTCGCCGGCATGACGGCCTCAAAGACTTGTTCAGAGCTTCCTAGTACTTAAAGTTACACAACAAGTAACTTGCTTAATGCCTTTGATTCAACTAGATTTTTCGAAGCAAGCTGACCTGAGAAATTGCCGGGCATCGGGCCGTGTCGTCCGCCTGTCTGCGGGTGGATCACCATTCAGCCAGCATTGAGCCTATTCTGGGCTAGTTTTAATAAAAACGAGACGGGCGGACATGACCAACATTGATCAGCATTTCGAGGCCTACAGCGCCTGGCGCCAAGGATTATTCCAAGCCGTGGGTGATTTCCGCAGCTGGCTGCAAAGCCAGGAACTCGCCGACGTGCAGGTCGACCAGCGCCTCGACCAGGTGTTGTCCACCCTGCGCGACGACAAGCTGTATGTCGCGTTCGTCGCCGAGTTTTCGCGCGGCAAATCCGAACTCATCAACGCCATCTTCTTTGCCGCCTTCGGCCAGCGCGTGCTGCCGTCCAGCGCCGGGCGCACCACCATGTGCCCGACGGAGCTGATGTACGAAAAAGGCAGCGCGCCGTGCATCCGCCTGCTGCCGATCGAGACCCGCGCCAGCGGCACGGGCGTCGCCGAGCTGCGCGGCTTCGCCGAAGAATGGACCACCATCCCGCTCGACATCGAGTCACCGGACAAGGTCGCCCAGGCCCTGCAGCACATCGCCGAGATCAAGAAAGTCTCGAAAGAAACCGCCCAGACTCTCGGCCTGCACATCGCCGAAGAAGAGACCCAGAACGGCATGCACCTCACCGAGGACGGCATGGTCGAGGTGCCGAGGTGGCGGCACGCCATCATCAACTTTCCCCACCCGCTGCTCGATCAGGGGCTGGTAATTCTCGACACCCCGGGCCTCAATGCCCTCGGTACCGAGCCGGAACTGACGCTGTCACTTCTGCCGTCCGCGCACGCGGTGCTGTTCATTCTGGCGGCCGACACCGGCGTCACCAAGTCCGACATCCAGGTGTGGCACGACTTCATCAGCAACCCGAAGCACGGCGCCAACAAGGGCCGCATCGCGGTGCTCAACAAGATCGACGGCCTGTGGGACGAACTCAAGACCGAGGACGCCGTCAAGGCCGAGATCGAGCGGCAGGTCAAAGAGACCGCCCGACACCTCAACATCGACCCGCACAACGTCTACCCGGTGTCGGCGCAGAAGGCACTGCTCGGCAAGATCAAGGGCGACAAGAAGGTTCTGGAACGCAGCCGCATCCACGAACTCGAAGATGCGCTCGGCCAGGAAATGATCCCGCACAAGCGCGACATCGTGCGCGACAACATCAGCGGCGACATGGCCGACATCATCAAGGCCATGCGCCTGCTCATCATGCAGCGCCTCAAGGGCGTGTACGAGCACATCGACGAACTCGGCTCGCTCAATGGCAAGAACATGGATGTCATCGAACACATGATGAACAAGGTGCGGGTCGACAAGGAGCACTTCGAGAAGAGCCTGATGCGCTTCCAGGCGACGCGCTCGATCTTCTCGCAGCAGACGAACGTGCTGTACACGCACCTGAACCTGAAGAACCTCGACAACCTCATCGCCGCCACCAAGAAGGACATGGAGGTCAGCCTCACGACCGCCGGCCTCAAGACCTGCATGACCAATTTCTTCAAGCAGTCGCAGGGCACGATGGACGAAGTGGCCAAGCAGGCGCAGGAGATCAAGGAACTGATGGAAGGCGTGTACAAGAAATTCCAGGAAGAACACGGCCTGTCGAACGTGAAGCCCAAAGCCTTCTCGGTGATGAAGTACTCGCGCGAACTCAAGCGCCTGGAAGAGAAGCACATGCAGATGCTGAGCGGCATGTCGCTGGTCATGACCGAACAGAAGACCGTGATCCGCAAGTTCTTCGACTCGGCGGTCGGCAAGGTGCGCGCCATCTACGCCATGACCAACCGCGACGCCGACAACTGGCTCAAGACCATCATGTCGCCGATGGAATCGCAGGTGCGCGAACACCAGATCCAGCTGCGCCGCCGTCTCGAATCCATCAAGCGCATCCACAAGGCGAGCGACACCCTCGAAGACCGCATGAAGGAACTCGAACACGTGCGCGAAGGCATCCGCGAGCAGGAGAAGGCGCTCGAGAGCCGGGTGGAACAGATCACCACGATTCTCAGCTACGAATCGCAGGCAGAGGCCGGCTTCGGCGGCATCGAACAGTCGGCCTGACCAATGCCTCTCATGTAGGGTGGGCTGGTGCAACACGCCGTAGCCCACCAACTCTTACCTTCGACCCCTGTAGGAGCGGCCCTATGGCCGCGACCGCTTACTGATCGACTAGCTCCCTGAGAACGTGACCTGTCATCTCTCGCCTCTTGGGACGATCCTAACAACTTGAGAAATTTCCCCACCCTCGCCCACCACCGGTAGGATGGGTGGAGGCCGCTCTCGCGCTATTCAGATAACAAGACGAACGAAGTAGGGCTACCATATCGCGCTTCACGGCACTCAGGCATCCTGCCCATTGCGAAGCGAACCCATCATCCACCCGTATGCACATCACTCTTCCCGAACGAACCCTGCACTGCCTCCTGCTCGCCGATCCCGACGCAAAAATCGCCGCACTCGACGCCCTGCACGCCGACTGGCAAACCGGCGCCGTCCCGCTTGCTGATGCAATAGAACCCGCACAGATCATTGACACTCCCGGCCGACCGGAAAAACCGCCGCTCGTGCCGCCACAAAACGTACCGCGCCGCTCGGCCGGAACGCGCGAAGGCCACGCCGCCCTCATCCACGCCCTCGCGCACATCGAATTCAACGCCATCAACCTGGCGCTCGATGCCGCGTACCGCTTCCGCGGCCTGCCGCGCGACTACTACACCGACTGGCTGCAGGTGGCGTTTGAGGAGGCCTATCACTACCGCCTGTTGCGCGAGCACCTGCGCACTCTCGGCTACGACTACGGAGCATTCAGCGCGCACGACGGCCTATGGGAGATGGCCGTGAAAACCGCACACGACCCGCTGCATCGCATGGCGCTGGTGCCGCGCCTGCTGGAAGCACGCGGCCTGGATGCCAGCCCGGCGATCATCGCTAAGCTGCGGAACATCGGCGATGCGCGCGGAGCGGAGATTCTGGAAATCATTCTGCGCGATGAGATCGGGCATGTGCGTGTTGGTAACCGCTGGTATGAACACTTCTGTACACAGCGCGGCCTCAATCCTGTAGAAGAATTCCAGAAATTGCTGAAGGAGTACGGCGCCTCCAGGCCGCGCCCGCCTTTTCATAAAGAAGCGCGGCGGGCGGCGGGGTTTAGCGACGCGGAGCTGTGTTATCTGGAAACCGGCACCAACTGATATCCAAGTCCTGCATCACCCTGCGCTTATATTCCAAGATTCCTTGACGTTTATTTCCACCTTGAAATAGCATCGTTGCAGAAAAGAAATACTGAACTGAGGAATCGGTATTATGATCCGAGGGTTGGGCGGTATGTTTCTGTCTGTACGTTTTGCTTGATAGTGCCTAGGCCCGGATGGTGGGCTGGCGGTTCTAAATCGAGGACCAACATTTTGTAGCGGTAGCGGGGCATGCTGGTAATGAGCTCTCTATCGAAAGCACCCCCAAAGCTTCTACGCGTTGGTGCAGTAGTTGGTGCGCTGGTCGCGCTGGTCTACGTTCTGCACGTAAGCGTTGTTGCCCCGTTCTTTCTTGCTGACACCGGTTTGGTGGCATGTGGTGAAACGTTAGCTAAAGAGTCACACTCGCCAGGAAATAAATATGTTGCGGCGGTATTCGTCGGTTCCTGTGGCGCTACCACCGGATTTATTACGCATGTGAATTTACGAACAATGCCCGAAGAATTTGTGGCCGATCAAAACGGGATGTTCACGACGGGAACTATATTCTCTGCCCCTGGCCAACCTGACATAGGCCTTTCATGGGAAGGCGATCACAAATTAATAGTCGAACATGCTCCTAGACAGGCGACGAAGGCAGAAGCTGATTGGCAGAACGTGTCTATCGTGTATAAACGTTAAAGGGGACGGAGTGGACTTCCCAACTTTTAACGGACACCTTCTGGCGTCGCTGTGGGCTTCCCACTCTGACCCGGGTTTTGGCCAGCGCGGTAGGTTGGGGTGAGCCACGCGAACCCCAACAACAAAGCTAGAACAACTCCCCCTGCCTCGCCAGCTCTTCGGGGTCCACGCCCGAGCCCAGCAACCCAATCACGATGAACGTGCGCGGATGCGCCGCCATCGTGCCCATGATGAAGTGCAGGTTGCGCGTCAGGATGTTGACCTAGTAGGCCCATCACCCTCGGGGTCACACACCCTCGGGGTCACACTGAGGCGTACCTGATTTCACGGACACCTGGTTAAGGAACAACAGTCTGCTCTTCATACCGCACCGGACTGACCCTATATCGGCCCTCTGATGTCGGACATGCGCCGACTGGTCTTGTCGCCCTGACCGACGGCCTCGCCCGGGTGCCGTCTTTCGCGTATGTAGACTCATAGGAGTTGTCGCTTAATCTGTCCAACGTCTCCCCTGTAACAATAATCAATCCAGTGGGGCGACCCAATGGGAGGGGCCATGCAGGTAGGGATACCCAGGGAAACCACCGCGGGCGAAACACGCGTCGCGGCCACGCCGGAGTCGGTGAAAAAACTGCGCGCCGCCGGGCTTGCGGTCACGATCGAGAGTGGCGCGGGCCTCAACGCGCATTTTCCGGACACGGCCTATCAGGCGGCCGGCGCCGAGATCGTGGATCACGCCCGGGCGTTGGCGTCCGACGTGGTCTTCAAGGTCCACAAGCCTACGTCGGCGGAGATTCGGCGATTGAAGCGCGGCGGTGTATTGATCTCGCTGCTCGACATGTGTCATGACGACGGCACCTTCGATCTGCTCGCCGACCAGGGCGTGGACAGCTTCGCGCTCGAAATGATGCCGCGCCTGTCGCGCGCCCAGACCATGGACGTGCTGTCGTCGCAGGCCAATATCGCCGGTTACCGCGCCGTGCTCGAAGCGGCGCGGCTCTATGGCCACTTCTTCCCCATGATGATGACCTCGGCCGGCTCGGCCAAACCGGCGCGTGTCGTGGTGCTGGGCGCGGGCGTCGCCGGCTTGCAGGCGATCGCCACCGCGCGCCGCCTGGGCGCGCAGGTCTGGGCCTATGACGTGCGGCCCGAGGTGAAGGAGCAAGTCCAGTCGCTCGGCGCCAAATTCATCGAGTTCGACCTGGGCGAATCCGGCTCCGGCCAGGGCGGGTACGCCAAGGTGCTGTCGCCCGAGGCGCGGGTGAAACAGCAACACCTGCTGCAGCAGGAGCTCAAGAAGGCCGACGTGATCGTCTCCACGGCGCTGATCCCGTGCATGCCGGCGCCGGTGCTGATCACCGAAGAGGCGGTCGAGGGCATGCCGGAGGGCGCGGTGATCGTGGACCTGGCCGCGGCCACCGGCGGCAACTGCCCGCTCACCGTGCCCGACCAGATCGTGCTGAAACACGGCGTGATCATCTGCGGCATTACCAACTTCCCGGCGCTCATGCCGTCCGACGCGAGCAACTTTTTTGCCCGCAACCTGTACAACTTCCTGATACTGATGCTGGACAACAGCAACGGCACACCGCAATTCAAGAATTATTTCGACGACGAGATCACCTCGATGACGCTCATCACCCATCAGGGCAAGGTGCGTTTCGAGACGACCAAGAACGCCAAGAAGAAGAAACGCCAGGTGGAGGTGGAGCATGTCTGAACCGATGGTGGCGCTGTACATTTTCGTGCTGGCCTGCTTCGTGGGCTACTGGGTGATCTGGGGCGTGACGCCGTCACTGCACACGCCGCTCATCGCGCTCACCAATGCCATCTCCGGCATCATTATCGTCGGTGCGATCCTCACGGTCGGCGCAGACGGATCGAGCCTCACCGCCCAGGCCATCGGCTTCGTGGCGGTGCTGCTCGCCTCGATCAACATCTTTGGCGGTTTCGTGGTAACGCAGCGCATGCTCGCCATGTTCAAGAAGAAGCCGCCGGGGGCGCGGCCATGACGCTCGCCCACCAGGGACTGGCTCTGGCCTATCTGGCCGCGGCGGCACTGTTCATCCTCGGCCTCAAGGGGCTCACCCACCCGAGTTCGGCGCGGCGCGGCAATCTCTACGCCATGGCCGCCATGGCGCTCGCCATCGGCGCCACCCTGCTGCATCCCGCGGTCAAGCACTACACGCTCATACTCGCCGGGTTGCTCGGCGGCGCCGTGATCGGCACGCTCGTGGCGCGTCGCATCCGAATGACCGCCATGCCACAGCTGGTCGCGGCGTTGCACAGCTTCGTGGGCGCCACCGCGGTGCTGGTGGCCTTCGGCGTCTATCTCGGCCACGCACCAGCCGCCGCGCCCGATTCCGTACTGCTGGCCGAGCTGTTCATCGGCAGTGTGATCGGCGCGATCACCGCTACCGGCTCGGCCGTCGCCTTCGGCAAGCTGCAAGCGCTCCTGCCCGGCCGACCACTGCTGCTCCCGCACCGCCATCTTCTGCATCTCGTGCTGGTACTGACCATGCTCGGCCTTGGGGCGGACTTCCTGTTGTACGGCCATATGGTTTGTTTGCTGCTCGCCACGTGCATCGCGCTCGCCCTCGGGGTGCTGCTCATCCTGCCAATCGGCGGGGCTGACATGCCGGTGGTGGTGTCGCTGCTCAACTCCTATTCCGGCTGGGCCGCGACCGCGACCGGCTTCACGCTCGGCAACCACTTGTTGATCATCACCGGCGCGATCGTCGGCTTCTCTGGCGCGATCCTGTCCTACATCATGTCGCGCGCCATGAACCGCTCGATCGTCTCGATCGTGCTCGGCGGTTTCGGCGCCAGCGGCGGCACCGAAACGCCGGCGGCCGCGGCTGCGGATCGTGGTGTCAAATCAGCGGCCGTGGAAGACGCTGTGTTTCTCATGGGCAACGCCACCCAGGTGATCATCGTCCCGGGCTACGGCATGGCCGTGGCCCAGGCGCAGCATGCGCTCAAGGAACTCACCGAAATCCTCGAACACCGGGGCGTCGAGGTTCGGTTCGCCATCCACCCGGTGGCCGGGCGCATGCCCGGGCACATGAACGTGTTGCTGGCCGAGGCCGACGTGCCCTATGACAAGGTGTTCGAGATGGACGAGGTCAACCCCGAGTTCGCGCGCGCCGACGTGGCGCTGATCGTCGGCGCCAACGACGTCACCAATCCGGCCGCCAAGACCGAGAAGTCGAGCCCGATCTATGGCATGCCGATCCTTGAGGTCAGCAAAGCCAAGCATGTGTTCTTCATCAAGCGCAGCATGAAGCCCGGCTATTCGGGCGTTGAAAACCTGCTGTTCCAACAGGACAACTGCTCGCTGGTGTTCGGCGACGCCAAGGATGTTTGCGAACAGATGGCCACGGAGCTGAAAACCGCCGCCTGAGTTCCACGTGCCCTGTTTGCTCTGTTGACGGCCGGTCGCTCCGACCGACCTTTTTCCGTAACAGCAGCCGTCCCAGCCATGATAATAAATGGATTTCTCACCGCAATTTTCATTGCCGTTGTTGCCATGTCCGGCTGCGTGACTACCACGACCGATGAGCAGGTCATTGTCAGCTTTGCGCCCGTGAGCGTGGCAACCGGTAATGAACAGGCCGCCGACGGTTTCACGCCATTGCACGGTGCGGCACGGGATGGTGAACTTGCCTTGGTCAAGCAGCTGCTCGACCAAGGCGACAACATCAATGCGGCATCGACCATAAGCGGCGTCACGCCTCTCATTCTGGCGGCTACGAATGGGCACGAACAAATCGTTGACGCCTTGCTCGATGCGTGTGCAGCGGTTGATACCACCGATCAGGACAGCGGCACAGCCCTGCTGCACGCGTCGTCGAAAGGTTACGTAGGCATCGTGAAGAAACTGTTGCAACACGGCGCGGCCGTGAACGTTACATCACCGAAAGACCGCCTTGATTCCACGGCGCTCACGCTTGCTGCCAGCAACGGGCATGACGCGGTGCTGGAACTACTGCTCCAGTCCGGCGCGGATATTGACTGGCGAACAGAACGGGATGGTTTTTCCGCGTTGATGCTGGCGGCGGAGCTCGGCCATTGGAGTACTGTGAGCATGTTGCTTTCGGCAGGAGCCGACCCGGATCTAAAAGACCGGAAGGGCAACACGGCGTGTGATTTGGCCGTGGCCAACGGACATGGCGCGGTCACGAGGGTGCTGGATGAATTCTATCTGTCGCACGGCCAAGGGAAGCGGTGTCGCCCCGACAGCAAAAAAACGTCGGACAGGGCAGCGCAACCATCGAAGTAGCCTGGATACAAGCCCACAGATCGTTCCCCGGTAGGCTGTAAGCCGGGTTTGCCGGATTCCGCTGCGCGGCATCCGGGCTACTCGTTATTAAAGAATTTCCGTACACCGGTATGCGGCCGCAAATTTCGAAGCGGCTGTCGATAACTTGGAATTCAGCGGCCTGAAGCGACGGCACTCGCCGGCATGAAGCCGTGGCGGCGCCCTGCCCGCCTGAACCCGCTCAGGCAATCAGTCGCTGGTATTTTTCCTGGAGCTGGTCGCGGGTCTCGGTATGGTCCGGGTCCTGGATGATGCAATCGACCGGGCAGACATCGGTGCACTGCGAACTCGTGAAGTGGCCGACACACTCGGTGCACAGGTTCGGATCGATGGTGTAGGTGTCCTCGCCCTGCGTGATCGCGCCATTCGGGCATTCCGGCTCGCACACGTCGCAGTTGATGCACTCTTCGGTAATCAGCAAAGACATGGTGATGGTGCGGGTATAGCTTGTATGACCAGCTTTTAGTCTAGCGCAACTTGGCGCGCAGCGCCTCCATCACGCGTGCATGCACGAACGGGCTGACGTCGCCGCCCAGGGCGGCGATCTCCTTGACCAGCGACGCGGACACGAACATCTCGCGCTCCGATGGCGTCATGAACACGGTCTCGACCTCCGGATCGAGCCGGCGGTTCATGCCGGCGAGCTGGAACTCGTATTCGAAATCCGACACCGCGCGCAAGCCGCGCAGAATGACGCGCGCCTTATGCTGGCGCACGCACTCGATGAGCAGGGTATCGAAGCCAACCACGCTGACGCTCGGCAGATCGTCCAGCACGGCGCGCGCCATGGCGACGCGCTCGTCGAGATTGAACAGCGGCTGCTTCGCCGGGTTGGCGGCGATCGCCACGACCACCTTGTCGAACACGCGCGTGGCGCGTCGCACCAGATCGCTGTGGCCGGTGGTAATGGGATCGAACGTTCCGGGGTAAAGGGCAATCACGCTCATGGCGCCTCCTTGTTCTGTTTTTTTCTGGCCAGATGATACCCCACTTGCCCGGCGGTTTTGCTGCGCACCAGTTGCCAAGTTGCCGGCAGCGGCGGCGCCTCGCCCTCCGGCGCCTCGAGGTAGACGAAGGCGCCCGGCTTCAGCCAGCCGCGTGTGTCGAGCAATTCAACGCAGGGGACAAGCAGGCCGCTGGCGTAGGGCGGGTCGAGAAACACGATGTCGAACGCCTCGGCCGGGCCGCGCAAAAACTCCAGGGCATCGGCGTGCACGATGTCGGCAGGTTCGGCCTTGAGCTGCTCTCGGTTGTGGCGCAGGGCGGCGACCACCTCCTGCCGTTTTTCCACCAGCACGGCGCGCGCGGCGGCGCGCGACAAGGCCTCGAAGCCGAAGGCACCGCTGCCGGC
>Ga0209706_10001121_pt1 | contig 15192 bp, 15 predicted proteins | sample PPLLaktember2015_6_FD_187263 | JGI IMG/M metagenome (GOLD analysis project Ga0209706, IMG submission 187263) | Freshwater sediment microbial communities from Prairie Pothole Lake near Jamestown, North Dakota, USA - PPLs Lake P8 Core (1) Depth... | ecosystem: Environmental > Aquatic > Freshwater...
CGAGCAGCCGCGCGCGGTTGCACAGACGCTCTCGGAGCGCGTCGCCGGCGGCCGCCTGCTGTCGCAGGCTTTCGGTCCCGCCGCGATGGAGGTCTTCAAGCGCACGACGTCCGTGCACATCGTCGCCTGCGGTACGAGCTACCACGCGGGGATCGTCGCCCGCTATTTCATTGAGCAACTCTGCCGCGTGCCCTGCCGGGTCGAGATCGCGAGCGAGTTCCGCTACCGCGATCCGGTCGTTCCTGCCAATTCGCTGTTCGTCTCGATTTCACAGTCGGGCGAGACCGCCGACACGCTCGCGGCGCTTCGGCTCGCCCGCAAGGCGGGGTTCCTGTCGACGCTCGCGATCTGCAACGTCCCTGAAAGCTCGCTGGTGAGGGAATCCGAGCTCGTGCTCCTGACGCGCGCGGGACCGGAGATCGGCGTCGCCTCGACCAAGGCCTTCACGACTCAGCTCGCCGCGCTCGGCATGCTCGTCATCGCGATCGGCAAGCATCACGGGCTGCCGCCCGAGCGCGAGAAGACGCTCGTGCAGCGGCTGCTCGAGCTGCCCGCGATGCTCGAGCAGACGCTCGCGCTCGACCCGGTCATCCAGGAACTGGCAAAGAAGATCGAGCCGAAGCACCACGCGCTCTTCCTCGGTCGAGGCGCCATGTTCCCGATTGCGATGGAGGGGGCGCTCAAGCTCAAGGAGATCTCCTACATCCATGCGGAGGCCTATGCGGCGGGTGAACTGAAGCATGGGCCGCTCGCGCTCGTCGACGCCGACATGCCAGTGATCGCGGTCGCGCCGAACAACGACCTGCTCGAGAAGGTGAAATCAAACCTCCAGGAGGTGCGCGCGCGCGGCGGCATGCTGTACGTGTTCGCGGACCCGGAGTCCGGAATCGAGCCGTCGGACGGCGTTCAGGTGATCACCATGCCGCGGCACGTCAGCTACTTCCAGTCGCCGGCTGTATACACGCTGCCGCTGCAGTTGCTCGCCTATCACACCGCCGTGCTGAAGGGCACGGACGTCGATCAGCCGCGCAATCTCGCGAAGAGCGTCACGGTCGAATGAATTGGAATTAGAGGGGACGTTCACCTTTAGCACCGCAGCTGTCGCGAAATCGCTAGCATCACGCTAAAGGTGAACGTCCCTTCTAATTCTTGATCTGATGTTCGACGCCCGCTTCTACAGACGCTACTATGTCGACCCGCGCACAAGGGTCGCATCGCGTGCAGATGCGGTCCGGCTCGGGCGCTTCGTCTGCGCCTACACGAGCTACCTCGGCTTCACGGTGAAGCGCGTTCTCGACGCGGGCTGCGGGCTCGGGCAGCTGCGCGGGCCGGTACGGGAGTCTTTCCCTCGCGCCCGTTACGTCGGGCTCGAGACGAGCGACTACCTGTGCCGGCGCTATGGCTGGGTGCGCGAAAGCATCGCCGACTACGCGCCGGAATCGCCCTTCGACCTCGTTTTCTGCCACGACGTCCTGCAGTACCTGGCCGATCGCGAGGCGGTGTGCGCGCTCGTCAATCTCAGCCGGTTGTGCCGCGGCGCCCTTTACTTCAGCGTGCTGACGGCCGAGGACTGGCGGCGGAATGCCGATCGCGCGCGGACGGATTCCGGGGTACGTCTGCGGCCAGCCGCCTGGTACAAGGCCCGTCTCGCGCGGCATTTCCGTCCCTTGGGCGGGGGCTTGCTGGTCCGGCACGGCTATCAGCCGTTACTTTGGGAGCTGGAACGGCCCTGGATCGCCGCGAGGGGCGCGGGCTCGCCCCCGCGCGGGGCGAATTGATCTAGAATCGGCGCCTGATTTCGGGGTCCCGATGCGGACCAACAACATGGGGAGCGATCGACAATGTTGAAGCATTCGGGCCTCGGTGCCCTCGGTACTGCCGCCCTGGCGGCCTTCACGCTCGCCGCCTGCGGCGGTTCGGGCAGCGCCAACGACGAGTTGCCGCTCATTCGCGCGACTGTCTCGATCAAGTCCGTATCACAGGGCGGGGTCTGCGAGACCGTCCCGGTCCGCATGACGCCGAAGGAACTCATCGGCCAGGCGAACAAGTATGCGAACAACCGCATGATGGTCGCCGAGATCGTCACGACGGGTCCGACCGACGAGAACGGCGCACCGATGTGCAACGGCTCGGGCCAGACCCTGCCGCTCGCACCAGGCAACTGGGAATTCAGCGCGCCGCTCGCCTCCGGTTCAGCAACCTGCACGCGCAACATCCAGGCCGACGGCGACCTGGCAATCAACTTCATCGACGGCGTCGCAGGTTGCGGCGGACTGGCCGCGGCCGCGCCGACGGACGCACAGATGCCCGCCGAGGGCGAAGTGCCGGCCGAAGGTTTGGCTCCCGTCGAGCCGCCCGCGAACTGACGTTCCGCGGTCATTACCGATTAGGGGCCGGCACGGGCAACCTTGCCGGCTTTTCTATCTGTGCCGAGCCCGATTCCTTTTTACCTGCCGCCGCTTCTCGCAATTGCCGGCCGGCTCGCGCCGAAGGCCGCCGCGCGGTTCATGGCGGACATGATTTCGCGGCCGCGCGGGCGCAATCCGACCCAGCCCTGGGAACTCTCGACCGGTACCGCCGGCCGCGCGATCGAACTGCGGACCGGGCTGCACGCACAAAGCTGGGGCGAGAGCGGCCCGCTCGTGCTTGCGCTGCACGGCTGGCGCGGACGCACGACGCAGTTCCGTCCACTGGCGACGGCGCTGCTCGCACGCGGGATGCGCACCCTCGCAGTCGACCTGCCGGGCCACGGCGTGTCAGTCGGCGACAGCGCGACGCCGCGCCTGCTCGGCGAGATCCTGGTCGATATCGAGCGCATCGTGGGGCCGGTGCATGCTGCGGTAGGACATTCCTTCGGTGGCGCGGTGCTTGGCGCCGGCCTCGTCTATGGATTCCGCCCGAAGCGGCTCGTCATCGTCTCGAGCCCGACGCGAGTGAGCCGCATCCCGGTCTTCATCGCGAAGGAAGCCGGGCTGCCGCCGCGCGCCATGAAGGAGTTTGTGAAGATCCTCGATGAGGATGCCGGGCGGCCGTCCGCCGAGCTCGACCTCGTTTCGACGGCGCCAAAGAGCGGGATTCCGGCGCTCGTCATACACGACCTGAAGGACGCGGTGATTCCCTACGTCGAGGCGGAAGCGCTGGCGAATGCCTGGCCGGGCCTCAAGGTCATGACGACTTCCGGCAAGGGCCACCGCGACATCCTGTCGTCGCCAGACGTGCTGAAAGCGATCGTCGAGTTCATCGATCCCGCGGCGCCAGCCGGCCCGCCGTAAACGGCGACCTTCAGAGCTTGGGCGTCGTGTTCGCGGTGACGAGTTCAGGCGCCACCGTGATCCGCAGCCGCCCGTAGGGCGAGGCCGGCAAGGCCGCTTCGCCGCGCCTTTCGATCCACGCGAGCGCTTCCGGCGACAGCATGTCGCCCTCTCGCCGGCTGTCCGGCGGCGCGCCGAGCAATGCCGCCGGTGTGAAGACGACCAGGTACCTGCCCTTTTTGTCGGCAGGATCGATGCCGAGCGAGACGGAGAACCCTGTTTCGCCGCCGACGGTCGCGAGCGCGGGCTCGAGCCGCAGGCTTTCGAGGCCTGTCATGTACACGACGATGAATGTGTCGTCGAGCAGCGCGACCACCGGATAGAAGACACCCGCGCCATCGCCGCCTTTACCGTCAAAGAGGCTCTTGACGCGGACGCGGTATGGCGCGCTTTCGGAGGGCAGCTCGAAGGCGACGAACGGACTGAGTCCGCTGTGGAAATCGAACACGGGGCTCGAAAGATCGACGACGGCGTCCGCGTTGCCTTGCTGCGGCAAGGCGGTGAACTGAAAGCCGGACGGATCGTCGCAGCAAGGCGTCGCTTTGGCGTAGGTGGCGAGACGCGCCTCCGTGGTCTCCGGGTACGATTGCGAGGACTGCGTCGCGCAACCGCCCAGGGACGTCGCCGCGATCGCTGCGAGGATTGCGATTGAAATCCGCATTGAAGCCGCAGGCTAGCATGAAATCCATCTCGGTCGCCGTGGTCGGCGCCGGGCTTGCCGGCATCGCCTGCGCGCGGCGTCTTCGCGAAGCGGGCGCGCAAGTGCGCGTGTTCGAGTCGCAACGTTCGCCGGGCGGGCGGCTCGCCACGCGACGGTTCGCCGCAGCAAGCTTCGATCACGGCGCGCAGTACCTGACGGCGACGGACACGAAATTCCGCGGCGTGCTCGAGTCGGCTCAGTATGCAGGCGCAGCAACTCACTGGCGGCCAACCTGGCGGGATGGGGATCGTGGGCGCGAACTGTGGATCGGATACCCCGCCATGAGTTCGCTGGCGCGATTCCTCGCCAGGGACCTCGACGTCGAGTACGGTGCGCGCATCCTGCGGCTCGAGCGCGACCGCGGGGGCTGGGCCCTGATGGACGATCGCGGTTCCGCTCACGCGGATTTCAGCGCAGTTGCGCTCGCGGTGCCGGCGCCCGCTGCCGTAACGCTCGCGGGTGCGCACACGTCCCTCGGGGCGCGCGCGAAGGCGGTGTCGATGGCGCCCTGTTGGGCGGCGCTCGCCGCGTTCGATTCGCCGCTCGATGGCGTGCCGGATGCGGGCTTGCTGGACGATCCGGTGCTCGACTGGTTTGCCAGGAACGGATCAAAGCCGGGGCGCGAGGCACCGGACTCCTGGGTGCTCCACGCGTCTGCCGACTGGTCGCGGGCCGAATACGATCAGCCGGCCGAAAACGTGCAGCGTGCCTTGCTCGGCCGGTTTTCGGAGCGCATTGGCAGGGTGCTGCCGCGCGCGCTCCTGTCCGACGGGCATCGCTGGCGGCACGCGCGCGTGGAAACTCCGCTTCGCGAGCCGTTTCTCCTCGACCTCGAAGCGGGGATCGGATTCTGCGGCGATTGGTGCCTCGATGCGCGTGCTGAAGCGGCCTGGCTTTCCGGGGATACGCTCGGAACGGCGCTTTCAGAGGCGCGGCACGCGGTGAGCTCCGGTAAGATGCGCGGCAGTCGATGAGCAATTCGCGCCTCGCTTTATTCCTGGCCGTCGCGCCAGCGCTGTGGCTTGCAGCCTGCGCAAGCGACGCGCCGCCCACGCCGGAGTCCGACAGCATGCAGAGACCTGCGCCGGTGCCGCCGATCGCCGCCGTCCGGCCCCACGTCATCGAATCACCGAACGGCAGCCGGACGGACGAGTACTACTGGCTGGGCGGCGACACTCGTGAAAGCAAGGAAGTGCTCGCCCACCTCGAGGCGGAGAACGCCTACAAGGCGGCAATGACCGCCCACACGCAGGCGCTCGAGGACCGCGTGTATGGCGAGATCATCGCGCGCCTCAAGCAGGACGACTCGACCGTGCCTTACCGCAAGCGCGGGCACTGGTACTACACGCGCTACGAGACCGGCAAGGAATATCCGGTCTATGCGCGGAAGGCAGGCGATCTGTCGGCGGCGGAACAGGTGATGCTCGACGGCAATGCGCTTGCCGAGGGTCGCGAATTCTTCGAGATCGGCGCGATGGCCGTTGCGCTGGACAATCGCCTGCTGGCCTGGGTCGAGGACACGGTCGGCCGCCGCCAGTTCACGCTGCGATTCAAGGATCTCGCGACCGGTGAAACCCTGCCGGACCGCGTCGACAACGTAGATCCCTATGTCGCCTGGACCGCGGACAGCAGGAGCGTGCTCTATGTGGAGAAGCACCCGGTGACGCTGCTCGGCTACCGCGTGCGCCGGCACGTCCTGGGCACAAACCCGGCGCAGGATGCGCTGATCTACGAGCAGGACGACGAGAGCTTCTATACGAGCGTCGCGACCACGAAGGACGAGCGCTACATCGAGATCTTCGCGCGCAGCACGGTTTCCACCGAGATGCGCTATGCCGACGCCGCCGACCCGGAACTCCGCATCCACGTGTTCCTGCCACGCGAGCGCGATCACGAGTATTACACCGAGCATTTCGACGGCCGCTGGATCATCCGCAGTAACTGGAAGGCGCCGAACTTCCGGTTGATGGAGGTGAAGGTCGGCGAGGAAGCCGACCGCGCAAACTGGCGCGAGATCCTGGCGCACCGCGACGACGCTTTCATCCTTGGCCTCGACGTGTTCCGCGAGTTCCTCGCGATCGAGGAACGCTCGGGCGCGATGCGGAAGATCCGCATCCGGCCCTGGAGCGGGGGCAAGGACTTCTTCATCTCCGCGGATGAGGCGGCGTACACGACCGCGCTCGGCCAGAACGCTGAGATCGACACGCAGATCGTGCGTTATGAGTATGTTTCGCTGACGACGCCTGACACCGTGTACGACTACGACATGCGGACGGGCGAACGCCAGCTGATGAAGCGCATGCCGGTGCTGGGGACTTTTGATCCTGCGCAATATCAAACCGAGCTGCTGTGGGCACCGGCGCGGGATGGTGCAAGAGTGCCCGTATCGCTCGTCTACCGCAAGGGCTTCAAGCGCGACGGGACGGCGCCGCTGCTCCAGTACGGCTATGGATCCTACGGCTATTCGCTGGATCCGCATTTCTCGATTGCGCGGCTGTCATTGCTCGACCGGGGATTCGTGTTCGCGCTCGCACACATTCGCGGCGGCCAGGAAATGGGCCGGCGCTGGTACGACCAGGGCAGGCTCCTCAACAAGAAGAACACGTTCACCGATTTCATCGACGTCACGCGCTTCCTCGTCAAGGAAGGCTATGCCGACCCGAAGCGTGTGTCCGCGATGGGCGGAAGCGCCGGGGGCCTGCTCATGGGCGCTGTCGCGAACATGGCGCCGGCCGATTACCGCGCGATCGTTGCGCAGGTGCCGTTCGTCGACGTCGTGACGACGATGCTCGACGAGAGCATCCCGCTCACGACCAACGAGTTCGACGAGTGGGGCGACCCTAAAAAGAAGGAGTACTACGACTACATACTGTCGTACTCGCCCTACGACAATGTCGCGAAGCAGGACTACCCCGCTATGCTCGTGACGACCGGCTTCTGGGACAGCCAGGTGCAGTATTACGAGCCCGCAAAGTGGGTTGCACGCCTGCGCGCGCGCAGGGCCGGTTCGAACCCGCTTCTATACCGCACGACGATGGAGGCCGGCCACGGAGGCAAGTCCGGACGTTTCGAGCGCTTCCGCGAGATTGCCGAGGAGTACACTTTCATCCTCGACCAGTCAGGTATCGCGGAATAAGGTTTCTTCCGATGAACCTCAGTCGCATCGAGCAAGTTGCGATTCCGGTCCGCGACCTGGCGCGCGCCACGGCCTTCTACCGGGATACGCTCGGCATGAAGCTGCTGTTCGAGGTGCCGCCGCAACTCGCGTTCTTCGACTGCGACGGCATCCGGCTTGCGCTGTCGATCTCCTCGGACCCGATGTACGATCCGCCGGGTTCGATCGTCTACTACCGGGTCCCGGACATCGAGGCCGCGCACGCGGAACTCGAGGGGCTTGGCACCGAGTTCCTGCGGGGACCGCACAAAATCGCTGAACTCGGCGACATCGAGGTCTGGATGGCGTTTTTCGAGGACACCGAAGGCAACACGCTCGCGATCACGACTGAAAAGCCCGTCGCGCGCGGATGACGGCGCCGACGTTCATCGAGCGTAGCCTTTCGCGTGCGGTCGACGTGCGGCCGGCGGAGGTGCGCGGCCTCCTGGCCGCCTTTGCCTACCACTTCCTGCTCTTCACTGCGTATTACATCCTGCGGCCGCTCCGCGACAGCATGGGCGTGACGAGCGGCGTCGAGAACCTCGACGACCTCTTCGGTTACACCCTGCTCGGGATGCTGGTCGCGGTGCCGCTCTTCGGCTGGATCAGCGGACGCTTCCGACGCGCCGTGTTCCTGCCATGGACCTACCTGTTCTTCATCGCCCAGCTGGTCGTGTTCTGGGCGCTCTTCACGGCGCGTGACGACGACCGGACGCCGGCCATGGTGTTCTTCGTCTGGGTCAGCGTCTTCAACCTGTTCGTCGTATCGGTGTTCTGGAGCTTCATGGCCGACCTGTTCGACAAGGAACAGGGCAAGCGCCTGTTCGCTGTGATCACCTCGGGCGCGAGCGTCGGCGCGATGACGGGTTCCGCGATCACGGCGTTCCTCGCGAAGGCGGTCGGCGACGTCAACCTGCTGCTGGTCTCGGCGGCATTGCTCGCCTCGACGCTCCTGCTGATGCGCTACCTCCTTGTCTGGTGCGCGAGCCGGGAGGACGGCGGCGCGCGTGTCGAGGAGCGGCCGATCGGCGGCAATCCGTTCGCCGGCCTCAAGCTCGTCTTCACGTCGAAGTACCTGTCCGGCATCGCGGCCTTCGTGTTCCTGATGGCGGCTGTCAACACCTTCCTGTACCTGCAGCAGGCGGGGCTGCTCAGCATCCACTACCCGGATCCTTCGGCGCGCACCGCGTTCCTGGGCGGGATCGAACTGACGATGAGCGTGCTCACGCTGCTTCTGCAGCTGTTTGCGGTCGGGCGATTGACGCAGCGTGCGGGGGTTGCGCGCATGATCGTGCTGGTGCCGCTCTTCGTCGTGGCGGGCTTCCTGCTCATCGCCGCGTCGCCGACGCTCACGACGCTCGTCGGCGTCTTCATCGCGCGGCGGGTCGGCCAGTACGCGATCGTGCGGCCCTGCCGCGAGATGCTCTACACGACGGTCGCCCGTGAATCGAAGTACAAGGCGAAGAACGTCAACGACACGCTCGTTTACCGGACCAGCGATTTCGCCGTGGCGAAAGCGCACGACGCGATCGTCTCGGCCTACTCGGCGAGCCTGGCGGGCATAGCGGTCGTGGGGGCCGGCGTCGCAGCCGCCTGGGCGGTCACTGCGTTCCTGCTCGGCCGCGCCCATGAGCGCATGGCCGAAGCGGGGCAGAAGACCTGACTACTCCTCGAGCCGGAAGCGCAGGCGCGTCTCGACACGCTGCTCGACGATCGTTCCGTTGACGACGCGTGGCTCGTAGCGCCAGCGCTTGACGGCGTCCATCGCCGCGCGATCGAAGACACCCGCCGGTTCCGCGGCGCTGACGCTGGGATCGCGTGTGGTGCCGTCCTTCGTGACGGTAAATTCGAGATCCACCCAGCCCTCAGTCCCGCGTTCGCGCGCGCGCGTGGGATAACCGGGGGCGATGAAGAATGTCCGGCGCATCTGATTCTCGGGCAGCACCGCAGGCGCGGCATCCGCGGCCGCCGGCCGCACGATGCGCAGCGACATGATCTTGGCCGAGAGGTCCGAGACCTCGGCCGCTGATGCGCCGGCATCGGCCGCTGCGCGGAGGAGTATATCGGCGCGGTCCGGGTTGTTCGCAGCAAGCGCGGCGCGGGATTCAGCCAGGGTTCGCGAGGCGAGCAGTGCACTCGTGTCCGCGAGTCCCTCGAAATCGGGGTCGGCCGCACGCAGCAGGTCGACGTAGTGCCGGGCGGAATCTCCCTTGGGCTCCACCAGGCGCCCCTGTGCGAGGCGCTGATTGGCGAGCATGAGAAGCTTCGAGTTGTCGGCGCGGATGTTGCCGATGCGGGCCGCGTCAATGTCCGCGCGCATCATCGCGATCTGGGTCCGGTCGACGTCGAGTTCCATGGCGCTCTGCAGCCAGCGGCTGGCATCGTCGAGGCGGTTCTCGCGGATGGCCTTCTGCGCATTGCTCTGCAGGAGGATCGCGAGCGCGCCGATGCCTTCCTGCACGCCGCTGCCTGCGGGATCGAGCTTGCGGGCGGAGAGCAGGTAGGCGTGCGCGCTGTCCTTGCCAATGAGCTGGTTCGTGCGCATGCGCTCGTTGGCAAGCTGCACGAAGGCCTGCACGCGGACCGACGGCAGTTGCTCCGTCGCCGCAGATTCAATGGGACGGCCGAGCGTGTCGACCGCGCGCACCGGCTGCCCGGACTGGCTCAACAGGGCGCGCTCGCGCTCGAGCTGGCTGACGAAGAACTCGAGGCGGGGATGGTCGGGGCGCACGGAGCGCACGGCGTCTACCGCGCTCGCGAGGCGTGTCACGTCCTGTTCCATCAGCGCGCGTTCCGCCTGCACGAGGAGCTCGTCGGCCACGCTGTCGATGCCGCGGCGCGCGAGCCCATTGCCCGGGTCGCGGGCGAGCACCGCACGATAAAGTTCAAGCGCGTTCTGCCCGGGCGGCTCGATCAGCGCGCCCTGGGATAGCGCGAGTCCGGCGGCGTCCAGCAGCTTCTGCACGCGCGACTCCTCCGCCGGGTCGGTGGTCGCGACCGGCGCGGGCGCGGGCGTCGTCGATCCGGTGGAGATCCGGTTCCACGGCTCCCATTCCATGATGCCCCAGGCGACGAGAATGATCGGGATGAGAAGCAGACTCCTTCGGCCCCAGCGGCGCACACTTGGGTCGTCGAGCTTCAGCTTCAGCGGCGCGAGGATCGGAGTCTCGGTCGTGCCGCCGAACAGCTGGTTCTTGTGGCGCGGCGGCATCGTCGCCGTGAGGTCCGTGCCATTCGCGCGGCGCTGCGTGGCGTCCACGAAGTTGCGGATGCGCTCGGCGGAGGCCGGCTTGTGCAGGAAGCGGAAAATGATGCCTTCGGAGACGAGCGGGGCGAGCTCATGCTCGTCGTCACGCCGGCCCGCGACGATGATCGCGAGATCCGGGAACTGCCTGTGGATCTGTGTGACGAGATCCTTGGTGTCGTGGTCAGCGAGCGAGGAATCGATCAGGAGCACTGCGTTGCCGGATGCGACCATGAGGTCCGCCGCGTGCGTCGCGTCATCCGCGCGCCATACGCGGTGCGTCCCGGCGAGCGAATCGCGCAGGAGATCGATCAGCGCCGGATCAGCCGAGAGCACGACGACATTCGCGCTGCCGGGCCGCGCCTGCGGTTCCGTTGCGCCGTCATTCGGTGCTTCGGCGTTCGAATAGTCGATGATCACTGGCTGCATGAACCCGCGCAAAAGTGCGTCGCCACAGGCAAGGGTGCCCATGACCGACAGGAGGGTCAATCCTTGACAAAATCGGTCGTGGCGAACGAGACACAGGTCGCGTTTCCGGGAGGCGCTGGGGCATCGGGTTCGAAAAACCCCACGGACTCCGCGACTTGCAGAAATGCATCCCCAGGGTGTCCACAGGACCGCCTGGGGAGTTGCTGTGGCGCCACATCGGCAGCCGTTTTTTCGAGTTTCACAGAATTATGTGAACCTCGACAGGGACTGGAAGGCGCCGGTAAGGTGGTCCGGCCTCGCGACAAGTGGGGGCTGCAACGGGAGTGGCGGTTATTAAGCGACAGATCACGTTCGTATCGACCTTGCCAGCCGAGAACTATCACCAGCTCGAAGTGTTGCTGTTTTTCAACGGACGGCAGCACCGGGTCCGTAAAGGCATCGAGACCGCGATCGACCGCTACGGCTCGCCCGAGATCGTTGCCGAGGGCAAGTCGCTTCGCGTGCGGGTCGCGGGCCCTTCCGACGCGCAATGCCTGTTTGCAGTCGAGCGCGAGGGCACGACGTCGCGGCCAGTGGGCGTGATCCTCTACGTGCGCGACAGCTTCGAGCGGATCACCGTCCTGCATCTCGTCGTGGCCGAGCCCTACGCCGTCGGCGGGCCGCGCGCCGGCTACAACCTGCTGCTCCGACTCGTGCAGGCCGTCAAGCGCGTTGCGCGCTGCACCTCCGGCATCCGGCACGTCGAACTTGTCTACTCACAGAGCAGGCCCCGCGTCGCCTACGCTTGACGCTGCCGGGTCGGATTGAACTAAAGGGGACGTTCCCCTTTAAGATAGGGGCTCTCCCCTTAAAGGGGAACGTCCCCTTTAGTTCAATGGAGATCTTCATGAAACGCCTGATTCATCCGCTGCTCGCAGCCACGCTGCTCATGTTCGCGACCCTGCCCGCATATGCCGATTCGAAGGAAGTGATCGATGCGGAGGTCAATGATGCGAAGGCCGAACTCTTCAAGCAGTCGAGTGCCGCAAAGGATCTCGCCGCAAAGGCCGTCGGGATTCTCTGGTTCCCGAAGGTCGTAAAAGGCGGCGTGGGAATCGGAGGCGAATTCGGCGAGGGCGCATTGCAGGTCGGCGGCAAGACTGTCGCGTACTACAACACCGCCGCCGGATCCATCGGCTTCCAGCTCGGTCTTCAGCGGAAGAGCCAGGCAATCATGTTCATGACGCAGAAAGAGCTCGATAAATTCCAGAAGAGCACAGGCTGGAAGGCGGGCGTCGACGGCAGTGTCGCGATCGCGACCCTCGGCGCCGGCGGCCAGATCGACACCGAAACCGCGAAGAAGCCGATCATCGGGTTCATCTATTCCAACAAGGGCCTGATGTACAACCTGACCTTTGAAGGGTCGAAGATCACCAAGATCGAAAAGTAACCGTCAGGGGTGCCCGCCCGAGAGCCCGCCCGTGAGCACCATGCGCATGGCGGTCTCGACGGGCAGGTCGAGCGGCACGATGCGCGAGCGCGGCAGGAGCACCGTGTAGCCGCCGATCTGGTAGCTCATCGGGAAGTAAACCGCGAGCAGGTCCTGGTCCGGCGGGACAATGCCGAGCTCCGAGGCGTCGTCGCGCGTGACGAAGCCCATCAGCTGTGCATCGCCGAAGCGCGCGAGGACGACGCGCGACAAGTCGCGTCGCTTGCCGCCTGCCGGCAGCAGCTTCATGAAATCCCGGCTTGCGCCATAGATCGTCTTGACGACGGGGATGTGCTCGATCATCCGTTCCCAGGACGCCAGCGCGCTCTGCACCAGCAAGGCGTTGAACAGGCTGCCCGCCGCCAGCAACACGATCAAGGCGACGACGAGCCCCATGCCGGGCAGGTAATGCTCGGCCGGGATCACGAGCAGGATCAGGTTGCGCAGAACCGCCTCGGTCGAGCTTCCGAGCCACCAGAGGAGCCACAGCGTGAAGCTGATCGGCAGCACGACGACGAGACCGCGCAGGAGCGCGCTACGGAGCTTGCGAAGCATGGCTATCTCCCATTCTGAATGGGCATCATAAGGGCTATCATTCAGGTGGGGGACCGAAAGACAAGCAAGGAGCAGGTCATGACCATCGCGAAAGTAAGTGAGATCACATCGACGTCCGACAAGAGTTTCAACGACGCGATCAACCGCGGCATCAAGCGCGCGAGCAATACGCTCAAGAACATCACGAGCGCCTGGGTCGCCGACCAGGAAGTGACGGTGGAGAAGGGCAAGGTCACCGGCTACCGCGTACGCCTGCGGATCACCTTCGTTCTCGAGAGCTGAGCCGTGCGGCGCCTGCCGTTCATCGTGCTGGCGGCTGCGATTGCATTCAGCGCAATCGCGGCGCCGCCCGCGTCGGTTGAGCCGCAGGCCGTCCTCGAACGGCTGGCCTGGGGCGACCGTTCGCTCGTCCTGCTCGATGTGCGTACGCCCGCCGAATACGCGGAGGGCCACATTCCCGGCGCGATCAACATTCCGCACACGGAACTCGCGGCGCGAATCGCCGAGCTCGAGAAGTCGAAGGACCGCGACCTCGTCGTGTACTGCCGGAGCGGAAGCCGCTCGGAGCAGGCGCTCGGCGTGCTGCGAGGGGCAGGTTTCAGCCGCCTGTTCCACCTGAAAGGCGACTACCTGCGCTGGAGCGAGGAAGAGCGACCGGTGACCGTCACGCAGTGATTTACCGCTTCCTCGCGGATGCGGTCCTGGTCCTGCACCTTGCCTTCATCGTGTTCGTCGTGCTCGGCGGGTTGGTCGTGCTTCGGCGGCCCGGGCTCGCCTGGGGGCACTTGCCGGCGGTCGTCTGGGCCGCTGCCACGGAGTTCTTCGGCATCATCTGCCCGCTGACGCCGTTCGAGAACCGCATGCGTGCGCTCGGCGGCGATGCGGGTTACGGCGGCGGCTTCATCGAGCAGTACCTGACCGCGTGCATCTATCCGGCAGGACTGACGCGCGAAGTGCAGTTCCTGCTGGGTGCGCTGGTCCTCATCATCAATGTCGCGGTCTACCTGAAGCTCGTGCGGCGCGAACGCAAAGGGGACGTTCCCCTTTAAAGGGGAACGTCCCCTTTAGAGCGGGTCGAGTTCCTGGGCCGCTACGACGATGCAGCCGGGGCCGCCGTGCACGCCGAGCGCGGTGCCGAGCGGGATCACCGGAAGTATCTCGGCGCGCGGCAGCCCCTCGGCAATCGCGTCGCGAACCTCTGCCGCTCCCTCGGGTACGTTCGCGTGGGAGATGCCGATGCGCCAGCGCCGCGCAGGATCGAGCCGGCGCCGCAGGAGCTTTCCGAAGCGCCGGTACGGATTCCTGCGGCCGTACAGCACGCCGCCGATCCCGAGCCTGCCGCCGCTTCGCACTGCCAGGATTGGGGTAAGGCGAAGCAGGTCCGCAATGATCTTGACCGATCGCGGCACGCGGCCGCCGCGCACCGAGAATTCGAGCGTGACAAGCAGGCCCCAGGTCCGTGTCCGGCTTCCAGCCTCGATCGCCGCCTGCTTCACGGCCTCGGCGTCACCGCCGGCGGCAGCAACTTCCGCCGCGCGCATCGCGATGAGTCCCTCGCCGAGCGCCGCGGTGCCGGAATCGTGCGTCAGGATCTTTGCGCGCGTGCGCACGCGGGCGGCTGCGGTCTCGGCGCTCTGGAAGGTGCCGCTGACTTTCGCCATGAGCCCGACATAAACCACCGCCTCGTAGTGCGAGCCGAGAAACTCGAATGCGCGCCTGAAATCGCCGGGGGGCGGCTGCGAAGTTTTGGGATGCATCGGGTTGGTCGCGAGCTCGCGGAAGAACTCCTCCGATGAGAGCCCGACCTTGTCGAGGTAGCTATGCGTGCCGAAATGCACGCGCACCGGGACGACGTGGATGTCGAGCGCCTCGAGCACCGACTCAGGCAGGTCGGCCGCGGAGTCGGTGACGACGGCGACCTTGCGGCGTGACGGGTGATGCGCCATTTCCTGCTGGCGCCGCATGTCGTCCGCTTTTTCGCTGCCGACCGCACCGTAACGCGCGGCGAGCGCGAATAGCCGAGGCGGCTCGTTCGTGTGGATGTGCAGGCGCACCTTGATCGCGGTGCCTGCGACCACCAGGCTTGAGCCGAGCGCGGACGCCTCTTCGCGGAGTTTTCGCCGGTCGATGGCCGCGCCCGTAATTGTGCATTCCGTGCAGAAGCGGTGCTCGAGATCGACCTGCGACCCGGCCGTCGCATCGTCGTCGCGCAGCAGCGTAATGGCCGCGTCGTCCTCCGGCACGACCCCGGTCTCGAGATAATCCGTCATGCCGGCGATGAGTTCGACGAATCCAAGCGCGCCGGCATCGACCACGTTGGCGCGACGGAGC
>Ga0209706_10001122_pt1 | contig 15189 bp, 14 predicted proteins | sample PPLLaktember2015_6_FD_187263 | JGI IMG/M metagenome (GOLD analysis project Ga0209706, IMG submission 187263) | Freshwater sediment microbial communities from Prairie Pothole Lake near Jamestown, North Dakota, USA - PPLs Lake P8 Core (1) Depth... | ecosystem: Environmental > Aquatic > Freshwater...
TCATGACCGTGATCGGGGCGTGCCATGCTGGCGGTTCGGATTCCGGCATCTGGCGGTGACGGCGGGCTGGCGCGCAAGGTATCCGGCCCTCACCACCGTTTTTCGCTGCTAGTGAATTTCCAGCTTCTTGGCCATGCTGGACGCTTTCTTGGGCAGGGTCAGGTGCAGCAGGCCGTCGGCGTAGTGGGCCTCTGCATTGTTCTCCTCGATTTCCAGCGGCAGCTGGATGGTGCGGCTGACCCTGCCGTAACAGCGTTCGTTGCACCACTCCTTGGCCCCGGAGGCCATTTTTTCGTGCTTGAACTCGGCGTTGAGGCTGAGTTGATTACCCGAAATGCTGATGTCGATGTCCTCCTTCTTCACCCCCGGGAGTTCCGCCGTGACCAGATAGGCGTTGTCCATCTCCTGAACCTCCAGGGGAATGGTCGGTTCGTCCATCGGCCGCAACATGGTCCGAAACGTTGTCGGCATGAAGTCGCGCACCATACTTTCGAACGGATCCATCCGCGTCAAATTGAATGGATCAAAACGAGCAAGATTTGCCATGATGATTTCTCCTGACATGAAACAACAGAAGTAGGCAGGACGCCTACCCCACACAGTATGGTTCGGGGTGCGGAATTTTCAAGGAAGAATGATGGCTCCGAACGCCGGGATGAACTGCATGCCGAGGCGCCGTGAACACTGCGCGATGAGCGGGTGGGACATCCTGTGGTTCAGCGGTTTCCGCGGCCTGCTCAACCCGCTTTCGGCGGATGAGCTGGCGCAGTTCAGGCAGGCGCATCGGGCCGAGATCGAACGCTTGCCAGCGACCAGGGCATCTGGCTGAACGTGGAGGTGCTGGTCAGCGGGGGGCGCAAACCGCAGGCGGCGTCCCCCACTTGAGGCAGGTCTGAACAAGTTGTCGTTGCGAGCGAAGCGCGCCTCAATGCGCCTTTAGCACCGCGGCCCGGGGCACCACCAGACGCACATAGTCGAGCGCTTCGTAGTTGCGGATTTGCGTCGGGCCGGCGGGCGCCACGTCGACGTAGGCGGGGAAATCCTCGGCCGCCACCCCGCGCCAGCCGGCATAGGTTTCGCACACGTGAACCGGAATGCCGTCGTCGCGGCTGAGGCTTTGCGCAATCCGGTGGATCGCCTCGTTGCCGGCGCGCATTCCGGTCTGCAGGGCAAACATTTCCTGGCCGTGCGTCACCAGCGCCATCGGCAGTCCGGGGTGGCGCGCCTTCAGGCGTTGCGCCGCCGCTTTCACCCAGGGCAGCGCCACCTCCAGCGCCCCCGGGTCGCGGTCGACGATTTCGAATACCACCCCGGGCGGCGCCACGGGGCGCGCCAGCAGTTCGTCCAGTGTAAGCGGCGCTGCGCTGGCCGAACCTGTCAAAGCAACGAGGGCAACAAGTCCGATCCGGACAGTCAGCAAACGGTTGAGTACGGAAATCATGATGTGCGAAATCAAATCAGCCGAGAGAGTTCCTAGTTTGATTTTTTAATCAGTTGCAAAAACTCTTGCCGGGTGCGGTCATGATCGCGAAAGGCACCCAGCATCATCGAGGTGATGGTCCACGAATTCTGTTTTTGCACGCCGCGCATCATCATGCAGAAGTGCTGGGCTTCGATAACGACGCCGACGCCGGCCGCACCGGTGGCGGTCTGGATGGCGTCGGCGATCTGGGTGGTGAGCTGTTCCTGAATCTGCAGACGACGCGCGAACATGTCGGTGATGCGCGCGATCTTGGACAACCCGATCACCTTGCCTTTCGGCAGGTAGGCCACGTGTGCCTTGCCTACAAAAGGCAGCAGGTGGTGTTCGCACATCGAATACAGTTCGATGTCCTTGACGATGACCATTTCGTTGTTGTCCGAATCGAACACGGCCTCGTTGATGATGTCGTCCAGGGATTGCGCATAGCCCTGCGTCAGGAACTTGAACGCGGCGGCAGCGCGTTCGGGGGTTTTCAGCAATCCATCACGCGAGATGTCTTCGCCTGCGCTATGGATGAGCTGTTCGTAGAGCTTGGCAGTGTCCATGGTTGATGGCCTTGTATGATCGATTGCTGCTCTGACTGTGTCAGAGCAGGGATGCATCGTCAACCCGGCCACCCAATGAAAAAACCGCTCAAGGGATCTGGTTTTTCTCCAGGCCGATGACAAAGCGATGCTTGCCGGAAACGGTACGTGCGATGTCATCAAGATAGTTCACCTCCAGCCTCATGTGCGTATCCACCTCCCTGATCAAGCGCGCTTCAAGCGACGCCAACGTTTCCGTACCGAGCGGTTCGGCGGCAACCAGATTCAGCACCATCAGGTCGGGTTCGCTCTGTACCCACTGGTAGTGCCGGATCTGCGCCAAGCCATACAGCAAGCGGTTGAAATACGAGGGGTGGACGGTCTTGCCGCCCGGCGTGCGGATCAGGTCGTTTTGCCGGCACAGGTCCATTTCCATCAGGGGAAACGGCAGGCCGCAATCGCATTTGCCGTCGAGCAGTCGCCCGGAATCGCCGATGTCGTAGCGGATCATCGGCATCAGGCGGTTGGTGAGCGAGGTGACCAGCAGGCGGTCTTCTTCATCGATCTTCTGTGATTCCAGATAGACCATGTCGGTGAAGACGTGCAGGTTGCCGTGGCTGCATTCGCAGGCGATGTTGGGGATTTCGCGGCTGCCGTACTGGTTGAACACCTGGCAGCCGAAGGCCTGTTGCATCCGCTGGCGCTGCGCGTCGGCGAGCACTTCCGCGGTGGAATACACGCCGAGCAGCGTTTTCGGCATCGGCAGCCGATGTTCGATCACCACCCGCGCAAGGTCCGCCAGCACGCTCGCGTAGCCCTGCAGCAGCACCGGCCGGTAGCGCTGGATGAAGCGCGCCCATTCGACGAGCCGGGCTTCGGTGTACTCGAACGCGGCGATGGTGTGCTCCGCTGCGATGAGGTCATCGAACTGCGTGCCGAACACGCCCCCGGGAACGACGTCCTGCCGTGCGCCCCAGAAGTTGAGGATTTTCTGCCCTGGACGCCAGCCGGAAAGCCCATAGCTGCGCATCATGCCGGCGCGCATGAGTTCGTGCTTCGCCTCGTCGTACCAGAAAGCCAGTGGTTTTCCGGTGGAGCCGCCGGTGTGGCCGATTTTCGCCTGGCTGCGGTCGGCGTTGTCTGCCAGCAGGTCGTCCAGGCGTCGTATCACGTCGTCCTTTTTCAGGACGGGCAGTTCGTTGAAGTCAAAGCTGCCGTCTTCCAGAAACGGGGCGAAGGTTTCCGCGTAGTAGGGCGTGAGGACGGCAGCGAATTCGACGATCCCAGCCAGGTCGCGCTGCTGTCTGGCCAGCAGATCCTCGCGGTTCAGCGGCTGCGTGCGCAGCAAGGCGTCGAGATGCGCATAGCGCAGCGGATGGCGGCGGCGGTGCAGCCAGTGGCGCAGGCGGGGGATCATTCCTGCGGCGTGAGCGCGGCCAGCGCCTGGCTCCAGGCGCGTCGATCCACGTCGAACCGGGTGAGGGCGGCGAGCTGGCGCTGGCGCCAATGCTGCCCATGCGCTTCCGAAGCGATGCGCGCATGGCCCGGCGAATCCGCGCCGAAGTTGCGCTGCATGTTGCCGAGAAATACGCGGAACTGGGCGAGCGGCCGGTCATGCGCAGGCGCGTGCCACCAGTGTGCCGGATCGTTCAGCATGCAGGTCAGCGCGTCGAGCTTTTTCACGATTCCGGCGTGCCGCGTGCGGTATTGCTGTGCCATCTCGGCGTGCACGGCGTCGAGCGTGGCGGCGAGGGTTTCATCGGGCAGCGCCTGCTGCGGGAAGCCCAGCGCGGTCAGGCGCTCGACCGTGAACAGCATCACGTCGCCGAAAAACTGCCGCTCGAATTCGTCGGACAGGTCGATCGCGTCGACCTCGGTGACGACGCCGGGGCGGAATTCCGCTTCGCCGGTGGCGTCGAGCGTGCGCGTGTGCAGCATCGGCAGGTTGGCGGAGATGAATTTGTCCCCCAGTTCGGCCTTCATCAGCCGCCCGAGGGTGGGGCCGGACATGCGCAGGCGCAAGGGCGCGAAGGGAATGAACCAGTTCAACGCCCGCGGGCGGAAGACGTAATTTCCGGTGTAGACCGTGCGCGCGGGCTGAACGCTGTCAAGCGCCGGCTGGTGGCGGTACCAGGTGATGCGGGTGGGGTGTTCGCCGTGGAAGAATCGCTTCAGCCGCTGCGCAAAGTCGCCGAAGCAATCGGCGTTGCTCGGCGTGCCCGCCAGGTTGCAGCGGTAGCGATAGGCATCGGTTGGGTTTTCGAAGCCAAACAGCCCGGCCATGTCGTGATACGCGGCGTCGGCATCCGGCGTGTTCGCCGCGCTCGGGCGGTAGGGGCGCGCCGGGTCGCTCGCCGCCATCTCGTGCAGGAAGCCCGCCACGTCGTCGAGGAAGTTGCCGGCCATGACGGCGGGCGAGACGGGCGGATCGCCGACGACCTTGCCGGTGAGCACGTCGGCATCGGTCGCGCTGAAGATCGTGTCCAGCTGGGCGAAGAAATTGACCGCGCAGACGTCGCTGTCCGCCGTTTCCACCTTGACCTTGAACTGCTGGTCGGCGTCGATCGTGTAGACGAGCAGCGGTACGTCGGTTACTTGCAGCTGCGCCAGTTTCAGGTAGGCGATGTTGCGCATCATCGCCTGGCCCTTGTGGCCGAAGGCGTTGTGCGGCGCAGTGCCGACGATGCTGCCGAGATCGATGCCGGCGAGCGAATCCATCAGCGCAAGCTGTTCGGCGAGGCCGAAGTAGTCGATGGCCAGCCCTCGGGCGTCGAATTCGCGGGCGATGGCCCGGTTCGCGGCGATGAGTTCGGCGTCCTCGCTGTCGTCGGCGAGGATGACCGAGACCTTGCGGAAATGGCCGTCCTTCATTCCGCCGTAGCCGAACGCATGACAGAGTTCCAGCAGGCTGGCGAGGCAGCGGCGCAGCTGCGCCGGGCTGTCGGCCACCGGGATGACGAGGACGAAATGGTGGCGGCGGTCGTCGCCGCGCGCGGCAACCAGCGTTTCCAGCCGCCGCCACCCCGATTGATACGAAGCCAGCAGCGATGCGTTGAAGCCGCCGTCCCACAGCGCGGCTTCAAAGCGGGCGATGACGGCGCGTTGCGCCGCGATTTGCTCGTCCAGCGGCGCGAGCCGGCAGGCATTGAGGGGGGGACTCATGTGGGGCGTGCCCTCTCCCCAACCCTCTCCCGCACGCGGGAGAGGGTGCGAACGTTGGGCTGCGCCCGCCCAAACCGGTTAACGAGCCGACAGGTAGCGCGGGAAGGCATGTTTGTCGAGCAGGATTTCGATCAGGTTGATCGCGTTTTTCAGGTCGGCCCCGACAAACATCCGTTCGAGGTCCGCCTCGGTTTCGATGCGGTAATGCTGCACGCCAAACGACTGCGCGAGCAGGCCGAAGTCGGGGTTGGCAAAGTCGCAGTCAATGTAGCGTTCGCCGTAAAGCTGATACTGGTTCTTGCGGATGAGGCTGAGCGTACCGTTGTTGATGACCACCACGTTGAGCGGAATGCCGTAGTTCACCGCGGTCATCATTTCCATGCAGCACATCTGGAAGCCGCCGTCGCCGAGGATGGCGAAAGTGGGGCTGTCCTTCGCGAAGCAGCGCGCGCCGATGGCCGCCGGAATCGCGTGGCCGAGCGACGAGATGCCGGAATTCGGGAAGTAGTGGTTGCGGTCTGAAACGTCGAACCAGCTTTGCGCGAAGACGATGTTGTCGTCGAACACCAGCGCGTTGTGCGGAAAGCGCTGCGCGAGTTCGCTGAAAAACGACCGGATCAGGTGGAAGGGTTCCGCCTGCGCGGCGCGGTCGTCGCCTGAAGCGGGCGGGGCGGCTGCCTGATGGCCGTCGAGGTGCTCGCGGGATTTGGGCGGCATGGCGCAGGCTTCGAGCGCGGCGAGAACGTCTTCCATCACCGCGCGGATGTCGCCGCAGATCGCCACGTCCGGCTGGAACACGCGGCCGAGCTGCGCGGCGTCGCGGTCGACCTGGGCGATTTTCTTGTTACCCAGCAGCTTGGCGTCCCACAGATAACTGGTGCGCTCGTTGAAGCCGGCACCCAGAAACACCAGCAGGTCGGCATGCTCGACCAGATAACGGTAGGCCTCGCCGTTGGAGGTGACGCCGAGGCAGCCGAGCGACAGCGGCGTGCCTTCGGCCACCACGCCCTTGGCCTTGAGGCTGGTGGTGACCGGGATGTTGAATGTTTCGGACAGGGCGGAAACAACATCGCGCGCGCCCGCCTGGATGCAGCCATGGCCGGCGATGATCACCGGCGTGCGCGCATCCCGGATCAGCCCGGCGAGTTCTGCGACCGACGCGTTGTTCCGGATCGCCGTCTTGCGCGGAAAATGAATCTGCTCGAGCACGCCGTCGTCGACGGCTTCCTTCTGCACGTTGTAGGGGATCGACAGCAGCACCGGCCCCGGCTCGGGCCCGAGCAGCGCCTGCGTGGCCTGGTTCAGCACCTGGCCGAGGTAGTCGGTGCGCTCGACCAGCTTGTGATAGCGCGTGATGCTGGCGAACAGCGCGCCCTGGTCGATGGCGCCGCCTTCGCCCGAGCTTTCCTGCAGGCCGCCCTTGCCGAAGATGTAGGTGGAGGTCTCGCCGGTGATCGCCAGCACCGGCAGCCGCTCGGCGTAGGCATTCGCGATCCCGGTGATGAGATTGGTCGCGCCGGGTCCTGCGGTGGCGATGCAGGCGGCCGGCCGGTGTGCCACGCGCGCCAGGCCGCCCGCCATGAAGGCGGCGCCCTGCTCGTGCTTCACCAGCACGCTCTTCACGCCGGAATCATGCAGCCGGTCGTAGATCGGCAGCACGTGCGCGCCCGGCATGCCGAAGATGTGGTCGATGCCCAGGCGTTCCAGATACCGGACGATCAGCTCGCTGACGGAAATATTCATGTGCTTGTTATCGTGTTATGCAGTCTCGTTCCCTCCGGCGCGTCTGGACGCGACGCGCGCGGAAGTCCTCGATTTGAGCACAAGACAGCGTGCGGGGGAACCGCTCTGCAGGCAGGGTCAGCCTGCCAGCGCCCGCGCGTGGAAGCCCAGATGCTCGCCGATGAAGCTGGCGATGAAGTGGTAGCTGTGGTCGTAGCCGTCCTGCATCCTGAGCGTGAGCGGGATGCCGCGCTCTGCACAGGCGGCCTGGAGGTTTTGCGGAAACAGCTGCCCGGCCAGAAATTCGTCGGCGGTGCCGTGGTCGATCAGCGCGGGCGGCAAGGGCACGCCGGCCTTGACCAGGCAGGTGGCGTCGTACGCTTCCCAGGCTTTTTTGTCCTCGCCGAGATAGGCGCCGAAGCAGCCCTGTCCCCACGGGCTGATCACCGGATTGCAGATCGGGGCGAAGGCGGAGACCGAAGCGTACAGGCCGGGATTTTTCAGCGCGCAGATGAGCGCGCCGTGGCCGCCCATCGAATGGCCGCTGATGCTCCGCTTGCCGGGAACGACGGGGAAGTTGGCCTCGACCAGCGCCGGCAGTTCGCGGGTGACGTAGTCGTACATCCGGTAGTGCGTGGCCCATGGCGCCTGCGTCGCGTTGACATAGAAGCCGGCGCCCTGGCCGAGGTCGTAGCGCTCGGGCACGTCGGGCACGCCGTCGCCGCGCGGGCTGGTGTCGGGCATCACGAGGATAAGCCCGAGCTCCGCGCAGTAGCGCTGCGCGCCGGCCTTCACCCGCACGTTGTCGTCGGTGCAGGTCAGCCCCGACAGCCAATACACCACCGGCAGCTTTTGCGTGGCCGCCTGCGGCGGGAGGTAGACCGAGAAGGTCATCGTGCAGTGGCAGGTTTCGGAGTCGTGCTGCCAGCGCTCGAGCCAGCCGCCGAACTCCTTGATTCTTTCGACTTGTTTCATCGCCGCCTCAGAAAATGATGACCGAGCGGATGCTCTTGCCTTCGTGCATCAGGTCGAAGGCGCGGTTGATGTCTTCCAGCGGCATGGTGTGGGTCACCAATTTATCCAGTTCGATCTTGCCGGCCAGGTAGTTGTCGACGTAGCCCGGCAGCTGACTGCGCCCCTTGACGCCGCCGAACGCGGTGCCTTTCCAGGTGCGGCCGACCACCAGATTGAATGGCCGGGTGCAGATTTCCTGGCCGGCGCCGGCGACGCCGATCACGGTGGAGACACCCCAGCCCATGTGGGTGCATTCGAGCGCGTCGCGCATCACGTTGACGTTGCCGATGCACTCGAACGAGTAGTCGACGCCGCCTTTGGTCAGGTCGCGGATGGTTTCGACCAGCGAGCCGTTGACCTCGCGCGGGTTGATGAAGTCGGTCGCGCCGAGCGCCTTCGCCATCTCGAACTTGTCGGGGTTGATGTCGATCGCGAGGATGCGGCCGGCCTGCGCCATCACCGCGCCCTGGATTGCCGACAGGCCGATGCCGCCGAGGCCGAACACGGCGACGGTCGAACCCGGCTCGACCTTGGCGGTGTTGAGCACGGCCCCAATTCCCGTCGTCACGCCGCAGCCGAGCAGGCACACCTTGTCGAGCGGGGCCGCCGGATTGATCTTGGCGAGCGCGATTTCCGGCACCACAGTGTATTCGGAAAAGGTCGAGCAGCCCATGTAGTGGAAGATCGGCTTGCCGTTCTTCGAGAAGCGGCGGGTGCCGTCGGGCATGTAGCCGGTCCACACCGTGGCGGCGATCGACTGGCACAGGTTGGTTTTGGGCGAGACGCAGTATTCGCAGTGCCCGCATTCGGGGATGTAGAGCGGGATGACGTGGTCGCCCGGCTTCAGCGTTTTCACCCCCGGCCCGCACTCCACCACGATGCAGCCGCCTTCGTGGCCGAGGATGCAGGGGAAGGCGCCTTCCGGGTCATCGCCCGAGAGGGTGAAGGCGTCGGTGTGGCAGACGCCGCTGGCGACGACCTGCAGCAGCACTTCGCCTTCGCGCGGACCTTCGACGTCCACTTCCTCGATCGACAGCGGTTTTTTCGGTTCCCAGGCGACGGCGGCACGCGCTTTCATGGTCAGGCTCCTTGATGAATGAATAAACGGGTATCAGTGGATCGATGATGCCGGACTTGCCGGGCACCCACAACGCTCGCGGACCGCTCAGCCGGTCTGCAGCAGCAGTTTCTGGTAGGCGGCTTCGAACAGTTTGACGCCGTCGTCCTGCAGGGTGTTGCCGACCGCATCCATGTCGATGCCCAGATGCGCCAGCCCGGCCAGTTGCGCGACCGCCTCGGCGATGCCGTATTCAACCCGCACCGCCGGCTTGCCGTGGTCGCGCAATGCGGCGAGCGTCTTGTCCGGGAGCGTGTTGATGGTTTCCTCGCCGATCAGCGGCTCGACGTACAGCAGATCGTGGTAATCCGGGTTTTTCACACCGGTGCTTGCCCACAGCAGATATTGCGAAGTCGCGCCCTGTTGCGCCAGCGCGGCGAAGGTTTCGCCATGAAAGGTTTCCAGATAGCTTTGATAGGCGAGCTTGGCCATCGCCACCGCCGCCTTGCCGCGCAGCGACAGCGCTTCCTGCGTGCCGATGGCGGTGAGCTGGCTGTCGACCAGGGTGTCGATGCGCGACAGGAACAGGCTCGCCACCGCCTTGCTGCGGCGCACGTCGGCACCGGCATGCAGGCGCGCCGTCAGGCCGCGGAGGTAGACGTCGAACACCGCCTGCGTCTGCGCGACCGAGAACAGCAGGGTCACGTTGACGTTGATGCCGAGCGTGGTCAGCGCCTCGAACGCGCTGAGGCCTTCGGGGGTACCCGGCACCTTGATCAGCAGATTGCGGCGGTCGACCAGGCCTGCCAGCCGCTGTGCCTCCTCCACCGTGCGGGTGGCGTCATACGCCCAGCGCGGTGCGACTTCCAGACTGACGTAGCCGTCGTTGCCGCCGCTGGCCGCATGCACGGGCAGCAGCAGATCGCAGGCATCCTGGATGTCGGGGATCACCAGCGCTTCGTAGCGCCGCTCGGCATCCAGCTCGCTGGTTTTGAGGCGCGCCAGATCGTCGGCGTAATGCGGACTGGTGGCCAGCGCGTTCTGGAGGATCGACGGATTCGAGGTCACCCCCGACACGCCGTCCTCGGCGATCAGCTTCGCCAGCGTGCCGTCGCGGAGCAGGCTGCGCGACAGGTTGTCCAGCCAAAGACTCTGGCCGAGGGTGGCGACGCGTTGCGTGGCATTCATGGGCGGTTCTCATGCAAGGAATGTCTCAGGATAGAACAGCTGCGTGTCAGCAGGTTCGCCAGCCTGCGGCGGCCGGCGATGGAAGTCGCCCCTGTGCTAGACTTTGGCGCATTCCCACGGCACTTTCCCGGCTTATTCCCATGTCTGGCAGCACACTCGGCAAACTCTTCTGTGTCACCGTGTTCGGCGAATCGCACGGCCCCGCCATTGGCTGCGTGGTCGACGGCTGCCCGCCCGGCATGGCGCTCAATGAGTCCGACATCCAGCATGATCTCGACCGTCGCAAGCCGGGCACCTCGCGCCATGTGACCCAGCGCCGCGAGTCCGACACCGCGGAAATCCTTTCTGGACTCTATGAAGGCAAGACCACCGGCACGCCGATCGCGCTCTTGATCCGCAACGAGGACCAGCGCAGCAAGGACTACGGCAACATCGGCGAGACCTTCCGTCCCGGCCACGCCGACTACACCTACACGCAGAAATACGGCTTCCGCGATCCGCGCGGCGGCGGGCGCTCGTCGGCACGGCTGACTGCACCCATCGTCGGCGCCGGCGCCATCGCCAGGAAGTGGCTCAAGGAAAAATACGGCATCGTCATCCGCGGCTACATGAGCGCGTTGGGGCCGATCGACATTCCCTTCGAATCCTGGGACGAGATCAATAACAACGCCTTCTTCTCGCCCAATGCCGCCATCGTGCCCGAGCTCGAAGCCTACATGGACGCGCTCAGGAAGTCGGGCGATTCGGTCGGCGCCAAAATCAGCGTGGTGGCCGAGAACGTGCCGCCCGGCTGGGGCGAACCGCTGTACGACAAGCTCGACGCCGACCTCGCCCATGCGCTGATGGGATTGAATGCGGTGAAGGGCGTTGAAATCGGCGACGGCATGCAGGCTGCGCGGCAGAAGGGCACCGAGCACCGCGACGAAATCACGCCCGAGGGTTTCTTGTCCAACCACGCCGGCGGCGTGCTGGGCGGCATCTCAAGTGGCCAGGCCGTCGTCGCCCACATCGCCATCAAGCCCACCTCGTCGATGCGGCTGCCCGGCCGCTCCATCGACCTCAACGGCCAGCCGATCGAAGTCGTCACCCACGGCCGCCACGATCCCTGCGTCGGCATCCGAGCCACCCCCATCGCCGAAGCGCTGATGGCCATCGTGCTGATGGACCATGCGCTGCGCCACCGCGCGCAGTGCGGCGACGTCGCGAGCGGCACGCCGGTGGTGCCGGGCGCCCCCGCCTGACCCCGTTCAGTTCAGCGCCACGCTCAGGCCGACCGATACCGCATAGTCGTGGGTGAGCTGGACGCCGTTGACGTTCTGATAGACCGGAAGCTCGAGCTGGCCGTAGATGAATAGATTTCTGGACCAGGCGTAAGACAGGCCCGGAACCAGCGCTATCTCCGTGCGTCCACTGTCGTCCGGTTCCGCGTTGATGCCGCGATCGTGCGCCGCGTACAGCAAGCTTCCCTGCAGGATCAGGTCCAGTTTTCCATGGACGGGGACCAGCCAGCCGGCCTGCAGGCCGGTGCGCCAGCCCGGCCGATAGCCGTCCTTTTCGTTGAGCGGCACCTGCAGCGTCAGATTGGAAAACAGACTGCCGGGCAATGACAGCGGGGCGTAGGCAAGACCGCCAGCCAGCAGCAGGTCCGTGGTCCCGCTGCCGGGCTGCACGCTGCGTTCCGCCTCGTCGCCATCCTCGTTGCGGACATCGGAACTGCCGCTGGGCAGCTTCAGCCCGCCCTGCAGGCTCCACGACAGACCGTCCGGATGAGCGGCGGGCTGGTGGCGCACTGTCAGGCGCGCATCGCCGATCTCGTCGAACTGCCAGGCTTCCGGGATGGGGGTTCCATGATGGTGGTGGATGTGAAGGTGGTCGCGGTTCGAATAGGGCAGCACCAGGCTGGCGCTCCAGTCGGGCGCAAAGCCGTATTCCAGCCCGAGCAGCGCGTTGCGGTTCAGCGTCTTGACCTCTTCGTGATGCGCGGTGATTTCGTCGGGGGAGATTTCGTCCGTGCCCGATCGCAGCTGGTCCTGCTTCAGATATTCCAGTTGTCCCCAGACGCGCCAGCCCTGGGGCACACCCTGGGTCAGCGACAGCCAGTCGTTTGATGCTGAACAGAATGCAGCCCCGCAACTCGCTTGGGCGCCCCCGGTGGACAGGCATCCGGCCAGTAAAACCATGCGCAGGTGTTTCATTTTTATTTCCCCCCCATTATTCTTTTGTGGGGTGCAGTGTAGGAAGCGCTGCCGGTATCGGCTATGTGGCATATTGCCGCGCCCGTGAAGGCAAGCGGTCCAGGTCGGGCTGTAGGCGTTATTGACTATCAAGCCCACTGCTTTGCGTTGCGCTCGCGCGCGACCGATTGACGAATCGGCGGCGTGCGCTAGGGTTTAAATTCATGTGACTCCAGGGCCTGACCCCATGCGACTGCCCATCAGCCTGAAAATCTTCAGCATCACGACCGCACTGCTGGTGCTGATGGTGGTCGTCACCTGGCTGTCGGTGCTCAACTTCCGCCAGCTCAACAACCAGGTGCGCGCGCTGTCCGACTGGTACCTGCCGCTGCAGCAGCAGGTGGCCAGCGTCGAAATCCTCATCCGCCAGCAGATCGTGCACATGGAACGGGTGATGGCGGGGATGGAAGTGGCCAAGCCCGACCCCGAATTCCTCGCCAACGAATCGAACGGCTTCGACATGCGCGGGGTCAATGCCGACCAGATCGTCGATTCGTCGCTGCGCATGCTGGGCGAGGCCGAGGCGCAAAAGGACCTCAAACTCGACCGCGTGACGCTCGCCGTGCTGGGCAAGCAGCTGCCCGCGATCCAGACGGCACGCCAGCACTTTCACAGGACCTTCCGCCTGTTCCAGATCGAGGCGCAGGAAGGCACGCCACGATCGCAAAAAATCGTCCGCGAAACCCTGCTGCGCGAGAAGGACACCGTCGATATCGAAATCGGCAAGACCATCGACATCCTCAACAGGCTGACCCAGGACACCGCCATCCAGGCCAAGAAGGAGGAGAAACGCGCCACCACGCTCAACTGGATCGTCACCGCGATCGCCACCGCGCTCGGACTGATCTTCGCCGGCTTCGTCACGCGCTCGCTGGTCGATCCGGTCAAGCGTCTGGTGGGTGGCACGCGCGCGGTGGAAGCGGGCGACCTCGATGTGGAAATCCTGGTGCGCACCCACGACGAGCTTGCCACGCTGGCCACCTCGTTCAACCACATGGTGGTTGGGCTGCGCGAGAAGGAGCGTATCCGCGCTACCTTCGGCCAGTACGTCGACCCGCGCATCGTGAAGAGCCTGCTGGAAAACCGTATCCCGACGGACAGAGGCGAACGCCAGGTGATGACGGTGTTCTTCTCCGACCTGCAGGACTTCACCCGCCTGTGCGAGGGCTTGACGCCGGACGCCGCGGTGCGTTTCCTCAATCGTTATTTCTCGCTGATGTCCGAGGTGATCCGGACCCGACAGGGCATCGTCGACAAGTACATCGGCGACTCGGTCATGGCGTTCTGGGGCCCGCCCTTCACCGATGCCGCCGACCACGCCACCCTGTGCTGTCTCGCCGCCCTGGAGCAGATGGCCCGCATGGAAGCTTTCCGTGCCTGGCTGCCCGAGATGTTCGGCGTCGACCATGGCCTGCCCGTGGTCAACGTGCGTATGGGCATCGCCAGCGGCGAGGTGACGGTGGGCAACATCGGCTCCGAAATCTCGCGCGGCTACACCGTCATCGGCGACACCGTGAACCTCGCGTCAAGACTGGAACAGGCCAACAAGTTCTACGGCACGCGGATTCTGGTCAGCGAAGCGACGCGGAATCTGGCGGGCAACACCCTGGCCTTCCGCGAAATCGACAGCCTGCGCGTCGCCGGCAAGCTGGAGACGGTGCGGGTGTTCGAGTTGCTGGGGATTGCCGCCGAATTGAGCGAGAGCGACCGGCAGCGGGTACAGACTTACGAAGCCGGGTTGGCGCGCTATCGCGCGCAGGATTGGGATGCGGCGGAAGCGGCGTTCCGTGAATGCCTTGCGATCGAACCGAAGGATCAGCCCAGCCAGGTCATGCTGGAGCGGGTTGCGGCGTTCCGGCAAGCGTCGCCCGGCGCGGATTGGGATGGGGTTTGGGTGGCGTTAAGTAAGTGAAAACAGTTGCTGCTACAGACCAGGTTCACAGCCGAGACAATAACCAAAGGCCGATTAACAGGAGCGCAAGGGCAATCAATAGAAACCAGTTTAGAAATTCGTAATTACGTTGGTCTTCAAACTGGAATAGCGCATTCAGGAGGTTTCCAGCCAGTGTCCCGCTGTGTCGACCAAGGATGAAACCCAGAAGCGCGAAGATGACAGCACCGGTGCCAAGCCAGTGCTCAAATTCGCCGCGGAGCTGTACAGGACCCAGGGTTTGTGAAAAAACGCCCAAAAGCCAAAAGAGAATGAACCCGATAAGGGCTCCAAAAAGGGCACCTAAGACCGCAGAAGTGATGCGTTCGCCGAGGGTTATGGTGGACATAAATTATTTATGTGTGCAAATAGTCTTTCATCTATTTCGTGGCTACTCGACAAAACCCTCATCCCCATGACACGTACACCCCGGCTCCTTGCTGGTGGAGTTGTCGCAACACACGATCTTGCCGGCGCGGCAGCCGCAGATGCCCTTGTGGTCCTTGCAGCAGGCTGTCTGGATCTGGGCGAGATGCATGCCCTTTGCATTCGCGAGGCAGGCCTCGGGTGATATCGATTTCGGCTGTGCGGCAGCAGGCGCAGGGTCCACGGTCGAATCGGCGGCGGCCGGGAGCATGAAACAGGCCGGGACAAAGGCCAGCAGGGCGAGCAGGGAACGGATGCGCATGGAAGTCTCCTTGAGAGAAGCGGGCTGCCTCACTATAGCCGATCGGTCACGACCTTAGGTGTCGTGCAACAGCAGCCCCAGCATCAGCGCGGCCCCCACCAGGATCGCCGCCAGCAGGGTGAAGGCGCTGGCGTAGCCGGCGACGCCGACCATGAAGCCGGTGAGCACCGGGCCGATCGACTGGCCG
>Ga0209706_10001124_pt1 | contig 15166 bp, 16 predicted proteins | sample PPLLaktember2015_6_FD_187263 | JGI IMG/M metagenome (GOLD analysis project Ga0209706, IMG submission 187263) | Freshwater sediment microbial communities from Prairie Pothole Lake near Jamestown, North Dakota, USA - PPLs Lake P8 Core (1) Depth... | ecosystem: Environmental > Aquatic > Freshwater...
GGCGTGCGTGGCCGCGGCATCAGGCGCCCGGGACCGCGGGCCGCGCAAGGTAGGCCCGGATCAGGCGTCGCCCGATATAGAGCAGCGGGATCAAGGCGATTGCCATCGACATCTTGTAAGCGTAATTGACCGTGCCGACGGCGAGGAAGAGCGGCACGGGCCACTGCTGCGGCCCCAGCACGAAGGCGATGTAGAGCACGATGAAGCTGTCGACGAGCTGGGAGACGGCCGTCGAGCCCGTCGCCCGCAGCCACACCCAGCGTTCGCCGGTCGCGGCGCGGATGCGCTGGAATACGGTCACGTCCACCATCTGCCCGACCAGGAACGCGGTGACCGAGCCGCCGATGGTCCACAGGCCCTGGCCGAAAATGTTTGCGAAAGCGGCCTGCATGTCGGGCACGCCCCGCTCCGCGCCGACCGTGACCCACCAGCCGGCGGGCTCGAGGCCGATCGCGAGGTACGCGAAGACGAACGCGTAGACGATACAGCCGACCGCGAGCCAGGAGATGAAGCGCACGCCGCGCACGCCGAAATGCTCGTTGATGACGTCGGTCATGATGAACACGACCGGCCAGAGCATCACGCCGGCGGTGAAGGACAGCGAGCCGCTCTGGCCGAACATCCGCCAGTCGAAGGGCTCGATGCCGAGCGTGTCCTCCATCGCGAAGATCTTCACGCCGACGAACTCAGCGATCAGCGCGTTGGCGATGAAGAGCGCGGTGAGCGCGACGAACAGGCGCGCCTCGCGCGAGGCGACGATGGCGGCGGCCGGGCGTGCCACCCCTGCGCCTGCGCTGCCGGTTTCTTCCGCTCGCGCCATGTAGCCTCCCGGCGCCGATTATACTGGCTGGCATGGACCAGGCCCTGCTAGACCGGCTCGGATCGCAGACCAAGGAGCTCGCGCGCACGGGCCTGTTCAAGCGCGAGCGCGTCATCGCATCGCCGCAGGATGCGGTGATCCGCCTCGAGGACGGCCGCGAGGTCATCAACCTCTGCGCCAACAATTACCTTGGCCTCGCCAACCATCCTGCGGTCGTTGCCGCGGCCCACGCCGCACTCGACCGTTACGGCTACGGCATGGCGTCGGTGCGTTTCATCTGCGGCACGCAGACCGTGCACCGCGAACTCGAGCGGCGTCTGTCGGCCTTCCTGGGCACCGAGGACACGATCCTCTACTCCTCGTGCTTCGATGCCAACGGCGGCCTGTTCGAAACGCTGACGGACGAGCAGGACGCGATCATCTCCGATGCCCTCAACCATGCGAGCATCATCGACGGCATCCGGCTCTCGAAGGCGAAGCGCCTGCGCTACGACAACGCCGACCTCGGACAGCTGGAGGCGCGGCTCATGGAGGCCGCGGGCTCCCGTGCGCGGCTCGTGGTGACCGACGGCGTGTTCTCGATGGACGGCGTGCTCGCCCCGCTCCGCGGTATCTGCGATCTCGCGGCGCGCCACGGCGCAACGGTCGTGGTCGACGACTCGCATGCCACCGGTTTCATGGGCGCGGGCGGGCGCGGCACGCACGAGCATTGCGGCGTCATGGGCCGCGTGGACGTGCTGACCGGGACGCTCGGCAAGGCGCTCGGCGGCGCGAGCGGCGGCTACGTGTCCGGCCGCTCGGCCATCATCGGCTGGCTGCGCCAGCGCTCGCGGCCCTACCTCTTCTCGAACACCATCGCTCCCGTGGTCGCGGCGACGACGCTCGCCGTGCTCGACCTCCTCGAGTCCGATGCAGCCCCGCGCAGGAGGCTCGCGGAGAACGCGGCCTGGTTCCGCACGCGACTGGCGGCCGAGGGCTTCCGGCTCGTGCCCGGCGAGCACCCGATCATCCCGGTGATGCTCGGCGATGCCGCGCTCGCAGGTCGCATGGCGGACCGGCTGCTGGAACTCGGGGTGTACGCCGTCGGTTTTTCCTACCCGGTCGTGCCGATGGGCAAGGCACGCATCCGCACGCAGATGTGCGCGGGACACACACAGGCGATGCTCGAGACCGCGGCAGCGGCATTCGTGCAGGCCGGCCGCGATCTCGGAATCATCGGCAAATGAGGAACCCATGAAGGCATTGATCAAGTCGCGCCGGGAGCCCGGCATCTGGCTCGGCGAGCTGCCGAAGCCCGAGCCGGGGCCCAACGACGTCCTGATCCGGATGCGCAAGACGGCCATCTGCGGCACGGACATCCACATCTGGCAGTGGGATGCCTGGGCCGAGCGCACGATCCCGGTGCCGATGCAGGTCGGCCACGAGTACTGCGGCGAGATCGTCGCGCTCGGCAGCGAAGTGCGCGGCCTGGCGGTCGGCGACCGGGTGTCGGGCGAGGGCCACATTACCTGCGGTCATTGCCGCAACTGCCGCGCCGGCCGCCGGCACCTGTGCCGCAACACCCTGGGCGTCGGCGTCAACCGGCCCGGCTGCTTCGCGGAGTTCATGGTGCTGCCCGCCTCCAACGTGTTCCGCCTGCCGGCGGGAATCACCGACGAGATCGCCTCGATCCTCGATCCGCTCGGCAACGCGACCCACGCGGCGCTGTCCTTCAACATGGTCGGCGAGGACGTGCTGATCACCGGCGCGGGCCCGATCGGCATCATGGCGGTCGCGATCGCGCGCTTCATCGGCGCCCGGCACGTGGTGATCACGGACGTCAACGATTACCGCCTCGACCTCGCCCGCCGCATGGGCGCCACCCGCGCGCTGAATGTGAAGAACGAGAGCATCGACGACGCGATGAAGTCGCTCGGCATGGAGGAAGGCTTCGACGTCGGGCTGGAGATGTCGGGCAATGCTTCGGCGTTCCGCGACATGCTGCGGGTGATGCATCACGGCGGCAGCATCGCGATGCTCGGCATCCCGCCCGGCGAGGTCGCGATCGACTGGAACCAGGTGATCTTCAAGGGCCTCGTCGTCAAGGGCATCTACGGCCGCGAGATGTTCGAGACCTGGTACAAGATGGCGGCGATGCTGCAGAGCGGACTCGACGTCAGCGGCGTCATCACGCACCGCTTCGCGGCTTCCGAGTACGGCCGCGCCTTCGAGACCATGGGCGGCGGGCAGTCGGGCAAGGTGATCCTCGACTGGGCGGCCTAATTGAAGGGGACGCGCACCTTCATATTCGTAGTTAAGTAGTCGGCTACCCGTGCGATCGCAGTAACGAATATGAAGGTGCGCGTCCCCTTCAATTCACTCAACCTGGCACGAGCAGAGATACACCGGCCGCCCCTCGGCGGCGAGCGCCAGCAGCGCCCGTGCACGCTCGAGCGCGTAGCCAAGTTGCGGCAGGCTTGTGCGGCGCGGCGCGACGGCATCGACGAGCCAGGCGATCCCGCCGCGCAGGCGCAGCACGAGCGCGTCGCGCCACGACGTCTCCTGCTCCATCCAGCGCACGTCGTAGTCGTCTTCCAGGCCCGCCAGTTCGGCCGCCTTCGCGATCGCATCGTCGATGCCCCCGAGTTCGTCCACGATGCCGGCAGCCTTCGCGTCCGCGCCCGTCCATACGCGACCCTGGGCGAGGCTGTCGATCTCCTCGGGACGGCGCTTGCGCGCGGTCGCAACGCGCTCCACGAACAGGCGGTAATGGCGCTCGACCGAAGCCTGCAGGATCTCCCGCGCGTCCGGCCCCAGCCCGCGCTCGAAGTCCATCTGTCCTGCGAGCCGGGTCGTCCCGAAGCCGTCGTTCGTGATGCCGACCTTGCCGAGCGTGCCCTGGAAGGTGGGGATGACGGCGAAGACCCCGATCGACCCGGTGATAGTCGTCGGCGCTGCGTAAATTCGGTCCGCATCCATGGCGATGTAGTAGCCGCCTGAAGCGGCGACCGTGCTCATCGACGCGACCACGGGCTTGCCGGCGGCCTTCAGTTGCGCGATCTCGCGCCGGATCACCTCGGAGGCCATGATGCTGCCGCCCGGGCTGTCGACGCGCAGCACGACCGCTGCGAGGTCATCGTCCTCGCGCGCCTCGCGCAGCACCATGGCGAGCGAGTCGCCGCCCACGAGCCCGGGCGCGTGCTCGCCGTCCAGGATCTCGCCCGAGGCGACGACGACGGCGACAGTCTTGTCGTCGAACTTGCGCAGGCTGCGTTCCGAGCGCACATAGGGCAGGTAGCCGCGCCAGTCGACCGCCGAATAACCGTTCGCCTCGTCCGGGCCCGCCACTTCCGCGACGATCGCCTCGAACTCGTGGCGGGTCTTGAGGCCGTCCACCAGACCGCGCGCGAGTGCGTACTGCGCCAGGTCGCCGCCGGTCGCGCGGACGCCGGCGGCGGCCTCGTCCGCGTAGGCCTGGATCAGGCCGGACTCGAGGTTGCGGGCGGCGCCCACGTCGGTCTTGTAGGCGTCCCAGAGCGCGCCGACCCAGACTCGGGCGTTCTCGCGGTCCTGCTCCGACATGTCGGTCCTCGTCCATTCGTCCGGCGCAGACTTGTGGGTACCGGCCTTGAAGACGTTGACTTCGACGGCGAGCTTGTCGAGCGTGCCGCGGAAGTAGGTGCGGAAATAGCCGAAACCCTCGAGCAGGACGTGGCCCATCGGGTCGAGGTACACCTCGTCCGCCTGCGCGGCGAGGAAATATTGGCGCTGGGAATACGACTCGGCGAACGCGTACACCGTCTTGCCGCTCTCGCGGAACCAGCGAATCGACTGCGCGAGGTCCTGGAGCATCGGCAGGCCCGCGCCTTCGAGGCTTTCGAGGTCGAGCACGAGGGCCTGGATGCGGTCGTCGTCGCGCGCCTCGTCGACGACGTCGACGAGGTCACGCAGGCGCGTCTCCGCGCGCCCCTCGCCGGTGGCGCGCGACAGCGCGCGCTCCAGCGGGTCGCCCGATAGTTCCTCGACCAGCATGCCCTCGGGCGCGAGCACGAGGGCCGCGCGCTCGGGCACGTACGGAAGCTCGGTCTGGCCGGCCGCGATCAGCAGCCCGAACAGCACCAGCAGCAGGATGAGGTGCAGGACCTTGCGCAGGCCGTCGAGGGCAAGCCAGATGCCCTTGAGGACGGACCAGAGCGCGTTGGCTATCTGCATCCGTCGTCAGCTTCCGAGCTTTTCCTCGATGCGCGCCGACTTCCCGGAACGGTCACGGAGGTAGTAGAGCTTTGCGCGGCGCACCTTGCCGCGGCGCTTGACCTCGATTTCCGCGATCGCCGGGCTGTGCGCCTGGAAGACGCGCTCGACGCCCTCGCCGTGGGACACCTTGCGCACGGTGAACGAGCTGTTGTGGCCGCGATTGCGGCAGGCGATCACGACGCCTTCGTAGGCCTGGATGCGCTCGCGGTCGCCCTCGCGCACCTTGACCTGCACGATGACGGTATCGCCGGGCCCGAACTCGGGCAGCTTGCGCTTCAGCAAGCGCGATTCAAGATCCTGCATCACTTTGTTCATGATCAACTCCTTCAATCCGGCGGCTCGATTCCGGCCGCGTCGCAATATTCTTCCAACAGCGCCCGCTCGTCGCCCGAAAGGCGCCGGCGTTCGAGCAGGTCCGGCCGCTTCTGCCAGGTGCGGCCCAGCGCCTGCATCAGCCGCCAGCGCCGGATCGCGGCGTGATTGCCGCCCAGCAGCACCGGTGGCACCGGCCGTCCTTCCCACACCTCCGGCCGCGTGTACTGCGGCCAGTCGAGCAGGCCGTCGCCGAACGAATCCTCGGCGGCGGAAGCTTCGTCGCCGAGCACGCCCGGCAGCAGCCTCGCGACTGCGTCGATCACGACCAGCGCCGGCAGCTCGCCGCCGGAAAGCACATAGTCGCCGATCGACAGTTCCTCGTCGATCAGGGCCTCCGACGCCCGCTGGTCGATGCCCTCGTACCGTCCCGCCACCAGCCCGAAGCCGGCGAGGCCCGCGAGCCGGCGCGCGGCAGCCTGGTCGAACGGCAGGCCGTGCGCCGCGAGCCCGATCAACGGCGCCCCGGGCGGCAGGCGGCTGCGCACGGCGGCAATGGCCTTCGCCAGCGGCTCGGCCTTCAACACCATGCCGGGCCCGCCCCCGAACGGACGGTCATCCACCGTCCGGTGCGCATCCAGCGCGTGGCCGCGGGGATTCTCGAAGCCGACCTCGAGCTTGCCCGTCACCACCGCCCTTCCCAGCACCCCTGCGGCGAGCCCCGCCTCGACCAGCGCGGGAAACAGCGTCACCACCTCGATCCGCATGGATCAGAACTCCGGGTCCCAGTCGACGGTGATCCGGCCCGCGGCCGCATCCACCTTGAGCAGCTGACCCGGCCCCACCGGCAACCAGCGCTCGCGCTCTCCGACTACGACCATCACCGGGTTCGCCGGGAAGTCGAGAAAACGATCCACGCGGCCGAGGTGCACACCCTCGAGATTCATCACCTCGTAGCCCACTAGGTCCGCGCGGTAGTGTTCACCCGGCGCCAGCGCCGGCAATTCCGCCCGCTCGATCCAGAGCTCCGGCTTACCGAGCGCGAGGGCCCCATCGCGGTCCTCTACGCCCTCGAACCGCACGACCAGCCCCTTGCCGTGAATCCTGCCCTCCGCGGGCCGCAGTTCGCAGGCCGTGCCATCCGGCCGCTCGGCCTGCCAGCGCGGGAATTCGAGTATCTGCTCTCGGGGCTCCGTGAATGACACGACCTTGACCCAGCCGCGCACGCCGAAAGGCGCTCCCACGCGGCCCAGCACGATCCGTGTCACCGGAGTCGCGCCACGGGCACCGCCGCTCAGGCGACCGCTTGCTTCCGCGCCGACGAGACCAGCGTGCGCACGCGATCCGACATCGACGCGCCTTTGCCGGTCCAGTGCGCGATGCGCGTGAGGTCGAGCTCGAGCTTCTTGTCCTTGCCGCGCGCGACCGGGTTGAAGTAGCCCACCTGCTCGAGCACCGTGCCACCCTGCCGCTTGCGGCTGTCGGTGACGACGATGTGATAGAAGGGCGAGTTCCTGCCGCCGCGGCGCGTCAGTCGGATCGTGACCATCGATTGAGTTCCTCGCAGCCTCGCTGCGTCAGCAATGGGGCGCGCGGCCCCGTCAAAGAGCCGCGCATTCTACTCAAATCCCCCGTCGGATGAAAGGCTTAAGGGCGCCCGGCCGGTCGGCCTCAGCGCGGCCCGTGACCGCCCGGAAACTGGCCGGACAGGCTCCGCATAAGTTTGCGGATTCCCCCGCCTTTCATCTTTTTCATGACCTTTTCCATCTGCATGAATTGCTTCAGGAGGCGGTTCACCTCCTGGACGCCGACCCCTGCCCCGGCCGCGATCCGGCGCTTTCGGGAGGCGGCGATGATGGCCGGCCTGCGCCGTTCCCCGGGGGTCATCGAGTCGATGATCCCGACCTGTCGCCGGATGGACCCTTCGTCCACCTGGGCAAGCGCGCCCGGGGGCAGCGCCTGGCTGGGCAGCTTCGAGGCCAGCGCCTGGATGCCGCCCATGCGGCTGAACTCGGCAAGCTGCTCGCGCAGGTCGGTGAAGTCGAAGCCCTTGCCTTTCGTGAGCTTGGCCGCGAGCTTCGCCGACTTCTCATGGTCGGCGTTCGACTGCACCTGCTCGATGAGCGTCAGCACGTCGCCCATGCCGAGGATCCGCGAGGCAATGCGCTCGGGATGGAAAGTCTCCAGCGCCTCGGTCTTCTCGCCGACGCCGACGAACAGGACCGGTTTGCCGGTCACCTGCCGCACCGAGAGCGCGGCGCCGCCACGGGCGTCGCCGTCGGCCTTGGTGAGGATGACGCCCGTGAGGTCGAGCGCCTCGTTGAAACTCTGCGCGGCCCGCACTGCGTCCTGGCCCGCCATGCTGTCGACCACGAAGAGCCGCTCGGTCGCGCCGACCGCCGCGTCGATGGCTCGCACCTCGTCCATCATCGCCGCGTCGACGTGCAGGCGGCCTGCGGTATCGACAATGACAACGTCGTGCTGGTGGCGGCGGGCATGCTCCACCGCCGCAGTGGCAATGTCGACCGGGCGGGCGTCCGGCGGTGACTGGAAATATTCCGCGCCGACCTGGCCCGCGAGGCGCTCGAGCTGCGTCATCGCGGCGGGCCGGTAAACGTCAGTGCTCGCGAGCAGCACCTTGCGGCGCTGCTTCTCCACCAGCTGGCGCGCGAGCTTGGCGGCCGTCGTCGTCTTGCCCGCACCCTGCAAGCCTGCGAGCAGGATCACGACCGGCGGCGTGGCGTGCAGGTTCAGCCCGCGGCCAGGCTCGCCCATCACGCGCGTGAGTTCCTCGTGGATCACGCCGATGAATGCCTGGCCGGGCGTCAGGCTCTTCAGGACTTCGGTGCCGACGGCGCGCGCGCGCGCTGCGTCCGTGAAGGATTTCACGACCGGCAGCGCGACGTCCGCCTCCAGCAGCGCCATGCGCACCTGGCGCAGCGTGTCGGCGATGTTCTCCTCGGTCAGGCGGCCACGCCCGCGCAGCGAGTCGACGGCCTGTCCGAGGCGGTTGCTCAACGTGTCAAACATGGGCGGATTATAGGGCCCGGCGGCCGCGGTCCCTGCCCCTGTACAATGAGGCCGCGCGTCCCGGGAGCATTCCTACTTGAGCGGATTCCTCGTCGTCCTGCTCTATCTGGTGGCCGCGGCGGCCGCCCTGCACGCCGCGCGGCGCGAGACGCCGCGGGCCGCATTCCACGAGAGCACCCTTTACCTGGCGGCTGCCGCGCTTGCGGCGCATGCGGCCTGGCTCGCGGACACGGTCGGCCCCGGTGGGACCCTGTCGCTCGGCCTCGCCGACAGCGCCTCGCTGATGGGGCTCGCGATCGGCGCCGGCGGGCTGCTCGCGGTCTTTGCGTCACGCTTTCGCACGGTGGCGGCCGTGTGTTTCGTCCTGGCCGCGCTGCTCGCAACCGGCACCGGGAGCCTCGCGCCGTCGCCGGAGGTCGCGCGGGCGGGCTGGCCGCTGGCCATGCACGTGGTCCTCGCGATGGGATCGGCGGGCATGTTCGCGATCGCGGCGATCCTCGTCGTCCTGCTGGCATTGCAGGACGCCGGCCTGCGCAGCGGCCGCACCGCCGGATGGCTGGCGACCCTCCCGCCGGTCGAGAGCCTCGAGCGCGCGCTGTTCTCGGTGATCACGGTCGGTACGTCCGCGCTCACGGTCGCCATCCTCGTGGGGCTTCTGTTCGTGACCGACCTGTTCGCGCAGCACCTGGTTCACAAGACGGTGCTGGCGATCGTTGCCTGGGCAATCTTCGCCTGCCTGCTGTTCGGCCGCTGGCGATTCGGCTGGCGCGGCCGCAAGGCGGCGCGCTACACGATCGCAGGATTCGTGGTGCTCGCGATCGCCTACTTCGGCAGCAAGTTCGTGCTGGAGATCCTGCTCGGCCGGCAATGGGGCTGAGCCCCGTGTACCTCATTCTCGCGATTGCGCTCGTCGCGCTCGCGGCCCTCATCGAGGCGGCGATGCCGGAGCTGCGCGCGCGGCGCGCGGCGCCCGCCTCGCTCGAGGAGCCCTGGATCGAGAGACTGCGCAGGTTGATGGCCGACGAGCCGCGGCGGACCCGGCTCGCGGCCGTCGTGCTCCGCGCGCTCGTGTTCACCGCGCTCTTTGCCTGCGTCGCGCTCGCGCCGCCGCCCGCACGCATGGCCGTCGCCGTGACCGCGGCGGCCGGGCTGGCGCTGATCATGCTGCTCGGAGGCCTCGGCTGGCTGCGCAGGGACAGTCTGGTCCGGCGCGCCGCCGCGGGCATCGTCGCCTGGCTCGTCGCCCCCTGGTTCCTGCTGCTCCCCCGGCGCGATGACGCGGAGACCGCCTTGCGCGACGCCGGAGATTCGGTCGCCGACCTCGCCGATGCGCTGGTTGCAGAGTCCGCGGAGCGCCAGGGCATGGTCGAGGCGCTGCTCGGCCTCGAACGACGCCGGGTCGAGGACGTCATGGTGCCGCGCAGCGAGATCGACGCCATCGACGTCGCGGCGCCCTGGGCCGAGATCACCGGCCGGTTGTGCGAGACGGCGCACACAAGGATGCCGCTCTTCGACGGCGACCTCGACCGGGTACACGGCATCGTGCACATGCGGCTGGTGGCAAACGAGCTCGCCGCAGGCCGCCTGACGCGCGAGCGGCTGCGGGAGATTGCCGCGCGGCGCGAGGCGCTCTTCACGCCCGAGGGCACGACGCTCTACGAGCAGCTGCTGCGCTTCCGCCGGCTGCGCCGCCGCATCGCCTTCGTCGTCGATGAGTACGGCGACCTGCAGGGGCTGGTCACGCTCGAGGACATCCTCGAAGAGGTGGTCGGCGAGTTCACGACGCAGGCGGAGCACACGCTCGGGCGGATCGACGCGCACGCGGACGGCAGCCACGTGGTTCCAGGCAGCCTCGCGCTGCGCGAGATCAATCGGCGCATCGGCGCTTGCCTGCCCGTCGACGGGCCGCGCACCCTGTCGGGCCTGATCGTCGAGCGGCTGGAGTCGATACCGGAACCCGGCGCGCAGCTGCGCGTCGGCGCGGCGTCGATCGAGGTGCTCCAGGTCGCCGGAAACGCCGTGCGCACGGCGCGCCTGCGGATACTGCCTGCCGAGAACTGAGCCGTCCCGAGATCAGCCGAGCGCGGCGAGCGCGTCGGCAATCGTCGGCACGGCGGCCACCACGATGCCTTCGGGCGCCTGGCGCGGCGCGTTCGCCTGCGGTACGACGGCACGCCGGAATCCATGCTTGGCGGCTTCACGAAGCCGCTCCTCGCCGTAGGGCACGGGCCTGATCTCGCCCGTGAGTCCGAGCTCCCCGAATATGACGACGTCCGACGGCAGCGGCGTCGTGCGCAGGCTCGAGACGAGCGCGGCGACGACGGCGAGGTCGGCCGCGGTTTCCGCCAGCCGGATGCCGCCGACGACGTTGACGAACACGTCCTGGGCATGAAGCGCTATGCCTGCATGTCGGTGCAGAACGGCGAGCAGCAGGGCGAGGCGGTTCGACTCGAAGCCGACCGCGACCCGGCGGGGGTTCGCGAGCGGGCTCGCATCGACGAGCCCCTGTACCTCGATCAGCATCTGCCGCGTGCCCTCGCGCGCGACCGTGACCGCCGAGCCCGGCACGGCTTCCTTGCCGCGCGAAAGGAAGATTGCGGAAGGATTGCGCACTTCGCGCAGGCCACGTTCCTCCATCGCGAATACGCCGATCTCGTTGGCCGCGCCGAAACGGTTCTTGACGGCGCGGATCACCCGGAAGCGGCTGCCCGAGTCGCTCTCGAAGTACAGCACCGTGTCCACCATGTGCTCGAGCACGCGGGGGCCTGCGATCATGCCCTCGCGCGTCACGTGACCGATCAGGAGCACTGCCGTACCGCTCGATTTCGCGTGGCGTACGAGGCTTGCCGTCGACTCGCGCAGCTGCGTCACCGCCCCGGCTGCCGACTCGACGGCGGCCACGGTCATGGTCTGGATCGAATCGATCACGAGGATCGAGGCGCCCGATTCCCTCGCCATTTCGACGATGCGTTCGACCGCCGTTTCTGCGACCAGCTCGAGCTTGCCTGCCGCAAGGCCCAGGCGTCGCGCGCGCTCGGCCACCTGCCGGACGGATTCCTCGCCGGTCGCGTAGAGGACACCTTGCCCTCCGGCAAGCGCCGCGGCGCATTGCAGCAGCAGGGTCGACTTGCCGATGCCGGGCTCGCCGCCGATCAGCGTCACTGACCCCGGGACCAGGCCGCCGCCCAGCACGCGGTCGAACTCCGCGAAGCCCGTGCTCCAGCGCGCCTCGGGCACTGCCGCGAGATGCCCTACAGCCTCCGGCCGTCCGCCACGCGCAGCCTGGCCTCCGGCACGCGTGCGCGGCTCCGAGAACGGCGCCAAAGTGTTCCACTCGCCGCAGGACGGGCACTGCCCGCTCCAGCGGGACGCGTCGGCGCCGCAGGACGAGCAGACGAACACCGTGCGAGGCTTGGCCATCGAGTGAATTCCGGGCGGAAGGCCGCGATGCTAGCACGCGGCTTTTCGCCAGCCGCCGGCGGGAGGATTGCGGCCCAGGTCGCGGTTTCAGCCATAAGCATTTGAAAAATAGGCCTCCACGGGTTTCGGTGCGACCAAGGCCCGTTTATGATCCATGGATCAGGGTGGCAAATGGGCCGGTCCTTGCATGGCTGACGACTCCAGTCGCGGCGGATGGCTGCGCGGGCTTTCAGCGGGTTCCGGCAGGAAATCCGACGAAACCAACCCGCGAATCGGCAAACCGCTTTCCGTTGCGGTCGCCGAAAAGGCGCCAGGCAGAGCGCAGCCGGTTCCGACCCGCGCCTCGCGCGGGCTCACCTTTCGTCCAGGCCAGCTCTTCCATCATTTCCGACTGCAGCAGCAGCTTGGCCGCGGCGCCACCGCGACCGTGTATCGCGCGGTCGACGAGCGCACCGGCGCCATCGTCGCGCTGAAGCTCCTGTCGCTCGCCGAGGACTGGCCGGACGACCTGCTCGACGAGGCAAAGCTCCGGCTCCTGCGCGAGGCGGAAACCGCCGGCTCTCTCGCCCACCCGGACATCGTCGAGATCCGCGAGTCGGGCGAACACGAGGGCCAGGTTTACCTCGCGATGGAGTACGTCGAGGGCGTCAACCTCGCGACTCACGCGACCGAGGGACGCATGCTGCCGCCGCGCCTCGTCTGCGAGATGTGCGCGCGCGTGGCGGACGCGCTCTACTTCGCGCACCAGCGCGGCGTCATTCATCGCGACATCAAGCCGGCGAACATCGTGTTCGACCAGAAGAACCGGCGGGTGCGCGTCATGGACTTCGGCGTGGCGCGGCTCGAGAACAGCCGCGCGACGCGTACCGGCGTGATTCTGGGCAGCCCGTCTTACATGGCGCCGGAGCAGCTCGACGCGCGCCCGGTGACGCCGCAGTCCGACCTGTTCTCTTTGGGGGTCACCCTCTTCCAGCTCCTTACCGGCATGCTGCCGTTCCGGTCCGACTCGATACCCGGGCTGATGCAGAAGATCTCCGCCGAGCCCCACCCGCCGCTGCGGGTCGTGCGGCCGGACCTGCCCGGGGCACTCGCGGCGATCCTGGATCGCGCCCTGGAGAAAGATCCCGATGCCCGTTACCGCAGCGGCGCCGAGATGGCGCAGGCGCTCCGCGACTGCGCGCGCGACATCGACCCGGCTCTGCGTTGATGGGCCGCTACGTCTCGTTGCGCAACCGGGTGCAGGCTGTCGGACTGACCGACACGGGCAAGGTGCGCGAGCACAACGAGGACTCGATTTCGCTCGACGGCGACATCGGCCTGTTCGTGCTCGCCGACGGCATGGGCGGCTACAACGCGGGCGAGGTCGCGAGCGGCATCGCGGTCAAGACGATCACGAACCTCGTGCGCGAGGCCTACCTGGCGCAGGAACTCGAGGGCAGCGACAAGTCAACCGGGCTGCACCGGCCCAGCATCATCCTGCGCGATGCCATTGCGCGCGCCAACAAGATCATCCACCAGACCTCGAAGACCCAGACCCAGTGCGAGGGCATGGGCACGACGGTCGTGGCCGCGCTGCTGCACGACAACCGGCTGACCATGGCGCACGTCGGGGACTCGCGGATGTACCGGTTGCGCAAGGACAGCTTCGAGCAGCTGACCATGGATCATTCGCTGCTGCAGGAGCTGGTCGACCGCGGCTTTTACTCGGCTGAGGAAGCCCAGCGCGCGACCAACAAGAACTACGTGACGCGCGCCCTCGGCGTCGAGGCGACCGTCGAGGTCGAGGTTCACGAGCTGCCGGTCGAGGCCGGGGACTGGCTGGTGCTGTGCTCGGACGGCTTGACCGACATGGTCGAAGACGAAGATATTCACTTAACAATCAGTACGTTCGGCGGTAATCTGGATACAGTCGCGAGGCAGCTGGTGCAGCTCGCGAACGACAGCGGCGGCCGGGACAACATATCGGTCGTGCTGGCGCAGGTCGTCGAACTTTTCCCCGCGCGGCGGGGCATACTTGACAGAATATTGGCCTGGTTCGGATAACGGACGGCGGGGGAGACGATGGCGCGCCTTATCTTGAGTCTGGATGGTCAGGTCCTGGCCGAATACAACATGACCAAGGAGCGGTACACGGTCGGCCGGCTCCCGGACAACGACGTGCGCATCGACAATGCCGCCGTCAGCGGTCACCACGGGCTGATCATCAACATCCTCAACGACTCGTTCCTCGAGGACCTCAACAGCACGAACGGCACCTACGTCAACGGCAAGCTGATCAAGAAACACGCGCTGACGCACGGCGATGTCATCACCATCGGCCACCACCACCTGCGGTTCGTCGACAGCCAGGTGGAGAGTTCCGAACAGGACGAATTCGAGCGCACGCTGGTCATCCAGCCGGGCCAGGTCAACGAGGCACGGCTCAAGGCCGCGACGGAGTCGGCTGCGCCGGCGGCCGTCCAGGCCCCGGCCGCCGAAGCCCGGACCGCGGCGGAGAAAGGCGCGCCCGCGCGGCCCGCCAAGCTGCAGGTCTTGTCCGGCCAGTTCGCCGGCCGCGAACTGGAGCTCGCCAAGACCCTGACGACGCTCGGTCGACCCGGCGTGCAGGTTGCGGCGATCAGCCGTCGCTCCGACGGTTACTACGTCGTCCACGTCGAAAGCAGCAAGCCGGGCGATTTCCCGCTCGTGAACGGCCAGCCGATCGGCCCGCAGGCCCGCCGCCTGCAGGACAACGACGTGCTGACGCTCGCCGGCGTGAAGATGGGTTTCTTCGAGGCCTAGAAAGCCGTAGCGAGCCCGTAGAGCCCGAAGACCAGGATGCCTGCGGCCGCCGCGGCGGGCGCTGCGCGCCGCGCGCGTTCGCTCTGCAGGGTTTTCCCCAGCGCTGCGCCGCAGCTGCCGATCGCGATGCCGACCGCGGCGCTGCCGGCAGCCAGCACGGCCGCGAGTCCCGCTGCCCTGGCCAGTGAACCTGCCACCGGCAGCTGCGGCACGATCCCGGCGAACACCACGAGCGTCATCGGGTTCACGATCGTGAGCCCGAAGGTGGGCAGGAAGCTCCGCGCGGCGGGCTGTGCCGCCGCGGCAACCGTCCGCAACCTGAGCTGCCCGATGAGCATCGCGGCACCGAGACCCGCGAAGGCGCCCGCCGCGAATCCCTGGCGCGCACCGGTACCGAAGACCAGGAGCGCAATGGGTCCGATGGCGGCGGCCACGACGACGCCGAAGACCAAGGCTTTCCACATCGTCGCACGCGGCCCCGCGGCAAGCCGCGCCGGGCTCAGTCCCCCGCTCGCGCGAGGCCGGCGCCGAGCACGACCCAGTAGGCGATCAGCACCAGCCAGCTCGCGG
>Ga0209706_10001128_pt1 | contig 15153 bp, 12 predicted proteins | sample PPLLaktember2015_6_FD_187263 | JGI IMG/M metagenome (GOLD analysis project Ga0209706, IMG submission 187263) | Freshwater sediment microbial communities from Prairie Pothole Lake near Jamestown, North Dakota, USA - PPLs Lake P8 Core (1) Depth... | ecosystem: Environmental > Aquatic > Freshwater...
CCGCCGCCCGTGAAATTCGAGCCGGGCACGACGACCGACAAGAACCAGTCACCCGTCCAGGAGCCGTCGGCCTGCTCGGAGAAGTTCTGCATCACGAACTGATGCGGACTTCCGAAGAAGGGGTCGCCGAAGAACCAGAAGTCTTCGGCGGCCTGGGGGTGAGTGTATCTGGAGTACGCGACGTGTCCCGCACGGTGGTCGGGCGGGTCGCTCCACCACGCGATCTGGTCGTGCCCCACGCTGTAGCCAGCGATGCTGGCGGTGAAGCTCTCCAGGAGCGTGCGGACCTCGACGAGGGGCGTGTAGAAGGGGCTCGAGGGATCGTCGCAGACGGCCGGACAGATCACCTCGAGAGTCTCGGGCTCGTAGCTGAATGCGCCGCTGCCGATCGGCTGAGCGTCCTGCAGGAACTCGAGGACCCAGGTGACCGGGATGGCGGAAACGGAACTGGAAGACAGCGATGCGAAGAGCCACAGGACACCCGCGAGGAAGCGCATGGGCGAACCTCCCTTGGGAGCGGCCGCGACGGCAGGCCGCCGCTCGTGACACTGAGTAGTGGTTCGGGCGGCGGAGTCGTCGCAGTCTGAGGCCAATTGCCTCGATTCGCATGGCGAGGGGTCGCGGGTTCGACCCCCGTCTCCACGCGGTGGAGCCCCGAAGCAGCGCCCTCACGGGCCGGTTCGTACCGCCCGCACGGCGTAGTCGCTGTCCTTCGTGTCCCACACGATCTCGCCGCTGCCGTGGTCGTCGACCCAGGCGTCGGTCGGCGCGCTCACCAGGGTCGAGTCGGTCCAATGGCGATCGGAGGCCGCGCAGCTGCAGCTCGTGATCGAGCAGGCGCTCGTGCACGCGTCGTCGAAGACCCCGTCCACCAGCGGGCTGGTTGCATCGGCGTAGTCGACGAGTGCGTGAAGCTCCGCCAGGGTCGGAAGCCGCCAGTCGGTGTGGCCCGCGAAGCCGCTGCCGGCGTTCAGCTGCGCGAGGAAGACCGTGAAGGCGGTGCCCGTCGGAAACTCGGTCGGAGTGTCGGCGTCGGTCCAGGTGTAGAGGTTGTCTGCGTCGTGCGGATCGGGGCAGACCGCTGCGCTCGTGCAGGCGACCGGAACGCCGTCCAGGTCGGCCTTCTTCTCCCACACGAGTCGGGTCTCGTGATCGGTGATGGTGCCGTCGCCGTTGTCCGTCAGTCGCGGCGGCGAGTAGCACCCACTCGTGTCGAGCACGCAGCCGCCGCCACAAGCGAGGCTCCCAAACGCAAAGCCCAGGCTGGCGCACGATTGTCCGCTCAGGTTGTTCTGGTCACACGTCTCGGCGAAGTCGATGATGCCGTTGCCACAGTGGGTGAGGCTGCCATCCGTGAGCCCCGCCGCGATGTTGTCCGTGTGATCGTCGATCACCGCCTGGAAGTCGGCGGCCGTGAGCGGCGCGTCGGGGCAGACCGCCCCGGCCGACGTCGCCTTGTCGATCGCCTTCTGCCAGCCGCGGTTGTACAGCGTCGCGCAGCGGGTCAGTGCCTTGGAGTACTTCTCCAGGTCGATCGGATCCCCGGGCGTCGTGGCGAGCTTCGCCTCGGCGCTCTGCCGGCACACAGCGTATTTTCCAGCGGCCTTGTTCTTGGCCGACTGGCAACGCTGCTCGGGCGTGGCAGCGTGCGCCGTGCCCACGGCAAGCAGCAGCCCGATGCCAACTCCGGCCACATCACTTCGCTTCAGCAATCTAGATCTCCTCCGACAGTCGCTGCGCTCCAATTCCTTGCTGCTCGAGGTGGACGGGTGCACCCGCCATGCCAAGCCCGGCGGCCGCTCCTGGCTCCCCGCATGGCAGTCTGAGACCTCACGACTGTGGCGATTTACGCTCACGATGGGTCATGACGCCTCTCGCGGCGCGTCCTCGGCCGCAGACGGTCCGCGTCCGCTGTCGCAGGGCCGACGACCGTCCCGACATCCGACCCGTGCGGGTCGTCAGCGCGCGCGGAACGAGAGGTCGAGGCGCACCACGCCCTTGATGAAGACGTTCGCCTCGTAGACGGGCGGCGCGAGGGCGCGGAGCGCGTCGAGGCGCCGCGTCAGCTCCTCGAAGAACACGCGCAGGGTGAGCCGCGCGAGGTTCGCGCCGAGGCAGAAGTGGGTGCCGAGGCCGAAGGCGACGCCTCGCCGCGTCCGAGGCGCCGGATCCGCGCTTCTTCGCTCGGCTCGTCTCCGCCTACGCCGACCCCGGCATGCGGCGCGTGCGTCGCCTCGCGATCGAGATCCACGCCGCGGCGAGCCGCGACCGCGACGCCGCGCGCCTGCTCCTCGAGTTCAACCGGCGCACGCACCGCGCGCTGCGCGAGCGCCTCGATCGCTGCCGCGAGCGCGGCGACGTGCCGGCCGGCCTCGACGCCGCGCGCACTGCGAGCCTGCTGCTCGTGCTCGTGATGGGGCTCGCGCACCTCGACACGCTGGAGCCCGCGCGGCTCGGCGACCGTGCCTTCGTGCGCTTCCTCGAGCGCTCCGTCGAGGCGCTGCTCGAGGCTCCGCCCGGCGAAGCGGCGCCTTGAGGGCGGCGCGCCGCGCGGGTGCGCCCGGTGCGCGCGTCGAGGCGAAGGCCGTTCGCTACGGCTGGCTGGAAAGCGACGTCGTGACGCCCGCTTCCGCCGCGCCTGAAGCGGCGCCGCTGGTTAGGGGGCACACCTCACGAAATGGGCGTACGAGCCGTCCCACCCTGCGAAGGAGGACAACGATGAAGCTCCGGGTACGAGGCATCCCGAGCCACGAGGCAGAGCGCCTGCGGCTCGGCGGAAGCGATGCGAACGGCCAGCCCGCACTCACGCGGATCGCGGCGGGCGTGGCGAATCCCTGCCGCCACTGCCTGGGGCTGATCCGCGAAGGCGACGAGAAGCTCGTGCTCTCGTACCGGCCCTTCGGGTCGCTCCAGCCCTACGCCGAGAGCGGGCCGATCTTCCTGCACAGGGTGCCGTGCGAGCGCTACCAGAGCGACGTCCTGCCGGCCTGGTTCGACTTCATGGACCCCGCGGTCATCCGGGGTTACGGAAGCGACGACTGGATCCTCTACGAGACCGGAAGCATCGTTCGGGGCCCCGAGCTCGGCGCGGCGTGCGAGAGGATCCTGGCGGACGACCGCGTCGCCTACGTCCACGTCCGATCGAAGTACAACTGCTTCCAGTGTCGCGTCGATCGCGGCTGAGCCCAGCGGTGAACCGGTACTCGACGCTCGCGCCATGAGCGGCCGGCGCAGCCCCGGCGGCTCAGCGCCCCGTGGCGAGGAAGTGGAAGTCGTTGTCCACGCTGGCGAAGAGGCCGTTGTACACGAAGACGTCGAAGGTGTTGCCGGCGGCGAACAGGTTCACGACCGCGATCCGTGCGTTCGCCGCGCCGACCGGCGGCAGGCCCATCCCGTCCTGATCCACCTCCGGCGTCACGTTCGGCACCAGGGAGAACCCGGACGAGAGCGAGGTGTTCAGCACGATCGTGTAGTGGCCGGTTCCGACCTTCGTCACGCTCGCCACGTTGAAGTTCGTATCGAGGCCGCCCGCCGCCGTGACGCGGCCCCAGGCCACGATCGCGTTGTCGCGGTAGCGGGTTCCGATCGGGACCGCCTTGGCGCCGCCGGCGTCGTTGGCGATGAAGAGCCGCCGGCCCCGTGCCCGGTCCCTCCTTCGACGCGAAGGCGAGCTTCGTGCCCTCGTCGACCGCGAGGACGGCGAGCCCGAAGTTCGAGGCCGGGTCCGCGAGCCAGCCGCGCACCGTCTCGGTGACGTTCACGACGAGGAAGCTGCGCGCGTGGTACTCCGCACCGGCGACGGAGGCGATCGGCGCGGCGTCGACCGCGGGCGCCGGTCCGCTCTCGGTCTCGGACCACGTCTCCGTGATCGCGTGGAGGGTCAGGTCGCCCGCGCTGCCCACCTTGCTCACGTAGACGCGCAGCCGCGCGCTCTGCAGCGTGGCGGCGTCGTAGCCCGCCGGGAGGCTCGCGAGATCGAAGCGCAGGAGCGCGGCGCGGGTCGCCTCGACCGCGAGCGACTTCGACTTCCCCGCCGCGCTCGAGACGCCAGAGGTCGCGTGGCCGAGGTGTCCCCGGCGACCGGGACGTCGGCCGCGCGGCTCGCACGCGGGACCGCGAGCACGAGGGCGAGCAGGACGAGACAGGACACGGACCGCGGCCGCCCAGGGCGGCGGCTTCGGGGCCCGGGGCCCGCCCCAAGCGACGAGGCGTTCCGGCTGGCCTCGCAAACTGCAACGGACTGAGCTCGACCCTGACATTGGAGTACGGCACCGCCGTCCAGCTCGACACCGATTGGAGCGCCGCGGGCCTCGGCATCAGCCCGTGGGTCGCGCAGTTGACCTCGTGCGCCGGGTCGAAGCCGGTCTGGTGCAAGCAGAACTGAGCCGGGCGCGCGGTTGCCGTCGTCGCAGGTGCAAGGCATCGTGGCAGCCCTGGCAATGGACGCGGAGTCCATTCGTCACGCGACGAAGGAGCTTCCATCGGATGCAGCGCCTTTCCCACTATGCGATCGCGGTAGCCTCGGCCCTGCTTGTTTCCGGATGCATGACGGTGACGCCCGTGGTGAACTCGGCCGATCTCGCCCGGGTGGACTTCTCGCAGCCCCTGAAGCGCGGCGAGGCCTGCGAGACCTGGGTGCTCGGGCTCGGGCCGTTCGGCGGAACGGCAACGGTCCTCCAGGCAGCGAGGCGGGCCGGCCTCGCGACGGTGAAGCTGGTGGACTACGAGCATCGTTGGTACGTCGTCGCGCGGCAGAGCTGCGTCGTCGTCCACGGGACGGAGGCTTGGAGCGGATCCTGACGCCAGCCGGCGCGCGCCCGCCGAGGGTCGGGACGCGGCCCGGCGCGCTTCGCGCCCCGGGCGATCCGCCGGGCTCCAGCCTCGCGCTCGAGCGGGCGATGAAGGAGCGTCCGATCGAGAGCAGATCCGGGGGGACGGACGATGCGTCGGCGAGGGCGCCTTCACTTCTTCACGATGCTCGGGATCGCCATCGCGGCCCTGCTCTGCACGCGCGCCGAACGAACGGAGGCCGGGGCCCCCATCGACGAGGTGGTCGACCTCCGCAACGCCACGGTCGACTGCGACCGTAACGGCGTCGACGACCAGAAGCAGCTCGACGGAGGGACGGCGAAGGACTCCGACGAAGACGGTCTCCTCGACGAGTGCGAGCTCGTTCCCGGGGACGTCGATCTCGACGGAGACGTCGACGAGACGGACGGGATCCTCCTGAGTCGCGCCGTCGGCTCGACCGAGGGCCTCGATCGTCACTTCTCGTTCGGCGCGGACCTGAACCGGGACCACGTCGTGGACTCCGTCGACGTGACGATCTGGGGCCGCGCCTACCACGACGCCGCCGGAGCCCGCTTCGAGTGCAGCGACCACTACGACAACGACGGCGACGGGCAGGTCGACTTCCCCGCGGACCCCGGGTGTGCGGACGCGGTCGGCAAGAGCGAGCGCGCGGAGCGCGCCGGGTCCAGGTGACGCCCGGAGATGCCTCGGCGCCGGGCGCTGCGCGAGCCCGCCGAAGCGGCGTTCAGCGCCCCTGGGCCGGAGCCGGGATCGGCCCGCCTGCCAGCGCGGGTGCGGGGGGGAGCCCGGTCACTTCGAGGATCTCCTCCTCGCCGAGGGTCTCCCGCGCGAGGAGCGCCTGCACCAGCCCGTCGAGGGCCTTGCGGTGCGCGCCGAGCAGGCGCTTCGCCTCCTCGTGGCACTCGTCGATGATCCGGTGCACCTCGACATCGACCAGACGGGCGGTCTCCTCGCTGATCGCCTTCGGCTCGCCGAACGCTGCGGCGCCGCCGAGGTACGGGTTCTCGCGGGGCGCGAGCTGCACCAGCCCGAGCTCGTCGCTCATGCCCCAGCGGGTGACCATGTTGCGCGCGATGCCCGTGGCCTGCTCGATGTCGCTCTCGGCGCCGGTGGTGCGCGTGCCGTACACCAGCTCCTCGGCCGCGCGCCCGCCGAGCATGCCGACGATCCGGGCTCGCAGATAGGCCTCGGGATAGTTGTAGCGGTCGGTCTGGGGCCGCTGGTAGGTGACGCCGAGGGCCTGGCCGCGGGGCACGATGCTCACCCGGTGCACGGGGTCGGCGCCCGGCACGAGGAGGCCGAGGACGGCGTGCCCGCTCTCGTGGTAGGCGATGCGCTCGCGGTCCTCGGGGCTCAGCAGCAGGGGCCGCTCGGGGCCGAGGACGATCTTCTCGAGCGCGTCCAGGAAGTCCTTCGCCCGCACCTCGCTCTGCTCCCGGCGGGCCGCGAGCAGCGCCGCCTCGTTCGCGAGGTTCTTCAGGTCTGCGCCGGAGAAGCCGGGCGTCGTCGCGGCGAGCTCCGCGAGGCTGACGTCCTTCGCGAGGGGCACCTTCCGGGTGTGCACCGTGAGGATCGCCTCGCGCCCGACCTTGTCGGGCAGGTTCACCACGACGCGCCGGTCGAAGCGCCCGGGGCGCAGCAGCGCCCGGTCGAGGAGGTTCGGCTGGTTGGTGGCGGCGAGCACGATGATGCCTTCGCGCCCGCTGAAGCCGTCCATCTCGGTGAGGATCTGCTGGAGCGTCTGCTCCTGCTCGCTCGAGCCGCCGATCGCCAGCTGCCCGCGGGCGCGGCCGATGGCGTCGATCTCGTCGATGAAGATGATGGCCGGCGCCTGCTCCCGGGCCTGCCGGAAGAGGTCGCGCACGCGCGCCGCGCCCACACCGACGATCATCTCCACGAACTCGGCGGCGCTCATCGAGAAGAACGGCACGCCGGCCTCGCCGGCGACCGCCTTCGCGAGCAGTGTCTTCCCGGTGCCCGGGGCGCCGACCAGCAGCACGCCCTTCGGCGCCGTGCCGCCGAGCCGCGTGTACTTCGCCGGGGACTTCAGGAAGTCGACGATCTCGACGAGCTCGTTCTCCGCCTCGTCGATGCCGGCCACGTCGTCGAAGGTGACCCTCGCATCCGCCTGCGTGTCGTAGCGGCGCGCCTTGCTCCTGCCGATGCCCATGAGACCGCCCATGCCGCCGGCCTGGGCCGAACGCCGGTAGAGCCAGACGTAGAAGGCGATGATGAGGATCGCCGGGCCGAAGCCGAAGAGCAGCGTGGCCCACGGGCTGCCCTCGCGGATCGGCACCGCGCTGATCTCGACGTGGCTGTCGATGAGATACTTCTCCAGCCCGGGATCGACGAAGGCGGGCAGCTCCGTCGTGAAGGTGTCGGACGTCCTCGGCGGCTGGGGCCGGGGCAGGCCCCGGCGCACGGGCGCCTCGGCCTCGCCTTCCGGGGGCCAGGTGACGGGCGCGTCGAAGCGGCCCTCGATGCTCGCGCCCCGGCTGTAGATCGCCGCGACGTTGCCCTTGGCGACCTCGGCTTTGAACACGGTGTAGGGAACCGTGACCGGCTCCCCCGAAGCCGGGAAGAAGTACCGCACCACCAGGAAGTTCAGGAACAGGATCGCCAGGAAGACGAGCCAGGACCGGCGCGGCGGCAGGCCGGTCGGCGCGGCGCCCTGGCCGGCGCCCTTCACGGGAGCCGGCGGCGTCTGGACGTTGGTGGGAGGTCGCTGCATGTCACGCGAGGGCCAGCCCGGCGAGGAGCCGGGCCCAGGGCCCGGTCACGAGTAGTCTCCGTCCCATGTCGCCTTCAGTCTGTCCCAGTCCCCGGGGCGGGTCATCCCCTGGCGGCGCGGCAGCGCGCGGGCGGGGGTTCGAATCCTTCCCGGGGCGCCAGATCTTCTCGATCGAGCTGCGGGCCCCCGCGGGCGCGCTGCCGCTGTCGGATCTCCTGCCGCCGAGCGTAGAATGCGGCTCGAACCCGGAGGGGCAGGCGAAGCGGATGCGTCGCGATGGAATCGGAGTCAGGGTCGGGTTGGGGCTGCTGCTGGGCGTGGCCTCGACGCCGAGCTTGCCGGCGCAGGCCGGCCCGAGCAGCGACGGCGTCGTCTTCCTGGTTGCCGACGGGCTGCGCCAGGATCTCGTCCAGGAATGGAGCAGCCGGCGCTCGCTCCCGGCGCTCCGGAAGCTGAGCAGGCGGGGCGCGTCGGCGGCCGAGGGCGGGCTCCTCACCCAGGCGCCGGCGAGCTCGGGAGCCGGCTGGTACACCCTCGCGACGGGCGCCTGGCCGGCCGTGACCGGCTCGCCGGGCAACAGCTTCCACGTGAACGGTCAGCCCTTCGCGAGCCGGAGCGGCGCCTTCGACGCGGGCGTGCTGCAGGCCGAGACCCTGGCCCAGGCCGCCGAGCGCGGCGGCCGGAGAGTGGCGCAGCTCGAATGGGGGGGCGGCGCAAACGGCCCCATCCAGGGTCCGACCGTCGACTTCCGCAGCTTCTACTCAGGGCGCGGCGTGGCCACCAACTACGTCGCGCCCGGCGACCTGGCGGGCCCGATCGCGGCCTTCGGCCTCCAGTTCGACCACCCGGCCGGATACGCCGGCCAGTCGCCCTTCCCGGGCGCGGCGCCGGCTCCGGCCGCCGGCTGGAGCGGCGTCCCTCCGTCTTACAGCCCGCCGATGGAGATGCGCCTGCGCGTGCTCGACGCCGGCGTCGACGCCTACGGCCTGAACGCCTACCTCTACGACCCGACCGACGACGGCGCGACCGGCTACGACCGGGTGCTGCTCGCGCCCTCGAAGGACGGCGCCGCCGGCGTCTCCCTCGCCGAGGGCGAGTGGGCGGGCCTCCGCGTCGCCCTCGTCGACGGCCGCACCGCCGGCCTCCTCGTCAAGGTCGAGAGGCTGGCGCCGGACCTCTCGGCGGTGCGCCTCTATCACAGCTCGGTGTCGCGCGTCGAGGTGCTCTGGCCCGGCTGGCCCGGTGAGGCCGGCTTCGGCGACTTCGCCGAGTACGTGGCGCAGACGTTCCCCGTCTCGAGCCCCGCCGACGCGGCAGTCGTCGAGGCCGGCATCGTCAGCGAGGAGACGTTCGTCGAGCAGGCCCTGTCCTTCGAGGACGGCCACCGTCCGCTGATCGAGTACGTCCTCGAGAAGCACCAGCCGGACCTGGTGATGGCCGGCTACCCCGTCATCGGCGATCTCTCGCGCCAGTTCCTCGGGCTCGTCACCGAGCGGCTCCCGAACGGCGACCCCAACCCAGCCTACGACGATGCGAACCTCGACGGGACGCCCGACGGCCGGGTGGAGGCGCGTACGGCCTTCCTGCGGCGGGCCTACGAGGGCGCCGACGCCCTGCTGGCCCTGATTCAGGCGGGGATGCCCAAGAAGACGGCGAGCTTCGTGGCGTCGGGCCACGGCTTCGCGGCCCAGTTCCTGGCGATCGACGCCAGCCGCCCGCTGGTGGACCTGGGGCTCCTGTCCATCCCGCAGACGTCGAGCTGCAAGCCGTCGGTGGGAGAGACGATCGGCAAGGCCAAGGCCTGCTGGAGCGGTGGTACGCTGCACGTCTACTTGAACCTCGCGGGCCGCGACCCGGCGGGAGACGGCTTCCAGCAGGTCGCGGCCGCCGACGAGGCGGCCACCGTCGCGGCAATCCGGGCCGCCTACGAGGGGCTCTCGGACCCGAACGACTGGAGCGGCGACGGCCAGCCCGAAGCCTGGCCCCCGATCGACCGCAGCTTCACCAAGGCCGAGGCGCGCTACGTGCCGAACGGCTCCGGTGCCGGCGCGGACCTCGCGCACCCGACGCGCACGGGCGACGTCGTCGTGTTCGCGCGCCCGCCCTACCAGTTCGACGGGGCCACGCCGGGCACGCTCGTCTCGCCATCGCACTTCTTCGGCCAGCACGGCTACCAGCCGGACCTGGCGCAGCCCGAGGCGAACGCCGACGCGCGGGGGGCGCTGCTCGCCGCCGGGAAGGGGATCGCCAGGGCGAAGCCGAGCGGCCTCCGCACCATCGACCTCGCGCCGACCATCGCCTATCTGCTCCGCATCCCGCTGCCCCAGGACGCGGAGGGCAGGGTCCGCCTCGACCTCCTGAAGGGCGGAGGGCGCGTGCGGGCCGTGCCGATCCTCGGGCTCGCCGACTTCCACGGCCAGCTCGAGCCGACGACCGCCCTCGTCGACGGCCTCGCCGTCTCCGTCGGCGGCGCCGCCCAGCTCGCCACGCTTTTCGACGAGGAGGCGGCCGGCTGGCCGGTCCCGCCGCTCTTGGTCGCGGCCGGGGACAACGTGGGCGCCTCGCCGCCGAGCTCGAGCCTGCTGGGGGACGTGCCCGCCATCGACGCCGAGAACGCCTGGGGGCTCGACGCGACCGGCTACGGCCACCACGAGTTCGACGACGGCGTCGACGCTCTGCTCGCGCACCAGGCCCGGGCCGAGTTCCCCTTCCTCGGCGCCAACGTGGTCGAGACGGCCAGCGGCGGAAACCCCGACTGGGTCGAGGCCAGCGTCGTCTTCGAGTCCGGCAAGGTCCGGGTCGGCGTGATCGGCATCGCCCTCGAGAGCACGCCCGCGCTGCTCCCACCCGGCAGGACGGACGGCCTCTCCTTCCTGCCCGCCGTCGACGCGATCCGGAGCGAGTCGGAGCGCCTGCGCCGGATGGGCGCGAAGGTGCAGGTCGTGCTGATCCACGAGGGCTCGACGGCGGGCAGCAACGCTGCGGGCGTCGCGCCGGCGGTGCCGTGGGAGGGGCCGATCGACGCCATCGTGGAGGCGATCCAGGACACGGGCGTGGACGTCGTGCTCGGCGGCCATACCCACCGCGTCACGAACACGACGATCGGCCGCATCCTGGTGCTCCAGAGCCGCGACGCCGGCGCCGGCTACTCGCTCGCCCAGCTCGTGGTGCGCGGCCGCGACGTCGAGTGGGCCGGCGGGGCTTCCCGCGTCGCCAGGAGTCTCGGCGTCGCGCCGCGGGCCGACGTGCAGGCGATCGTCGACGACGCGAACGCCGCGTCGACCCCCTTGCGCAATCAGGTGGTCGGCTCCCAGGCCTTCGACGTCCAGCGCGCGCCCACCCGGCTGTACGAGTCGGCGATGGGCAACCTCGTCGCCGACGCCCTGCGCTTCCGGTACGCCGGCGTCGACGCTGCGCTGACGAACTCGGGCAGCCTGCGGGCCGACCTGTTCTGCAACCCGCCGAGCGCCGGCGAAGCCCCCTGCGAGATCACCTGGGGCGAGTTGTTCGCGGTGCTGCCCTTCGGTAACCGCACGGTCATCGAGACGCTGACCGGCGCGCAGCTCGAGGCGGCGCTGCTGAACGGCTTTGCCCCGTTCTGCAACGCGGCGATCGGGACGAGCCGCTTCCCGCAGATCTCCGGCCTGCTGGTGACCTTCGCCTGCAACGGCGCGGCGCCGGCCGTGACCGGCATGTGGCTGGCGCCGCCCGGAGCCCTGCTGGTGCCGATCGGGCCCGCCGACTCGGTGCGCATCGTGACGAACGATTTCCTGTTCGCCGGCGGCGACGGCTACGACGCCCTCGCCGAGGGCACCGACGTGCTGACCCCCGGCGACAGCGTGCTCGACGTCACCGTCGACCACATCGCGGCGGGCTCGCCGGTCGGACCGGTGGTGGAGGGTCGCATCATCGGGCCCTAGTCCCGAACGCTGCGGACGCCCCGCACGCGGACGCGGCCGGTCCGCGACGTCGTTGCGGCGCGGTCACCCGCGTGCTGTTCACTCCTCCGGGATCTCCGCTTCGACGAGCTGCGCGAGCAGCGACAGCGACTCCTGCCAGCCCAGGTAGCAGGACTCGAGCGGGATCACCGAGGGCAGCCCTTCCTGCGCGATCTCGAGCTCCGTTCCGCAGTCGACCTTCCGCAGGGCGATGGTGACCTGCATCTCCCCCGGCAAGGAGGGATCGTCGAACTTGTCCGTATAGCGGATGCGCTCGTGGGGGTGGAGCTCCACGTAGCTGCCGCCGAAGGAGTGACTCTTCCCCGTGCAGAAGTTCGTGAACGACATCCGGTAGCCGCCGCCCGGGCGAGCGTCCATTTTGTGGACCTCTCCCGTGAAGCCGTGGGGCGGCAGCCACTTGGCCATCGCGGCCGGGTCGAGGAACGCGCGATACACGCGCTCGGCAGGCGCGCGGAGCACGCGGTGGAGTCGGACGGTGTTCGTGCGCTCGGACATGTCGGTTAGCTCCCTCGAAGAGTGATCCGGCCGGACGGCGGGTGTCGCTCGTCCATCTCGTAGACGCGCGGCCGCCGACCCGTTCGACGCACCCTCCGTCCTCCGAGATCCCCCGGGGACGAGGGGAGCCCGCGCGCCGAGGGCGGCGGCCCACTACGGGCGGCGCACCGGCGGCAGCGGGTGGCGGTAGAGCTTCGCGGCGTTCTCGTGGGTCATCATGCGGATCTCCTCCGGCGGGAGGCCGCGGAACATGCGCGCGAGCACCTCCTGCGTGTCGGGCCAGGTGCCGTCGCCGTGGGGGTAGTCGGACTCGCAGAGGATGTTCTCGACGCCGATGGCGTGGCGGGTCGAGAGCGTCGACGGGTCATCGATCATGCAGAACCAGAAGTTGCGGCGCAGGCACTCGGAGGGCGTCACGTCCCGCGCCGGCCAGCCGAGGCCGTAGCCCGAACGCGCCATGATGTTGTCGACCCGGTCGATGAGGCCGGCCACCCAGGCGATGCCGCCCTCGCTCATGGCGATCTTGAGCTCGGGGTAGCGCGCGGGCCAGCCGCTCCAGAGCCACTCGGCGCAGGACTCGAAGGCCATGGCCTGGAAGAGCGTGGCGCCGAGCTCGAGCATCGGGGCGCCGGGCGGCATGGACGGGAATCCCGACGAGCCGACGTGGAGGTTGAGCACCGTCCCCGTCTCGGCGCAGGCGCGCACGATGGGCTCCCACGCGCGGTCGAAGACCGGCGGCAGGCCCTGGCGGTGGGGCTGCTCCGGGAGCGTCACCGAGGTGAAGCCGCGCTTCGCGTTGCGGCGGATCTCCTCGGCGCCGAGCACCGGGTCGCGCAGGTAGGTGATGCCGAGCGGCACGATGCGCTCGGGGTGGGGGCCGTGCCACGCCTCGAAGAGCCAGTCGTTCCAGGCGCGCACCAGCGCGAGCCCGAGCTCCGCGTCCTCGAGCTGGGAGAAGAGCGTCCCGCCGAAGCCCGTGACGCCGGACGGGAAGTTCACCGAGGCCCAGACGCCGTTGATATCCATGTCCTTGATGCGGTCGTCGATGCGCCAGCAGCCCGGGCGCACCTCGTCGTAGCGCGCGGGCTCCAGGCGGTGGTCCTCGCGCGGGCGGCCCGCGACGCACATGAAGCCCACCTGGAAGTAGGGGCGCCCGTCGAGGCTCCAGACCTCGTGGCCCTCCTCGGTCTCCACCACCCGCGGCGCGCGGCCGGCGAGCTTACGGGGGAGGCGCCCTTCGAAGGTATCCGGCGGCTCCATCAGGTGGTCGTCCACCGAGATCAACGTGGCGTGCACGGTCCGGGGCTCGGGGTCGGGGAGGAGCGGCCGCGTCACAGGCCGCTTGATGCCGAGCTTCACCCCCTGCATCGCTCCTCCTACGCGGGTCCGAGGACGAGGCCGCTCGTCGGCACGCCGGTCCCCGCCGTGACGAGCACGTGCTCGACGCGGCGCACCTGGTTGACCGACCCGCCGCGGATCTGTCGCACGCCCTCCGCCACGCCGTTCATGCCGTGGATGTAGGCCTCGCCGATCTGCCCGCCGTGGGGGTTCACGGGCAGGCGGCCGTCGAGCTCGAGCCAGCCTTCCCGCACGAGGTCCTTGCCCTCGCCGCGCCCGCAGAAGCCGTAGGCCTCGAGCTGCATCAGGAGGTTTGGCGTGAAGGCGTCGTAGAGCACCGCGCAGGAGACGTCGGAAGGCGCGATCCCGGCCTGCGCCCAGAGCTGAGCGGCGACCTTTCTCACCTCGGGAAGCTCCGCGAGGTCGTCGCGGTAGAAGCTCGTCATGACTTCCTGGTCGGGGCCGGCGCCGACGGCCGCGGCGCGGATCACCGCGGGCGGCTGCGCGAGGTCTCGCGCGCGCTCGAGGCTCGTGACGACGACCGCGACGCCGCCGTCGGTCTCCTGGCAGCAGTCGTAGAGCCGGAGCGGCTCGGCGATGAAGCGCGAGGCCTGGTGCTCCTCGAGCGTGAGGGGGCGCCCGTGGAAGAAGGCGTTCGGGTTGCGGGCCGCGTGACGCCGAAGGGTCACCGCGATCCGGCCGAGGTCCTCGCTCGTGGCGCCGGTCTCGTGCAGGTAGCGGCGCGCCACGATCGCCGTCCACGAGGCGGGAGTGAAGAGGCCGTGGGGCATGTACCAGCCCCAGTGGACGAGGTCCGTCGTCACGATCTGACCGGCCACGCCCTGGCTGTAGCGCTGGCCCGAGCGCCCGTTCAGGGCGCGCCAACACACGACCACGTCGGCCACCCCCGTCGCGACGGCCATCGCCGCCTGCTGCACCACCCCGCAGGCGGCCCCGCCGCCGTGGGGCACGACCGCGAAGAACGTGAGGTCCCCGCAGCCGAGGGTGCGGGCGAGCTCGATCTCGTCCACCGCGTCGAGGCTGAAGGAGACGAAGCCGTCGACGTCCCGCGGCCCGAGCCCGGCGTCGCGCAGCGCCGCCAGCGTGCACTCGGCGGCGAGTTGGAGCTCCGAACGGCCGGAGCGCTTCGAGAACTCCGTCTGCCCGATGCCGGCGATGGCGGCGCGTCCCGCGAGCCCGCTCACCGCGCGCCCTCCGGCGGGAGCGCCACGCGCACGGTGCCCGTCACGTGGGGGCCGAGGGCGTTGCGCCCCTCTACGGCGAGCGTCACCTCGTCGCCCTCGCGGGAGGCGACGCTGCCCGTGAGGGTCATCGTGTCGCCGGGAAGGTTCGGAGCTCCGAGGCGGATCGCGACGGCGCGCAGCACGGCCTCCGGGCCAGCCCAGTCCGTCGCATAGCGGCCGACGTAGCCGTTCGTCGTGAGGATGTTCATGAAGACGTTCGGGAGGCCCTGGCGCCGGGCCGCGTCGGCGTCGTGGTGCACGTCCTGGTAGTCGCGCGAGGCGATCGCGCCGGCCACGATGCCCGTGACGGTGAGGGGGACGTCGAGGGGCGGGAGCGCGTCGCCCGCGACGACGTCCCCGACGCGCCGCGTCGCCGTGCGGCGGGGCGGGATCCGGGGCGCGGTCGGCGCGGCCGCCGCCGTCGGCCGCGCGGCCCGCCCGCCCGCCGGCACGAAGACCGGGAGCGGGAGGCCCTCCTCGACCTCGCGCACCTCGCCCTCGACGGCCATGCCGATCGTGACCGCGTCGGGCTCGACCTCGACGAGGCCGGCCACGAGGCGCGTGCCCTCCTCGA
>Ga0209706_10001129_pt1 | contig 15141 bp, 8 predicted proteins | sample PPLLaktember2015_6_FD_187263 | JGI IMG/M metagenome (GOLD analysis project Ga0209706, IMG submission 187263) | Freshwater sediment microbial communities from Prairie Pothole Lake near Jamestown, North Dakota, USA - PPLs Lake P8 Core (1) Depth... | ecosystem: Environmental > Aquatic > Freshwater...
CGAAATTTTTATTTATGAAGGGTTGGTGCTTGAAGAAAACAGGAATTAGTTATGTATCATGTTACCGGAACAGTAGTAACTGTATCCCTTTTATATACAATTAGTTTTATCCTTTACCACACCGGTTTCTATTCACTGACATTACATAGAAAGATTTGGAACACCGTACTTGCAGTCACTTTTCTATACACTGCACTGGCAGGGATTTTTCTGGCGCTGCAGGTTAATTTCAAGTGGAATATTCCCCTGATTAAACCAATATTAAAATGGCATGTTGAAACCGGAGTCTGTCTGGCTTTAACCGGGTTTTTCCATTTTATATGGCATCTGACCTATTACGGAAAGCTTTTTGCAGCCGTGGAACCTACTCACGCACCATTTTCCGTACAGAAAACTGGTTCCGGAGTTATAAGTACAAATCTGTTCATCATCGGATTCACGAGCACCTCGGTACAATTACTTCTGATGAGGGAGTTAATGAATATTTCGGGAGGGTATGAACTGATATCCGGTGTCTTCCTCGGATCCTGGCTGATTGCTTCGGCGCTGGGGGCAGGTATAGCCGGGAGATCAAAGCTTGACGACATACGCAGGATCAATCTGTCCTTTTCATTGAGTCCTTTCGTGTCAATCCTGCTGATGGTTCTGCTGACAAGGCTTTTCCTCGAATCCGGCGAAACACCCTCATTCCTTGTAAGTATGGTCCTGACTTTCCTGTTATTGGTACCGTTCTGCCTTATATCGGGATTCACCTTTGTAAAACTGATCTCAATTGCCAGAAGAGCCAATGATTATGTTCCCGGAAAATCTTTTTCAATTGAAACCACTGGAGGAATTATTGCAGGGATCCTACTGGCTGTCCTGACTTCAGGAATACTGGATACATGGGAGATATTAATTGTAATCCTGATAATGAGCTTTGCCTATTCCCTGCTCACATTCTTTATAACCAGACCCGAAAAAAAGATCCTGACCAAATTAATTATCATACTGCTTGTCTCACTGGTATTGCTTTCGGGTCCGGACAAATATTTACGACAGCTCCTTATGCCTGGCATTAAAGTAACGGAAACACAGGATACTCCATACGGTAATATAACCAGGGGTGAGTACGGCGGTGAGCAGAGCACTTATTATAATCAAAGGCTCCTGTCTTATTCAGATGATGTGGCCGACAGGGAGGAGAATATACACTATGCCCTTCTTCAGAGGGAGAATCCAAAGAAAATGCTCCTGATTTCCGGCTCACTTAAATCGAGTCTGCCTGAGCTGGCTAAATACCCTCTTGAAAAAGTGATCTATATTGAAAGGGATCCGGCGCTATTGAAAATCGAGTCTCCACAGCCAGACACCTGTTCATTTGAACTGACAATCGGTATAAAAGATGCTTACCGTTATGTCCGAAGCCGGGGCGAGAGTGTCGATGCAGCAATCCTGCTTCTGCCTCCGCCTTCAACCCTCTCGCTGAACAGATACTATACAACTGAATTCTTTGCCGACATCAGGAATATGCTTAATCCGGGCGGAGTGTTTATGTGTTCGCCCGGACCCGGGGATTATTATCTCAATAGAGAGTCCGTCAATCTTTATTCATCAGTTTACAACAGTCTGGCTGGAGTATTCCGTTTTGTCAGGCCTGTTGCAGGGAACAAACTATATTTTATAGCATCAGATTCGGCGGTATTGATATCATTCTGTGAGCTTACGGAAAAAAGGGGGATCAGTAATATTTATGTTGGCCCGGATTTCCTGGCAGATGACCTTATCGAAAAAAAGTCAGCGGAAGTTTTATCGGTTATTGATCCACGGATTAAACAGAACCGTTCTGCCTTTCCCGTGGCCTGCTTTCATTACCAGTCTTATAAACTGTCAAAGGATCCCGGTACGAAGATGCCCGCTATAATTATTTTAACACTTGCATTCGCACTCTCTCTTCTTGCAGTCAGGAGGAAGAATGTCATAATGTATTTCAGCGCCTCTTCGCTTGCAGGATTTGAGATCATTATGCTTCTGGTCCTTCAGCTAATGATAGGGAACATGTATCAGTCTACCGGGATAGTGATCGCATCTCTGATGGCAGGCCTGGCAGCCGGATCCGGTCTTAATACCAGGGTACTGAAGTCCGTACCGCTGAAAGCAATTGCTTTCAGTCTGGTGTTGTACTATCTTGTTGTTGCATTAAGTCTTAAGATTCTTCTATCTGTGACTAATCCTCTTCCCTCTATCATCATTATTATAATTTCAGTCTTTCTGCCATCATTTATTACAGGCTTTATATTCAGGGAGCTGACGATCTCTGATGCCGACGGATCGGTAACTGCATCTGTTTACAGTGCCGACCTGGCCGGTTCCGCTCTGGGGTTTATTCTGATTTCGGGAATTATTATTCCTGTATTTGGAATTCAATTCTCCATTTTATTGCTATCAATGTTTATTTTTGCAGGAATACTTTTCGGAACAAAAAGGAACAGTTAAAATTTATAAGTTTTTATCTCATATTCAGAGCAACATGCCTAAAAGGGAATTTGACTGCGGGAAGCGGATTTTTCTGAAGAAATGCCTTGCTTTTTCAGCAGGAGTTGTCACCTTACCCGGACATACTGTTTTGAACAGTATAGGTTATGAGGAGATAAGTGGCAACTGGAGGCTGGCAATGTTTCAGGAAGGGACACCAAGGGGGGTAATGTGCATGATCTGTCCTAACGAATGTGTACTGAAGGAGGGTGAGATCAGCCAATGCAATAACAGGATTGTACGGGATTCGAAGCTTTATAGCATGGCTTTCGGCAATCCCTGTTCTGTTGCCATAGATCCTGTTGAAAAGAAGCCGTTATATCATTTTCTGCCAGGCTCGAGGGCTTTTTCAATAGCCACTGCAGGCTGTAATCTTGCATGTCTGAACTGTCAGAACTGGACAATCTCACAGATCAGTCCGACCAAGACCAGAAATTATGACCTGATGCCAGACAGAGTTGTAGAAGAGGCTATTAAGAATAGTTGCCGTTCGATTGCATATACATATTCGGAACCTGTTTCATTTTACGAATATGTATATGAGACAGCTTTGCTGGCTAAAAAAGCCGGGGTAAAGAATATTTTAAAATCAAACGGGTATATCAATCCTGAACCTCTGAAGAAAATGTGCACTGTTGCGGATGCTGCAAACATTGACCTTAAATCATTCAATGAAAGCACTTATATCAGGCTTTCGGGAGGTAAACTGCAAACTGTGCTCGACACTCTTAAGATCTACAAGGATTCGGGAGTCTGGCTTGAGATTACTCATCTTATCATACCGACATGGACCGATAAATTAGATGAGATAGCCGGTATGTGCAAGTGGCTCAGTGAAAACGGATTTAAAGATACTCCTCTTCATTTCAGCAGATTCCATCCCATGCATAAGCTTGAACAATTGCCTCCGACACCTGTTGAATTACTGAAAAGTGCGGCAAAAATTGCATCTGGAGAAGGAATTAAATATGTATATGTCGGGAATGTACCCGGAAATGAACAGTCTGATACAAAATGCCCGTATTGCGGTACTGATCTGATAATCCGGCAGGGATACAGAGTTGCTCTAAACAATATTACCGGGGGAAAATGCATTAAATGCGAAAAGGAAATAAATGGTATCTGGAACTGAAATGAAAAAATCAGAAGCCAGGGAGCGTATAGAAAAGCTTCGCAGTGAAATTAAAGAGCATAATCACAACTATTATGTTCTGAATCAGCCTGTAGTATCGGATTTAGATTTCGATCTCCTTTTAGGTGAGCTTGATGCACTTGAAAAGAAGTTTCCCGAATTTATAACTGAAGATTCTCCTACCCGTAAGGTGGGAAGTGATCTGTCGGGAGAATTCAAACAATATGAACACAGGTACCCGATGCTTTCACTGGGGAACACATACAGTGAAGAAGAGCTGATGGATTTTAACGCCAGGATTGAAAAAGCTGCAGACGCTCCGGTTGAATATGTCTGCGAGCTTAAATATGACGGAGCCTCAATAAGCATAACATACAGGAATAGAATTCTTTTCCGGGCGCTTACACGGGGTGACGGAACAGCAGGTGATGATGTCACTTCAAATGTCAAAACAATCCGAACCATACCGCATAAGCTGGAGGGTAACAATATCCCTGATGAAATTGTAATGAGGGGTGAAATACTTATGCCAAGGCCTGTCTTTGACAGGATCAACAATGAGAGGATAAAATCAGACCTGACACCATTTGCTAATCCGCGCAATGCTGCTTCTGGCACCCTTAAAATCCTGGATTCAAAAATTGTCGCGTCACGCGAGCTCGACTGTATGTTCTATTTCCTGCTCGCCGATGAGTTACCGCATGATACCCATTACGAGAATCTCATGGAAGCAAAACGCTGGGGATTCAGGATCCCTGACAGCATTAAGTTGTGCAAATCGATTGGAGAAGTCCGGGAATTCATTGAACACTGGGACTCCGAACGGAAAAAACTGCATTTTGATATCGACGGGGTGGTAATAAAGGTTAATTCCCTTGCACTGCAGGAAACTCTCGGTTTTACTGCAAAATCACCGAGGTGGGCAATTGCCTACAAGTACAAAGCCGAACAGGCAACTACAAGGCTTTTATCAGTAGCATTCCAGGTTGGAAGAACCGGAACGGTGACACCCGTAGCCAATCTTGAACCTGTTTTCCTTGCTGGATCAACCGTAAAGCGTGCTACTCTGCATAATGCTGATCAGATCGCCCTCCTTGACCTTCATTTAAATGACAATGTATATATTGAAAAGGGGGGAGAAATAATCCCGAAAATTACCGGAGTTGATCTTACATCGAGGAAAGAAAATGCAGTGAAGGTGGAATTTATAACCATCTGCCCGGAGTGTGGTACACAGCTCGTAAGGAATGAAGGAGAAGCCAATCATTTTTGCCCGAACTACCTCCATTGCCCCCCGCAGTTAAAAGGAAGGATCGAACATTTCATCAGCCGGAAAGCAATGAACATTGAAGGTCTTGGCGAGGAAACTGTGGATATGTTGTTCAATAAAAAGATAATAAGGAATTTTGCTGACCTGTATGAACTTAAGACTGAACAACTTGTACCTCTTGAACGTCTTGGCAAAAAATCAGCGCTTAACATAATCAAAAGTATAGAATCATCCTTAAGCACTCCGTATCACCGGGTTCTTTATGCACTGGGAATAAGGCATGTAGGCGAAACAGTAGCCAAAACGATTGCCAACAAATTCAGATCCATCGATGATTTAATGAACGCTGATATTGATCAGCTGACAAGCATCCGTGAGATCGGCCCCAGGATCGCTTCAAGCATAATTTCATTCTTTGCAGATGGGGACAATTTACTTTTAATAAACCGGCTCAAAGAGGCAGGCTTAAACTTCAAAAATGAAGTTAAAGAGCCCGGTGTAAGTAATAAACTGGCCGGGAAGTCTATCGTGATATCGGGTGTTTTCGAAAAACATTCACGTGAAGAGTACAAGGAGCTGATCGAGAAAAACGGAGGGAAAAATGTATCATCAATTTCTTCATCGACATCATTTATCCTTGCAGGAGATAACATGGGACCTTCAAAGAAAGAGAAAGCCGTACAACTTGGAATTCTGCTGATGAGCGAAACCGAATTCCTTAAATTAATTAACGAAGATTAATAACAAGCCCTGCCGGAATTAACAAAAAACAGTTAGGTTTGCAGAATGGAATTGTTTGTAGAAACCAGACAAAAAATCGGCAATCTGATCCTTTCGGGAAAGGCTTCAAAGTTAAAAAGAAGAGTTTTTTACTCCAACGTTAATGAAATCAGAAAAATCGGTATAGTCTGGGATGCTTCAAAAAGTGAGGATTTTATCTGCCTTTCAAAGTTCCATCAGAAGATGCATGAAAGGGATATCGATGTTAAAATAATCGGATTTTATTCCGGTGAAGAACTGCCTAACCGGCTGACAGCCATTAAGTATTTGTCATGTATCCGGAAGAAAGAGCTCAGCTTTTTTTATAATCCGGTCTCTGAGGAATCTGTAGCTTTCATCAATACCCGTTTTGATGTTCTGATCGATGTCAATTTCGAAAAGAAATTTCCCCTCTGTTATATATCCACCCTCTCCACGGCAAGTTTAAAAGTCGGACTTTATGATACCGGGAACAATACTTCAATTTTCGATCTGATGATGGATTTAAAAAAACCCGTCCATGTTGAGAATTATCTTGAACACGTGGTTCATTATCTCGAATTGATAAAATCAGGAACACCCGAAAAAGTTGATAAATAATTATAAATGAAAAAATTCAGAGGAACAGGTGTTGCTATAGTAACGCCATTCAAGAATGACACAAGCATAGATTTTGCAGCCCTGGGACGGGTTCTAAATCATGTTATAAACGGAGGGGTCAATTATATTGTAGCAATGGGTACCACGGGGGAGGCACCAACACTCACAAAGGATGAAAAACAGGCCATTTTATCATATGTGACGGAAGCTATTGACAATCGAGTTCCGCTGATTGCAGGTATAGGTGGTAACAATACCCAGGAAATTATTAACTCCATCAGGGAGTTCGATCTGACCGGGGTGGATGGAATATTGTCGGTAGCACCCTACTATAACAAGCCGGGACAAAGAGGCTTGTTCGAGCATTTCAAAGCTATTGCATCATGTTGTCCGTTACCTGTAATTATCTATAATGTACCTGGAAGAACAAGCAGCAATATTTCGTCCGAAACATGCCTTGCACTTGCACACGAATTCGATAATATCGTTGCAGTTAAGGAAGCATCAGGGGATATGGCGCAGATAATGAGAATAATAAAGGGCAAACCAGAAAATTTTCTGGTCATCTCCGGTGACGACATGCTGACAATCCCGGTTATAGCTTCAGGGGGAGCAGGTGTAATCTCAGTTCTCGCAAATTCATATCCTGCCGAATGTTCCGAATTGGTAAGTTATGCGTTGAAAAACAACCTTAAGGCTGCCCGGGAGATCCAGTTCCGCTTTCTTGAGATAATAGAACTTCTCTTTGCTGACGGAAATCCCTCAGGCATTAAGGCTTTCATGAGTTTAATGAACCTTTGTAATAATAACCTCAGACTTCCTCTGGTACCGGTAAGCAAACCGGTATTTGCAAGGATACAAAAAGCAGCAGACGAGATCAGAAAATGAGTTACCGGGCATTGGGTCCCGGATTCGGAATTCCCGCAGCCTGTTGCTGTCCATGGCAATGTTTATATTTCTTCCCGCTTCCGCAGGGACACGGATCGTTCCTGCCGACTTTCTTATCGACCCTTACCGGCTCAGTTCTTTGATTTCTGTCCTGTCCCCCTCCGGATGAACTATATTGTGAAAAATCACTTTTTTGTGTTCTCAGATTTTCAACCTGCCGGCGGCGCTGTGCTTCCTTTACCTGTTCCGGATCCTGGGTTGGAATATGACCTTTCATCAGGGTGCTGACTACATCCTTGTTAACCTTATTGAGCATATTCTTAAACAGTTCAAAGGATTCAAACTTGTAAATAAGCAGCGGATCTTTCTGTTCGTAAGTGGCGTTCTGGACAGATTGTTTCAATTCATCCATTTCGCGAAGGTGCTCTTTCCATGCATCATCTATTGTAGCAAGAACAACGGTTTTCTCATAGGATTTAGCAAGCTCTTTACCTTCCGATTCGGCCGTAGCTTTTAAATTTGTCACCACCTGAAAAACCTTAACCCCATCAGATATGGGAACTACCACATTTTCATAAGCATGTGCCATGCGTTCATAAACATCTTTTAAAACCGGGTAGGCCTGTTGAGAGATTGTTTCCACTTTCCTTTTATAGGTATCCAGTACTGTTGAGTATACCTTTTCGGTAACTTCATTTGGCAAACCTTTAAGAAATTCTTGAGAGGCAACAGGAGAATCCATTGAGAATGATCGTATAAGATCAAAATCAAAACCTTCAAAATCCCCATCTTTGTGGTAGGTTTCAACTAAATTATCAGTAACATCATACATTGAATTTGCTATATCAACACTCAGCCGTTCACCCAGAAGAGCATGTCTTCTCTTTTTATAAATGACCTCCCTCTGCGAGTTCATCACATCATCATATTCAAGCAGTCTTTTACGAATACCAAAGTTGTTCTCTTCCACTTTCTTCTGTGCCCTCTCTATCGATTTTGAGATCATCGGGTGTTGAATCATTTCACCCTCCTTCAGTCCGAGCTTATCCATGATCCCGGCAATTCGTTCAGAACCGAATAACCTCATAAGTTCATCCTCGAGCGAAACAAAAAACTGCGATGACCCCGGATCTCCCTGTCTTCCGGAACGTCCTCTGAGCTGCCGGTCAACTCTTCGTGATTCGTGCCTCTCAGTGCCGATAATTGCAAGTCCCCCGGCTTTCCTCACCTCTTCGGTAAGCTTAATGTCAGTTCCGCGACCTGCCATATTTGTCGCAATGGTAATGGTTCCTGTTTTTCCTGCTTCAGCAACTATCTCTGCTTCTCTCTGGTGAAGTTTTGCATTCAAAACATTATGCTTAAGTCCTTTCATTTTAAGCATCCTGCTCAGTAGTTCGGATATCTCCACCGAAGTAGTACCCACCAGCACCGGCCGTCCTTTGCTGTAAAGATCAGAGATCTCATCGATTACTGCATTATACTTCTCTCTTTTAGTCTTATAGACAAGATCTTCCCGGTCAAACCTGATAACAGGTTTGTTAGTCGGTATGACGACGACATCAAGCTTATATATGTTCCAGAACTCACCTGCTTCTGTTTCGGCGGTACCGGTCATACCCGCAAGCTTATGATACATCCTGAAGTAGTTCTGAAGGGTGATCGTTGCATAGGTCTGGGTTGCAGCTTCGACTTTAACATTTTCCTTTGCCTCGATAGCCTGATGAAGACCGTCGGAGTACCTTCTACCCTCAAGGATACGACCTGTCTGCTCATCGACGATCTTCACCTTGTTATCCATTACAACATATTCAGTATCCCTGTCAAAAAGTGTCCAGGCTTTCAGGAGCTGCGTCATTGTGTGGACTCTCTCCGATTTAACCGAATAATCCTGCAGAAGCTCATCTTTCTTTTTGAGTTTTTCGCGATCGCCAAGTTCTGCTTTCTCGAGGTCAGCAATCTTTGAGCCCACATCGGGCAGAATAAAAAAACTGGCATCTTCAACCGATGTTGAAATAAGGTCAATGCCTTTTTCAGTAAGTTCGATTGAATTTTGTTTTTCATCAATTACGAAATAAAGCTCATCGGTCACCTTGGGCATTTCCTTGCTGTTGTTCTGCATGTAGAAATTCTCGGTCTTCTGAAGAAGGGTTTTGTTACCTTCTTCACTCAGATACTTTATAAGAGCATTATTCTTTGGCAGGCCTTTGAATGCCCGGAGCAGAAACAGTCCCCCCTCCTCTTCCTTTCCTTCGGCAATAAGTTTTTTTGAGTCTGCAAGTATCTGTGTAACAAGCTTTTTCTGAGCAGTAACAAGTTTTTCGATTTTTGGTTTAAGCTCATCAAACTGCTGTGTATCGCTTTTGGCTGTCGGACCCGAAATTATAAGTGGGGTTCTCGCATCGTCGATAAGCACTGAATCTACCTCATCTACAATGGCATAATGGTGTTTCCGCTGAACAAGATCTTCCGGATTGATTGCCATGTTATCTCTCAGGTAATCAAATCCGAATTCGTTGTTGGTCCCGAAAGTTATATCGGCATTATATGCTTTGCGTCTGTCGGCAGAGTTTGGCTGATGTTTGTCGATACAGTCGACTGTAAGTCCGTGAAACTCATAGATGGGTCCCATCCATTCCGAGTCTCGCTTTGAAAGATAGTCGTTAACCGTAACAATATGCACTCCCCTGACGGCAAGGGCATTCAGGAATACCGGAAGTGTTGCAACAACAGTCTTTCCTTCTCCGGTGCCCATCTCTGCGATCTTACCTTTATGCAGGGCTACACCACCTATAAGTTGAACATCGTAGTGCACCATATCCCAGACAATCTCATTCCCCCCGGCAATCCAGTGATTATTCCAGAATGCCTTGTCACCCTTTATGATAATGCTTTCTCTTGTTGCAGCCAGATCCTTGTCGTATTGCCTGGCCGTAACTTCGAGCACACTGTTTTCCTTAAATCGCCTGGCTGTTTCTTTTACAACCGCAAAAGCTTCCGGAACAGATTCATCAAGGACTTCTTCGAGTTTTTCGGTGATCCTCTTTTCTATTTTATCTATTTCGTTGTAAAACTCCTCTTTCCTGTAAACATCCTCTTCGGCATCTGCCTTTTCCTTCAGCAACCTGATCTCTTCTTCATCTTCCCTGACATATTCCAGAATCCGGTTTTTTATAATAACAGTTTTGTCTCTAAGCTGATCATTAGACAAATCTTTAAGCTTTTCGAATTCGATCCGGATCTTTTCAACATAAGGACTTATCTCCTTCATATCCCTCTCATACTTATTCCCAAGGAAGAGACCCAGTACATTATTAATTATGCTCATTTGCCAATATCTTACAATGATTTAGAAATAACACGCAAAATTAATCTATTTTTCCGAAAATGGATTTGGAATTTCATATCCTGATCCCTATCTGATCAGGCTGTATCTGGCAATGCGGTTACCATGATCATTATACAGGATTATGAAATAGATTCCTGAAGGGTACGTTGTTATATCTAAAGTAATTTCTTCGCCTCCGTCAGTCAAACCATTTTGCAGGCAGGTCCCGGTTGAATTATAGATACTGAATTTTACAGGTTTCAGGTCTGATCCTTCGTCCCGCCGGATGTTAATAAGTCCGCTTCCCGGGTTCGGATAAACAACCATTTTCTCATAAACGGGGTTCTCAATATTATCTATCATCGGACCGATATTCAAGTCCTCAATTCCCCATCCCCAACCATTTGCATAGGGATCGGAAAAGAGTCTGAATCTTACCATCAGGGTGTCGCCGGCCTTTAAACCTGAAGAAACTTTCGGGAATATTGAGTGTCTGTTAAGCATCGACCCGGTTCCCACGTAAATTGAATTGTTCCCGTTTATGGCACTGTTATATGCTGTCACCCATGAATCCAGGTATCTTGAATCATAACCATCAGCAAGTGGGAACCATGATTTGCCGAAGTTCGCAGATCCTTCAACCACAACGTAATCATAGAATTCAGGCGTACTGAAAACCGAACCATCTTCACCGGGTTCAACGAGAACCACCTCAAGAAAACTAATTATCATTCCATCTGCATCAAACTTAAAAGGAGTTCTCAGCATGGCGGTATATCCGATGCTGTCGCCTGTCTCTTCCGGACTTTCATAGGGGTGTTTCGTATGCAGACCGTAGTTCGTGAATCCTGATGGTTTCGTTATTTCAAAACCATCATTAAAGAAATCGGCTGTTGCATTGCTGAAGTTTGTCGAATATCTTTCAACCACAGGATTTATGCGTTCAAAATGCACAATGAAAAATTTATCGGATGGAAGAATTCGCTGATTGGCTACAGCAGCTTTATCCTTTGCAACTATCCTGTACTGAAGCGAATCCTTGCTGGTTATTGATAAGGTTTTGATTTTCAGGCTATTGCTAAATTCATCCTCCCCATCCGGTTTCAGTCCCAGATATTGAGGGGGGCCTTCATTAACCTTATATTCAATATAAACAGTGTCTATTCCAAGGTTATCCGTTGCAGTAACATCAAACCTGATAGTGTCGACGACCTCAAAGTAAAATTCAACCGGCACATGAGTAATCAAAGGTTTGACAGTGTCGGTCCCTATATAAACCGAATATTTAAATTCATCAATAAATGACGGTGACCTGTAGATTCTCAGGAAATGATCTTCCACGAAAAAATAATACTCAACCCTGGTTTCATAGGAGGGTATCGCGACTGAAGAAGTGAAATTATCATTGTTTAGCGGCGAGGTCATGATGACAGTATCGCTTGTGGTGAATTCATCAGTTGACCAGACCAATCCGACCTTATTCCGGTTATAGGCAGTATCCGAAACAATTCCGATTGAGAGATTTAATTCCGACAGCATCTCTTCGGTATCATGTGGAGCTTCATGTACGATCCGGGTATTTATCCATCCAATGTCTCCCAGCATCGACATTGTGTATTTTCCCGGATTATGAATAGCCTCACCCCTGTCAACGAAGGGCGTCATAAGCTGATTAACCTCAAGGGTTGAATTCTCATCCAGATGTGCAACACTTGATCCCGGATCAAATGATGTGGGAACATACAGTCTTGCCCTGTTCCCGCCGGAGTAATTTTTTATAAGGGGTCCGTTGAAAAAAAGTTGTCCGCTGACAAGTTCGGTTCCCAGACTGGTTGATGGATTTTCGAAAATAAGTGTATCTGTGAGTTTCTTACCAGGAAGATTCTCAACAAATGTGTCGTATATTAATGGCACTGAGGCTGCTCCATAGGAACCAGTGGAGGCATCCACCGACATGCTGTCAAAAAAGCCCATTCCATGGATCAGCTCATGGAGTACAACTGTAACAAGGTCATAGCTGAGTACAGGTGTATTTCCGTTAATTCCCATGTACCAGTTAACTGAACTGTTTATATTCAGCTCGATATCGCCTTCAAGGTCAAAGTTAAGGTTCTCACCATGAATCTTTTCCGCGAGGGCTACCGGATATAAGGCATTAGGTTGCAGTGCATCAAGCCCCCAACCTGCCGCAAATCCTGTAGTGGATGAGTTTGCCAGAACACCTTCGTCGGGGATGTCGATCCACCTTGCAAGAACAGTGAATTTAACATCCGGCGGAAGCATGGATTTAAGTACTGATGCTGCGTACTCAATAGCCGTTATAGCCGCATTGGAGAAGCCGGTATAATAGATTTTAATTGATGCACCGCCTTCCATTCCGGCTTTTCTGAAAAAGATATCCGGCGGCGGGATATAAATTCTGTTTACCTTATCACCTGCATAACAGGTACCTGAAACGACAGAATTTTTAACCAGTTCCTGAGGAATGAGTTCAGGAACAGAAAATAAAAAAAACAGGATTGTTAATATAATATTTAACTTTTTCATCAGGTGGTCTGATCCTGACCCGGCTGTGCCCTGAGACTCAGAATATCCCTGTCAAACTGATAGAGGTTGTTTTTGCCACCCAGGCTTAGTTTATCGATTATTGCCTGCGCAGATCCTTCTTCTTCAACCTGTTCCATAACAAACCACTGCAGGAAATTATGTGTATTGAAATCCTTTTCAGTCAGTGTGAGATCGACGATTTCATTAATGCTGGCAGTAACAAATTGTTCGTGTTTCAATACTTCTTTGAACATTGACTCTACATCTTTGAAATCGGCAGGCGGTTTCTGGAAGGCGGGGATGATTGCTTTTCCTCCTCTTTCATTTATATACCTGATAAACTTGAGCATATGGAGTTTTTCCTCCTCAGCCTGTGCATACAGCCAACCGGCAACCCCGGCCAGACCGTTTACTTCGGCCCATGATGCCATTGCAAGATACAGGTATGATGAGTAACCTTCTCTTTCTACCTGTCTGTTGCAGATAGCTTCAACTTTTTTCTTTAACATTTTTTAATAGATTTTACTGTTTGCAATATAACATATATCCCCGATTTGTTGTTCAAAATCCCTGATTACCATACACAGATCAGAATTAACACGGATCCGTCAGCTGAAATCAAGGTTGAATGCTTTTTTAAAATCTTTCAGTGTCGGATATTTTGCCTGAAGATAATTAAATTTTTGTTCATCTGTGTAAAGCAGGTCGTTTGTCTCGGAAAGATCAACTGTAGTCTCGATATCCAGCTCTGTCACCAGGAATTTTTGCTCAATATATGAAACGAGTTTTTGCCTGTAATTCTGTACGAAAAGGTCCTTCTGGGCAGCGTTTGACAAATGAATCTTTACTGTATGATTATCCTCCACCTCAGGCTTAATGGTTTTGAACATGCTCATGATTCTGGGGCCTTCACTACTCAGGCTGTCAACAAAGCTATTCCATGCAGCAGCTAAAGTTTCATCATTCAGTACCTCCTTACTGCCGACCGGTATCTCCATCGCTGGATCCCCTGATGATTGTACAGGATCCTCCTTTGGTTTTTCTGTCTCAGAGATAATATCCTTTATTGAAATAGTCCTTGAAGGTTTTTCAATGACAGGAGTATGTTTCGAGGTTGTGATATCAGATCTTGAAGGGATGGGAAATTCATCCTCAGTTTTAACTGTTTGCTTTACTTCAGGCTTTTTTTTTTCAGCCGGATCTCCGGCTTCATCCACCAGCCGGCATAATCTGATCAGGGCAAGTTCAACGTGAAGCCTGGGATTCTTACTGTTTTTATAGGAAACATCACAGTTGCTTCCTGTTTCAAGCGCCTTGTAGAGAAAATCGACAGGGCATCTGGCAGTCTGCTGCATATATCTCTGCCTGATCGCCGGAGTCGCTTCAAGCAATCGTAATGTTGATTCATCTTTGCTTACAAGAAGGTCACGAAGATGGCTGTTCAGTCCTGATACAAAATTATGTCCGTCAAAACCTTTTTCGAGGATCTCGTTAAAAGTCATCAGAACAGCTGAAATATCTCCACTTAGAGCACCATCAACAGTTCTGAAATAATATTCGTAATCCAGGACGTTGAGATTCCCGATAACATCCTTGTAAGTTATTTTCTTTCCGGCAAGGCTGACAATCTGGTCAAAAATGGAGAGAGCATCCCGCAGAGCTCCATCAGCTTTCTGGGCAATAATATGCAGGGCTTCTTCCTCGGCAGTTACAGATTCATTCTTTGCAACATACATCAATCTGGCAACTATGTCCTCAATCCTGATCCTGTTAAAATCGAAGATCTGGCACCGGGAAAGTATAGTTGGAATTATTTTATGCTTTTCGGTTGTTGCCAGGATAAAAATTGCATGTGACGGCGGCTCCTCAAGTGTCTTCAGAAATGCATTGAATGCTGATGAAGACAACATATGAACTTCATCAATTATATATATGCTGTATTTGCCGATCTGCGGAGGTATCCTTACCTGGTCATTGAGGCTTCGGATATCCTCAACCTTATTGTTTGAAGCGGCATCGAGCTCATGTATATTAAAGGATCTCAATGTATTGAAAGAGAGGCATGATTCGCATTTATCACAAGCTTCACCATTTTCCTTCAGGTTG
>Ga0209706_10001130_pt1 | contig 15111 bp, 10 predicted proteins | sample PPLLaktember2015_6_FD_187263 | JGI IMG/M metagenome (GOLD analysis project Ga0209706, IMG submission 187263) | Freshwater sediment microbial communities from Prairie Pothole Lake near Jamestown, North Dakota, USA - PPLs Lake P8 Core (1) Depth... | ecosystem: Environmental > Aquatic > Freshwater...
CCCAAGACCGTCGCCATCGCTGCCGCCGGCTCGCATCACCACCAGTTGCTCTACCAGCTGCACAACGACGGCTGGATCTGGCGCTACACGAACACGCCCTGCAGCGGCGACAGCTGTCCCGGCTGGCAGCGGCTCGACAACAACCCCAAGACCTTCTCGGTCGCAGCGGCCGGAGATTATCTGTATCAGCTGCACAACGACGGCTGGATCTGGCGCTACGCCGGAACGCCATGCAGCGGCGACAGCTGTCCCGGCTGGACGCGCCTCGACAACAACTCCAAGACCGTCGCCATCGCCGCAGCGGGCGGTAATCTGTATCAGCTGCACAACGATGGCTGGATCTGGCGGCATACCGGGGCGGCCTGCAGCGGCGAGAGCTGTCCCGGCTGGCAGCGGCTGGACAACAACTCCAAGACCGTCGCCATTGCCGCGGCGGGGGTCCATCTGTATCAACTGCACAACGATGGCTGGATCTGGCGCTACACCGGCACGCCTTGCACCGGCAACAGTTGCCCCGGCTGGCAACGGCTCGACAGCAACTCCAAGACCGTCGGCATCGTTGCGGCGGGCGGCCAGCTCTATCAGTTGCACAACGACGGCTGGATCTGGCGTTACACCGGCACGCCTTGCAGCGGCAACAGCTGCCCCGGCTGGCAGCGACTCGACAACAACTCCAAGACGGTGGCGCTGGCGGCCACCGACAGCGGGCTGTATCAGATGCACGTCGACGGGCGCATCTGGCGTTACACCGGCACGCCTTGCAGCGGCAACGCCTGTCCCGGCTGGCAGCAGGTCGACAACAATCCGCGCAGCGGAATGATCGCAGCGGGCGATCCCGCCATGGTGGGCTCGGGCGACCACGTCTATCAACTGCACGTCGATCCGCTCTACCAGCTGCACGACGACGGGCGCATCTGGCGCTACACGGGCACCGAGTGCGACGGCGAGTTCTGTCCCGGCTGGGAGCGCCTCGACAACAATGCGCAGACGGCGCAGATCGTCGCCGCGGGCGGGCAACTGCTCCAGCGCCACAAGGACGGCCGCATCTGGCGCTACCTCGGCACCCCGTGCAAAGGCGAGTCTTGTCCCGGGTGGCGGCTGCTCGATAACAACCCGAAGGCGCGCGCGATCGTCGCAGGCGGCAACCAGGTCTTCCAGCTGCACAGCGACGGCGCGATCTGGCGCCACACCGGGGTGCCCTGCACCGGCAGCAGCTGCCCCGGCTGGCAGCGGCTCGACAACAATGCGCGCTCGGCCGGCATCGCGGCCACGGCCACCAGCCTGTTCCAGCTTCACAACAACGGCGCGATCTGGCGCTACACCGGCGTGCCGTGCAGCGGCAACAACTGTCCGGGCTGGCGGCAGTTGGACAACAACCCGCGTACGAAGAGCATCGCGGCCGCCGGCAATCAGCTGTTCCAGCTGCACAACGACGGGCGCATCTGGCGCCATACCGGCACACCCTGCACGGGCAGCTCGTGCCCGGGATGGCAGCCCGTGGACAACAACCCGAAGACGGTGGCGATCGTTGCAGGGGCCAATCAGCTCTACCAGCTACACAACGACGGCGCGATCTGGCGCTACACCGGCGTGCCCTGCAGCGGCAACAGCTGCCCCGGCTGGGAGCGGCTCGACAACAACCCCAACGCCCGCGAGATCCTCGCCACGGGAGGTCATCTGTATCAGCGGCACCAGGACGGCAGGATCTGGCGCTACGTCGGCGGCCCGTGCAGCGGCAACAGTTGTCCGGGCTGGCGGCTGCTGGACAACAATCCGAAGACTCAGCGCATAGCGGTTGGCGGGTTCAACTGAGGCGGCGGGCACATCACGATCGCACCCCAAGCCGACTCGAGCGAGTCAGCTCGCTCACGCGCAAGAGCACGCCTCTTCCGCCGGGAAACGGCTGTCCCGCTTTGTCGAGCCGTTCGATGCCGGCAAGCAGGGCCTGCTTCAGCTCGTTGCCATCGCGAACCCGGATCGGATGCCGGGGCAGGCTTCGCGGCTACCGAATACCGGCGCAGCGTCATTCGATCTCCACCTGCCCGCGCATTCCGGCCTCGGCCAGCCTGCGGGTGGAGATGAGATCGTCGAACTTGCCGGTGCGCACAGGAACGAACCACCACTCCGCCGCTGCGCCCGCCTTCACTTCGAGCCGGCGCACCGGACCGTACACCTCGGCCAGTACGCCTCCGCTGCGGTCGAGCACCGAAACCTTGCGGCTGAAGATGGAGTCCGCCAGACCGGCGGAATAGAAGTAGTAGTCGTTGGGGCTGGGGTTCTCGAGGCGCAGCCGGTACAGCTTGCCCGTCTCGAAGCGCGGCAGCGGCGGAAAGAAGCCGTGGCCGCCCTCGGGCGTGCCCAGGCGCACGGTCACGCTCACCGGCTCCTGGCGCGAGAGGTCGCCGGCCGCATGCACGGGCGCAAGGCCCATCAGGCACAGCAGAAGTGCGAAGAACGCGCAGCGCGAATACGACGATGCCATCCAGCCTCCCGAGCCGGGGAACATCCGATTGATCGTCATCCCCGAGCAGGCGTCGCGCAGGCGGGGATCCAGAAGTGCTCGAACGGCCTGGGTTCCCGCCTCCGCTCGAACGACACCCGAGGACTCGATCAGAGTCTGTCCAGACGCGCGACCGGCGACCCCGGTATCTCGCCAGAGACAAGGTCGCGCTCGCAGGAGTTCCCTCAGTCTGCGGCGTTGCCCACCAGGCCGCGCTTCAGCGCGATCCACACCATCTGCGCCGAGGTGTCGGCCTCGAGCTTCTGCTTGATGAGCGACTGGTAGTTCGCCACCGTCTTCTGGCTCAGCGAGAGGATGCGGGCGATGTCCGCGACCGACTTGCCCTCCGCCAGCAGCCGGAACACCTCGAACTCGCGCGGCGACAGCGCGTTGAGCGGCAGGTCCTGTCCGGGCACCGTCTGCAGCGCCAGCTCCTGCGCCATGTCGTGACTAATGTACAGGCGCCCTGCACTGACCGCCTTAACCGCCTCCACCAACACTTCGGGCGCGCTGGCCTTGGTCACGTAGCCGCGCGCGCCGGCCTGCAGCGCGCGTGAGCCGAACAGCGCGTCCTCGTGCATGCTGAACACCAGAACGCGGGCGTCGGGCTCGCGCGCCAGCATCCGCCGCGCCGCTTCGATTCCGCTCATGCCCGGCAGATTGATGTCCATCACCACGACGTCGGGATTGAGGTCGCAGAACACGCGATAGGCATCCTCGCCGGTAGCGGCCTCGGCCACCACCTCGATCTCCGGCGTGCGCTCGAGCAGCCGGCGGTAGCCTTCACGCACGACGGCGTGATCGTCCACCAGCAGCACCCGCACCGTCTGGCCCATCGCTATCGAGATCCCGGGATCGGAAGCCGCGCCTGGACTTCCAGCCCTTTGCCGGGTTCGCTGGCCAGCTGCAGGTGGCCGTGCAGCGCTTCCACCCGCTCGCGCAGGCCCACCAGGCCCAGGCCGATCCGCTTGGCCTGCAGATCCATCCCGCGGCCATCGTCCGACACGGCCACCAGAACCTCCCCACCGCGCCGCTCGAGGGTCACCGTGACGCGGGTGGCGCCGGCATGCTTGGCGATGTTGGTCAGGCACTCCTGGACCAGCCGGTACACCGTGATGTTCATGACCTCGCCCAGCCCGGACAGGTCGCCGCTCGCCACGAAGCTGCACTCGACGGCGGGGTTGCGACGCCGCCACTGCCCGAAGAGGTGCGCCACCGCGTCCTGCAATCCGAGCGCATCCAGTGCCGCCGGGCGCAGCCGCTGCATGATGTCGCGCACGACGTCGTAGACGTGGCCCGACAGGTCGACGATGGCGGAGGCGCTGGTCTCGATCTCCGGCTGCTTGCCGTGGGTCATGCTGCGAATCGCGACCGCGTCCAGCTTGATCGCGTTCAGACACTGTCCCAGCTCGTCGTGCAGCTCGCGCGCGAGGCTGCGCCGCTCGTCCTCCTGGACCATCAGGCACTTCTGCGAGAGCAAGCGGTTGTCTTCCTCGCGCTCCGCCAGCGCGCGCTGCGCGGCCACGCGCAGGCGCAGCTCGTCCTCCGCGTGCCGCCAGCGCCGCCACGAGAACCAGGCGAGCGACAGAGCGAGCGCGGCGAACGTGAGCGGCAGCTCGTCGATCTGGTAGTGCTCTAGCGGATGGGTGATCTCGGTGAGCCACTCGCGCAGCTCGAGCCCTGCCGACAGCGCGAAGGTCCCGAGTGTGACCGCGACGACCACGATCAGATCGAGGCGGACCCGCTGGCTGAGCGCGGGCGTCGCGGCTGCGCCCGGCATCGGGAGGAAGGTTTGCAGCATGGGTTCGGATTGGGCTGCCGGCGCAGCAGGTTGGGGGCCGTCGAGCGCATCATGGCCCGCCCCGAGCGGACCGGGCAAGGGAGATTTTCCCGAGCCGGCCTCACGGCCCGGGCCGGGTTGGCTTCCCGGCGCAAGCGGGACCGCCTCCGTGGCATACGCCATCCGCGCGGCGCTAGTGTGGGTACCGTCGATAGGAACGTTCATGCTCGCATTTCTCGCTCAAGGGCTCATCGCTCCACTGCTTGCCGCCTACCTTATCACGCTGGTAGCCGGGCTGGCGCTGGTTCTGGCGCACCCCGGCCGACGTCGGGACGAGTACGGGCAGGCCGGGCTCGAGAAAAACTCCTGAGCGTCGTCGGGAAAAACACTCTGAGTGACTGCCCAACCGGCAGTCAAGATTCTTCCCGGGCTCCCCTCCCCTGGTGCCGCGGCACGCGGCCTGCGCGGCGGCGGCCCTTTCGACACTCGAAAAGACTTCAGGGAGGAGACCACATGACCCATCCGCATCTCACCGCCATGACCCGCGCATTGCTGGCAGCAGGCGTTCTCGCCGGCGCGCCCGCGCTCCATGCGCAGCAGGCCCCGCGTCTGGACCTCGAGGCGCCCAGCGTGGAGGTGATCGGCACCACCCCGCTGCCCGGGCTGGGATTGCCGGTCAACGAGGTGCCGAGCAACGTGCAGGCGGTCACCAGCAAGGAAATCCAGGAGACGCAGTCCGTCAACCTGCCGCAGATCCTGCAGCAGGCGCTGCCGTCGGTGAGCGTCAACGAGATCCAAGGCAACCCGTATCAACCGAACGTGAACTACCGCGGCTTCACGGCCTCGCCTCTGCTGGGCGAGCCGCAGGGCCTGTCGGTGTTTCAGGACGGCGTGCGCATCAACGAGCCGTTCGGCGACGTGGTGAGCTGGGACCTGGTTCCCAACGCCGCCATCTCCACGATCAACCTGGTGCCCGGCTCCAATCCGCTGTTCGGCCTGAACACCCTGGGCGGCGCGCTGTCGGTGCGCACCAAGAGCGGCCGCTATTACCCCAACACCGAGCTGCAGGCCTACGGCGGTTCCTGGGGCCGCTGGTCGGTGCAGGCCGAGCACGGCGGCTATACCGAGAACAACAAGGACTACTACTTCGCCGGCACCTGGTTCGAGGAGGACGGCTGGCGTGATTTCTCCCCCTCCAAAGTCGGTCAGCTGTTCGGCAAGATCGGGCACCAGACCGACACCACCGATCTCGACCTGAGCCTCACGCTGGGCGACACCGATCTCACCGGCAACGGGGTTGCGCCCGAGAGCATGCTCGACCAGCGCCGCGAGCAGGTGTTCACGGTGCCGGACAACACCCGCAACGAGATGGCGATGCTGAACCTGTCCGGCAGCCATCGGCTGAGCGAGCAGAATCTGCTGTCCGGACTGGTGTACTACCGCGCGAACCGGACGAACACCCTGAACGGGGACGCCAACGACGACTTCGAAGACGGGCCCAACGACGGCGCTGCCGGAGCCAACGGAGGCCTGGGCTTCAACGCCGATACCGGGGTGAACAACCGCACGCGCACCAAGCAGACCAGTTACGGGCTGGGGCTGCAGTTCAGCAACCTCACCGAGCGCAACCGCCTCACCCTGGGCGCCAGCCTCGACAAGTCCCGCTCGGATTTCACGCAATCGTCGGCCGAAGGCGTGCTGGATGCCGACCGGCGCGTGGTGACGACCGAGGACGACGAGCTGGAGAACTCTCTGTACGGCACGACGCAAACCTGGAGCGTGTTCGCCACCGACACGTTCACCCTCACGCCCAAGCTGTTCCTGACGGTCTCGGCGCGCTTCAACAGCACCCGGGTGAAGACAGACGACCGGATCACCCCCACGCCGCCCAACCTGGACGGCGATTTCACCTATGACAAGCTGAACCCCGCGGTGGGCGTCAACTACAACATCAGCCCGGCGGTGGAGACCTACGCCGGCTGGAGCCAAGGCAACCGCGCACCTTCGCCCATCGAACTGGGCTGCGCCGACCCCGCCAACCCCTGCACGCTGCCCAACGCGCTCGCCTCCGACCCGTTCCTCGAACAGGTCGTCGCGCAGACCTTCGAGCTGGGCGCCCGCGGGCGGCTGGCCAGCGGGCTGCAGTGGAGCGCCGCAGGGTTCCACACCCAGAACAAGGACGACATCCTGTTCGTCAGCTCGTCCACCAGCGCCGGCTACTTCACCAACTTCGGCAAGACCCTGCGCCAGGGCGTGGAGCTGGGCTTGAGCGGCCAGTGGCGCCAGCTGACCTGGGGCGCCAACTACGCGTGGATCGATGCCACGTTCCGCAGCGGCGCCTGCCTGCTGTCGGAGAACAACAGCTCGCGCGGCACCTCCACCGCCTGCCCGTCCGACGACGAGATCCGCGTCGAGTCCGGCGACCGCATCCCCGGCATCCCGCAGCATCAGCTCAACCTCAACCTGAGCTTCGCCGTCACCCCGAAGCTGTCGATCGGCGCAGGCATCCTCGCTTACTCGGACCAGTACGCCCGGGGCAACGAGAACAACCAGCACCGGGCCGGCACCTTCACCGATCGTTTCGGCGACACGCGCACGTTCCTGGGCTCGGGCAAAGCGGACGGCTATGCGCTGCTCAACCTCACCGCGCGCTATCGCTTCACACCGCGCTGGGAGGTGTTCGCACGCGTGGACAACGTGTTCGACGAGAAGTACGCCACTGGTGCGATCCTGGCCGAGAATCCGTTCAATGCGGCGGGAGCGTTCCAGACCAACTCCGAGGACTGGGCGCGCGAAACCTTCTTCGCACCCGGTGCGCCGAGGGCCGGCTGGATCGGAGTGCGCTACATCATCGACCGCCGGCCGCTCTGAGCTTCATCAGCGCGAGTCGCCAACGAAGAAAGGCGCCGGGGGCACCGGCGCCGAGTTGGGAGATTCCACGACTCGCCGACCGAGCGGGCTTCGACGAGTTCACGAGCGTGCTTCGAACCCGCACCGTTACCGTAGCGTTGCCCACCTCGGGGCAGCTACCGAGGATCGCCCCGATGCTTCCGTGCATGGGGCCCGGTGCGCTCGGGAATTCCACCCTGACCACCAGGGATAACCACACCCGGACTCGGGAAAAATTCCCAGGGTCGTCGGGAAAAACACTCTGAGCGGCACCCGCTCGGACAGTCAAGATTCTGTCCAGGCGTGCCTGCCCTGACGCCGCCGTGCGCGGCGGCGTTGTTTTCCATACCTCAAAGAACCCTCGTCGAAAGGGAGGAGACCCCATGACTCGCCCCACCCTTACTGCCATGAGCCGCGCCCTGCTGGCCGCCGGCATCCTGGCGGGGACGTCGGCCGCGTTTGCGCAGGAGAACCCTGCCGCCGTGCTCGAAGCCCCCAGTGTAGAGGTGGTCGGCACGACACCGCTGCCCGGTGTCGGCGTCCCCATCAATCAGGTACCGAGCAACGTCCAGGCCATCACCGGCCAGACCCTCGAAGACCAGCAGGCGAGCAGCCTGCCCCAGTTCCTCGACGACAACCTCGGCAGCGTGAGCATCAACAACGGGCAAGCCAATCCGTTCCAGCCGGACCTCAATTTCCGAGGCTTCACCGGCTCCCACCTCCTAGGCCTGCCGCAAGGCATCTCGGTGTACGTGGACGGGGTGCGCGTCAACGAGGCGTTCGGCGACACGGTCAACTGGGACCTGATCCCCGACGTGTCGATCTCGAGCCTCAACGTCATGCCCGGATCGAATCCGGTATTCGGATTGAATACCCTGGGGGGCGCGCTTTCGATCAACACCAAGAGCGGGAAGGAGTACCCGGGCGGTGCCGTGACGCTTCAGGGCGGGTCGTTCGAGCGCTTCCAGGGGAGCGTCGAATACGGTGCGCAGTCCGGCGCGTGGGACTACTTCATCGCCGGCAATTACCTGGACGAGGCCGGCTGGCGCGACCACTCTTCCAGCCTGCTGCAGCAGGTGTTCGGCAAGATCGGCTACGAGACCTCGGACTTCGATGCCGACCTCTCCTACACCTTCGGGGACAATGAGCTGCAAGGCACGCAGACCTCTCCGGAGTCCCTGCTGGCCATCGATCGGGCCGCACCCTACACCTTCCCCGACATCACCGACAACCGGCTCGACTTCCTCAACCTCCGGCTGTCCAAAGTGTTCGGGACGGACAAGATCCTGGGGGGCAATGTCTACTACCGGAAGTACAAGTCGAACAACTTCAGCAGCAACGTGAACGACGAGTGCACGGACCTTCCCACCTTCTGCGCGGCGGGAAGCGGCGACCCGCAAGGCTCCAACGACACCAGCGAGATCGACACCGATGGTTATGGTGGCACCGTACAGCTCAGCCTGCTCTCGCGTCTGGCCGGTCGCGACAATAAGCTCACGTTCGGTGCAACCTACGACGGCGGCGACACGCGCTACACTCAGTCCGAGCAGGAGGCGGATTTCTCGGCCGACCGCGGCACCATCGCCACCGAGCCGTTCGAGCTGGAAACCGACATCGATGCCACCAACGACTACTACGGCTTCTACGTGACGGACACCTTCTCCATCAACGAGATCACGCACCTCACGCTCTCCGGGCGCTACAACCAGGCGGATATCAAGATTCGCGACAACACCGGGACCGAGCCGCAGTTGAACGGGGATCACAGCTTCCATCGCTTCAACCCGGCGATCGGCCTGAACTGGAACCCGAACCGCACTTTCAACACCTACATCGGGTACAACGAAGGGCTGCGCACCCCGACCCCGTCGGAGCTGACCTGCGCCGACCCGAATGCCCCCTGCAAGCTCCCGAATGCGTTCCTGGCCGACCCGCCCTTGCTGCCGGTGGTGGCCAAGACCTTCGAGCTCGGCACACGCGGAGCGATCAGCGAAGCGGTCTCGTACAGCGCGGGCCTGTTCCGCACCGATCTGCACGACGATATCCAGTTCGTCTCGGCCAGCGGGAGCGGCACGCTGGGCTTCTTTCAGAACGTCGGCAAGACGCGCAGGCAGGGGCTCGAGTTGGGCATGCAGGCGCGCTGGGGCAAGCTGCAGGTCCAGGGCGCGTACAGTTACATCGATGCAACGTTCCAGGATCCATTCTCCGTCTCGAGCCCAGCCAATTCCTCCGCCGACCCCGTGACGGACGACATCCAGGTCGAGTCGGGCGACACGATCCCCGGCATCCCGAAGCACAACTTCAAGCTGCGCGCCGATTATGCGTTCACACCGCGCATCTTCGGTGGCCTGAGCCTGGTCTACGCCAGCGAGCAGTACGCGCGGGGCGACGAGAACAACGAAGACAGCCACGGGACGGTTCCCGACTATTTCGTCGTGAACGCGGATGCGCGCTGGCAGATCACCGACCGGCTGCAGGTGTTCGGACGCGTGAACAACGTGTTCGACACCGACTACGAAGTGTTCGGCGTTCTGGGCGAGAACTTCTTCAACGGCCCTGGCTACACTTTCGACGCCACCGCGGTGACGAACGACCAGTTCCGCACACCTGGCGCACCGCGCTCCTTCTACGTGGGGGTGCGCTATGCGTTCGGGCGGGCGGGCAAGTCCGCGGCTGGAGGAGAGATCGACAACTGACGGGGCTGGGCGCGTCTGCCCGTCGAACTGCTCGCCGAGCGGAGTGACGATCGGGGCTGGCCGGGGATACCGGTCAGGTCCCCGCAACCCGCCGCTGCAGAGCCAGCGTCAAAGCGAACGCGGCGACTGCCGCCAGCGCAGCGCCCAGCGCTCCCACCACGCTCAGCAGCATCGCGTCGAGCAGCGAGATCCCGGCGATCAAGCTGACCACCGCACGCGGCACGTCGCCAGCAGCCCGTCGCACCAGCAACCGTAACGCGTGGACCACCCAGGCGACGAACAGCGCGAGGAACACCCAAACTCCCGGCGAGTCGAGTGCTGCCCACGCAGCATAAAGAGCGGGGACAGCGAGGCACAGCAGCGGCCACTGGCTGCCCAGCTCGTTGAGATGCTCGCGCTTGGCCGTGTAGGTCAGCCCGATGAGGTATGCCAGCATCAGCAGCGCAGCGACATAGAGCAGCGCCGGTGGATCGGCGCTCACCGCGAATCCCGCGGTGACGTACACGAGCATGCGGCACACGCCCATCACCACCGGGCTGAAGACGTTGCCCTTGTGATGCCAGTCGTAGAAGACGATGGCGCCGGCCAGCGCAATCCCGGCCACGACCGGTCGCCAGCCCGTTCCGCCCGCGAAGCCGTAGCCGGCCCAGGCGAGCAGCACGAGAGCGATGACAAGCAGGCCCAGCCCGGTCGCGAGCACCACGCTCGCGTCGACCTCACCCGCAGGAATGGGCCGGTCCGGCCGCTGGCGCGCGTCGATGTGGCGGTCGAACCAGTCGTTGAGGAACATCCCGGCGACGTACGCGGCGGAAAGCGCGGCCAGCAGCAGCGGCAGCCGCAGGTCGGCCGGGCTGGCGCCGGCGATCACCATGCCGACCAGGACGTTGCTCCACACCGTGGGCAGGTTCGAGACGCGTCCCAGCCGCAGCGCGGCCGACCAGCTCAGGGCTGCAGCTGTTCCCGCAGCCATGACAGTTCCCGCACGATGGCGCGGTCCACCGGGTCGCTGCGCAAGTGCGCGGGCAGAACGCCGAACGTATAGGTCTCCGCCTCGAGATGTGCGCTGATCGGCTGCTCGCGGTGCAGCGCGAGCGTCTCGCGGATGAACCCGGATGTGGAGCGGAACGCGCCGAGGTCGTCGAGGAACACCGGGACGTGAAAGTGGACGCGCCATTCGCGCTCATCGCCGCGGCCGGCGAGCGCCGTGAAGGCCTCGGGCAGATCGACGTAGCGCTGCAAGCCCAGCGCAGAGCGCTCCACGACCTGATGCAGATAGACGTGGTCGTCGAACGGACGCAGCAGATCCACCGTGCGTGCATCGACGCCGGGCACACTCAGGCCGGCGGACAGCTGCAGCTTGAGAACACGGATGCCGGCTTCCCGCAGGTGCGTGAGACATGCGACCGGATCCTCGAACTCGACTGCGGCATGACACAGGTCGAGGCAGACGCCCAGATGGCGGCGCAACGCCGCCTGTGCGGCTTCGCGTCCGAGCCCGGTGAGCCTCATCAAACGCTCCACAGCCTGCTCGCTGAACAGTCGGCCCTTGAAGAAAGTCACTGTTTCTTCCACCGTCTCGAGGAAGCAGCACGGCTCGGGCTCCAGCGCGAGCCCGATCACGCGCCCGGTCTGCTGATGCAGCCGCACCAGGTGGGCCGCGTGCCGGAGCATGAGGTCCGTCATGCGCGCATGCGCACCGGGAACCTTTGCGACCGGCTTGAACGCGCCCGGCACGGTGCTGACGCTGCCTTCCATGTCCGCGGGCAGGATCTCCGCCAGCAGATCTGCCAGGAGGTCGGTGTACCCCAGCCGGTCCTCGCTTTGCCAGTCCGGCAGGTACACGTCGGCCTTCACCGGCGTGTCGTGGAAGCGGCCGTACGGAAAACCGTTGAGCGTGAAGACGTAAAAGTCGTTGGCGTCCAGAAAGCTTTTGAACTCGGCCATGGCCTCGGCGTCGCGCAGCGCCCGCGCCGCGGCGTACGACAGGCGCAGGCCGATACCGAAGCGCGCCCCTGGCGCGAAACCGTCACGCACGCGCGGAACGTAGTACTCCAGATTGCGCCGGACCTCCGCCCAGGTCTCGCCCGGATGGATGTTGGTGCAGTAGGTGAGATGAACGCCCTCGCCGAGGTTCATTGCCCGGTCTCCAGGCGGTGCAGCCAGGCCACGGCCCGCAGGATCTCGTCCGGGTCCATGTGGTGGACCTCCTCGCCGCGGCCGATGTCGCGCAGCAGCGTGATAGTCAGCTCTCCGCCGAGGTGCTCACGGAACTCCTCCAGGCCACGCAGCAACAGCCAGCGGCCCTCGCTGTCATGTGTCTCCATCGCCGGATGCCAGAGATAGAAGCCGAGCCGCTTCAACAGCCGATAGACGCGCTCGTCGCCGCCCGCGGGCAGCATGCCCACCTGCACCGAATAGCGCGTGTCGAGTGCGAGCCCGATGGCGACCGCCTCGCCGTGGCGCAGCTCATGGGCGGTAAGCGCCTCGAGCTTGTGCGCCGCCCAATGACCGTAATCCAGCGGCCGCGCGCTGCCGCTCTCGAAGGGGTCGCCGCCGTGGGCGATCTGGCGCATGTGCAGCTCGGCGCAGCGCCGGATCATGCGTGACATGGCGGCGGGTGCACCGTCGCGCAGCCCCTGGACGTTCGCCTCGAGCCACTCGAAGAACACCGCGTCCCGGATCAGTGCGACTTTGACCGCCTCGGCGATGCCGGCGATCTTGTCCCGCGGGTGCAGCGTGCGCAGATAGCGGGCGTCGTTGAGCACGGCGAACGGCGGAGCGAAGCACCCGAGCAGGTTCTTGATGCCGAATGCGTTGACCCCGTTCTTGACGCCCACGCCCGAATCGTTCTGCGCCAGCACCGTGGTCGGGATGCGGATGTGCCGCACCCCGCGGTGCGTCGTGGCGGCGACGAAGCCGATGAGGTCCAGGAACGCCCCGCCGCCCACCCCTACCACGAACGCGTGGCGGTCGATGCCCAACTCCATCAGGCGATGCTGGAGGCGGGTGACTTGGGCGGGCTCGTTCTTGATGTGCTCCCCCCCGGGCACCAGCTCGGGCGGCGCGACGAGCTCCATGCAGTCGCCGTGCCCCTGTGCATAGGCCGGGATCTCGTGCACCAGCGTGGGCCACCCGGCCGCGACGTTGGCGTCCACGAACACCACGACGCGGTGGCGCTTGGAGGGTTCGCGCCGTGCCAAGGCCTGCGCGAACACCGGGTTGTCGGGCGCAAACAGGTTCTCGGTGAAGTACACCGGGTAGTCGTAGCGCACCGAGAACTCCTGATGGTAGACCGCGCGCGTCTCCGGCAGGGCGCTGATCTTGCTCGGCTCGACAGTCACTTCGCTCTCCTGCCTACTTGAAGACGATCTCGTCGGCCCGTTCGGGGATCCGGGGCAGCTCGCCCACCTTCGGCTGCTGGCCGCGCAGCACCGAGTTGCCTTCGAACAGCACGCGCTGATCGATGGGTGCCGGGTTGAGCCAGTGCTCCTCGCGCATCTGCCCGCTCTGACCGAAGGCGGCCAGCGCGTTGCCGTAGCAGATCGCCTCCACGTCCTTGGTCGGGATGCCGCGCTCGAGCATCAGGCGTGCGGTCTTTGGCACGGCCAGCGGATCGGAGACACCCCAATCGGCGCTGGAGTCGATGAAGATGCGCTCCGAGCCGTACTGGCGGGCGATCTCGACCATGCGCTCGTTGCCCATCTTGGTGTGCGGGTAGATGGTGAAGGCGGCCCAGAAGCCACGATCGAGCACCTCCTGCACGGTCTCCTCGTTGTTGTGGTCGATGATGACGCGCGAGGGCGCGACTCCCATCTCCTCCGCGACATCCATGCTGCGGCTCGTGCCGCGCTTCTTGTCGCGATGCGGCGTGTGGATCTGAACCAGCATGTCCAGCTCCTTGGCCAGGCCGAGCTGGGCGCGATAGGCCCGGTCTTCGGCGTCGGTCTGATCGTCGTAGCCGATCTCGCCTACCGCGACCACGCCTTCCTTCATGAGATAGCGCGGCAGGATCTCGAGCACCTGCTCGGCCAGCGCCTCGTTGTTGGCTTCCTTGCTGTTCAGCCCGATCGTGCAGTAGTGCCGTATGCCGAACTGGGCAGCGCGGAACCGCTCCCAGCCGACCAGGCTCGAAAGGTAATCCATGTAAGTGCCGACCTGCGTGCGCGGCTGTCCCAGCCAGAACGCCGGCTCGATCAACGCCACGATCCCCGCAGCGGCCATGCGCTCGTAGTCGTCGGTGGTGCGGGCACTCATGTGGATGTGGGGATCGATGAATCGCATGATGCTCTCCTTCTCCGCTGTCAATTCGTGGGCGCAAGCGCGCGCCAGCTCAACCGCCCGTCGGCGAGCGCGCGCTGCAGGTCTGCATGGGGACTCAGGAGCGCTGCGGCGGCCGGGTCCTGCGAGCGCGAGAGGGCCAGGGCTGCGGCAGCACGCTCAGGCTGGGTGCCTTTGTCCAGGACCCGCTTCAGATCGTCCAGCATCGCGCCCGTAGCGAAGGGGCCGACGCAGCGCCACAGCTCCGGGCTGATGGGCCGGCCCGCGGACCAGCGCTCGTGGGCGTAGTCGCACAACATGCGTGCCAGGGTCGGATTGGCTCGTTGGTCGAGACCGACGACCGGCTCGAGACGGCTGCCGACAAACAGCGCCTTCAGCACCATCTGGTTCCAGGCCGGCTCGGGCAGCTGCTCCGACGGATACGGGTTGCGGTGGGCCACCGCCTCGAACACCGCCTTCATGTTGGTCCGCACGCCCTCCGCCGCGCGCAGCGCGTAGCGCGGTTGGTCGGGGTACAAAGGCAGCCCGCGGTAGAAGGCCACGAGTTCCCCGACGTCCGCCGTCACGCAGAGCTGATCGAGGCGACGAGCGAACTCCGCGCCGTCGGCATGCGTGCTCAGCATGAGATAGATGCGTGCGGCCTGATCGATGCTCCAGTCGGTGGGGTCCCAGCCCTGGCGTCCCGCGTTGGCCTCTTGCAGCTCCTGCGGTGTCGGCGCGAGATCGTCCTTGCCCACCTTGCGTTGCACCAGGCTCACGGCTATGTACAGGTCCTTGTCGCTGGCGCCGCCCCGCAGCTTGCGTGCGCTCTCCTGCAGCCAGGTACCCGTCGGCGCCGGCAGGCGGGCGCTCAACCATCGTTCGATCAACTGTTCCGGATTCATGCGGCTTTTCTCTTCGCGACGCCGGCCTGCGCGAACACGTGCTCGAGCAAGAGGCGCTTGACATCCGTGGCGGCGACCGGGCCT
>Ga0209706_10001131_pt1 | contig 15104 bp, 10 predicted proteins | sample PPLLaktember2015_6_FD_187263 | JGI IMG/M metagenome (GOLD analysis project Ga0209706, IMG submission 187263) | Freshwater sediment microbial communities from Prairie Pothole Lake near Jamestown, North Dakota, USA - PPLs Lake P8 Core (1) Depth... | ecosystem: Environmental > Aquatic > Freshwater...
GTCCTCTACATGGACAAGGTCCTGGGCTGGCCCGACGCCCGCAAAGGCGATTACTACGGGCTCTTCCTGGCCCTGTGCTACTTCATGCCGCTCCTCGGCGGCTGGCTCGGGGACAAGGTCATCGGCCAGATCCGGACCGTCCGGGCGGGCGCCTTCCTGATGGCCCTCGGCTATGTCGGGCTGGCCGTGTCCGGCCCGGACCGGGTGGCCGCGTTCTACCTCGGCCTCCTGCTCATCGGCATCGGCACGGGCATCTTCAAGGTCAACATGGCCGTCCTGGTCGGGAATCTCTACGTCGGCCGATCCGAGCTCAAGGACGCCGGCTACAACATCTTCTACATGGGCGTCAATCTGGGGGCCATGATCGCCCCGCTCGTGGCCACTCTCAACAGCGCCGTGTTCCATAGCTACAACCTCTCGTTCTGGGTCGCGGCCGCGGGCATGGTCTTCGCCCTGATCATCTTCCGCGCGGGCGAGAGCCATCTCCGGCCGTACGACTGCAAACAGGGGACGGGGGGGATGCCGGCCGCGCCCGCGACCTCCGCCGCTGCGGCCGCCCCGGCCGCCGACAAGCGCGAGGAGCGCCAACGCGTCGCCACCCTGATCATCCTCTTTCTCATCGTCATCTTCTTCTGGGTCGCCTTCTATCAGAACTCGTTCGGCCTGACCCTCTTCGCCGAGCGGTCGACGGTCGTCCTGAAATGGCTCCGGCCGGAGACCTACCAGTTCTTCGAGCCCTTCTTCATCCTGGCCCTGACCCCGCTCCTCCTCACTCTCTTCGGCCGCCTCAACCGCGCCGGCAGGGAGCCCTCGACGCCGGTCAAGATCCTCCTCGGCATGCTCATCATGAGCCTGGCCATGGCCGTCATGGTCTTCGCCTCGCTCGCCGGCGGGGACCGCGACCAGAACATCATGTCGCCGGCCTGGCTCATCGGGACGTACTTCATCGTCACCCTGGCCGAGATCCTCATCTCGCCCATGGGCCAGTCGTTCGTCTCCAAGGTCGCGCCGCCCCGGATCGCCGGGCTGATGATGGGCGGCTGGTTCGCGGCGACCGCCGCCGGAAGCTACGGCAGCGGTATGCTCGGGAAATCCTACAGCAGCCTCGCTCACCACGAGTTCTTCCTCTTCCTCGCCGCGCTCATGATCGCGGCCGCCGTCCTGGTCGCGATCTTCCTCAAGAAGCTCAAGCGCTTCGCCACCTGAACCGCCGGAGAAGCCTCATGACCCTCATCCAGGAAAAAGTCAAACAGGCCGCCGGTCTCCTGAAGGAGTTCGGGGTCGACTGCTGGATCACCTTCACCCGCGAGAGCGAGATCTGCGGCGACCCGACTCTCGTCTTCCTCGCCCCCGGGCCCGTCACCTGGCACTCGGCCTTCGTCGTCGCGGCCGACGGCCGGACCCGGGCCATCGTCGGGCTCTACGACCGGAAAGGGATCGAGGAGACGGGCGCTTATGACCAGGTCGTCGGCTACGTCACCGGCATCAAGGAGCCCCTCCTCGCCTGCCTCAAGGAGCTCGACCCGCGCACGATCGCCGTCAACTACTCCAAGGGGAGCGAGATCTGCGACGGCCTGACCCACGGCATGTACCTGACCCTCCACGAATTCCTCGGCGAGATCGGAATGGCCGACCGCCTCGCGCCGGCCGAGAAGATCGTCTCGGCCCTGCGCGAGCGGAAGTCCGCGGCCGAGATCGGCTGGATGAAGGATGCGGTCCGGGCGACCGAAGAGATCTTCGACCTCGTCGGCCGGTTCATCGCCCCGGGCCGGACCGAGAGCGAGATCGCCGCGTTCATCCTGGCCGAGGCCGAGCGCCGCAAGCTCCCCACCGCCTGGGGACAGGCGACCTGCCCGGCCGTCTTCACCGGCCCGGACACGGCCCAGGCCCATTACTCGCCGACCGGCCGGACCGTCGAGCCGGGACACGTCCTCAACATGGACTTCGGCGTCAAGGTCGAGGGCTACTGCTCGGACATGCAGCGGACGTTCTACGTCCTCGAGCCGGGCGAGACCGCGGCGCCCGAGGACGTCATGAAGGGCTTCCGGACGATCCTCCGGGCGGTCGAGGAATCGAAAAAGGCGATCCGGCCCGGGATCGAGGGACGGGCGATCGACGCGGTCGCCCGGTCGATCGTCATCGAAGCCGGTTACGCCGAGTTCCCGCATGCCCTCGGCCATCAGGTCGGCCGCTTCGCCCACGACGGCACGGCCCTGCTCGGGCCGGCCTGGGAGAAATACGCCCAGAAACCCTTCCGCAAGCTCGAGGAGGGCATGGTCTTCACCATCGAGCCGCGCCTGACCGTCCCCGGCCGGGGCGTCGTCACCATCGAGGAGATGGTCGTCGTCGCCAAGGACGGGGCCGAGTGGATGGGCCGGCCGCAGAAGGCGATCGTCCTGGTCAAATGAGGGACCGATACCCGGGGCTCCGGCGGCTGGCGCGGATCGTCTTTCCCCTCGCGGCCCTCGTCTTCGTCGTCTCCTTCTTCCTGCGCAACCGCCTCCCCGACAAGAGCCTTGTCCTCGAGCCGCTCCTGCAGAGCCCGATCCAGACCAAGGACGAAGTCCCCGAGCCCTTCGAGGTCACGCGCAAGGGGTTCACCTACTCCGTCAAGCCGCTCTTCGGCTACGAGCTCTGGGGGATGATCGTCTCCTATCATCACTCCGCCTCCTTCATCGACATCTCCCACAAGCAGTGGAACGATTACCTCAACACCAAGGACATCTGCGTCATCTGGGGCCGGAACGTCGAGACCGGCGTCTATGAGCGCATGCGCTTCCGGAACCGCGATTTCACCTGCTACTACCGCTATCCGGACCGGGAGACGGGCGAGCTCTTCACCGAGAACTGCCTGTCGAACAACCACATCCTTCCTGCCGACCCGCTCGTGGCCGAAGCCGTGCTCAGGGCCCGCCAGGGCGACCAGGTCCATTTCAAGGGCTGGCTCGTCTCCTATGGCATCAAGGGCGCTCCTTATGCCCGCGGCTCGAGCACGGTCCGCAACGACCGCGGCAACGGCGCCTGCGAGGTCGTCTACGTCACCGAGTTCGAGATCCTCCGCGAGGCCAATTCCGGCTGGCGCTCGCTCCACAAGCTCTCGCTCGTCCTCGCCGTCCTGGCCCTCGCCGCGCTCTTCTTCCTCTGATGGAGGTCCCCTCATGAGAACGCGCCAAGTGCTCTCGATCGTCACACTCGTCATCCTGGCGGGCGGGCTCGGGGCCTCGGACCTGTCGCTCCCCCGCCTCGATGGCCCCTATCTCGGCCAACAGCCGCCGGGGCTCGCGCCTCGGCCCTTCGCCCCCGGCATCGTGACGACGGACGGAGAGGAAGGTTGCGCCGGGTTCGCTCGGGGGGGAACGGTCTTCCTTTTCCAAAGGTTCCTCGACGGCCGCGCCCACACCTACATCACCCGGCTGAAGGATGGCGTCTGGTCGACGCCCGAGCTCATCCCCTTCTGGGAGACCCTGGCCGAGAACGGCGATTTCGTCTTTTCGAGCGACGACAAGACCTTGCTCTACCAAGTCAGGTCCCGGACGGAATCGGGTCCGATCTCCCACATCTGGCGGGCGGAGGTCAAGGACTCGGGGTGGGGGGAGCAGACGCCCCTCCCGGCTCCCGTCAACAGCCCGCATTTCGAAAGCTTCGCCTCCGATACGAGCGGCGGCACGCTCTATTTCTTCAGCCGCCGGCCGGGGGGCAAGGGCGGATTCGACCTCTATAAGAGCATCCTCACGGCCGGGACATATGCCGAACCGGTCAACCTGGCCTCCCTGAACACGGCATCCGACGAGTGGGACCCGTTCATTGCCCCCAACGAGAGCTATATCATCTTCTGCTCGCAGAAGCCCGGCGGACTCGGAAGGGACGATCTTTACATCTCCTTCAAGGCCGAGGACGGGTCGTGGAGCGCCCCGGCCAACCTGGGCGAGGAGGTCAACTCGTCCGGCTCCGAGAACCGCCCCTGCGTCACGCGCGACGGCAAGTACTTCTTCTTCACCTCGACCCGCGAAGGCAGCCGGGACGTCTTCTGGGTCGCGGCCGCGTATCTCGACCGGTTCAGGAAATAACCGCGCGTTCGCGATATCTTTGCGAATCTGGGATAAAACCGGCCCTCTCTCCGTCCTTATGGGCATGACGGATGAACCCGGCCTCCGCAAAGGCCTTGACATGGTCAATACCATCGTTCATACTAATGGTATGAAGATTGCTATTTCAATTCCTGACAATATTTTCCGCGAGGTCAAGAAGCTGGCCGAAGAGCAGAAGCGCTCCCGGAGCGAAGTCATCGTCGAGGCCGTCAGAGAGTATTTGAGGGACCTCGAATCGCGCAGGCTGCTGGATGCTCTCAACGAGGCTTACTCGACTCCGGACACCGAGGAAGAGCGCGAAGCCCGGAGCGCCGCCTTGGAGCATTACAAGCGTTACGTCCTCGAGAAGGAAGAATGGTGATCCTTCAGGGCGACGTTTTCTGGTTTGACCTCGGCAGGCCCCGGGGGTCCGAGCCCGGCTTCCGGCGCCCCTACGTCGTCGTCCAGAACGATGTCTTCAACGCCAGCCGGATCCAGACAACGGTCTTGTGTGCCTTGACCTCGAATCTCGACCGGGCCAAGGCTCCTGGGAACGTCCTGCTCCGGAAAGGCGAAGCGAACCTTGCTCGGGCGAGCGTCGTCAACGTCTCCCAGATCTTCACGGCCGACAAATCCGCCCTCAAGGACAAGATAGGGACGCTTTCGCGTCAGAGGATCCGCGAGGTCATATCGGGTCTCGGCCTCCTCTTCCGGCCCCAAGACCTTCCGAAGACGCCAGGCCAAGCATGAGGCCGATCCGGGAGTCAGGGTTTGACGGCGTACTCCGATTCGTCTAGAGTGCCGGGTGATGATCGTCCGACGACCGGCCCCCGGGCCCGCGGCCGCCTGCCTCTCCCTCATCGCCGCCTCCGCTCTGCTCGGCACAGCGGCCTGCGCGCCGGCGTCTGTCTCCCGGTCCGGCCGGCGCCCGGTCGAGCTCAGCCCCTGCGGGCGGTCGTTCGTCTTCGTCGACCACGGCCGGGCCGCGGCCACGATCGTCATCCCCGAGAGCGCCGGAGAAACGGAGCGCCGGGCGGCCGAGATCCTGCGGACGTCGATCCTGAAGATGAGCGGCGTCGACCTCCCGGTCCGGACGGCGCTCGAGCCCGGCGGCCCCTCCGTCGCGGCTGTCGGATTTCCCGCGAACGCCCTTCCCTCCGTCCTTTCGTCCTCTCTCGCCGCTCTTCGTCCCGACGGTTTTGCCGCCGCGACGTCCGCCGGCAACCTCTACGTCGCTGGCGGAGGCGGCCGGGGGGTCATCTACGGCGTCGTCCACCTGCTCGAGAAATACTACGGCTGCCGCCGCTTCAGCCCCACCGCCGAGGTCTTCCCCGGGCGGGATGACCTTACCCTCGGCTGCATCCTCGAAGTCGACAACCCGGTGAACGAGGTCCGCGCCGTCAACGGCGAATTCGCCCTCGACGCCGACTACCGCGACTGGATGCGCCTCCACGATCTTCGCGACCTCTACGGCGACGGATTCTACGTCCACACGTTCCACCGGCTCGTCCCCTGGCAGGCCCATTTCGCGGCCCACCCCGAGTACTTCGCCCTGATGAACGGGAAGCGCCTCATCGATCAGCCCTGCCTCTCCCGGCCCGAGGTCTTCGACATCGCCGTGGCCGCGCTCAGCGAGGCCATGGCCGCTCAGCCCGAAAAGAAGATCTGGTCCGTCAGCCAGAACGACAACCCCTCGTATTGCCAGTGCCCCGAGTGCCTGAAGATCATCGAGGAGGAGGGCTCGCCCGCGGGCCCCGTCCTGCGCTTCGTCAACCGCGTCGCCGCGCTTTTCCCCGACAAGACGATCTCCACCCTGGCCTACCAGTATTCGCGCCCGGCCCCGCGCCTGACCCGGCCTCTGCCGAACGTCGAGGTCATGCTCTGCACGATCGAGCTCAACCGCAGCCTCCCGATCGCCTCAGACCCCTCGAGCGCCTCCTTCGTCCGCGACATCGAGGACTGGAGCCGCATCTGCGGCAACATCTATCTCTGGGATTACACCGTCAACTTCTCGCACCACGTCTCGCCCTTCCCCAACCTCCACGTCCTCCGGCCGAACATCCGCTTCTTCGCCGACCACGGCGTCCGCAAGCACTTCCAGCAGTCGAACACCGGCCCCGGGCACGAGTTCAGCGAGCTGAAGTCCTATCTGCTGGCGCGCCTCCTGTGGAACCCCGCCGCGGACGTCGAGGCCGTGACGGACGATTTCCTCGACGGCTACTACGGCGGCGCCGGCCCGTCGATCCGCCGCTACATCGAAGCCCTGCGGGCCAACCTCGGGCGGGCCGGGGCCAGGCTCGACATCTACGAGCCGCCGGCGGTCCACGCCGGGAACCACCTGTCCGCCTCCTCCGTCACCCTCTACGACCGGTTCTTCGACCGGGCCGAGGCCGCCGTCGCGCGCGACCCGGAGCGCCTGGCCCGCGTCAGGACGGCCCGCCTCCCCTTGATGTACGCGAAGCTCGAGATCGGCAAGGACGACATGTTCGGCCCCCGCGGTTTCTACGAGGAGAGGTCCGGGCGTTTCGTCGCCAAGCCGCGGATGGTCCGTCTCATCGACGATTTCGCCGAACGGTGCCGCGCCGGCGGCGTCCGCACTCTCAGCGAAGGCGGCTTGACTCCGAAGGCTTACGAAGAGGGCGTCCGGCGCTTTATCGACGTTCAGGTCGAGGGCAACCGGGCCTTTCGCAAGCCGGCCGCCGCCGACCCGCCGCCCTCCCCGAAGTACGCCCGCGGCGACCTGGCCGCATTGACGAACGGCGTCCGCGGCGCGAGCGATTTCAAGGTCCATTGGCTGGGCTGGGAGGGCGTCGACTTCACCGTGACCCTCGACCTCGGGAGCCCGGTCGCGGCCCGCGAGATCGCGCTGAGCACGCTCTCGGACCACCGGAGCTGGATCCTCCACCCGGCGATGATCGCCTGCTCGGTGTCCGCGGACGGCGCTTCCTACCGCGATGTCGGGACCAGGACCGTATCCGGCGATCATCGCGACGAGGACGTCGTTCGCCCCTTCTCTTGGACGGAGGATATGAGCGCTCCGGGCTCTTTTTCCGGCCTCCGGTATGTTCGCTTCCGCGTCGAAGGAACCAAGCTCCTCCCCGACTGGCACCCCTCGGCCGGAGGCCTCTCCTGGGTCTTCATCGACGAGATCGTCGTCCGCTGAAAAGGCGGATTCCCGGAAAAGGAAAAAGAACCAAAAAGAAAGGCCGTGTGATATAATAGTCGTCTGCGACTAAACCAGAGATGAGAGAAAAAGCCTGCTCTTCAGATGAGCCCCAGGCCCCCGGCCGGAGGCGGTTCCTCGGCCTGGGCGCTGCCGCTCTCGCCCTGCCGTTCCTCACCCGCCTCGGCGCGTTCGCGTCTCCCCTCCCGGTCGGCGAGCCCCTGCCCCCCGACCGCGGCCTGTCGTTCTACAACACCCACACCGGGGAATCCGCGGCCATCGAGTACTGCCGGCAGGGGTGCTTCATCCCCGAATCGCTCGAGAAGGTCCATCACATCCTCAGGGATCACCGGACCGGGGAGACCAGGCCGATCGACGTCGGTCTCCTCGATCTGCTCAACACCCTGGCCCGGCAACTCCAGACCGACGTGCCCTTCCACATCATCTCCGGCTACCGCTCGCCCGACACCAATGCCCTCCTCAGGAAGGCCGGCGGCGGCGTCGCTTCGAACAGTCTCCACCTCGTCGGAAAAGCGATCGACATCCGCGTCCCCGGCGTCAAGCTCAGGACCCTCTATAAGACGGCGGTCGGCTTGCGCAGGGGCGGGGTCGGGATCTACCCCGGATCGGATTTCGTCCACGTCGACGTCGGGCGCGTCCGGACCTGGTAAGCCGCCCTACCGGGCCGATCCCACGGCCCGCTCATCCAAGGCCCTGACGAGGGCCGCGTCCCGAAGGTAGATATCCTGGCGGAACTGGGCCCGGCCGTCCCCGCCGAGCCACGCCGTCCAGTACAGGACGTGAACACCCAGGGGCGTCCGTACGCGGATCACCCGCGTGTCCTTGGCCGCCAGGGCCTCCGCGAGCTTCTCCTTCGTCCAGGCCGGATCGTCGCGCAGCATATAGGCGGCCAGATCGAAGGGCCTCTGGACCCGGATGCAGCCCGAGCTGAGGTTCCTCACGCTCCGGTCGAAGAGATCCTGCTCGGGCGTGTCGTGGATATAGACGTCGAACTTGTTCGGGAACATGAACATCATCCGGCCGAGCGAATTCTGCGGGCCGGGGTCCTGGCGGAACTTGTAGGACAGGCTGTCCGGCTTGACCTGGGTCCAATCGACGGCGGCGGGGTCGATCTCCCGGGCACCCTCGGCCCAGCTCTCGAAGACGCGAAAGCTCTTTTTCGCCAGATAAGCCGGGTCCTTCAGGACCTTGGGCAGGATATCCTCGCGGGCCAGCCGGGGCGGCACGGACCAGGTGGGATTGATCGTGATATGCGACATCCGGCCGCTGAAGTCGGGCGTCCGCCGGTAGGCCCGTCCGACGATGGCCGGCATGGACATGACCGCCCGGCCCGCTTCGTAGACCGAGACCCGGAAATCGGCGACGTTGACGAGGACGTACTTCTCTCCCAGGTCCTGAGTGATCCAGCGCCAGCGCTCGAGGTTGGCCCGGATCTGCTTCATGCGCTCCGATGCCGGCACGCCCAGGGCGGCGGCGGTCTCGACGCCGACGGCGCCGTCGGGCCCGAGGCCGTGGCGGCGCTGGAAGCTCTTGACCGCGCGCTCGAGGCCGTCGTCGAAAAGCGCCGGGTCGTCCGCATTGCCCTGGCCGGGGAGATCGCCCATGGCCGCGAGCGTCCGCCGGAGCGCCTTCACCCGCTCGCCGCGGTCGCCCCTGACGAGCTTCGGGCCCGGAGGGAAGGCCGGCCAGCCGCCTGCGGCGGCAAGCCTCACATAGTCGTCATAGGCCTTTCGGAGACCCCGGTAGACGGCATAGGCCGGCCGCAGCGAGTCGAAGGCGCCGGGGACGTCCTTGGCCGCCAGGCCCTTTTCCAGGACGGCGACCAGGTCCTCGACCCGCCCTTTGATGAACCACTCCGACTGGACCGTTTCCGGATTGACTTGGCCCTTGACGAGATGCGAGCCGCAGAGGAGGAAGCTGTCGGTCAGGAGCATCTCCAGGTCGGCCAGCGCCTCGGGCCGGACGAGCCGCAGGTCCTTTTTCCTGGCCCCGTCGATCTCGGAGATCAGGCTCTCGATGGCGGCCAGATGATAGTTGGCCGGATCGAGCCCGTCCGCCGCGACGAGCCGCAGGGCGGCGAGATAGGCCCGCGCGTCCGTGAGCGCGAGGTCGTCGTCGATCCAGGCGGGGCGGAATTCCCTGGCCCGATAGAAGCCGGAGAGGACGTCGGAGCCGCAGACCCGGTCGCGCCGGCAGTAGATGGGCCCCTCGGCCCCGGCCGGGCCGACGCGCTCTTCCAAGGCCGCCCGGGCGGATTCGGCCGGCGCTGCGGCCGGCGGCTTGCGGCAGGCGGCGGCCAGGGTGATCGCGGCAAGCAGGACAGCGATGATCGCTTTTCTCGGCATCCTTGGGTCTCTCATGACGGCGGACCGACATTTCATTCTACCTGCCGGGCCGGGAGATTTCCACTCGCCGCCGGAGAGTCCGCTTGACGAACCCGGCCGGCTCCCTTATTGTGGAGGCGCCGGGACAAAGGAGAAGGTCTATCATGAGCGTGGAACTCCGACGATCAGGGATCGATATCCTCGGCGAAATCCCCTGGGGCACGCATTTTTGCCAGTTCTACAGGACGCCCAAGGACCTTCTGGACATTCTCGTCCCCTATTTCGCAGCCGGCCTCCAAGCGAACGAATTCTGCATGTGGATCACGTCCGAGCCGGTGGACAAGGCGAGCGCGGAGCGGGCCCTGGCCGAGGCCGTGCCCGGGTTCGCGGAGCGCCGCCGCAACGGGCAGATCGAGATCCTTCCTCACAGCGAATGGTATCTCGCCGGCGGGCAGTTCGACTCGACGCGGGTCCTCGAGGCCTGGGCGGACAAGCTCCGCGGCGCTCGGGCCCGCGGCTTCGACGGCCTCCGGCTGAGCGGCAACACCTTCTGGCTCGAAAAAGAGGATTGGCGGGCTTTCACCGACTACGAGGCGGCCGTCGACAAGGTCATCGGGCAAGCCCGGATGCTGGCCCTGTGCACCTATTCGCTCGACAAGTGCGGGGCCAACGAGGTCCTCGATGTCGTCCGCAACCATCGCTTCGCCCTCGTCCGGCGGGAGGGCGCGTGGGAGCTCATCGAGAGCACCGAGCGTGAACGGGCCCGGCAGGCGGAGAGGCGCCTGGCCCAGTTCCCCCATGAGAACCCTCATCCGGTCCTGCGCGTCGACGAGAGCGGGACCCTTCTTTACGCAAACCCCTCGGCGCGGGGCTTCCTGACGGCTGCCGGGGCAGCGGCCAGCGGGCCCTTGCCTCCCGCGCTCGATCGGCTCGCCGCCCAGGCGTTCGGGATAGAGGGGAACGTCGAGGCCGAGGTCGCCGACGGCGCGGGCCGGACCTACGTGTTCACCGCGGTCAAACCGCCGCAGGAGGCCTACGTCAACCTCTACGCCTGCGACGTCACGACGCGCGCCTTGGCCGAGACCGCCCTGCGCGATAACGAAGCGAAGTACCGGAGCCTTTTCGAGTCCATGACCGAGGGATTCGCCCTCTACGAGCTCGTCGAGAACGAGGAAGGACGGGCCATCGACTGGCGCATCATCGAGGTCAACGAGGCCTACTCGCGCCATACCGGTGTCGCCCGGGAGGCGATCGCCGGCCGGCGCGTCAGCGAGCTCTTCCCGGCGACGTACGCGGAGTACCTGCCGACCTTCTCCCGCGTCGTCGCCACCGGGATCCCGGCCGACTTCGAAACGTACGCCAAGGCCGTCGACCGGTACATGCACATCGTCACATTCCCCTTGGGCGGGCGACGCTTCGCCAGCATCATCGAGGACATCAGCGCGCGACGCCGGGCCGAGGAGGCCTTGAAGGTCGGCGAGGAGCGCTACCGGGCCCTGTTCAACAACATGACCGAAGGGTTCGCCCTGCACGAGATCGTCACCGATACCGAGGGCCGGGCCGTCGATTACATTTTCATCGACGTCAATCCGGCCTTCGAGCGCCTGACGGGCCTTCGCCGCGACGATGTCTCCGGCCGGCGTGTCAGCGAGGTCTTGAAGGGCATCGAGCCCTACTGGATCGAAACGTACGGGAGGGTCGCCCTGACCGGCGAACCGCTCAAGTTCGAGAGGTTTTATCCGGAGCCGCTCAACCGCTGGTTCGAGATCTTCGCCTACCGCCCGGCGCCTCGCCAGTTCGCGGTCGTTTTCATGGACATCACCCAGCGCCGCAAGGCCGAGGAGGCCCTCCGGGAGAGCGAGAAACGGCACGAGAGGTCCCAGGAGATCGCCCATCTCGGCAGCTGGGAGCTCGACGTCGACTCCGGCCGGTTGACCTGGTCGGACGAGGTCTACCGGATCTTCGGGCTCGAGCCGAAGGAATTCCCCGCGACCTACGAGGCCTTCCTGGACGCGGTCCATCCGGACGACCGCGCGGCCGTCGACGCGGCTTATCTAGGTTCGATAAGCGACGGCAGCAGCGGATACGAGATCGAGCACCGGATCGTCCGCCGGGACACCGGCGAGATCCGGACCGTCCACGAGAAGTGCGAACATATCAGGGACGCGTCCGGCCGGATCGTTCGGTCCATCGGGATGGTCCACGACGTCACCGAACAGAAGCGGGCGGAGTCCCTGCGCCGGGCCTTGGCGGAACAGGAGCGGCTCCGGCTGGGGGCGGCCGTCGAGCTGGCGACCGAGGCGGTCGTCATGGCGGAAAACGACGGCCGGATCCTCTACGTCAACGCCGCGTTCGAAACCATCCATCGCCTGGCCAAGGACGCGGCCGCGGGGCGCAGCTATTTCGATCTTGTCGACGGCGATCCGGCGGCCGCCGAAATGCACGACTGCGTCGTGCGCGGCCAAGCCTGGAACGGCCGTATCAATCTGCGGCGCTCGGGCGAGCGGTCGATCGCGCTCGAGGTCGTCGCGACGGCCGTCAAGGAGCCTCCGGGCATCCTCTTCACGGAAAGGGACATCACCCAGGAGGTCATCCTGCAGGAACAGGTGCGCCAGTCCCAGAAGATGGAAGCCTTGGGCACCCTGGCCGGAGGGATAGCCCACGATTTCAACAACATCCTGGGGGCCATCACGATCAACGCCGAGCTGGCCCTCCTCGAAACCGAAGAAAGCTGCCCGGCCCGGGAATCCCTGCCCCTCATCCTTCGCGCAGCGGAGCGGGGCAAGGAGCTGGTCAAGCAGATCGTCACCTTCAGCCGCCAAAGGGACTGGGAGAGGACCGCGCTGCGGATCACGCCCGTCGTCAGGGAGGCCATGCAGCTCTTCCGGCCGACCGTGCCCGGGACGGTCGCCGTGCACGAGACGTTCGGCGCGGAGGGCGCGACGGTCCTGGCCCACCCCGCGCAGATCCACCAGATCCTGTCGAACCTTTGCCAGAACGCCTGCCTGGCCATGGGGGATAAGCCGGGGCGGCTCGAGGTCAAGCTCGACCGGGCCCAGGTCGACGCCGCGACGGCCTCCCGGCACGCCGGTCTCAAGCCGGGTCCGTACGTGCGCCTGGCGGTGGGCGATTCCGGGTGCGGCATGCCGCAGGAGGTCTTGAGCCGGGTCTTCGAGCCCTTTTTCACGACCCGGAGCCCGGGCGAGGGCAGCGGACTGGGTCTCTCGGTCGTCCACGGCATCGTCAAGAGTTATGGCGGGGCGATCACGGCCTACAGCGAGCCCGGCAAGGGCAGCACCTTCAGCGTCTTCCTGCCCCTGCTTCCGGACGACGCCGGGACGGCGGAGACCCTGGCCGCTCCGGCGGCCGAGAACGGCAGCGAACGGATCCTGCTCGTCGACGACGACGCGATCCAGCTCAAGAGCCTGGCCCGGATGCTCGAAAAGCTCGGATATAAAGTCACGACGCGGGCCTCCGCGCAGACAGCCGCAAGGGTCTTCAGGAAAGACCCGCAGGCCTTCGATCTGGTCATCACCGACCAGACCATGCCCCGGATGTCGGGGCTCGGGCTGGCCGGGATCCTGGTCAAGGTCCGGCCGGATATCCCCATTATCCTCAACACCGGTTTCAGCGAGAAGGTCAATGGCGGGACCGTCGGCAAGGAAGGGATCCGGGCCTTCATCATGAAGCCCTTTTCGACCCGGGAGCTCTCCCGGCTCATCCGGAAGGTCCTCCGGGAGAAATAGGCCCCCAGGGGTCGGGAGAGGGCCGTCTTCAGGCGACGTAAGGGATAGTCTGCGGGCCTTCGGGCATGACGCAGACGGACGCGCCGGGGCCGTACCTGACCAGCAGCTCCGCGATCGTGTCCTCGACGCGCCGGCTCGGCAGGAGGAGGGCCGCCCGGATCTCGTCGTCCGTCAGGCCGTCGGACCGGACGTATACCGACGCCTTCCGCTGGACCAGGGCCTGGATGTGGGCCTGCCACTGGTCCTGTTCGAGGAAGCCGGGGGCGGATATCTTCTCGAGGAGCTCCCGGGGGTCGCGCGATCCCCGGAGGATCCGGCCGTAGAGGCCGTGCTCGGGGATGCCGTCGGAGCAGCGCGTGGCGATGACGATAGCGCCGCCCGGGCGGACGATCTGGTCGGCCGCGCGCATGCCCTTGACCGACTGGTAGAGGTTGAGGTCGAGCGGATACCCCGAGTTCGTCGTGACGACGATGTCGAACGGCCGCGGCACGGCGACCATGGCCGAGCGCTTGACGAACTCGCATCCGGCCGCGTGGGCCATGTCGAGGTCGCCGGCGAAGACGCCGGTCACGGCCTTCTCGCGGTTGAGCGTCACGTTGAGGAGGAACAGGCGTCCGGCCTGGCCGGCGACTTCCCGCACTTCTTCCCAGATGGGATTGCCGCGAGTGATGCCCCAGATGGCCTTGGGGTGACCAACCATGCCCGCGTCGTGGTTGCCGAGGACCGTGCGCTGGCCGGCCAGGCCGGGCATGATCGCCTTGCCGCCGCCGGAGAAGCCGGCGAAGAGGTGCGGCTCGATGAAGCCGGTCAGCACCTTCACGTCGCAACGCATGAGCTCGGCGTTGAGCCAGGTCTCGTGGCCCTTCGATGTCACCCCGACGCGGACCTGGGTCGACGGGTCGAAGGTATCGTTCTGGACGATGCGGCGGCTCTCGAAGATCGCGTCGCCGACCATCCCGCGCAGCTCGGCCTCGGTATTGGGGCGGTGGGTGCCGAGGGCGTTGAAGAGCGTGACCTCGACGCCCGGGACGGCGTCGAGGACCTCGAGGACGGCCCCGAGGAGGAGCGGATTGGGCGCCGGCCGGGTGATATCGCTGAAGACGACGCCGACGCGCAGGCCCGGGCGGACGAGGTCGCGGAGGGGCGCCGAGGCGATGGGCGCCTCGAGGGCGGCGCGGACTGCGGCGGCCGGGTCGGCAAGGGCCGGGACGAAGGCGGGTTCGACGACCGTGACGTCGAGAGAATCGTCGAGCTCGAGCGGCAGCCCCGTCTTCCCGTAAGCCAGATCGATGCGCATCTCGACCATTCTATCAAATCGGGGACACAATACCATTTTCCGATTTGGCCGTTACGGGAATTTGTATTGAGCCCCGGGTGGTTAAGATCGGGGCACGAAGCGGGGGCATGTCCTCTTTGTGCGTGTCCCCAAAAAGGTGACTATCCCTCTTCGGCGGCAAGCGAAAATGGGGACGTTTCTATTTTTCGATACGAAAAATAGAAACGTCCCCATTTTCCTGCCCATTTTCCCCCCGGGCCCTTACCTCAGGGTCATTTCGCCGGCTGCAGCCTGTACAGTCCCGCGCCGTGGAACGGGACGAGGGGCGAGAACTCGCCGCTCGCGATCCCGGACGGCTCGCCCGTCCAGACGTCAGTGACAGTGACGGGCCCGTCGACCCCGAGATCGGCCAGGCGGACCGTGACCGCGAGACCCGGCTCCAGCCCCGTCGCGTCCTTGTCGCACAGATTGAACACCGCGACATACTTGGCCCCGGTCGCCGGGTCT
>Ga0209706_10001133_pt1 | contig 15097 bp, 12 predicted proteins | sample PPLLaktember2015_6_FD_187263 | JGI IMG/M metagenome (GOLD analysis project Ga0209706, IMG submission 187263) | Freshwater sediment microbial communities from Prairie Pothole Lake near Jamestown, North Dakota, USA - PPLs Lake P8 Core (1) Depth... | ecosystem: Environmental > Aquatic > Freshwater...
CGGTCTCCGCGCGCGTCGATCTCGAAGTGACCGAGAAGAGACCACCAGAACGCCTCCGGGTCCCGCACCGACCAGCGCCACAGGTCGGCGTAGTCGAGCGTCTCGACCCCCCGCGTGCGAAGCCAGCGTCGATACCGCTCGATGTGGGTAGCGGCCGCGGCGGCCTCCGTGGGCTTCCACAAGAGCCGGCCCTCGGAAGTCGGTTCCGCGGACATCAGCCCAGGCCGCCGGCGATCACGATGTCGGTGATGCGCGCTTCGTCGTACCCGAGGATCTCGCGCAAGATCCGCTGGTTGTCGCGCCCGAGCGTCGGCACCTCTCGACCGGGAATCGCAGGGGATTCGGACAGGAGCACGCGCGGCCCCTCGATGGCGGTCGTTCCGCCCTCGGGGTGCGGGATCTCGATGAAGTGGCCGCGCGCTGCGAGCTGCGGATCGCGGGCCACGTCCTCCCCGTTCAGCACCAGCGCCGCGGGGACGCCGGCGGCGTGCAGGCGCGCCTCGAGCTCCGGCCCCGACCGGCCAGCCGTCCGACGCGCCAGCTCCGCGTCGAGAAGCTCCGCTCGAGCGCGGCGGGCCGCGGCCGTGTCGAGATCCCCACCCGACGGCGACCAGTCGAGGGCCTGGCAGAGCGCCTTCCACTGCGCGTCGTCCCCGACGGCGATCGCGATCCACCGATCCTCTCCCCGAACGGGGTAGACCCCATGGGGAGCCAGCAACGGGTCGCGGTTCCCCGTCCGCCTGGCGAGCCGACCGTTGACCTGATGGTCGAGGAGGGCCGGGGCAAGGAAATGGATGGACGCCTCGGCCTGGGAAAGATCGATGTGCTGCCCTTCGCCCGTTCGCTTGCGGTGCTCGAGCGCCGCGAGCACGGCGATTGCGTTGTAGCGAGCCCCGATGAAATCGGTGTACGCGCCCCAGGGCCCGGCAGGGTTCCGGTCTGGCCAGCCGGCCACCTCGTAGAACCCGCTCCACGCGGAGGCCATGTTGCCGTAGCCGGCGTACGTGCTCAGCGGGCCGGTCTTCCCCATCAGGCTGGTGCTCAGGACGATCAGCCCGGGATTCACGCTCGCCAGCGCATCGTAGGAGAAGCCCAGCTTCGCCATCACCTGCGGCGAGAACGATTCCGTCAGAACGTCGGCCCATCGCACCAGATCCCAGAACACCTCGCGGCCGGCGTCCGACGTGAGGTCGAGAGTCATCATCTGCTTGCCCACGTTCAGCGTGTGGAACAGGGCGGAGCCTTCGACGCTCGCCTTTCCGCCTCGAAACGGACGCAGGGTGCGACTCACGTCGATCCGGCTCGAGGACTCCACGCGCACGATGGTCGCGCCGTAGTCCGCAAAGACTCGCGTCGCCGTAGGGCCGGCGACGGCCCACATGAGATCGACGATCTGGATCCCCTCGAGCGGGCGAGCCTCTGCCGACCGCTCGAACACGGGTCGAACCGAATCGGACCGGGGAACCGAGAGCTGCTGGCGGATCTCACCGCCGTGCTGGTCGATCTCGGGCGCCGGCCGGGTGTAGACGATCGGAGAGCGGCTGAATCGCGCAAAGGGCCCCGCGTAGCGCAAGGGCGCGGCGCGACCGGGAAGATCGGGGTCCCGAAAGTATCCCCTCGATGCGAGCTGCTCGCTCCCGAGGAGGTCTTCGATCGTCGAGACGGGAGCCATCAGCAGATTCCGCTCGACGGCGAGCCGGAGCAGCTCGCGCTTCGTGGTCGAACGCGTGAATCGCTCGACGATCTGCTTCACCCGCTCGAACTCTTCGGGCGGCTCGACGCCGCTCGTCAAGAGCTCCGCGTAGCCGACCCAGTCTTTGTTGCAGGTGGCCGCGTCGCAGAAGCCCTTTTCGTGGATCACCCGCATCAGACGGGCGGTGCCCGCGCCGATCGTCGTTCCGAACAGGAACGCGATCGAGACGAAGCCATCCTTTGCGGGGTAGAGCAAGCGGAGCCGAACGCCGCCGTAGACATGCCCACCGGCCGAGCGCGTCGTGTACAGATCTCCCACGAAAGCGGATAGCGCGTCGGACTGCGTCGCCGCGTTGAGAGCCTGCTGCGCCGATACGTCGACCCACTGTCCCCGGCCGGTCCGCAGCCGATACTGGCTCGCGATGAGCGCGCCCAGCGCAGCCTCCGCTCCCGCGAACAGATGGGCCTGGTCCGTGGCGCCCACCCGAACCGGCGGTCGATCCGCGTCTCCGGTCATGAAGAGAAAGCCGCTGGCCGCCGCTAGCGTCAAGTCGGTTGCAGGCACGCCGGCCTTCGGGCCCGATTGGCCATACGGACTGATCGAGACGTAGATCAGGCTCGGATGATCGCCCGCCAGCCTGGCGTAGCCGAGCCCGCGCGCCTCCATCACGCCGGGAGACTCCGACTCGATCAGGAAATCGGCATCGGCGAGCAGGCGCTCGAGGCTCGTGCGATCCGCAGCGTCCTCCAGATCGAGCACGATGCTGCGCTGGTTCCGCCCGTAGGCCCACCAGAGCAGGGATCCCTCCGGGTCCTCTCGGTCGCCGACGAAGGGGCCCCGGCGACGCGCTCGAGATCCCCCGGGCGGTTCGATGTGGATGACGTCGGCGCCTAGATCCGCCAGGATCTGGCCGGCCAGCAGCCCGCGCTCGTCCGTGAAGTCGAGGACCCGATATCCGCGGAGCATGACCTTCGGCTTCCCTCTTCTCGGGTCAGTCGAACGGGCCATCCAGGACGAGCTCGATGTTCCGGATCCACCCGCTTTCGCCCTTCAGGACGTAGCGGACCCGGTACCTCCCCGTCGCTATGGGGCGGAGCTTCCGGTCCTTGGTGGCGTAGAGGGTGAGGTAGAAGGAGAGCACGGCCGCTTCGGGAGACTCCGATTCCACGATGGGATTGGACAGCACGTGCCGGCGCTGGTCCGTCTGCGTCTTCCAGAACTCCTGGAGGTAGCCGACGATGCCCTCGCGACCGGGCGGGGGGCCCATCTTCTCGCCGTCGAGAACCATGCCCGTCTGCGCATCTTCCGTGAGCGTCGAGCGGACCCTCGCCGCATCCTGCTCGTCCACTCCGAGCAGAAAGCGACTCATCAGCCCGCACAGCATTTCGTAGCGATTCATGGCGGCTTCGTTCGCCTATGCGCGCGGCGGCGGGAGCGACATGCAGGCTCTGAGTCCGCCGTCCACCTCGAGGTGCGTGCCCGTCACGTAGGAGCTCTCGTCCGACGCCAGGAACAGGGCGGCCGCCGCGATCTCGGAAGGGCGACCCGCACGCCCCAGGGGCAGCCCGCTCAGCAGCATGTCGATGTCGATCCCCGCGGTATGCGGTCCGCGCAACATCGGCGTGTCGATCGCCCCGGGCATGATCGAGTTGACTCGAATCCCGATCGGCCCCCACTCCTTGGCGGCGACCTGGGTCATCACCAGGACCGCGGCCTTTGCGGCGCTGTAGGCGAACTGGCCCTCCTGCCCGTAGCGACCCGCCAGCGAGGAGATGTTCACGATCGACCCCGCCCCCTGTCTGGACATGGGGCCGTAGACCGCGCGCATGCCGAGGTAGACGCCGAACTGGTTGACCTGGATCACGCGGGAGAACTCCTCCGGCGTCGTCTCCGCGGCCGGCCGGATCAGCGTCATCGCCGCGTTGTTGACGAGCACGTCGATCCTGCCCTCTCGGCGCAGGATCCGCTCGAGGGCGCGAGCCCAGTCGTCCTCCACGGCGATGTCCAGGTCGAGGTAGGTCGCCGCTGCGCCGAGCTCGGCGGCCAGCTTTTCTCCCTCCTCCTTCAGGATGTCCCCGATGAAGACGCGGGCGCCCTCTGCGACGAAGCAACGCGCCTCGGCTTCCCCTTGCCCGCGCGCACCTCCGGTGACGAGGGCCACTTTCCCCTTCAGTCGATCGCCCATGCTCCCCTCTCCATGCCTCGGATCGCGACGTAGCACCGCACTACCAGGTCACCCGGAGCGCCTTGATGTGACGGAAGATGGGGTGCGCCTCGTAAGGGATGTCCTGATTCGGAACGAGAGCGAGGTTCGGCATCCGCACCCGAAGCTGCTCGAGAAGAAGCTGGAGCTCGAGCTTCGCCAGCTGGGCCCCCAGGCAATAGTGAGTGCCGAAGCCGAAGGTCAGCGCCGGCAGGGTGCGCTTCACGTCGGGGTCGAACTCGTCGGGGCGCTCGAAGGCCGCGTCGTCGTGGTTGGCGGAGGTGTTGAGCCAGTAGACCCGGTCCCCCGCCTTCATCTGGACGCCCGCGAGGGAGGTGTCCCGGGCGACGTAGCGCCAGAAGCCGAGCATCGGCGGCTCGATGCGCAGAGCCTCTTCGACCACCGCCGGGATGCAGCTCGGGTCTTCCGTCACCCGCTTCCAGCGGCTCGGCTGCGAGAGCAGGTGGAAGATCATGCTGGTCATCGCATAGGTGGTCGTCTCGTGCCCGGCCAGGATGAGGTTGATCGTGAAGAGCATCAGCAGCTCCGCTTCATCCATGACGACCTCGCCGGAATCGATGGAGCGGATCAGGTCGCTCATGAAGTCGTCTCGGGGGTTGGCCCGGGAGTCGTCGATCGCGGCCTGCACGTAGTCCTCGAAGGCGCGATAGCTCCGGGCGCACTCGACCTGGCGGGGGATCGGAAGCGGGCTCGCAATCAGAGCGGCGAGGTCGTCCGACCACTTTTTGAGCTGATCCATGTGGCCGGCGGGAAAGCCGGAGAGCAGGAAGATCGCCCGGATCGGAACGCGGTAGGTCAGGGTCTCGATCACGTCCGCCTCTGCGAGGCCCATCATCTCGTCCAGGCACTCGTCGATGACGGCTCGAATGCCCGGCGCGAGCTGCTTCACGCGGCGCGGGGTGAACGACCGGTGGATCGCCTGACGAAGCCTTCGATGGTCGGGACCGTCGAAGTTGCCAAGCATGGCGGTGACGTTCAGCTTCGCCCGGCCGCCGTGGAGGACCTCCGTCACCTCCGGCGCGAAGCCCTCCGGAGAGGGCGCGAGGATCCCGGTCTGGGTGAATCGCTCGGTATCCTCGAGGACGGCCTTGACGTCGTCGTAGCGAGTCACGACCCACACGCCCATGGGCTCCCAGAAGAAGATCGGCTCTTCGCTTCGGGCGCGCGCCAGGACGCGATGCAGCTCGCTCGGAGCCGGACCGGTCTCGGGATGGAAGTCTTCGGAGACGGGGCAGCGGGCCACGATCCCTCCCGATCAGACCTTGACGCCGTAGAGCTCCGCGGCGTTCCTCCAGAGGATCGCGTCGCGCGTTGCCGCATCCACGTTCTTGAGTCGACTGTCGACCGCCTCCTGGACCTGCGTGCCGTGGAGACAGGTGGGGTGCGGAAAATCCGTCTCGAACAGGATGCTCCCGAGGCCGACCTTCTCGATGTGCCAGTCGTCGAGCTCCTCGAACCAGTAGTTGGAGTACACCTGGCGCCGGTAGTAGTCGCTCGGCATCAAGTCGAACTCGGGATGCTCCGCGCGAACCTTGTTGCGGATGAAGTGGTGGTCGGCGGCTTCCAGCACGAAGGGCACCCACCCGATTCCGCACTCGGCGAAGACGAACTTGAGCTTCGGAAAGCGGGGCAGGACGCCAGAGAAGAGCAGGTCCGTGAGCTGGATGGCGGTGTACAGGAAGCCCATCGGCTGCGCGCGCGCCACCATCAGCGCCGGGCCCTCGAGCGCGAGGCGCTCCGGGCCGATGTACGCCGACATGTCGCCGTCGCCCGCGTGGAAGTTGACGGACAGGCCCGCCTCCTGGAGCGTCGACCAGAGGCGATCCCAGTGCCGGTCGCCGAGGAAGGGCAGGTTCTGCGTGTGCGGAGAGGCCGGGAAGATGACGCCCCGGTAGCCCAGGCCCGCCGCGCGACCGACCTCGGCCACCGCGGCGTCGACGTCCCAATAGGGAGTCAGGGCCAGCGGGACGAAGCGATCCGGCGCGACGGAGACCCAATCCATCAGCCAGTCGTTGTAGGCGCGAAGCACGTCCAGCTGGTACCCCGGGTCGTCGAGCGCCTTGTGGATGTTGTAGCCGACGAAGGAGAGGTTCGGATACAGGACGGCCGCCCGAATCTGGGTCTGGTCCATGATCTTGACGCGCTCCGCCGCATCGAGAGCCGGCGGATACACATCGGTGCGCCGAGGCGGAGCCGACGGAAAGGGCTTCTCCCAGCCCACCCAGGCCGCGCTCCAGGCGTTCGCGAAGCGCCTGTCACCGATGAACCAGGCCTCCATCTGCGTGTTCGGGTCCCAGCGAACCTGCGGGATCTTGTCGCCCCACTTGCTCTTCGACATGCGGGCCGTCCAGAGATCGGGTGCCTCGATGATGTGAGAGTCGGTATCGATGATCATCATGCCAATACGTCTCCCGCTGCGGACTGCCGCCGTCGAGCCCTAGAGGCTCAGCTTCCCGGAGCCCCGATGGCTCCGGAGGTACTGATTCACGAGGGCGTCGAGCTCCGCTTCGGTCGCATCCTGCAGACCGAGCGCCGCTTCGAGGCGGCAGAAGAAGAAGTCGAGAAGCGTGTAGCAAGCCGTCTCGATCGTGCGCCGCGCTCCGAGTCGATCCTGCATCTGCGCCCAGCCACGGTCGTCGACGCTCCCGGCGAGCACGCCTCTCACGAACTCCGCGAGGTCGAGCTCCTTGGGGAACAACGCGCCGTCGTCGCGGTTGCGGAGGGCCTGGATCGCCTCCGGGCGCATGCCCGACTCGACGGCCCTCGGAACGTGGTTGAACATGGGGCGCCGGTACGCGAACTCGCTGCCCCGGGACACCGCTTCGTCGTGCATGTGCGCGAACACGACGATGGCGACGAACTCCACGAAGTCGTCGGGCAGCGAGACCTCGCCGTCGGCGCCGACCTTGCCCAGGCTTCGCAGGGCGCCGCCGAGCTCGATCAGCTTGAGCGCGACGCGAGGGGCGTGGAGGAGCGGCCCGAACACGTCGCTCGGGGGGTAGGCCGTCTTCTCGGTGAAGAAAGCCTGGCCCAGCAGCGCGCGAACCTCGCTAAATGCAGTGAGGTCGGCCTCGGAGCCCTGGTTGCCGGTAGCTGACTCGACCCGACTCATGCGCAACCCGAGCGCCTCGTGCGAAGGAGCCTCAGGATACCGGGAACCGGCTCGGTGCGGGTTGCGAGCTGTAAAGCGAGTTCGTCCACGACGCTCAATCCTTGGCCCACTGCCGGATGAACCAGCCGACGTCTTCGATCGCTCGCCGGCCCTCTTCGAGCGCCGAGGCGAACAGGTGCCAGACGTGCACCATGCCCGGCCACACGTCGAGCTTCACGAGCACGCCCGCCTCTCGGGCGTGCCTCTCGATCGTGCGGGCATCCTCGAGGACGACCTCGCGACTCCCCACCTGAACGAGGAGGGGAGGCAGGCCATCGAGCGCCGCGTGGACCGGAGAGGCGAGCGGGTCGCTCGCCTCGCGGCCTCCGATGTAGGCCCTTCCCATGGCGAGGCCCATCTCCCGGCTCACGATCGGGTCGACGTCCGCCAGGGTGGCGTAGCTCTCTCCCTGACACTCGAGGTCGGCGAAGGGCGACAGCAGAACCCCACACGCCGGCAGGGGTGCGCCGGCGTCGCGAAGCGAGACGAGCAGGGCGAGCGCCAGACCCGCGCCTGCCGAGTCCCCGCCGACGGCCATCCGCTCCGGCTCGACGCCCAGGGCGAGAAGCCCGCGATACGACGCGACCGCGTCCTCGACCGCCGCGGGGAAGACGTGCTCCGGTGCGAGCCGATAGTCCGGGAGCACGACCCGGGCTCGCGCGTCGAAAGCGATCCGCTTTCCCAGGCCGCGGTGCGATCGGGCGGACCCCAGGCTGTAGCCGCCTCCGTGGAAGAAGAGAACCACCCGAGCGGTCGCGACGCCGGGGAGCTCGATCTGGTCGGCCGGCACTCCGCCGGCCGAGATGCGCGTGGCGGACGCTTCCCGATCGTCGGGAAACCGCTCGCACCATGCCACGAAGTCGGCGCGCATGGCTTCGGGCGTCGTGCGCTCGCTCCATGCGGCCTGCATCGATCGGAACCCGGCGATGATCGACTCGAGGTCGGAGAGGGGCATGCGCGGCTCCATGAGCGAACCCGGCAAGCTTATCAGGCGCACGAGGGTTGCGATCTCTCCGTTTGGTTTACGACAGGAAACCCTCTGCGGAAGGGCGGGCCTAGCATGGGCACCCGTCGCCGTTCCGCGCCGGAGCGACCCCGTCGAGGTGAGCGATGAGCGGAAACTCGATCCTCGGTGGCTATCAATCCGACTTCGCCCGGAACCTCACCAAGGAGGGACGGTCGATCGGCGACCTGATCGCCGAGATCGTCGAGGGGACGCTCGCCCGAAGCGGCATCGGAGCGGAGGCGATCGAGACGATCCACGTCGCCAACGCCTTCGGAGAGCTCTACACGGGGCAGGCTCATCTCGGGGCCATGCCCGCCACGGTGAACCCGGGCCTCTGGGGAAAGCCGGCCATGCGCCACGAGGGCGCCTGCGCATCCGGCTCCCTCGCCACGCTCGCTGCGATGGCCGAGCTGGAGGCCGGGCGCTACGACTGCGCGCTGGTGCTCGGCGCGGAGATCGAGAAGTCGCTCCCCGGGGCGCAGGGCGCGGCGGTGCAGGCAGCCGCCGCGCTCGTGGGTCGCGAGACCGAGAACCCGAGCCTGCTCTGGCCGAGCACGTTCGCGCGCATCGCCGACGCCTACGACGCGCGCTACGGCATCGACGACCGCCACCTTCGCGCGATCGGTCGATTGAACCTCGAGAATGCCAAGGCCAACCCGAACGCCCAGACCCGCGGCTGGGCGCTCGACGCGAAGAGCTTCTCCGCTGACGACGACGCCAACCCGGTCGTGAGCGGTCGCCTGCGTCGAAACGACTGCTGCCAGATCACCGACGGCGGCGCCGGGATCGTCCTGGTCTCGGATCGCTGGCTCCGGGCGAATCCCGGCTACGCGCCGCGGGCGCGCATCACCGGATGGGGACATCGCACGGTCGGCCTCTCGCTGGATTCGAAGCTCGGCCGCCCTCGCACGTCACCCTATCTCATGCCCCACGTCCGAGACGCGATCGTGCAGGCGTTCCGGCGCGCGGGGATCGAGGGCCCGAGCGAGCTCGACTGCATCGAGACCCACGACTGCATGACGCCTTCCGAGTACCTGGCGATCGACCACTTCGGGATCACCGCCCCGGGCGAGAGCTGGAAGGCGATCGAAGAGGGAGCCATCGCTCGCGAGGGCCGGCTCCCGGTGAATCCGGGTGGCGGCTTGATCGGTGGAGGCCACCCGGTCGGCGCGACCGGCATCCGCATGCTGGTGGACGCCACGGCCCAGGTTTCCGGCGAGGCCGACGAGATGCAGATCGAGGGGGCGCGGCGCGCAGCCACGCTCAACATCGGTGGCAGTACGGCGACGACGGTGAGCTTCGTCGTCGCGCGGGGCGACGCTTAGCTCCAGGGCGTCGCGTCATCCGCCGGAGCGAAGCTGCGCGCGCAGGTCGACCTTGCGAATCTTGCCGGATGCGGTCCTCGGGAAGTCGTCCACGACGCGCAGCTCCTCGGGCCACTTCTGGCGGGCGAGCCCGACGCCGGATAGGTGGGCCGTCAGGTCGGCGAGGGTGACGGGCGCGGCGCCCGGACGCATGCGAAGGATCGCGCACGCGTGCTCTCCGAGGCGCGCGTCGGGGGCGGCGACCACGGCGACCTCCGCGACGCCGGGCAACGTCTGCAAGGCTCCTTCGACTTCGGCCGCCGAGACGTTCTCGCCGCCCCGGATGATGATGTCCTTCACCCGATCCGTGATGGTCAGGAAGCCTTGCGCGTCGAGCACGCCGATGTCGCCGGAGTGATACCAACCCTCGTCGTCGAACGCGGCGGCGGTGAGCGCCGGGTCGGTGTAGCCCAGGCACAGCTCGGGGCCGCGGGAGAGGATCTCTCCGGGGGTCCCGGCCGGCACGTCGGCGCCGTCGGCGTCGACGAGCCGCAGCTCGACGCCGGGGAGCGCCCGCCCGTCCGTCCGGTGGCGGCGGTCGGCCGGGTCGTCGAAATGGGAACCGGTGGTCGAAGGGTGCTCGGTGGACCCGTAGGCCCGGATGATGTTGATGCCGTGCGAGGCCGCTCGCTCGGCGAGGGCGATGGGCACGGGCGCGCCGCCGAGGCCGACGCGGCTCATCCGTGCGGCGTGCTCCGGCGTGAAGTCGGCGTGGTCGAGGAGGCTGGCGAGGAACACCGAGGCGCCGGCGCCGCCGCCGATGCCCGCCTTCAGCATCACCTCGAGCGCGTGGGCGGGATCCCAGCGGTCGATCAGGTGGATGTCCTGACCCATCGTCAGCGGGCCGAGCACGCCGAGCATCCCGGTCGCGTGCGTGACGGGCGAGCCGATCAGGTTGGGCATTCCCGGGGTGACCCAGCTCTTCATGTGACGCAACTCGCTGAGGATCGTTCGGTGGTTGTGGATCACGCCCTTGGGGTCGCTGGTGGTCCCGGAGGTGTAGGCGAGAACCGCGACATCCTCCGGTCGCACCGCGGGAAGCTCGCTGGCCGGCATCCGTTCGGCGCAGGTCCCCCAGCCGATGCGAGCGAGGCCGGCGTCGCTCGGCGGGACGGCGCCATCGCCGACGACGACGTGGAGTCGCAGCGAGGCCGGCGCCGCCGTGTCGACGATCGCGCGGTAGTCGACGTGGCCGTATGCGAGCGGCGAGATGTACGCCACCGCGCCGCTCTGCTCGAGGATGAAGGCGACCTCCTTGCGGCCGTAGATGTGGACGATCGGGACCACCACGTACCCGCCGAGGGCCAGCGCGGCGAACGAGACGACGGCTTCGCGCCAGTTGGGGAGCTGGAAGGCGACGGCAGCGCCCGGCCGCACCCCCATGTCCCGGAGTAGCGTGACGAGCCGGCGCGCCTCCTCCTCGATGTCGGCGTAGCTGCCCTGCCAGGCCCGCGCGCGGGACCAGATCGTGACCGTCGACGCGGGGTACGCGGCGAGCTGCCGAGCCACCAGCGCGCCGAACGTGTCGTCCGTCCACCAGCCGCCTTCGACGTACGCCCGTTCGAGGTCGGCCGAAACGCGGCGGAGTTTCCATCGTTCGTTCGTGCGACCCGGATCGGCGTTCATGCGCCGCCCAGGTCCGCCGCCGCACGCGCGCGGAGCTCGTCCTTCACGACCTTGCCGGCTGCGTTGATCGGCAGCTCGGCAATGGGGACCACGTAGCGCGGCACCTTGTAGTTGGCGAGGCGTTCGCGGGCCCAGCCGATGATGACGTCGGGATCGACGGAGCGTCCCGAGGCGGGAACCACGTACGCCATCGGGACATCCCCCATGCGCTCGTCGGGGACCCCGATGACCGCGACCTGGCGGATCGAGTCGTGGGCCAGCAACGTGTTCTCGACCTCCGCCGGGTAGACGTTGAATCCGCCGACGATCAGCATGTCCTTCGAACGTCCGACGATCCGCACGTAACCGCGTTCGTCCATCGTCGCCAGGTCGCCGGTGTGCAGGAAGCCCCGCTCGTCGATCGCAGCGGCCGTCGCCTCCGGGTCGTCGAGATAGCCTTGCATCACGCTGTAGCCGCGAACCAGGAGCTCGCCCGTGGCGCCCCGCTCGACTTCCTGCCCGTCCGGGCCTGCGATGACGATCTCGAGACCGGCCATCGCTCGCCCCGCCGTCGTGGCGATCGTCTCCGCGTCGTCGTCGGGCCGGGACCCGGTGCAAGTCCCTGCCTCGGTGAGTCCGTAGCCGGTGAGGATCGAGCGGAACGGCAGCTCGGCGCGCATCTCTTCGATCAGCTGCACGGGGATGTCGGCCGCGCCGGTGACCGCCACCCGCAGGGTGTGCAGATCGAAGGCCTTGCGGTCCGCGTGGTCGAGGATCGACCGGTAGAGGGTGGGGGCGCCGGGAAACACCGTGATCCGCTCCGTCTCCACCAGCGAGAGCGCGCGCGGGACGTCGAACACCGGGACCGGGACGATGGTGGCGCCCTGGAGCAAGCTCGCCAGCCACCCCGCCTTGTAGCCGAACATGTGGAAGAACGGGTTGACGATCAGATAGCGGTCGTCGGGCCGGAGCCCGGCGAACTCACACCACTCGCGGAACTGCCGCACCGTCTGGCCGTGGGTCATGATGACGCCCTTGGGTCGCCCCGTGGTGCCGGACGTGAACAGGACGTCGCTCGTGTCCGTCGGTCGCACGCTCTGGCGACGCTCCGACGCGGCGGCGGCGCTGATCTCCTCGCCGCGGCGCGCGAACGCGAGCCAGGGCTCCACGGCGACGCCTTCCGGACCTTCCTCGGCGCGGGCCGAGCCGTCGAGGAGCACGATGCGGCGCAGGTGGGGGAGGGGCGTCCCGGCGGCCCGGAGCATGGCGACGGTGTCGATGTCGAGGAAGCCGACCGTGGTGGCGAGGAGCACCGCCTTCGAGGCGGACAGGACGTAGGCCGCCTCGGCGCCCTTCCAGCGGGTGTTGATCGGCACCAGCGCCGCGCCGGCGGATTGCGCGCCGAGGGCGGCCACGATCCAGGCCAACCCGTTCGGCGCCCAGATCGCGACGCGGTCGCCCGGCTCGACGCCGGCCGCCATCATGGCTCGGGTCGAGGCGCTCACGAGCTCGCCGAGCTCGCGGTACGTCACCCGTCGACCGGGCTCCACGACGGCCTCGACGTCGGGCCGCGCTGCGATGCTCGCCATCACCGCGGCCGGAATCGTCTCGGCGAAGCTATGAGATTCCCGTACTCCGATAGTGAGAGGCATCTTACCAGTCGGCCCGCCCTTCGTTCAACCGGTGGCCGGGCCTCGCGGCGCGAGTATCATGGCCGATCGCGATGCCCGAGCGCGAGAGCTACGAGCTGGGAACTCCCTTCCTGCGCCTCGAGCGGCAGGGACACCTGGCCTGGTGCACGATCGACCGGCCGGCCTCGCGCAACGCGCTCTCCGCCGCGATGTACTTCGGGGTGAAGCGGGCCGTCCAGATCGTGAATGGACTGCCGGAGCCGACGGCGCTGCTCATTACCGGGGTGGGAAACGTCTTCGCGCCCGGCGGCGAGCTGCGCGGCCGCGTCGAGGACCCGAACCCCGTGGTCGAGCAGCTCGGCGTCGGCGAGGTGCTCCCGTTCGAAGAGCTGCGCAACAGCTTCGCGCCCGTGGTGTCGGCCGTGAACGGCATCTGCCAGGGCGGCGGGCTGCTCATCGCAATGCTCTCCGACGTGGCGGTGGCGAGCGAACGCGCGACCTTCCGTGCGCCGGAGCTGCTGCGCGGAATCGCCGACACCGGCTACGCCGCGTACCTGCCGGCCCACATCGGCGTCGCCAACGCCCGCGATCTGCTGCTGACCGCCCGCACCCTCGATGCGGAGGAAGCGCGCCGCATGGGCCTGGTGTCCCGGGTCGTCCCGCACGAGCGCCTGCGCGAGGAGGCCATCGCAGTGGCGGAGAGCATCCTGCGCACCGCGCCCGAGGCGCGCCTGCACGTGAAGCGCGTTCTTCACGAGCGTTACGGCCGCGTCGATCGCATGAGCATGGACTGGTCGCTGTTCCGGGGGCCCGAGGCCCGCGAGGGCATGCGCGCGTTCGCGGAGAAGCGCCCGCCGAGCTGGATCCCGAAGGCGCTGCAGAAGGGGAAGGGCTCGTAGGCCCGCGCGCGGACGATGTCGTTCGGCTACGAACCTCCGCGGGCAGGGCAGGGCGATCGTCAGACGGACAGGATCGACACGCCCGCGACGCCCGGTGCGCCGTAGAGCTGCGTGTAGCCGACCTTCGGGTCGCCCGGCACCTGGCGCTCGCCCGCCTGGCCGCGAAGCTGCAGCACCACCTCGTGTACCTGCCGCAGGCCCGAGGCGCCGATCGGCTCGCCGTTCGCGATCAGGCCACCGTCGGTGTTCACGGGCAGCCTGCCGCCGATCTCGAGCTCGCCGGCCGCCACGAGGGCCTCCTGGTCGCCGTCGGCGCAGAAGCCGTTCTCCGCCAGGTGGATGACCTCGGCGCCGGCGTCGGTGTCCTGGAGCTGGATGACGTCGACGTCTCCGGGCCCGATCCCGGCCGTCTCGAAGGCGGCCCGCGACGCGTCGACGGTGGGGCCTGCCGTCTCCTCGATCGGGAGCCAGGGGCTGTGAACCTCGAAGGCGCCGAGCCGGCGCGTCCGCACGGTGCTGGCGCGTAGATAGATGGGCCGGCTGGAGTAGCGGTGCGCCCGATCCGCCCGGCACAGCACCACGGCCGCAGCCCCCTCGTCCGGGCTGCAGAACATGTACTGCGTCAGCGGGTGGTTCAGCATCCGCGAGCCGAGGATCTCCTGCTCCGACAGCGGCTTGCGCCGGAACGCGTTCGGGTTGAGCGCCCCGTTGCGGTAGTTCTTGGCCGCGACCTTCGCGAGGGTCGAGGCCGAGATGCCATGGTCGTGCATGTACTTGTTGATCTTCATCCCGAAGAACTTCGTGGTGACGAACTGGCCGAGCTGGCCGTACCACGAGGGGCACGCGTACAGGCGGGGGTCGGCGCTGAACGCGCCCGGAAGGTGCTTGTCCATGCCGACGGCGATGCCGAGCTCGTACTCCCCCAGCCGGATCGTGTTGGCGGCCAGGGTGAGCGCGCTCGCCGCGGTCGCGCAGCCGTTGTAGACGTTGTTGAAGGGGATTCCCGTGAGACCCATCAGCGCGACCACCGCGTCGGGGTTGTCGATCTCGTAGCTCCCGGCGAAGGCGAACTGGATGTCGCGCCACGCGACGCCCGCGTCCGCGAGGGCGCGGCGGATGGCGATCGCACCCATTTCGATCCCCGTCCGCTCCCCGAAGCGGCCGAACGGATGCAGCCCCACTCCCACGATCGCTACGTCCATTCCCTGTCCTCTCAGCCCACCGGCCGGAACGCGAACGTGACGACTTCGTTCCCGTCGCCGTCGGTGCGGAAGGGCGTCAGCACGAGCTCCATGTCCATGCCGATCTTCAGCCCGTCCGCCGTCGTGAGGCGAGTCTCGACCTTCACCTCGCCGGCGAGCTCCACGTAGCCGACTCCGAAGGGCACGAACGCGTTGTCGGTGGGGCCCGCGTAGGGGGGCGACGGGGGCGGGAACTCCTGGGTCGTCCACGCCCAGAGCCGACCGCGCCGCGGCAGCAGGTGCTCGGCCATCGCGGTCGACGCGCAGCGCGGGCACGAGTCCT
>Ga0209706_10001139_pt1 | contig 15071 bp, 11 predicted proteins | sample PPLLaktember2015_6_FD_187263 | JGI IMG/M metagenome (GOLD analysis project Ga0209706, IMG submission 187263) | Freshwater sediment microbial communities from Prairie Pothole Lake near Jamestown, North Dakota, USA - PPLs Lake P8 Core (1) Depth... | ecosystem: Environmental > Aquatic > Freshwater...
CAGGGCGCGGGGGTGTTTCTTCAGCATGCGGCCGCCTTTCGGCCGTATGCTAATAAAAACAGAAGATGGGGTCAAACCCATGTTGACTTCGGTCAGGGGGCGGCATATATTCCGGAACTCATGGAGGCCCGATGAACCCCAATCCGTTTCTCGGCGTATTGCTCCACGCTCTCGGAGGATTCGCAGCCGGGAGCTTTTATATCCCCTATAAGAATGTCCGAGGCTGGGCCTGGGAGGTCTATTGGCTCATCGGCGGTTTCTTCAGCTGGATCATCGTGCCCTGGATCGTGGGTTTCCTCACCTGCCCCGATCTTCTCGGCGTGCTCAGGTCCGGCTCATCCAAGACCCTTCTTTGGACCTATCTCTTCGGCGTGCTGTGGGGGATCGGCGGCCTGACGTTCGGCCTGAGCATGCGCTACCTGGGACTCTCGCTCGGCATGGCCCTGTCCCTCGGGTTCTGCGCCGTCTTCGGCACGCTCGTCCCGCCCATATTCGAGGGGCGCATCGCCGGGCTCGTGACGACGACGTCCGGGCAGATCGTCATCCTCGGGATCATCGTCTGTCTTACCGGCATCGCCATGTGCGGACGGGCCGGGATGAGGAAGGAGAAGGAGCTCTCGGACGCCGAAAAGAAGGCCTCCATCGCCGAATTCAGCTTCGTCAAGGGCGCCTGGGTGGCCGTGTTCGCCGGGATCATGAGCTCGTGCATGGCCTTTGCCTTTGCCGCCGGCAAGCCCATCGCCGAGGCGGCGATCCGGAGCGGGGCCCGGCCGCTGTTCCAGAATTTCCCGGTCATGATCGTCGCCCTCCTCGGCGGCTTCACGACGAACTTCATCTGGTGCGCGGCCCTGAGCTTCAAGAACAGGTCTTGGCGCGATTATCTCCGGGTTAAAACGATCCTGCCTTCCAAGAACGATATAGCCGGCTTGTTCAAGCCTGCGCCGTCGCTTCTCTCCAATTATGTCTGGGCGGCCCTGGCCGGGACGACCTGGTATTTCCAGTTCTTCTTCTACGGCATGGGCACGACCCAGATGGGGAAGTACGACTTCTCCAGCTGGACGATCCACATGGCCTTCATCATCATCTTCAGCAGCCTGTGGGGGATCTATTTCCACGAGTGGCGGGCGACGGGAAGACCGACCCGGCGGCTCGTCGTGGCCGGGATCATCGTCCTCATCCTGTCGACGGTCGTGGTCGGCGTCGGGAATTATGTGGCCACGCTCAAGTAGGGCGCTATGAGGATATCGTTCATGAGACGGGCGGCGCTCTGGGCTTGTGGCTGTGTCTGTGCCGGTTCCCTTCTTATCGCGGCGGGGTGCCGCGGCCGGACCCCGCAGCCTGGCGCCGAGACTTCCGACCATATCGGTGACCCGGGCTCGGCGATACTCTTGAGCGAGGATATCTTCGAGGCGGCGCCCTTTGCCCAATGCCACGCGTCGACGATCTCGGAAACGGGCTCGGGTCTCGTCGCGGCCTGGTTCGGAGGGAGCGGCGAGGGCAACCCCGATGTCGGGATCTGGCTGTCCCGGACGGTGGGCCATCGGTGGTCCGCCCCGGTCAAGGTCGCGAGGGGGGTCGGGGCCGACGGCGCGGCCGAGCCGTGCTGGAATCCCGTTCTCTTCCGTCCGACCGGCAGCCCGCTGCTCCTCTTCTACAAGGTCGGCCCGTCACCTGCCCGGTGGCGCGGGATGCTCATGACGTCGGCGGACGACGGCCGGACCTGGGCCGCGCCCGAGCCGTTGCCCGAGGAGATCATCGGACCGGTCAAGAACCATCCGATCGAGATGGCCTCCGGGACGATCTTGTCCGGAAGCTCGACGGAGGATGACGGCTGGCGCGTCCATTTCGAGAAGACCAAAGACAGAGGCTCGACCTGGGCCAGAACGGCGCCGATCAACGACGGCAAGGCCGTCGGGCTCATTCAGCCCGCCCTCCTGAGGACCGGAAGGCGCGGCGTCATGGCCATGATGAGGAGCAACGCGGGCCGGATCTTCGACTCGAGGAGCGAGGACGCGGGCGCGACATGGACCTCTCCCGAGCCCACGGTCTTTCCCAACCCCAACTCCGGCATCGACGCGGTGACCCTGCAGGACGGTCGGCATGTCCTCGTTTATAATCCCGTCACCGAAGGCCGGGGGATCCTGGCGGTCGCGGTTTCCGGCGACGGAGGGGGATGGCAGAGGGTCCTGACGCTCGAGGAAGAGAAGGGCGCGGAATTCTCCTATCCCGCTATCATCCAAACCCGGGACCGGCTTGTCCACATCACCTACACCTGGAAACGACAACGGATCCGCCACGTTGTGTTGGACCCGGCCTTGTTCCCGCCGCCCCCGACGAGTACGCCGGCTTCGGGCGAAGGCCGTGAAGTTTGTGTCATGGAGACGAGCCTGGGGACGATGGCCTTCGAGCTCTTCGAAGCTGACGCGCCGAAGACGGTCGCTCAGTTCAAGGCCCTCGTCCGCAAAGGCTTCTATGATGGAAAAGACTTCTACCGGGTCGTCCGCGGTCATGTCATCCAGGCGGGAGGGGGTGACGCGGGGCCTTTGCCGCCGGAGTTCAACGCCAGGCCGCACCTCGTCGGCGCCCTGGGGCTCGGCCGCGTCGGCGACGAATGGAGCGGGGACTCCGAGATCTATATCTGCGTCGCCCCGCGGCCGCATCTCGACGGCCGCTACGCGGTCTTCGGTCAGCTCGTTGAAGGCCTCGATGTCCTCGAGCGCATCGCCGCCGTCCCGGTCGAGGAGCGCTGGGAGGGGCCGGACAACAAGATGGCCATGCACAAGCCCCTCGAGCCGGTCGTCATCCTCCGCGCCCTCATCGGGCGGCTTTGAGCCGGTCCCATACCTTGATGTAGAGCGCGTTGGCGGCGCCGATGTCGGCGATCATCTCGCTCTTGGCGCGGATCCCGGGCTCGAGGAAGATGCCCGGGTTGTCGCGGATCTCTGCAGGCAGGAGCGGGTAGGAATCCTTGTTCGGGCACAGGTAATAGATGAAGGCCGTATTCTCGGCCGCGACCGCGGGGTCCAGGAGGAAATCGATGAAGGCGTGGGCCAGGGCGACCTCGCGGGCGTCGGTGGGGATGACCAGGTCGTCGCAGGAGATGACCGTGCCCTCTTCGGGCACGAAAAAGCGGACGTCCGGGTTCTCCCGGCGCACCTGGAAGACGTCGCCGCTCCAGGCGTGAACGAGCAGGAACTCGCCCGAGGCCAGGCCGATCTTGTACTGCTCGTTGTCGAACTTGGCCAGGTTCTTCTTCCACGTGATGAGGAGCGTCTCCGCCTCGGCGAGCTCCGCCTCGCTCGCCGAGTTGATGCTGTAACCCAGGCACTTGAGGGCGGCGCCGATCGTTTCGCGCATGTCGTTGAACATCGTCATCCGGCCGCGGAGGTCCGCGCGGCCGAACATCCGCCACGACGGGACGACGTCCTTGACCCGGCCTTCGAGGTAGGCGATGCCGGTGTTGGTGATCATGTAGGGCACGGAGTGGTCCATCGTCTTGTCGATGGCCATCTCGAGGTATTCGGGATCGACGTGGACGAGGTTGGGGAGGAGCGCGCGGTCGAGACGCCGGACGAGGCCCTGGGCGTGCATGAGGCTGACCATGTAGCTCGACGGGGTCAGGAGGTCATAGCCCGTCGCGCCGGCCCTGAGCTTGGCGTACATGGCCTCGTTCGACTCGAACGTGTCCAGGACGACGCGGCAGCCCTGCTCGCGCTCGAAGCGGCGGATGAGCTCTGGCTTGATGTAGTCGGACCAGGTGTAGACGCTGAGGGAAGGCTTCGCTTTGCCGCAAGAGACGAAGGCGGCGACGGCGAGCGCGGCCACCAGGAATCTCTTCATCGGCGTTTCCGAAGGCCCTTTATAATTCAGATCGGCCGGCAATTCAACCCGTCTGAATTACACTTAATTCCCCTCAGGGCCGCCTGGCCCCGGTGTCAAAGCGCAACGGGAATAATTAAGTGAGTTTAGTTGTGTGTCACCGAATTGGCGTGGCGGGTGGCCAGCCGCCGGCTCAGGATGACGGCCGTCAGCGTCACCGCCAGGAGCAGGGTCGAGAGGGCGTTGATCATCGGCGGGGCGCCGTACTTGATCATGCTGTAGATGCGGAGCGGCAGGGTCGTCGAGCCGGGCCCGGCGACGAAAAAGGTGATGACGAAATCGTCGACCGAGAGCGTGAAGGCGAGGAGGGCGCCGGCCACGATCCCCGGCGTGAGCATGGGGATGAGGATCTTGCGCGTGCTCTGCCACGGGCTCGCCCCGAGGTCGCGGGCGGCTTCGATCACCGAGAAATCGAAATCCTGCAGCCGGCCGAGCACGGTCATGGCCACGTAGCTCGTGCAGAACGTGACGTGGGCCAGGAAGATCGTGAACAGGCCGAGCGGGACGCCGGCCGCGACGAAGGCCATCAGCAGACTGATGCCCATCAGGATCTCGGGGACGACGAGCGGCTGGTAGATCAGCGTGTAGTGGACGCGCTGGAGCCGGCTCGCGCCGAAGCGGTGGAGGGCGTACGCGGCCGCCGTCCCCAGGATGACCGAGACCGCCGTGACCGAGACGGCGACGATGAGCGTGTTCTTCACGGCCGCCCAGATCTCGGGCGACTGGAAGAGCCTGGCGTACCACGTCAGCGAGAAGCCCTCCCAGCGGCTGGAGAAGCGGGCCGGATTGAACGAGTTGGCGACGAGGATGACGATGGGCAGGTAGAGAAAGGCCATGACCAGGACCGTGACCGCGATCGGGAAGCGGCTTCGCCTCAAGGCGCCTCCCCCATGATGATGTCGGATTTCTTGCCCTTGCGCTGGAGGATGAGCACGGCCACAAGCGGGGCCAGCACGGCCAGGACGAGGACGGCCGAGAGGGCGCTCGCGTGAGGCAGGTTGCGGTCGGTGAAGACCCGCTGGGCGATCTTGTTGCCGAGCATCTCCCCGGACGGGCCCCCGACGAGGTCGGGGATGATGTAGGACCCGAGGGCGGGGATGAAGACGACGAGGACGGCCGTCACGAGTCCGGTCCGGATGCCGGGCAGGAAGACCCTGCGAAAGGACTGGAACGGCCGCGCCCCGAGGTCGCGGGCGGCCTCGACGAGCCGGAAGTCGAATTTCTCCGCGGCCGCGTAGATCGGCAGGATCGTGAACGGTAGGAACGTGTAGACCATGACCAGGACGACCGCCGCGGGATGGTAGAGGAGGGTCGTCTCCGGCCCGGCGAGCCCGAGCGCTTCGAGGGCCCTCTTGACCGGGCCGTCAGGGTGGAGCAGCGATTTCCAGGCGAACACGCGGACGAGGAAACTCGTCCAGAAGGGGATGATGACCAGGAGGAGGAGCCGGTTGCGCCAGCGCGCCGGGGCCCGGGCGATCGTGTAGCCGGCGGGCAAGGCCAGAAGGATGCAGATGGCGGTCGTCAGCAGGCTGATCCAGAGCGTCCGCCAGGCGATGAGGAGATAGCTCGGCGTGGCCAGGGCGCGGATCGTGTCGAGGGTCCAGCCTCGGCCGATACCGCCGTAGGGGTTTGCGGGCCTAAAGGCAATGACGAACACGAGCAGCGTGGGGACGACGACGAAGAGGCTCAGCCATACGAGCGTCGGCAGGGTGACAAGCCATTCGGTGCGCCGCCGCCTCAGGATATTTGACCCCATCTTACTTCCCGTTGATGGGTTCGCCGACGCTCTGCGGCGGCACGGCCAGAAGGCCCTCGTCCGCCTTGCGGAAGTGGTCGAGCATGAAGCCGTCGTCGGCGTGCCACCAGATCCAGCACGGGTCCTTCCAGCGGATGGGCTTCTCGTCGAGGAAGTATCGGTCGTGCTGGCGGAGGACCTGGATCCTGTAGCCTCCGGCCCGGACCCAGTATTTCGTGTTCGAGCCGAGGTAGATGACGTCCTCGATGACGCCGGGAACGCAGTTGCGCTGGGCCTTCTCTTCGGGCCGGTCGTGGGAGATGTGGATCTTTTCCGGCCGGATGCTGAGGAAGATCGGCTGCCCGGGCTGAAGGACCTTGTCGTTGAAGCAGAGGATCTCCGGCAGGCCGGCGATCGAGAGGCGGCAGTAATCGCGGTCGAGGCAGTCGTGGACCCGGCCCTCGAGGAAGTTCGTATCGCCGATGAAGGCCGCGACGAAGCTCGTCCGGGGCGACTCGTAGATCTCGGCCGGCGCGCCGATCTGCTCGATGCGGCCGCCGTCCATGACCGCGATGCGGTCGCTCAGGCTCATGGCCTCGGCCTGGTCGTGCGTGACGTAAAGGAAGGTGATGCCGACCTCGTCGTGGATGAGGTCGAGCTCGATGAGCATCCTCTGCCGCAGCTTGAGGTCGAGGGCGGCCAGGGGCTCGTCGAGGAGCAGCACGTCGGGCTTGTTGATGAGGGCCCGGGCCACGGCCACCCGCTGCTTCTGCCCGCCGGAGAGCTGGTCGGGCTTCTTGTCGGCCTGATCGGCCATGCGGATGAGCTCGAGCATGCGGTCGACCTCGGCCCGGATCTCCGCTTTCGGGCGCTTGGCGATGGCCAGGCCGAAACCGATGTTGTCGCGGACGGTCATGTGGGGGAACAGGGCGTAGCTCTGGAAGATCGTGTTGACCTTGCGCTTGTTCGGCGGGAGGTCGGTGATGTCCCGGCCGTCGAGGAAGACGCGGCCGGCGTCGGGGTCCTCGAAGCCCGCGGCGACGCGCAGCATGGTCGTCTTGCCGCAGCCGCTCGGTCCGAGGAGCGAGAAGAACTCGCCCTTCTTGATGCCGAGGGAAACGCCGGAGACGGCGCGGATCGGGCCGAAGCTCTTGGAGATGCCCCGGAATTCCAGGAAGTCGCTGCTCAAGGTTGCTTCATTATGAGAAAAAGCGGGGGGGAATTCAACGAAAAGAAAATGGGGACGCTTCTATTTTCCAAAAAAATGCATTATTTTCAAAAATAGAAGCGTCCCCATTTTTTCCGCCCGGCTATCGGCTGGGGACGACGAGCGTCGTCGAGGAGTGGCCGAGCGATCCTGTGACCTTGTCCGCGGCGTAGATGTGAAGATAGTACGTGCCGGCCGCGATCCCCGACGTGGAGAGCTCCAGGGTCACGATCTCCAGCGGCCCGTTCCGCGTTTGGCCGGCGATCGCGGCCTGGACCGGAAGCCGCGCGCCCGAAGCCGCATCGACGAGCGAGACGGACAGGGCCAGGTCCGGCGATCCGCCTCCGGGGACGGCGCAGGGGAGGATGATCCGGATGCTCGCCGCGCTTGCCGGCGATCCCGAAAGGATCGGCGAGAAGAGGGAGCTGTCATAGGGGTAGATCTCGGCCCACGGGAAGGCATCCTTAGCTTTCCGGGCCCCGGCCATCAGGAACACGCCGCCGGTCCGCGCCTCGAGAAGAAGCGGCGTCCCGAGCTGCAGCCCCGTCACCGCCGGCTTGACGACCGTCGCCCGGGCCGATGCGACCGCGCTCAGTCCCGAGTCCAGGTCGCGGATGACGAGCCGGCAGGCGTAGTCGCCGGGCTTGAGGGACGACCCGGCCGCGAAGACCATGTCCCGGCCGCGGAACGAGGCCGGATCCGACTCTTCCCTGGCGATGGCGCTGATATCCCCGTTGCCGTCGAAAAAGATGGCCACGAACTCGAGCTTCCGCCCCGCGAACTTCGCCGTGACCTCGCCGGGGATCCGGGCCAGGAGCGCGAGGCGCGAGATCCCCTCCGCCCCCGATGTCAATGCCGCCATGGAGATCGTCACGGGCATCCGCGAGAGCGACCTCTCGTTGAGGGCCAGGTCGAAGAGGTGGATCTGCTTTTCGAGGTCGGAGTATTCGGTGTAGGGCTTGGGATTGAAGTAGCCGGACTGCGTCCGGACCTCGCAGCCCTTGCGGGCGACGTCGACCTTGACATCGTGATAGCCGCCGTCCCATTTCTCGTTGACGGAATAGCCGAGGACGTAGTAGGTCCCCGTCAGGCTCTGGACCTGATCGATGTTCTTCTCGTACCTGTTGATGTTCGCATAGTACCTCCCGCCCGTGATATCGGTGAGGCGCTTGAGCGAATTCACCCCGGTCACCTTGTTGTCCTTGAAGATGTCCGTGGGGCCGACGGCCGTGCTCATGGCCCGGCTCCCCGTGGCGAGCGTCTGCTCGTCGTAGGTGAACAGCGACGCTTCCATGGCCGATTCCCGCGTGTCGAAGGCGTAGAACGAGCAGCCCGAGGCGCCGAACTCCCGGTACATCTCCTCGTTCTGCCGCCGGAGCACATCGTCGCCCGAGGCGGGCCCGACATTGCCCCGGTATTGGGCGTTGTTCGGAGTATAACCGTAGATCAGAGAATTCGGGATCCCGGTCGAGAAGAAGATGAAGTGCTTCTGGCCCTCGACGAGACGCAGCGACCGTGCAAAGGCCGTCATCTTGTCCATGTACTTCTGGGCCATGCTCTTCGATTCCTGGCGGGCCCCCTCCGCCTCGGCCCTGAAGTTCACGCCCATGGCGGCGCCGGCGCCGGAGCCGGGGGAATCCTGCATCAGCCGCCAGTAGCCGTCTTCGATCTGCGTCGCCCGTCCCTTGATATTCGAATGACCGATCTTCTCCACGACACTCCGGACCTTCTCGTGATCCGTCGTCATGTACTCGTGGAAGGCCAGCCCCCCTACGGCAGAATAGGTCAGTACGGCGACCTCGTCCTCCGGGCGGACGACCGTGTCCAGGAAATGGAGCGCGGCGGTGCGGGCCTTCAGGATGCCGCGAACATTGTTGTAGGCGAAATCGAAGAAGAGGAAGTACTTCCGGCTTACCGGGCGAACTTCGGGCGCGGCGGGAGCGCCTTCTCCTGCCCGGTCCCCGGGATCTTTGGGAGAATAGGCGCCGGCCGCGGCCGCTTCCCCCGAGAGGGAGTGCTTCTCGAATTCCGTGAGGGTGACGGGGGTCCCGTTATCCGTGACGGTGAAATCCTCCCTCGTCAGGTCGCCGACGGGGTTTCCCTTCTTATCGGTGACCTGGACGTGGATAAGCTTCAGGACGACGGAGACCTCGTACTGGAGGGGCTTGACCGCGGCCTGCCCTGTTTGCGGGGACGAGGAGGCGGCCCCGCCCGCGGCGGCCGGAGCGCCGGCCTGGACGAGCAAGACGGCCAAGGCCACGGCCAGAGATAAGACGCTTTTTTTCACCTCGATCTCCATCTCTAAGCATGAGTTCAGCGCCCCGCGTTGTCAAGGCTTACCCCATTCTTATTGACGGTGGAGAGACGGCGGAATAGAATAGACGCGAGGCAAGAGAAGATGATCGCAAGGTTCACGGTCCCATTCCTGATCCTGGCCATTCTCTTTCTGCCTCTGCCCTTTGTCCTTTCCTATCTCGTTTTCGGCGTCCTCCTCGCGGTCCGGCCGCGCGGCGAGCCCTGTCTCGCGCCGGCCGTCGTCTCCCGCGCCGGCGGTCCGCCCCTCCTCAGAAGTCCGCCTCGCTGACCTCCTCTCTCATCCGCGTTTCCTCAGAGAGACCACCATTCGTGAACGGAGGAGGATCACCATGAGCGATGACAATGCCGCCGGCCGCGCCGGGCGGGACCCGGAAAAGAGACAAGGGCCGTCGGTAACTTCTGCGAAGCTCAAAACCCTTTTCAACCGGTTCCGCGGCCACCCCGTCGAAACCGACCTCGAAGGGTACGCCAGAGTCGTCCGGGACATCCGGGCGTTCCATGAGGAGAAGGGACTCGCCCGCTTATCCGATGGGGAGATCGGCCGCCTTGCCGCATCCCTGCGCCGGCGCCTCGCCGACGCGCCGTCGAAAACGAAATCCCCCGCCGGCCGCGGGGGGGAGGCGCGGATCGAGGCCTTCGCCCTTGTCCTCGAGGCCACCCGCCGCGCGACGGGCCTCGACGCTCACGACGTCCAGATCATCGCCGCTCTGGCCATGGCCGAAGGGACGATCGCCGAGCTCCCGACCGGGGAAGGCAAGACGCTCGCGGCCGTGTTCACGGCCTCCTGCTTCGCCCTCGCCGGCCGGCCCGTCCACGTCCTGACCTTCAACGATTATCTGGCCCGCCGTGACGCGGCCTGGATGGGCCCCGCCTACCTGCTTCTCGGCGTCTCCGTCGGCGCCGCCCGGGAGGGTCTGGACAAGCCGGAGAAGAGAGCGGCCTATGCCTGCGACGTGACCTATGCCACGGCCAAGGAGGCCGGCTTCGACTACCTGCGCGACCGCCTGGCCTACGAACCCGGCGAGGTCGTCCACCGCCCCTTCGCCGCGGCCCTGGTCGACGAGGCCGACTCCATTCTCATCGACGAGGCGCGCATCCCGCTCGTCATCGCCGGCACCGCCGGGGCGAGCGGCGTCGACGAGTCGCGGCTGGCCTCTGTCGTGCGCGCGCTCGAGCGCGGCCGCGACTACGAGACCGACGGCGAGAACGCCAACGTCTTTCCCACGGACGCCGGCATCCGGCGGATCGAATCGCTCCTCGAATGCGGCAACCTCTTCGCGCCGGAGAACGAGATGCTTCTCGCCGCGGTCCACTGCGCCCTCCACGCCCGGCTCCTCCTCGAGCGGGACGTCGACTACATCGTCCGCGACGGCCGGATCGAGATCGTCGACGAGTTCACCGGCCGGGTCATGGACAAACGCCACTGGCCTGACGGGCTCCAGGCCGCCGTCGAGGCCAAGGAGGGCGTCCGGCGCGGGTCGGAGGGGCGCATCCTCGGCTCGATCACCCTGCAGCACTTCTTCCGGCTCTATCCGACGCTCTGCGGCATGACGGCCACAGCCGCATCGTCGGCGCGCGAGATCAAGGAATTCTACGGCCTCGGCGTCGTGGTCGTGCCGCCGCACCGGCCGTGCGTGCGCCGCGACCTCCCCGACGTCGTCTTCACCCATAAAGCCGCCAAGTCCAAGGCGCTCGTCCGGGAGATCGCCGCGGTCCACGCCACGGGCCGCCCCGTCCTCGTCGGCACGGCGAGCGTCAGGGAATCGGAGGAGCTCACGGCGGCCCTCGCCCGGGCCGGAATCGCCTGCGAAGTCCTCAACGCCAGGAACGACGAGCTCGAAGCGGCGCTCATCGCCCGCGCCGGGGCCCCGGACGCGGTGACCATCTCGACGAACATGGCCGGCCGCGGCACCGACATCAAGCTCGGCGGCCCGAACGAGGAGGAGCGCGACCGGGTGGCCGGTTTGGGCGGCCTCTATGTCATCGGCACGAACCGGCATGAGAGCCTGCGCATCGACAACCAGCTCCGCGGCCGGGCCGGCCGCCAGGGCGATCCCGGCTCGTCGCGCTTCTTCATCAGCCTCGAGGACGACATCTTCGAGCGCCATGGACTGACCCGCCGGCTTTTCTCCCGCTACCGGCTCGCACGCCGGGACGCCGCCGTCGACAACGACCTCCTGCGCAAGGAGATCCTCCACGGGCAGCGCGTTATCGAGGGGCGCAACCTGGACATGCGGCGGGCGCTCTGGGACTATTCGACGCTCGTCGAAACGCAGCGCGAGATCGTCGCCGTCTGGCGGGACGCCGCTTTCAGCCCGGAAGGGGGAGAGGGCGCGCCGTTCGCACCCGATGGGGAGGTCCTCCGGAACGGAACGGACCGGTTCGGGCGCGAGGCCTTCGACCGGTTCGCCCGGCGGGCCGCTCTCTTCCACATCGACAAAGCCTGGGCCGACCGTCTGGCCTGGCTGGCCGACCTCCGAGAGGGCATTCACCTCGTCTCGCTCGGGCGAAAGGACCCGCTCCAGGAATTCCAGAAGGCCGCCACGGACTCGTTCCTCGAGCTCGAAGGCCAGATCGGAGGCGCCGTCGATGCCTCGCTCCGGTCGCTTATCTCCCGACAGGGTCCGGTCGATATCGAGGCCGAAGGCCTGAAAGGACCGTCCTCGACCTGGACCTATCTCGTCAACGAGGACCAGTTCGGATGGGGCGTCCAGCTCCTCAAGGGCTCGAACATCGGGTTCTCCGCCGCGGCCGCCGCCCTCTACGGCCCTTTGTTCGTGTTCACCCTCATCGCCGATCGCTTTAAGCGGAGAAAAGCGGGCGATAGAGGATGATAAAGAAAAAGATGGGGTCAAACCTTAATTCTTATAATTTCACAACTGTGGGCCTTGCTCATGATGACCGAGCTGCTCTGGGAAATTATAAGAATTAAGGTTTGACCCCTTCTTGTTTGACAGGTCGGGCGGCGGCGGATAAAGTAGGATTTCCGCACTCCGGGGAGACGAGAATGTCGAAGAACGAGCCGAACGTGACCATAGGGGCCGCCGCGAACGGGCTCGAGCGCAAGCTCGGCCTCTTCCCTCTCACCAACATCGTCATCGCCAACATGATCGGCGCCGGCATCTTCACGACGTCGGGCCTGCTGATGCAGGACCTCCGTAACCCCGTCGTCATGCTCGCCCTCTGGCTCATCGGCGGCCTGGTGGCCCTCTGCGGCGCCCTCAGTTATGGCGAGCTCGGGGCGGCCATCCCCCACGCCGGCGGGGAGTACGCCTTTCTCTCCCGCCTTTATCACCCCATCCTCGGTTTCCTCTCCGGCTGGGTCTCGTTCTTCGTCGGCTTCTCCGCGCCCATCGCCGCGTCGGCCATCGGCTTCTCGGAGTACCTGACCCGGGCCTTTCCGGGCCTGCTCCACCCCGGCCTCTTCCCCGGCGCCTCCGAGGCGATGATCATGAAGAAGCTCTTTGCCATCCTCATCATCGCCGCCTTCACGTTCCTCCACACCCGCGGCCTCGAAGCCGGGGCCCGCGTCCAGAACGCCCTGACGGGACTGAAGATCCTCCTCATCGTCGGTCTCGTCGCCGCCGGCTTCGCCTTCGGGAAGGGGAGCCTGGACCACCTCACGGCTGCGGCGCCCTTCCGTTTCGACTTCACCGGCATCAAGACGATGGGCCTGTCGCTGATGTGGATCATGTTTGCCTACAGCGGCTGGAACGCCTCGGCCTACGTCGGCTCCGAGGTCCGCGACCCGTCGCGCAACCTGCCGCGCTCGCTCCTCCTCGGCACGGCGGTGGTCATGGTCCTCTACGCCGCTCTCAACCTCTTCTATATCTACGCCATCCCGCCGGCCCAGATGGAAGGGGTCATTTCGGTCGCCGGGCTCGCCGCGGGGAACCTCTTCGGCAAGTCCGCGGAAACCGTCCTCTCCCTCCTGATCTCGTTCGCCCTCTTCTCCTCCCTTAGCGCCTATCTCATCCTGGGTCCGCGCGTCTACTATTCGATGGCCCGGGACGGCATCTTCTTCAAGTCCATCGCCCGCGTCGACCCGAAGCGCTGCGTGCCGACCCGCTCGATCCTCCTCCAAGGCGGGATCGCCGTCGTCATGGTCTTCTTGGGGACCTTCGAGCAGCTCCTGACCTACATGGGCTTCTCCCTGGGCATCTTTCCCCTTCTCGCGGTCCTCGGCGTCTTCAAGCTGAGGCGTTCGGGCCAGAGCGCGGTGAAGCTCCCGGGCTACCCCGTCGCCTCGGCCGTCTACATCATCGTCGGGGCGGCTATCCTCGTTCTCGCCTTCCTGCGCGCCCCGGTCGAGTCGCTCGTCGCCATCGCCACGGCCCTGGCCGGGATCCCGATCTATCTCTTCTTCAAACGGACAGCGCGCAAGCGGGGCTGAGCCTCCCTCGGTCCGGCCGCGATTCCTGCCGTCCCGAGGAGCTCCGTCGGCCCGGCCTCAGTTGACTATCGGCCGGCTTGGGCCTATTCTTTAGGCGGTAGGGACGGGGTGGACCAAGCTCATATGGGCCGAGGGTTCTGCATGCGGATCGCGCGAGCCAATCCGTATGGGCCGGCTCTCGCCGCGACGGCCGCGGCACTGGCCCTGATCGTCTCCCTCGGGGGCTGCTCCCTCGAGAAGATGGCCATGAAGAAGGTCGCCGGCATGCTCGCCGGGCCCTCCTCCTCCGCCGACGTCTTCAGCTCCGACAACGACCCCGACTTCGTCGGCGAGGCCCTGCCCTTCGCCATCAAGCTTTATGAATCGCTCCTCGCCTCGCTCCCGGACCACGCCGGCCTGCGGCTGCGCACCGGCAGCCTGTACATCATGTACGCCAACGCCTTCGTCGAGACGCCGGCCGACATGACGCCCCGCCGCGAGGCCGAAACGAAAGAGCGCCTCCTGGCCCGGGCCAAGAACCTCTATCTCCGCGGCCGGGACATGCTCTTCGTCGCCGTCGAGAAAAAGAACCCCGCCATCCGCTGCCAGCTCAGGGAGCGGAAATACGAGGAGGCGATGGCCCCCTTCGGCAAGGGCGACGCGGACCTTCTCTACTGGACCGCGCTCGGCTGGCTGGCCGCGTTCTCCGTCGATCCCTTCGACATGACCCTCGGTCAGACCGTGCCCCAGACCCGGGCCATGATCGAGCGCGTCGAGGCGCTCGTGCCCGGCTACGGCCATGGCTCCCTCGACTCGTTCTATGTCGGCTACTACGGATCGCTGCCCGACTATCTCGGCGGCGACCCGGCCAAGGCCCGGGAGCATTTCGCCAAGGCCCAGGCCCTGGCCGGCAAGTCGAACACGTCCTCTCTCATGGCCCTGGCCACGACGGTCTCCGTCAGCGAACAGAACGTGTCCGAGTTCAAGGATCTCCTCGGGCGCGTCCTCGCTTTCGATCCCGACAGCAGCCCGGAGAACCGGCTGGTCAACATCCTCAATCAGCGCAAGGCGCGTTGGCTGCTCGGGCACATCGACGACTTCTTCATCGAGCCCGGACTATTCATAAAAACGCCGGTTTTCTCAGTAAGACATGAAGACCCAAGATCGGCGTTTTTACCCTTCGGGCAAGCCGATCCGGCCGCACCTGCCTTCGTTCATCTGCAGCCACCTCGGCTCGTGAATAATCCAGGCGAGCCGGAACGCCCATGATCAAGCGGATATCGGCGGCCCTCGCCATCGCCGGGTTTGTCGCGCCGGTGATGCTTTTCGGGCCCTGGGCGTCGGGCGCCCCGGCCCGCGCCTCCTCCGGTCCGGTCGTGATCAAGATCGCCAGCATCGCCCCGGCCCGGTCCCCCTGGGACAAGGCCCTGCAGAAGGTGGCCAACGAGTGGGAGCGCCTCTCGAACGGCGCCGTCCAGGTCAAGATCTTTCCCGGCGGCAGCGCCGGGGGCGAGCAGGACATGATCCGCAAGATGCGCCTGGGGACCATCCAGGGCGGCGTC
>Ga0209706_10001141_pt1 | contig 15067 bp, 11 predicted proteins | sample PPLLaktember2015_6_FD_187263 | JGI IMG/M metagenome (GOLD analysis project Ga0209706, IMG submission 187263) | Freshwater sediment microbial communities from Prairie Pothole Lake near Jamestown, North Dakota, USA - PPLs Lake P8 Core (1) Depth... | ecosystem: Environmental > Aquatic > Freshwater...
CGAGAAAGGCTCGGCAACCCGCCCGGAGAGCAATTCCGCGCTTTGTCCGACCTTCAGCTGGACCTGCGCGGCGCCATTGGCCTGCGGGGTCTGCAACAGGATCCGGCCGTCGCGGCCTACCCGGCCGACGATGGACTGCTTGTCGCGCAGGCCGGCTTCGGAGAGCGCCTCGCCGTTGACCCACACCGTCGCTTTCCCATCCGCGCGGCGTACGATGCCATTGTAGGTGACGATCTCGGGGATCGGTTCGTCGCGTATCTGCGAGGCGACTACTCTCTGGGTGCGCAGGCTGTCGAGCTGGGCACGTTGTTCGGGCGTGAAAAAAATGCGCCCGACCGGTTCGGCGGCATGCGCGAACTGCATCGCCGTCAGCAGCAGTGCTGCGATCGGCAGTTTCATGGTCTTCCTCCACCGGGTGCAGCCGCCGGTGTCGCAGTGATCCACGCCAACTCGCACTTCGCACTGATATTGGGTTGGTAGCGGATCGCGCCGGAGAGCTCGGTCCGCCGCAGCAGGCACTGATCCAGGTGAAACAGGCCGGTGCTCTGGGCCCGCAGTGCATCGAGAAAGCGCAGCAGGTCGAGTTCGTGCAGCAGCCTGAAGTCCAGCTTCATCACCGATTGCCGCAGCGCGATTTGCCCCGGGTTGAGACTGGCAGCGTAGGCATATGCCTGCTGCACACCGATCTCGTAATTGACGCCGAACAGGTCAGTGCGCTCGTTGGCGATGCGCAGTGCGTCCAGCCAGTTGATGCGCTGCTCGTCGCCGATGAAACCCGATTGCTGGAGCTGACGGTACTGGTCGACATACTGGATGATGATGGATTTTTCGTCGCCGGACCGCTGCACCCGCGTCTGCGCCTCGCGCAACTGATTTTGCTGGCGAACCAGTGCAGTTTGTGCCTGCTGGTGCAGCAGCTGGGTGTAGTAGATGGCGCCCGCGGCAGCAGCGATCACCAGCACCAGCAGCAGCAGCGGTCCGCGCAGGGCGTTGAGTTCTTCGGTCTTCATGAGGGCTGTTTCAGCACTAAGACCAGTTTGAAGTCGGCATTGCCCGCCTGCGCCGGGTTGTCGGAGGTGTTGCCGGACAGAGAGAGCGTCGAGCTTACGTTGAGCGGCAACTGCACAATGCGCACGCTGTCCACGGCCGGATCGTTGCGCAAGCGTTCGGCCAACGCGTTGATCGCGGCGATGGCCCGGCGGAAATCTCCCTTGAAATCGCGCACCTGGCCGGCGACCAGCCCGCTTTGTTTGCGCGGACCTGCGACGACAGACTCCGCAGCGCGGCCGGCGGGTGCAGTGCCTGTCGCGGCTGCACCGGGTTCGAATTCCGCCGCCCGGTGCTGCCAGCCCAGCTCGACCAGGGTGATTTCCGGACTGGGCGCCAACGCGCGGCCGACAATCCCGAAGAAACGCTCCGGAGTCGTGGCCGAAGTTCGCAGTTGTTGCGCAAGTTCGGTGGCTTTCTTGAGGTTGTCGGCCGTAGTGGGCGCTGCCGGAAATTGCCGGGTGGCCGCCTGGTATTCGGCATTCACCTGCGCCGTTCTGCGTGCGGTCTCCTCCGTGCTGCTGCGGACCGCAAGCTGCTGCGACAGGTTGAATCCGGAGACCACCACGCCGATCGATGCCGCAATGGCGCTTGCCGCGAACAATTGGCGACGGGCCTGGTAACGACGGTAGGTCGCAGTGGTCGCCGGAGATGCCAGATTGCTGCCCGGTGATTTTGCGCCGAGCAGGTGCAGATAAATGGTGGCCGGCGAGATCCCGATCAGCGCCGGATCGAGTTTCAGGCGCGCCGCAATATCGTTGCGGCCAAGCCGCGTGCAGGACAGTCCGGGATTGTCCTCGCCGATGGCCCGGGTGATCGCTTCAAGCCGGTCAGCGTGATCGAGCAGAACAACGGTTACCGGTTCATCGAGTGTTGCCGCGCGCAGGGCATGCAGGTACAGCCGCGTATTGGAGATTTCGTCGATCAGCGCGCGGCCGTGGGCGCCGGCCGCGGCATCGACACGGCTCAGCCGGCTCAGCCGGAATGCGCCTTCCCGGAAAAAAGTCAGCCGCAGGCCGGCCGGGTGGGCTGCGACCAGCAGCAGGTTGTCAGACTTGTTCTCCAGCACGCTGACCAGACGGGGTATGACCATCGGCAGCAGATAGACACCGCCGATCGGCAGCTCGGCCTCCACCAATGCGTTCAGCCAGGGCGTGACCACTTCCGGGTTGGTCAGCGCAGAGAACAGGAAGCGGTCGTCGCGCCGCTTGCTGCTGTCGCGTCCGATCAGCGACGCCGCACTGTAGGGCGAGCCGCGGTAATACTGGCGCAGCTTGCGTTCGACCATCTGCGCGCGATCCGAACCCGTTGCATGGGGCAGGGTTTCGAAGCGGTAGTCCTCTTCGACGGCGTCAACGATGATGAAGGCCGGGGCGCCGCGCGAGCCTGCGGCGAATTCGCGGAATGCCGCGATGCCGGCATCGTCGTTGGTGAAGACTTCGCAGTCGTGCAGTCGCCCGCGTTTCCAGCGCGCGGCGGTCGCGCCGTTCACCGATATGCAGAGCAGGAGTTTGTTGGCCATGATGGGGATGAGGGGTGCCCCGCGGCTAAAATTTCAGTTTTCCGAGAATATCATAGACGGGTCCCAGCACGGCCCAGATCACGAACGCGATCAGGCCGCCGAGGATAATCGTCAGTGCCGGACCGAGCATTTTCATGCCCTTGTCCACCGAATCCTTGACATCCCGGTTGTAGAAATAAGTGACGTTCGCCAGTGCCGTATCCAGTCCGCCGGTGGTTTCGCCAACCCGCAGCATGCGGATCACCAGCGGCGGAAAAAGCCCCAGGTTGTTGAAGGTTTCCGTCATGCCCTCGCCGGCGCCGATCTGCTGTACGGCGCGGTTCAGGCCGTCGGCCACCACGCGATTGCCGACGACCTCTTCGCTGATGCGGATGGCATCGAGCACGGTGATGCCGGAGCGGTACATCAGGCCGAAGACGTTGGTGAAGCGCGAGAGGATGATTTTCTGGATGATCGGTCCGACGACCGGCAGCCGCAGCTTGGTGTAGTCCCACAGGTAGGCCGCTTTGCTTGACCGGCGAACGGTCACCATCAACGCGATCACCGCGATCGTCGGCAGCAGCAGGATGGGCAGCCAGAAATCCCTGGCGAAGCCCGACAGCACCAGCAACACCCGCGTCTGGATCGGCAGATCCATCGCCATCGATTTGAACAGCTGCGCAATCTGCGGCACCAGGAAGATCAGCAGGGCCGCCATCACCGCGAGCACAACCACCAGCGTCAGTGCCGGATACATCAGCAGCCGCCGCGTCTGCGAGATCAGCTCATCCTGCCAGCGGATGGTATCGGCGAGGTTTTTGAAAACCTCCGGCAACTGTCCCGATTGTTCGCCGGCGCGGATCAGGCTGACGAATACCCGGTCGAACGCATCGGGATGCGAGGCCATGCATTGGGAGAGCACATTGCCGGCATCCATGTCCTCGGTCATGATGGTCAGTACTTCGCGGAACCGTGGCGAGTCTATGGTATCGCGCATGTCGCGCAGACCGTCGATGATCGGAATACCGGAGCGCGCCATCTGCTCCATGTCGAAGCAGAAGTTGACCAGATCCTGGCGTGTAATGCGACCGCCGGAGGCCAGCGATGAGGTCTGCCGGTCGACCTGCTTGCAGGTAATCAGGTCGAGCCCCATGCGGCGCAGCCGCAGTTCCAGATCGACCTCGTTGATCGCTTCCAGTCCGCCCCGGGCCGGCTGGCCGGTTTTGTCGATCGCTTTGTATTCGAACGAAGGCACGAATTACCCGTTCAGATGCCGGCGAGCGGACGCCGCCCCGGGCCGCCCGGCCGTGGCAGTGGGCGATGCACTGCGGCTTCGATGCCGGTGTGTCATTGGCGCATTCTGCCGGTCAGGTCGACCGAGCGCGCGACTTCGGCGAGGCTGGTGGTGCCATCGAGGACGCGGTCCAGGCCTTCCTCGGCAAGCGAGCGGAAGCCTTTGGAGACGGCTTCGGCACGCAGTTCCTTCGCTGTGGCGCGACGTGCCACCAGTTCGTCCATATCGGCGTCCATCGTCAGCAGTTCCATGATGGGTGTGCGGCCGCGGTAGCCTTTGTTGAAACAGCTCTTGCAGCCGACGGGACGGTAGAGAAACGATGCCGAATCGCCTGACGGGCCGAGCAGCGCGCGTTCTTCGGGCATCGGCACATACGCTTCCTTGCAGTGGGAGCACAGCACCCGCACCAGGCGCTGCGCGATGACGCCGATGATGTTGCCGGCCATGATGTCCGGCTGGATGCCGATGTCGAGCAGCCGGGGGAAGGCGCCCAGCGCCGAGTTGGTGTGCAGCGTGGTGAATACCTGATGGCCGGTCATCGCGGCGCGGAATGCCATTTCCGCGGTTTCGCGGTCGCGCACCTCGCCGACCAGGATGATGTCCGGGTCCTGGCGCATGATCGAGCGGATGCCATTGGCGAAATCCATGCGCGCGACTTCGCTGACCGAGGTCTGGCGCATCAGCGTCAGCGGGTATTCGACCGGATCCTCGAGCGTCATGATGTTGACGGTTTCGTCATTCACCTGGGCGAGCAGGGAGTACAGCGTTGTTGTCTTGCCGCTGCCGGTAGGTCCGGTGACGATGAGGATGCCTTCCGGCCGCGACAGCATGACTTCGAGCTTGGCCATGATTGCCGCGGGCAGGTTCATCCGGTCGAGGTGGACGATGGATTTCTCGCGATCCAGCACCCGCAGCACGATGTTCTCGCCGTAGATGGTCGGTTGCGTGGAAACGCGGAAATCGACCGGCCGGCCGTTGAGCGTCAGCGACAGCCGGCCGTCCTGCGGCGCACGGGTCTCGGCGATGTTCATTTCGCTGACGACTTTCACGCGCACGGTAATGCCCGGCATGTAGGTTTTGTGCAGGCTGCGTACCGTCTCGAGCACGCCGTCGATGCGATAGCGGATCCGCATGAACGCGTATTCCGGCTCGAAGTGAATGTCGGAGGCGCCGCGCTTAACGGCATCGACCAGGATGGCATTGACCAGCCGCACCATCGGTTGCGTGTATTCATCGCCGCCGGCCTGCAGGCTCTCATAGTCGATTTCGCCGGTCTCGATTTCCTTGAGGATGCCGTCGACCGACAGTTCATGGCCGTAGAACTGGTCGATGTAATCGCCCAGCTGTGCTTCGGCGGCGAGCTGCGCTTTGAGCACGAACTGCGGCCCGAGCAGCGCACGCAGCTGGTCGAGTGCGACGACGTTGAAGATTTCCGTCGTGGCGATGGTCAGCACGTGCTCCGCCGGATCGTAGGCAATCGGCAGCAAATGGTTGCGGCGTGCGAATTCCTCGGGTACCAGACTGAGAGCTTCGGGGTCGGCGATTACCTGTGCCAGATCAATGGATTCCTGGCCGACGGTGCGCGCCATGATGTCGCGGATTGCCGTCTCGGTGACAAAACCGAGTCTGACCAGCAGGCGTCCGATCGGAATGTTGCTGTTGCGCTGCTCGGCGAGCGCGATTGCGAGCTGATCCTTGGTGATCAGCCCCTGCTGCACCAGCAGCTCACCCAGCCGCAGTTTTTTCCGTTGTTCGGCCATCGCGTTAGCCCCGGGGCCGGTTATTGCGGCTGAGCGGCGAGTTGACGGATGCGATCCTGCGCTTGGGCCAGGTTGAATCCGGCGCGACCCTTGTTCCCGGCCTGCTCGACTGCGCGCCGGTAAAAGTCGACGGCCAGCCGGGGTTGACCGACGTGCTCCAGGCCGACCGCGAGGTTGTAGGCGTAATCCGGATTGGCCGGTTCGAGTTGATGCGCCTGGAAGTAGGCCTGTTGCGCCTCCGCCCAGCGTGACTGGTCGCCATACAGGTTGCCCAGCGTGAAATAGACCGATGCCGACGGAGCCAGCGAGATGAGTTGCTTCAGTTTGGCCTCAGCGGCCAGCGGGTCGGCGCGGCCCAGCATCGCGATCAGGCCGGTTTGCGCGTAGGCGTTGCGCGGCTCGAGCTCCAGCACGCTGAAATAGAGACGGCCGGCCTCGTCGGTTTTGCCTTCCTGCATCGCCACCGAGGCGAGGCCCAGCAGCGCGTCGATGTTGCGCGGATCACTGCGTGCGACATCGCCGTAATTCTGCCGCGCCGCGTCGAGTTTTCCGGATTGCAGCGCGGCATAGGCCTGTACCAGCCGATTGTCAACCTGCGGTGCGGCAGAGCCCGCGCTGATCTGGATACGGTTGCGCGGCGCTTCCGGGGCCTGTGCCGCGGCCTGTGCCGGCGGCGCCGGACGCCGCGTTTCGGGTTCGCGCGGCACTGCCGCCGCGGCGGTTTCGGCGGGTGTCGCGGGCGCGACGACGGCGCCCGTGGAGATCGGCGCCGGCACCGGTGCGGGTTGTGGCGCCTGCGCCAGCGGTGCCGCCGGCGGGGGCTGCCGAATGAACAGCCCCGGATGATTGATCTGCAGGTATACGTAAACGGCGAACGCCACCGCGACCAGTCCGGCGGCCAGCCCGAGGGCGATGACCGGACGCAGGCGCGGGCCGCGGGATGCCGCGGAGGCAGCAGGCCGTGCGGTAGCCTGGATTACGGTTGCGGCGCGTGCCTGCTCGCGACTCGCGCTCGGCGGCGGCTTTGCCGGCTGCGCGGGTGACGGCGCATCGGTGTGCAGCGGTTCCAGCGTGAGTTCCATGGGTTGCGGTTTTTCCGCAGCAGCCACCGGTTCCGCGGCGGCTGGGGTCGCGGCCGGGGGCGTTTCCCGCGCGGCGCCACGATCCTTGGCGGCCTTTTCCAAGGCCTTCATCAGCAGGCTCATGGGGCGGCGGGCTGGGGTGCGGACGTGGTAGCGTTGGCTTGCGGCAGGAAACGCTGGAAATACTTGAGTTCTTCGCTCGCCAGCGTCGGATTCGGCACTATCGTCGGGCGCAGGAAAATCACCAATTCCGTTTTAGCCGCCCGCTCGTCACGATAGCGGAACAGGTCTCCGACGACACCGAGGTTGTCGGCCCCCGGGATCTGGTTGCGGGTGTTTCGTGCGTCGTCCTGCATCAGGCCGCCGAGGACGACGGTCTGGCCGCTGCCGACGGTCAGCACCGATTCCATTTCCCGCACCTGGATCTGCGGGACCGGATTGGCGATGCAATTGGATCTGTCGAGGGAACACAGGCTGGGATTGGGGTCATTGACGAAGGGCTGGCTGGCATTCAGACGGGTGATCGTGGGGCGGATCACCAGCAGCACGCGGCCGTCTTCGTTGATCTGCGGCGTTACGCCCATCACCACGCCGACCGACACGAATTTGGCGGTGCTGTTGAATGTCGTGGTGGCCACCCCCTGCGTGGTGTTGGTATCGGCCTTGAGTTCGAAATAGACGACGTTGTCGACCACCTTGAGCAGCGCCGTCTGATTGTTCAGTGCCATCAGCTTCGGGCTCGACAGCACGCGTGCATCGCCGAACTCCTGCAGCAGTTTCACGGTGCCGCTGATGTTGCCGACACTCGAGTCGGCATTGGCGTAGCCGATGGTCAGTGAATTGCCAGCTGCACCTACCGCCGAAGTTGCTGCATTGAAGCCGCTGAGCAAGGTTTGGGTAATGGAAAAGCCGCCGGTGATCGGCAGGCGGCTCCAGTCGATGCCGCCCTGATAGCCCTGCCCGAGCGTGACTTCGACTATCGTGGCCTCGATCAGGACCTGGCGCTGGATGGCACTGATGATATTGTCGATGTGCTTCTGGATCAGCTGGTGCTGGGCGTCGGTTGCATTCACGGTGATGGTGCCGGAGATGGGGTTGACCACGACATCGTCCGGAACCAGCGAAGCCTGCTGGGGATTGCCGCCGTGGGCGTTGATGACCGAGGCCGCCAGCGTGGGCGCCCCCTGGCCGGCTTTGCTCGCCGCTTCGATCTGCTTGACCCGCAGCTCCTGCTCCTGCTTGACCAGCTCCCGCCGCTCGGCTCGGCCCTCGGCATTCATGGTCTGCAGGCGCGTGGAGTTCAGGATGGACCGGATGTCCCCGTGCAATTGACCCCAGAAATTGTTGGTTGAATTCGATTTCACCGAGGTATTTGACCCGGACGCGGTGCTGGCGGAAGTCGCACCGCCGCTGCCGGATCCGCTGGCCGTGGCGATCTCGCCCGATGCGCCGATCGACGAAGTCGAGTCGCGCGTCATGTTGATGTAGTTCACCCGGTAGGTCTTCACGTAAGGCACATCCGGCGCCACGATGATGGTGTTGCCCTCGGTGCGGTAGCGCAGATTGACCTGCTTGGACACCCGCTCGAGGATCGCCGGCAGCGTCTCGTTGATGGCATTGAGACTGACCGTCCCCATCAGGCCCGAGTGAATGTCGATGTTCTGTTTGGTGTCGCGCGCCAGTGCCAGCAGCAGTTCCTTGACCGGCACTTCATTGACGACCACGCTGTAGGTTTGCGGCTTGACCTGCGGGGCGGGCGGCGGCACCAGCGTCGTTACGCGTGCCGGCGGCGGGATCGCCGTCATGGCCTGGGGCGGCACGGCCGGGGCGGCAATATGGCCTTCGGATTCCGGGATGTTCGGGCGGAATTGTGCGCACCCGCCGGCCAGCAGCAAGAGGGTGCAGGCCAGCGCCACCGGCGCGGCCCGGCGCGGGGAACTCCCGGGTCCCCGCGTGCGAGCCGGTGCGGCGGATTGCCTGAGGTCGGATGACCGATCGGACATAGTATTCATTCTCCCCTTGCCTCCGGGCGCTGATCCGTGCCGCGGAGACGTCAACATGCGCTCGCTGTCACGATGCTTTCTGGTCCCGGACTTCCGCCTTGATGCCTTGCACTGTCCGCAATAATGGCCGATACGCCTGCAGGAACGCCGGTAATTTTGCCATTGCCTCGCTCGCTTCGCGCTGACTGTCGAAACTGCCCCAGACGACGGTCAGCGATGGCGCACCCTTGGCGACCGTACGATACACAAAAAGCCTATTGATTTCAATGGCCTTGGAAAGAAATTTAAGATGTTGGTTAAGCTGTTGGTCGTCGTTGGATCCCAGCAGCTGGATGGTATGGGTCTGGGGCGGGGCACTGGCCAGCCAGGCACTCGTCGCGGCAAGCCGCTCGTCCAGCAGCGAAGCCGTGCTGGCCGGCGTGATCGCGGTTCGCGCCAGGGTGTCTGCTGCCGTGGCAGGTCGTGGCGCTGCGGTCTCGGCGGCAGTGGTTGCCGTGCCGGTCGGCGTTGCCGTGGACGCGGTTGGAGGATCGTTGTATGTATTTGATTTTGTTAAAGTTTTATCGAGATCGTCAGCGGGGGCCGCCGGGGGCAGGGCTGCCGGCGGGATCACCGTGCTGTTGCCCCGGACGTCAGTCGCCGCCGGCTGGTCGATTTTGCCGAATCCCGCATACAGGGCGGCGCCGACGGCCATGCCCAGAACGACGAGGGCGGCCGCACCCAGCGCAAGGCGCGGCCGCGATGATGGCGGCACCGTCTGCTGCGCGAACTCGCTGTCGCGGACGGCGGCGTCGATATGCTTTTGCCGGATACTGTGGGTGTTTTCGGAGAAAGCGGCGAGCAGTGCCTTGTCGGTGATCAGGTTGATGCGGCGGGTCAACCCGCCGCTGATACGTGCGATGTCGCGGACGATGGCGTCGGTGAACAGGTCGGGCCCGCGGTAGCCGGCAGCGCGCAGGCGGAACATCAGGTATTCGCGCGTCTCCTGCGCCGTCAGCGGTTCCAGGCGGAAACTGTGGGTGATGCGCTCCTTCAACTGGCGGATCTGGTTCTCGCGGAGGTTGTCGTCGAGTTCGGGCTGGCCGAAGAGTACGATCTGCAGCAGCTTGTCGGTCTTGGTCTCGAGATTCGACAGCAGCCGGATTTCCTCCAGTGTGGCGATCGGCATGCCCTGGGATTCCTCGACAAACAGCACCACCCGCCGCCCTTCGGCATGGCGTTTCAGCAGGTGGTCCTGGATGGCGTGCATGACCGCGAGCCGGCTGGCATGGCGGTCGACCTCGAGCTGCAGCTCGAAGGCGATGGCATGGAGGATTTCTTCGGGGGAGACGCTGGGGTTCGCCAGATAAACGATCTCCACCTGCTCCGGCAGCCGGCTCTGCAGCATGCTGCAGAGCATGGTTTTGCCGCTGCCGACCTCGCCGGTCACCTTGACGATGCCCTCGCCCTGGGTAATCGCGTAAATCAGCGCCTCGAGTATCGGGCCGCGGTTGCCGCCACCGAAAAAGAAGTCGGTATTCGGCGTGATCTTGAACGGGGCCTGGGTGAGTCCGAAGTGTTCGTAATACATGGCCTATTTTTCCTCGGTGTGCTCACCGTGAGACTGCATGCGGCTGTAGAGCGTGGTGCGATGTACGCCAAGACGTTTTGCGGCCTGCGACAGGTTGCCATTGGTCAGCGCCAGCGCGGCCTCGACGAAGCCGCGTTCCCAGCGTTTCAGCACTTCGTCGAGTTTGAAGTCGGGATCGGCCTCCAGCTGACGGCGGGCCGCGTCCAGCAGCACGCTGTCGTCGGCCAGCGATGATCCGTTGGCGCCGGCGGGCGCCAGGCTTTCGCGATCGAGCTCGGCCTGCAGCAGTGCCGGCGTGATCCGCGTGCCCGAATATTTGGTGCAGAGCCGGATCACTATATTGCGCAACTCGCGCACGTTGCCCGGAAAGGCGTAATCGCGCCACAGGCGCAGCGCGTCGGTATCGAGTTCGAAGGGTTGCGTGCCGATCTGGTCGGCATAGAACTGGCGGAAGTGGTCGAGCAGCAACAACTTGTCGTCGCCGAGGTCGCGCAACGAAGGCACGCTGACGGTGAACACCGACAGCCGGTGGTAGAGATCCGCACGGAAGCGACCGTGGCGGATTTCACTGCGCATGTCGCGGTTTGTTGCGGTGACCACGCGCGCATTGGATACCCGGCTCTGGGTTTCGCCGACGCGCTGGAATTCGCCATTTTCGAGCACACGCAGCAGCTTGGCCTGAAGTTCGAGCGGCAGTTCGCCGATTTCGTCGAGGAACAGCGTCGAGTCGACCGCATCCTCGAAATACCCGGCCCGGGGCGCAGTGGCGCCGGTGAATGCGCCCTTGGCATAGCCGAACAGCGTCGGCTCGACCAGCGTCGGCGAAATCGCGGCGCAGTTCAGCGCGAGGAACGGCTTGGCGGCGCGGCGGCTTTGCCGGTGCAGGGCGTGCGCCACGAGTTCCTTGCCGCTGCCGGATTCGCCTTCGATCAGTACCGGGAACGGCGCGTCGGCGAACTGCGCGATCTGTTGCCGCAGCTTTTGCATGGGCGGACTGTTGCCGAGCAGCCCGGAGGCGGCGCTGCCGGTCTCGGCGGCATTGAGACTCAGCGCCTGCCGGAGCAGGGTCCGCAGCCGTGCGGGGTCCGCCGGCTTGGCGACGAAATCGATCGCGCCCAGCGTGCGCGCATGCCGCGCATTGGCTTCGTCGTTCTGGCCGGAGAGGACGATGATTTTCATCGTCGGTGCCGCGGCAATCAGTTCGGCGATCAGCTGGAAACCTTCGTCAGGACGGTGCGGCTGCGGCGGCAGTCCGAGGTCGATCAGTGCAAGCCGTGGCGGCGCATCGAGCTGGCGCAACAGCGCTTTGGCGTGGGGGCGCGATTCCGCGGTGCGCACGGCAAACTCGTTGCTGAGGACATAGGCCAGTGTGTCGGTGATCGTGGGATCATCGTCGACAATCAGCAGTTCAGGCTTTGCCGGATCAGTCATGCGCGGGCCCGGAGTGTGTTGACTGGTCTAACATGCTGAAATTATTGGGCATTATGAGGCATTGTGCCAGATTGCCCGACGTCCGTGAACGCGCAGTGCAGCCGGCTGCTGGCGCGTCAGCCCTCCGCAATGCACGCGAGGTAGGCCTGCTCGAGATCGGCCGCCCGGTGACGGGCAATGAATTCGGCCGGTGTGCCGGCGTAACGCAGGCAACCGCGATGCATCACCGCCATGCGGTCGCACATCTCGCCGACATCGTGCAGGGCGTGGCTGGTCATCAATATGGTGTGTCCGACGCTGTGCCGTGCTTTCAGTTCGCGCTTGAGCAGTGCCCGCGCCTTGGGATCGAGGCCGCTGGTGGGTTCGTCGAGGATAAGCATGTCCTTGGCGGAGAGCAGGCAGGCGGCGAGGCCGAGCTTCTGGGTCATGCCCTTGGAGTATGCACGCGCCGGCTTGGCGAGGGCACCGACATCGAGTTCGAGTGCTTCAAGCGTGGTGCGGGCGCGCGTTTCGTCATAGGGCTGGCGGTGCAGTTTGCAGAGATAGCGGAGGAAGTCGCGGCCGTTCAGGTAATGCGGTGGCGTGAAACGTTCCGGCAGGAAGGCCAGGCGGCTGCGCGCGGCAGTCTGCCGGTGGGTGATGCCGAAAATTTCAATCGTACCGGATCCGATGTCGCAAAAATCGAGGGCACATTTGATCAGCGTGGTCTTGCCGGCACCGTTGGCACCGACCAGTCCGAAGAATTCACCGGCGGCGATTTCCAGTGAGAAGTCGGCCAGCGCGACGGCGGTGCCGTAGGATTTGTTCAGACTGCTGATGCGCAGTGCGGGCGCTGACATGCGGCGTAACTTAGCTGAAAGTCCCGGTGGGGTAAACACCGGCGGCCGCGGCTGCTGCGCCAGTCGCCAGCGGGACTTATAATTCAATCCATGCAAAACGCCGACCATGCACTGCTGCGGCAGCTGTCCGAAAACAGCATGCGCTACCGCGACCCGGTTGCCGCGGTCGAGTGGACGCAACTGGACACCGCGAGCTTCTGGCTGCCCGAACCGGCGCTGTCGCTGTACGGTCTGCCCGAGTTCGACACGCTGGCGCTGGACGTGCGCCGGCGGCTGTCGCAATACGAGTTCATCAATGTCATGCACGCCGGCTTGTGGCTGGAGCGGGTGTTCATGCGGCGGCTGTCGCAGCGGCTGTCGTTGCCGTTGCCGCGCGCAGCCTATGAGTATTTTCTGCACGAGATGCGCGAGGAAGCCGGTCACAGCCTGATGTTCCTGCGCGCGATTGAAACCGGCGGGCTGGAGGTGCCCGCCGCGGCGTGGCAGCCACCGCGCGTTGCCGACTGGCTGGCGCGCAAGGCACCCGCCCGCGGTGCGCTGTTCTGGGCGGCGACGGTGATTGCCGAGGACGTGCCGGACAAGTTCAACCGTTACCTGCGCACCGCCGTCGGTATCAATCCCGCCGTGCGCGAGATCTGCACGGTGCACTGTATCGACGAGGCGCGTCATATTGCCGCCGCGCGGGCGCAACTCGAGACTGCGCTGCTGAAACTGCCGCGGACGGCCGTGCGCCTGATCAATCCGGTGGTGCGCCTGCTGTTCCGCCAGTACGCGCAGGTTTTTTATGTGCCGCCGGCGCCGTTCTACGAGTTGTCAGGACTCACCCATGGCGAGCGCTGGCGCCGGCTGGCCCGCGGCAACGCCGTGCATCACGCGTTCATCACGGAGCGTCTGGCGCCGACGATCCGCATGCTCGAGGGATACGGCTTCAGACTGCAGTAACGGGCCTGTTCATCGCGTTGCGGCGAGTGTCTGCTCTGCGCTGTGCGCCGGACGCCAGCCGAGTTCACGGGCCGCACGGCCGCAATCCAGAGTCAGCGTATGGCGCAGTCCGTCCAGCCATCCCGGTTCACCGCCCCAGCCGAAAACACCATGCGCGAGCGCAAGCCCTGCGCGCGCGGCGGTCGGCGGCAGCGGCAGGCTCAGCGGATGCCGACGGCGCATGATGCCGCGCAAGGTCCAGGTGTCGGTGGCTGCGAGGTTGTAGGGGCCGCAGGCCGCGCGCCCGAGACTGGCGAGGATTGCTGCTGCAACGTCATTTTCATGCACGCATTGCAGATCGGGCTGCGGGTCGGCGAGAAGCAGGAAGACCGGCAGGCGGAGGATCTGCCGCAGCGTCGGCTGCGCATGCGGGCCGAGGATGATGTGCGGCCGCAGGCGCACGCATGCCGGCACCGCTTCCTGCAGCAGGCGTTCGAGTTCGGCCTTGTGCTGGCCGTAGCGGAAATCCGCCAGCGGTGCGTACGCCGCGCCTTCGTCGAGCGCGACGCCGCTGCCGTAGACCGCGGCGCTCGACAGATGGACGATGCGGCGCAGCCCTGCGGCACGCGCAGCCTGCAGCAGGCGGAGGCTGCCGCCGACATTGATGTCGTGCATCGCGGATTCCGCCATGCGCCCGCGCAGCACGACATAGGCGAGATGCACCAGTGCATCGTGTCGCGGCAACAGTGCGGCAGTTTGCGGATCGCGGAAATCCGCCTGCAGCGCGCGAAACTTCGGGTGGGCGAAATGCGGCGGATTGCGGTCGACGCCGGTGATCCGCTCAATCGCAGCGTCTGCGCACAACTGCGGCAGCAGCGCCCGGGCGAGGCAGGCGCTGGAACCGGTGACGAGTACCTTCACCGGACGCCGGCGGCGGCAAACGCCGGCATGACTTCCTGCGCAAACAGTGTCATCGATTCGCGCGTGGTGCCGGTATCGAGGGCGCCGGCGCCAAAAGCGCAGAGGATGTGGGTGACACCGGCGTCCCGGTATCGGCGCAGCTTGACTATGCATTCCTGCGGGGTGCCGACCACGGTCAGGCCGGCGAAGTCGGTGAGCCCGAGGTTGACGCCCAGTTTCAGCAGGCGGCGGAACCTGCCCATTTCGTGCATGTGTTCGTAGCCGGGATAGAGCCGTTCCAGCACCGGCAGCGTGGTCCTGTAGAGCTCGCCGTAAAACCAGTTGAAGGCGTCGCGCGCCAGTGATTGCGCGCGGCGGCCGTCGGCGAGGCACAGCACCCCCAGCGTCATGCCGAGGCGCGGCGCAGCCGCATGCGTCCAGGCCTTGCGGTAGCGTTGCAAGTCCTGCTCGACCATGAACCACGGTTTGAACGGCCCGGCCAGTACGCCCAGCTGCTGCGCCGCCGCCCAGTCAAAGGTTTCCGGACTGACCGCGGCGGTCCACAGCGGCGGATGCGGGCGCTGTACGACACGGGGCACGATATCGAGGTCTCGCAGCGTGTAACGGGCACCGCGGTGCGTGACCGGGCCGGGCCGGAACGACGCCCGCAGCACGGCGAGGCTCTCGTCGGCCAGCGCGCGGCTCTCGGCCATGTCGGC
>Ga0209706_10001146_pt1 | contig 15041 bp, 18 predicted proteins | sample PPLLaktember2015_6_FD_187263 | JGI IMG/M metagenome (GOLD analysis project Ga0209706, IMG submission 187263) | Freshwater sediment microbial communities from Prairie Pothole Lake near Jamestown, North Dakota, USA - PPLs Lake P8 Core (1) Depth... | ecosystem: Environmental > Aquatic > Freshwater...
ACCGGTGCGGCCGGCAAGCAGCGCGACGCCGATGGTGACGGTCATCATCCACCACGCCTGGATGCGCAGGTTCAGGTTGTCGATCAGCGGGTGCGGATGGCCGTCGGCGGCGCTGAGCTTGAGCCAAGCGCCGAGTGCAGAGACGGCGACCAGCAGCAGGATCACGCCGGCGCTGATCAGCAGGGTGCCCTGGAAGTGGGTCAGCGTGCTCATGCTTCCTCCGGCCGTGCCGCCGCCCGGGTCGCCAGCAGGGCATTGCGGATGCGCGCGAGGAATGCTTCCTTTTCTTCACCCGGCTGCAGCCGCAGCGGTGTGCCGAAAGCGATAGAGCACAGCAGCGGTACGGGTACGATCTCGCCCTTGGGCAGCAGCCGGCCGAGGTTGTCCATCCACACCGGCACCAGGTCCACCTGCGGGCACTGCTGCGCGAGATGGAAAATGCCGCTCTTGATCGGCAGCAGCAGCTCATCCGTGGTGTTGCGCGTGCCTTCCGGAAAAATGATCAGCGAATCGCCGCCATGGACCGCGGCAGCCATGATGTCCACCGGATCGACACTGCTGTTCTCGCGGCTGCGTTCGATGACGACCCCATGCAGCACCTCGTGGATGATGTAGCGCTTCAGCGCGCTGGCGTCCCAGTAATCCGCGCCCGCAACCGGCCGTGTCGTGCGCCGCAGGTCGATGGGCAGCGAGGCCCAGATCAGCGCGAAGTCGGCGTGGCTGTTGTGGTTGCCGAAATAGATGCGCTGCACCGGCACCGGCGCACACCCCAGCCAGCGCGCCTGCGCGCCGGTGATCAGCCGCGTGAAACGCGTCAGCATCCACGACGCGGCCTCGGGCACCGGGCGCCGCAGAAATTCAGTCGATTGCAGCATCCCCTCCAGATTTTCCGATCCGGGGCTCGTTTGTGGTGTATGTCGCGTGTTGTCCCGGGCACCGGCATTGTAGACGAGCGGCGCGCTGTGCGCCGCCCCGGCATTGACACCGACGTTGCGGCATTTGGTATAGTCGCCAGCGCCATGCCGCGCGGCTGCAGGCCGCCGTTCGCGTTCATCACCCATCCACGGAGGACTCCATGTCGAAAATCACGCTGCAGCAAGCCAATATCATCATCGAGAAGGCCTTCGCCAAAGCCAGGGAAATGAAAGTGAACCCGCTGGCGATCGTCGTGCTGGATGCCTCCGGCCATATCGTTGCGGCGCAGCGCCAGGACAACGCGACGATGTTCCGGTTCGATGTCGCGCTGGGCAAGGCCTGGGCCGCCGTCGCGATGGGCTGCTCGAGCCGTGCGCTCGCCGGGCGCGCCAAGGAAAACCCCAATTTCATGATCACGCTCGCCGCCACCGCACAGGGCAAATTCCTGCCGCAGCCGGGCGCCGTGCTGATCAAGGACGCAGCCGGCAATGTCGTCGGTTCCGCGGGCGGCAGCGGCGGCACCGGTGACGAAGATGAAGCCGTGTGCGCGTACGGTGCCGAGCAGGCCGGCCTGAAGCCGGTGATCTGAGCGACCTGCCGGGAACAACGTCATGGCAACAACCGCGGAAACAAAGACCCAGGGTGCCGTCAAGGGCGGCAACGGCAAGTTCATTTTCCCGCTGACCGAGATGGGCAAGATCGCGGCCGGCACCGGCTATTCGACGGCAATGGGGCCGGTCGTCGAGGGCGAGCGCATGCAGTGTGCGCTGGTGACCAAGGCCAGGGGCACCGGTTCGCGGCCGCACCTGCATCCGAACGAACAGTGGAATTACATCGTCAAGGGTACGCTGCGGGTCAAGGTCGGCGACGGTGCCGAGCAACTCTGCGGCCCCGGTACGCTGCTCTATTTTCCGGCGAACATCGTGCATTACACGATTGCCACGCCCGAGGAAGATGTGGTGTTCTTTGCGGTGAAGGACCTGTCGCACGGCATCATCGGCAAAGCCGCCGACGGCACGATGGCCGGCGGCCATTACGATCCGGGCTACGGTCCGCAGCCGACGTAATGCCGCACACCCTTCCTGCCCAGCCGGGCATGGCGCTGGCCGACGTCGACACGCCGGCGCTGCTCCTCGACCTCGATGCTTTTGAGCACAACCTGCAGCGGCTCAACGAATCGCTCGCCGGGCGCAAGCTCATGCTGCGGCCGCATGCCAAGAGCCACAAGTGCCCGCAGATTGCGCTGCGCCAGATTGCGCTGGGCGCAGTCGGCGTGTGCTGCCAGAAAGTCAGCGAGGCCGAAGCGATGGTCGAAGGCGGCGTGCCGGACGTGCTGGTTGCCAATGAGGTCGTCGGTGCAGCCAAACTCAGGCGCCTGGCGGCGCTGGCGAAGCAGGCGAAGGTCACGGTCTGTGCCGATGACGCGGGCAACGTCCGGGACATCGATGCCGCCGCGCGCGAATTCGGCGTCACCATCGACGTGCTGGTCGAAGTCAATGTCGGTGCCAACCGCTGCGGCGTCGAACCCGGCGAGCCGGCACTGGGCATCGCGCAGGCCATCGCCGCCTGCAAGAATCTGCGCTATGCCGGCCTGCAGGCCTACCAGGGCGGCGCGCAGCACCTGCGCAAGGTCGACGAACGCCGTGCCGCGATTGCTGCGGCGGTGGATGGCGTGCAGCGCACGCTGGCGCTGATCGCGAAGGCGGGCCTGCCGCGCGGCAAGGTCACCGGCGCCGGGACCGGCACCTATTTGTTCGAAGCCGCGAGCCAGGTCTATGACGAGTTGCAGGTCGGCTCCTACATTTTCATGGATGCCGATTATGCGAAGAACGACTGGACCGAAAGCGGCATTCCGCGCTTCGAGCACAGCCTGTTCGTGTGGACCACGGTGATGAGCCGCACGCGGCCCGATGTCGCCATCGTCGATGCCGGACTGAAGGCTTCCAGTGTCGATTCCGGCATGCCGCGGGTCGCCGATTTTCCGCAAGCGGAGTTCCTGAAGGCCTCCGACGAGCATGGCGTGATCAAACTCAACGGCGCATCGGGTTTTGCGCTGGGGGACAAGATCAGGCTGATTCCCGGCCACTGCGATCCGACCGTGAACCTGTATGACCATTATGTCTGTGTGCGTGGCGCGCGCGTCGAGGCCCTGTGGCCGATCACTGCGCGTGGCGCGGTCTGGTAAAAAGAGAGAATCGAAGCGCGATGGCGGCCATCAGGAAAATCGGTTTCGTCGGTGTCGGCAACATGGGCAATCCGATGGCGGCGAACCTGCTGAAGGGCGGGTTCGAGGTCACGGTGTTTGACGCGCGTCCGGAGACGGCCGCGGCGTTTGTCGCGCAGCATGGCGGCAGGGCGGCGGCATCGCTGGCCGAACTCGCGCGCGGCGCCGACGCCGTGATCACGATGCTGCCCAATGACAAGATCGTGCGCGCGGTGATGCTCGATGGCGGCGGCGCGGCATCCGCAATGGCGCGCGGGGCGGTGCTGATCGACATGGGCACCTGCGATCCGACCGGTACGCAGCGGACCGCGGCAGCACTGGAGAAACTCGGTCTGCACATGGTCGATGCGCCGGTAATGGGCGGCGTGGTGTTTGCCAAGGACGCCACGCTCGACATCATGGCCGGCGGCAGTGCGGAACTGGTCGCGCGCTGCACTCCGGTGCTGAAGGCCATGGGCCGCAGCGTCATGGCTTGTGGTCCCGTCGGCGCGGCACATGCAATGAAGGCGCTGGCCAACTACGTCAACGCCTGCGCGCTGATCAACGCCATCGAGGCGCTGACCATCGGCAAGAAGTTCGGCCTCGATCCGAAAATGATGGCGGATGCGCTGGTGCCGATGTGTGCCGGCCGCAATCATCCGATCGAGAAAAAAGTCATCCCGCAGATCCTCACGCACAAGTACGCCACCGGCATGGCGCTGGCGTTCATCGCCAAGGATGTCAAAATCGCCGTCGATACCGCACACGCGCTGGGTGCCGCGGTGCCGCTGGGCGAGAAAGTCTCGGAACTGTGGAATGACGCCGTCGACAAGATCGGCGCCACGGTCGACCAGACCGAAATCGTGCGCTACTGGGAAGAGGCAACCGGCGTCAGACTCTGACGACGCTGTTGCAGCATGCGGTAGATGCAAAACACCGCCGAGCCCGCCAGCAGGTGTTTCAGCGTATGGCCGCTGACGAGGCCTGCGGTGAGCGTATAGGTTTGGTGATCGTGGAACTCGGCGATTTTGGCCAGCACGTATAAACCGAAACCGTAGAGCAGATAGTGCCGGTGCGTGTAGCGGGCGGGGAATGCCGCGACCAGGTACGGGATGGCCAGCAGCGGTGCGCCCTGCACCCAGATATAGAGTCGCAGATCACCGCTGTACCGCCACCAGAACACGCTGGCGATGCCGGCCAGGACCGCAGCGACCAGCAGCAGGATTTCGCGCAGATTATCCAGGTGTTCGCTGAGCAGTGCGCTGAAGAGCGCCATGAAAGCGACCGCCATCGGCAGCCGGTCCCAGGCCAGCGAGTGGTCAGCGGGCGCGGCGTGGTAATAGGCCGAGCCCAGAAAAACCAGCGCCACACCGGCAAAAAACACCTGCCATGCACGCCGCGCGCCGCAGTCAGGATGGCGATGACACCACCGCAACCCCGCGGCGCCGCAGAGCAGAAACAGCGCATTGGATGCGATGTTGGCGAAGCTCTGCACGCCGAGAAAGGTCCGTGCATCCGCATACGCATGGTAGGCCTGATCCTGCCGGATCGGGCTGTCGTGCAGCAGCATCAGGCCGGCGAGCGGCGCGAGCATCACCAATACCAGTGCCACCACGCGACTGCAATACCCGGGCTGCGGGTTTCTCTCCATAGGGCCATGCTACCGCACGGCGGTTGATGCGCGTAATCGTGTGCACCGCTCCCCATGGCCCCCGATCACGATTACTATTCGGCTTTCGACCTTAGGCGGAGGATGTGCAATGGCTGCTGCAGAAAAAGCAAAAGTGGTGCTCGGCACGGCAACACCCGGCGGCGGGTTCCCCGCCTACGGCTGGCCGTATGCGGAAGTGCTCAATGCGACCGACCCGACACTCGACATCGAGCCGATCAACACCAAGGGCAGCGGTGAGAACGTCGGCCGCATCGATGACGGCTCGCTCGACATCGCGCTGGCCACCGGCGAGGTCACCTACGAAGCCGTCAACGGCATTGGGCGCGCGCCGTGCAAAAACATCCGCATCATCAACGCCACCTATTCGCAGGCGGGCATGTTCATGGTACGCGCCGACAGCCCGTACCAAACAATCTCCGACCTCGTCGGCAAGACCGTGGTCTGGGGCGCTTCGAGCTCGGGCTTCGTCGTGCTCGCGCGTTACGTGTTCGACGGCCTGGGGCTCGACATCAAGAAGGATTTCGACGCGCGCCTGCTGGAGAAGGCTGGCGACGGCCCGCCCCTGGTCAACAGTGGCGAGGCGGCGGCGATGTGGGGCGGGGGCGTCGGCTGGCCGCCATTCATGAACATCGCGAAGAACCCGAAGGGCATGCGCTTCATCTCGCCCAGCGCGGACGAGATCAAACGCATCCAGGCCAAGCATTCCTTCCTGAAACAGACGACCATGCCCGCGGGCAGTTATCCCGGGCAGCAGGGGCCGGTGAATTCGGTGGGATCGTGGCCGTTTGTGCTGGCGCGCGCGTCGCTGCCGAATGACGTGGCTTATCGCCTGGGGAAGGCCCTGCACACCGGTCATGCTGCGCTGGCCGCGAAACTCGACCAGGCGCAGGAATCGACGCTGGCCAACACGCTGGCCGCGGCGCCGACCCGGGACCTGATTCATCCCGGGGTGCTGCAGTACATGAAAGAGATTGGTTTGGTCTAGAAGCCGTACAGCCGGGCAGGGTTGGCCACCAGCACCTGCTCGCGCTGGGTCGCATCCGGCACCCAGTCGAGCAGCAGGTCGGTGAGGTCGCCGTCATTGGGGATCTGCCCCTTGTGCATCACATGCGGCCAGTCGGTGCCCCAGATCACCTGCGCGGCATTGGCTTTCAGCAGTGCGTGGGCGTAGGGCACGGTGTCGGCGTGCGGCAGGTCATGCGCCGAGATGCGGTACGGCCCCGTCAGTTTCACCCACGCCTTGCCCGCCTGCATCAGCCGCAGCAGCGCCTGGAAGCCGGGATTGTCGGTGCCCGGGCAGCCCTTCATGTAGCCGAGATGGCCGAGCACGATCGGCACCGGGAAATCAGCGAACGTGCGGTCAAGGTCCGGAAATTCGTCCGCATGAATCAGGAATTCCATGTGCCAGCCCATGGGGGCGATGCGCGCCGCGAGCGGGCGCAGCACCTCCAGCGGCAGCGTGCCCGGCTTGCGGTCTTTGACGTCGACGATGTTGACACGCACGCCGCGGATGCCGCCAGCATCGAGCACTTTCAATTCGGTATTGCCGATGGCCGGATCCACCACCGCGACGCCGCGCAGGCGCTGCGGGTCGGCCTTCATCGCATCGAGCATCGCCGCATTGTCGGCGCCGTAGACGCTGGGCTGGATCAGTACCGCGCGAGTCACGCCCAGCGTGTCGAGCATGTGCCGGTACTGATCCGGCAAACAGTCGGGCGGCGTGTAGACGCGTGCCGGCGAATAGTCGTAGCGCGCCGCCGGCCCCATCACATGGGCGTGGGTGTCGCAGGCGTTCGCCGGCATCCTGAATTGCGGCGGATGCGGATTGAAGTCCGGACCCGCGCACAGCGGTGCGGCAGCAGTAGGCGTATTGACGGACATGGGATCCAGGGAGTGATTATAAGTATTTGATTTTATTGATATTATTATGCAGCCTTTAATCCCGGCATCGTGAACTCGATGGCCTTGAGCTCGGCGGCGAGCAAGGCACGCTGCTCTTTCGACAGTTCCACCAGCGGCGGGCGCACCGTGCACCACTGTTCGTCGCCGCTGTAGTGGGCGATGCCGGCCTTCAGTGCGGCGATCATCAGGTACTTGGAGCCGAAGGTATTGCGCGCGATGTCGAGCGCCTTCTGCTGCGCTTCGGCATCGGCGTTTTTCCATTCGCGGTAGAGCTTGTCGATCGCCGCCGGGTTGACGTTGGCGGTGGCGGAGATGCAGCCGGCGCCGCCGTTTTTCATGTTGGCGAGCAGGAAGGACTCGCTGCCGGCGAAGACATCGAAACCGCTCTTAGCGAAAGCGTCGAGGAAAGTCCTGGTGTTGTTCCAGTCGCCGGAGCTGTCCTTCATGCCGGCGATGGCGGTGGGATATTTCTTCAGCAGCCGCTCGACCAGCTTCGGGGTGATGCCGACCACGGCGACCGGCGGAATGTGGTACACGTAGATGCGCAGCCGGTCGTCGCCGACGCGCTCGATAATCTCCGAGTAGTTGCGGTAGAGGCCCTCGTCGCTGACGCCCTTGTAATAAAACGGCGGCAGCATCAGCACGCCGGCACAGCCGGCCTTCACCGCGTGCTCGGTGAGCCTGACCGAGTCCGACAGTGCGCAGCAGCCGGTACCGGGCATCATCCGCTGCGGATCGACGCCGGCGGCGAGCAGCGCGTCGAGCAGCGCAATGCGCTCGTTCACCGACAGCGAATTGGCTTCGCTGTTGGTGCCGAACGCGGCGAGGCCCGAGCCCTGCGAGATCAGCCATTTGCAATGCGCAATGAAGCGCTTGGCATCCGGATTGAGGTCCTGGTCGAACGGCGTGACCACCGGGGCGAGCACGCCCTTGATGCGTTGCGTCTTGCTCATGAATTGATTCCTCGCAAATGAATTTCGAAAAAACCGCTTGAGTGGATCCGGGCGTGCGCGATCGGGGTGATGGCGCGCCGGATAGTCCATATAGGATAGCATCGTGTCCCGCGCCGCCCAAACACGACGGAGATTGCATTGTCAGCGCAGGGGGCTGTTGTTAAGCTTGCGGGCCGGTTTTGCAGTCAAATCGATATCAGGAGGGGAACTTCATGTCACGTTCAATATCTTGTGCCCTGGCAACGATGTTGCTGGCCATGGCGCCGGTAGTTCACGCGGCGGACTATCCGACCAAGACGGTACGCATGGTCATCGCGTTTTCACCGGGCGGCCCCAGCGACATCCTGTCGCGGCTGATCGGGGGCAAACTCTCCGAACGCATGGGCCAGCCCTTCGTGTTCGACAACCGGCCGGGCGCCGGCGGCAACGTCGCGGGCGAAATCGTCGCCAACAGCCCGGCGGATGGCTACACGCTGATGATCGCCAATAACAGCGTGCTCGCGGCCAATGCGTCGCTGTACCGGAAAATGACTTTCAATCCGTCCAAAGACCTGGTGCCGGTGGTGTGGGTTGCTTCACAACCGAATATCCTGGTGGTGCATCCCTCAGTGCCGGCAAAATCGGTGAAGGAACTGATCGCCTATCTGCAGTCGCAGCCGGGCAAGTTGAATTATGCGTCTTCGGGCAGTGGTGCCGCGGCACACCTGGCGGGCGAGTTGTTCAAGAGCATGACCAAAACCGACATGGTGCATATCCCGTTCAAGGGTGCGGCGCCGGCAATTACCGACGTGCTGGCCGGCCGCAGCCAGATGATTTTTGCCACTGCGCTGTCGGTGAAGGCACACCTTGACGCCAACCGTCTGCGACCGCTGGGTGTGACGACACTGGAGCGCATGGCGACCATGCCCAGCCTGCCGACCATTGCCGAATCCGGCGTGCCGGGATTCGAGGCTTCGACCTGGCATGGACTGGTGGCGGTGGCCGGCACGCCGCCTGCCGTGCAGGCCAAGCTCAATAGCGAAGTCAATGCGGTGCTCAAGGATCCGCAGGTGAACAAGTTTCTGGTCGGCCAGGGGGCCATTGTGCGCGGCGGTAGCGCAGCGCAGTTTGCGGCGCACATCAAGGCGGAAATTCCGAAATGGGCGAAGGTCATCAAGGATTCCGGCGCACGTGCCGATTAAGCGCAGGGCGAAAGGGAGCAGCGCATGGTGCAACTGAAGGTATTGGGTGCGGGACCGGTGAAACGCGGCATCACGCAACTGGCCGTCGCATTTGAGAAAAAATCCGGTCATCGCGTGGCCGTTGAGTTTATCGGTGCACCGACGGTGCGCGAACGTGTGCTCGCCGGCGAGGCGGTCGATGTGGCGGTAGTGCCGCAGTCGGCGATGGAGGAGTTCCTGGCCCAGGGCAAGGTGGTCGCGGACACGCGCACCACCCTCGGCCGGTCGCGTATGGGTCTGGCCATGCGCAAGGGCGCCGCCGCGCCGGACCTGACGACGGTCGATGCTTTCAAGCGGGCGATCGCGGCGGCGGATGCCGTGGTAGTCAATGTTGCCTCCAGCGGCAACTACGTCGTGAAACTGCTGGAAAAACTGGGCTTTGCCGCGGACAAGGCAGTCAAGCAGCCGGATACCGTGAAAGTCATGGATCACGTGGCCGCAGCTTCCGGCAACCTGCTGGGTGCCGGACAATTGCCTGAAATCCGCGAGCTGGTCGACAAGGGCGTGGCGATTGCACTGGCGGGGCCGTTGCCCGATGAACTGCAAAGCATCACGGCTTACGATGCGGCGGTCACCGCAACGAGTGCCAACGCAACGGTCGCTGCGACCTTCACGAAATTCCTGGCCACTGCGGAATCCCGCGCGGCCATGGCAGCCACCGGCATTGACTGAATTCCACGACAGAAAGACGAACTGCAATGGCCTTACTCAGGATACTCAGTGCCGGTGCCGTGAAACGCGGCGTCGCACGCATCGCTGCAGACTTTGAGCAGGACACCGGGAACAAGGTGGAGATCGAGTTCACGCCGGTACCCGAGGTACGCAAGCGTGTGCTGGCGGGAGAAACGGCCGACGTGGTGGTGGCGACGCCGGCCGCACTGGATGAATTTGCGGCGCAGAAAAAGATCGACCCCGCGAGCCGCGGTTTTTTGGGCCGCTCGCGCATGGGTGTGGTTATTCATGCCGATGCGCCGATGCCGTCGATTCCCGACGCCGCGGCGTTCAAGGCGCTGCTGCTCGGCGCCAGCCATGTTGTGCGCAATGAAGCCTCCAGTGGCATCTATTCCGAAAAACTGCTGAACAAGCTGGGTCTGACCGAACAACTCGGCGCAAAAATCGTCGTCGTCAAGACCGGCTCCGGCATCATGGAATATGTCGCCGACCATCCGACGCAGGCGGTCGGCCTCGCCCAGATCTCGGAGCTGATGGTGATGATGGACAAGGGCTGCAAGGTCAAGCTGGCAGCACCTTTGCCCGATGAGATCCAGAACATGACGAGTTATGACGCGGCGGCGATGACCGGTGCGCCGGCTGCGGCGGCAGAACTTGCGCGGCGGCTGGCGTCTGTTGCCGGAAAGAAGATTTTTGCCGAAACCGGAATTTCCTGAAGAATCGCATCCGGAGAACGCCATGCAACGCAGCTTCCTGACCCTGATGGGCCTTTGTTTGGGATTGAGTACAGCGCTGCATGCCGCTGAATTGACCGTGATCAGCGGCGGTGCGATCGAGCCGGGGCTGAGAGCGGCCGTGGCGGCGTACGAAAAAGCCACCGGCCAAATGGTCAGGATCACCTTCAATACCTCGCCGCAAATGCGGAAACGCGTTGCCGCAGGCGACACATTTGACGTGATCATTGCCCCGCCGGGGGCGATCAGGGATTTTGCCGCCGCCGGCAAGGTCGAGGCGGGCGGTGTTGATGTCGGCCGCGTCGGCTCCGGCGTGGCGGTACGCCCCGGTGCGCCAGTGCCGGCGATTGCCACGGTTGATGACATCAAGAAGGCGGTACTCGAGGCCGAGTCCGTCGTCTTCAACACGGCGACCACCGGCCTCTATTTCGAGAGTCTGCTGAAGAAGTGGGGCATCTACGAGCAGGTCCAAGGCAAGGCTGCGCGTTACATTACCGGCGCCGAGGTGATGAGACACGTGCTCAACGGCAGGGGCAAGGAAGTCGGTTTCGGCCCGATCACCGAAATACTGCTGGAGAAGCGGCACGGCCTGATCCTCGTCGGTCCTTTTCCGCCGGAAATCCAGAACTACACGTCCTATGTGGCGACGCCGATGAGCGCCGGCACGCAGAAGGATGCGGCGCGGGCGCTGGTGAAGTTCCTCGGCGGGCCGGTGGGCAAGCCGTTGTTCGTTGCGGCCGGCATCGAATAAGCCGTACGGCGGCACCGGTATCTGAACCCCGCATGTGGCACCCACCCCTTGCGCCCGGTCAGCGGACGGCGCTAGAGTGTGCAACGGCAATTCCAAGAAGAATACGCCCGGACCCTAGAGGAGGAAGACCATGATCCATGCTGTCCGCATCATCTGGGTGCTCGTCGCCTGTGCTTTTCTCACCGGCACGGCGCTGGCACAGAATTACCCCACCCGCGCGATCCGCGTCATCGTGCCCCAGCAGCCGGGCGATCCCTGTGATACCTTCGCCCGTCTGCTGGGTCCGCACATGACCAAGAATCTCGGCCAGCAACTGGTCGTCGACAACCGGCCCGGTGCGGGCGGCATGATCGGCCTGGAATTGGCCGCGACCGCGCCGGCCGATGGTTACACGATCGCCTGCGGACAGGGTGGCAATCTGTCGGTCATTCCGCATACGATGAAAAACGTGCCCTACAAGGCACTGCAGGATTTCGCGCCGATCGCCCTGGTGGCGACCAACTATCTGGCGCTGGTGGCTGCCCCGAACGCGCCGTTCAAGACGACGGCGGAGTTGATCAAGTACCTGAAGGCCAATCCGGGCAAAGTTACGTTTGCGACCAACGGAATGGGCGCTTTCCTGCACATGGCAACGGAAAGTTTCCGCTCGTCCGTGGGCTTCGAGTATGTGCATGTCCCGTTCAAAGGGATTGCGTCGATGTCGCAGGAGCTGATGGCCAACAGGGTGGATGCCGCGTTCAGTTCGTTTACGGCGATCTATCCGTTCGTGAAGTCGGGCCAGGTGCGGCTGCTCGGCATTGCGAAACCCACACGTGCGTCCAACTACCCCGACCTGCCGACAGTCGCCGAAACCGTTCCCGGATTTTCATCCGGCGGCTGGTTCGGATTTGTGGCCCCGGCCAAGGTGCCCAAGGGAATCATCACGATCCTCAACCGGGAAATGAATGCGGCACTGAAGCAGCCGGACGTGCGGGCGAAGCTCGAGAGTCTGGGGCTGGATGTGTGGACCGAATCACCGGAATATCTGCGCGATCTCATGAAAAGCGAATACGACAAGTACGGCAAAGTCGCGCGCGACATCAAGCTGGTACCGAAATAACCGGCAGTCGAACAGCAGTCTGGAATGACAACAGCGGGCGGACAGCGCGGCCCGCTGCTGCCTTGACCGGTGGGCCTGGTCTTGCTGTCCAAACGCAAAAAGCTGATGTTGATCATTGGCGCGTTACTGTGCACCGGGCTGTCCTGTTTCGCGGTCTTGCCCTTCCTCACCGGTGGTCGCGACATGCAGGATTACTGCCAGGCGCAACGCCCGCGCGGTATGACACTGTACCCGCACCAGGACCCGACGGGAACGATGGTGAAAACGATTGTGCTGTGATGAAGCCGGTGACTTGACGGGGGTAAAGCGATCGCCGAGCCTGTTACCGCAGCGGCAGCATTCGCAGCAGCGTGTTGTCGCGCATGACATAGTGGTGGAACAGCGCAGCGAGTGCGTGCGCGCCGATCAGCACATAACCCGCCGAGCCGAGGAATTCATGGACCTCTTCCGCAACGTCGGCGACGGTATCGCTCGGGTCAATCAATGCGGGCAATTCGTAGCCGAAAAACGGCACCGGCTTGCCCTCGGCGCTCAGCAACAGCCAGCCGAGCAGCGGCGCGAGAGTCATCAGTGCATAGAGCGCCATGTGCATCCAGTGCGCTGCGCGCGCCTGCCAGCGCGCCATCGGTGGCCTGACCGCCGGCGCGGGGCCGATCAGATTGACGGCGAGTCGCAGCCACACCAGCATGAACACCAGCATGCCGAGCATGTTGTGCCAGATTTTCATGTTGTCGCGCAGGCCGCCCTTGGGGAAGAGCTCGCGCAGTTCGGCGCTGACATAGACGGCAATCATCAGCAGCAGCATCAGCCAGTGCATCGTGATCGACAGCGCGCCGTAGCGCTCGGTAGTGCTGAAGAGTCTCATCGTAGTGGTCCGGTCCGTGTTACGCCGGCTGCGTCGCATTGTCGCGTGGTGCCGGTGCGCCGTGCTTGACGCAGGTCAACGCCGATGCGGGGCTGCGATAACGCAAGGGAGGGGGGTGATACCCCCCGCGGCGCGCTGGGCGGGGGCGGAGCGGCATCGGCATGGAAGACCGGCGTGCCGGAGCCACGCCGCGGGTTCGATGCCGCTGCCCGGGCAATAAAAAACCCGCCGGTGGCGGCGGGTTGCAGGGAGGCGGTTGCGGTCAGTCGATCGAATTGCTTTTTGGCGGCATCTGCGCTTTGGACTTGCGGCCGGGCGCTGCCGGCGGGATGTAACCGGAAACACGGCACAGAATGCCTTCGATTTCCTTGCCATCCTGGTAGCGGATGGAGCGGCACACCATGACGGCGCCGCGGGCCTGCAGTGCCGTCACCCGTTGGCGCACATTCGCTACGGAGATGCCGGTCGCCGCAGCGATTTCGGAGTCCAGTCGCTCGCCGCTGTTTTTCAGGTAATCCAGGATTTCTTGCATATCCGATGCTCCTCGTGACAATGGGTAGAGACAGCGCTGGCGTCGAAAGCCGTCGCGTCGGAAGGGTGGGAAGGCTGTGGATGATACAGCAATTCCGCGTTTTTCGCCTGATTTTGCGTGCCCGAGACGCCATCTGGCGCATATCTGGCGGCATTTAGCCCCGAAAATCCGCGAATACGCAGCTAAATTCACAAAACGGGCCGGATATTCCCGACCGTTCCGTGGGGTTATCGGACAGGATCTTCATGTGCCTGTAAGGGTTACAACTCAAGCCACGTCCGGCTTGCACGCCACGCGTTCTACGCTGCGATTTCTTCTGGCAACAGGCGATCGTATTCCTTCTTCACCACGGCGTAGCATTCGCACGACCGTTTCTCGAGACCCGGACGGTCAAGCACGGTGATCTGGCCGCGGCGGTAAGTGATCAGTCCGTCATCCTGCAGACGGCCCGCGGCCTCGGTGACACCCTCGCGGCGTACCCCCAGCATGTTGGCGATCAGTTCCTGGGTCATGCGCAATTCATCGCCTGCCAGTCGGTCAAGGCTCAACAGCAGCCAGCGGCACAGCTGCTGCTCCAGGGTATGGTGACGATTGCATACTGCAGTCTGCGTCATCTGGGTGATCAGCGCCTGCGTGTAGCGCAACAGCAGGTGCTGCATCGGGCCATGCCGCTCGAACTCCAGTTTCAGCAGATGCGCCTTAACCCGGTAGCCGTGGCCTGCGCTCTGCACCACGGCCCGGTTCGGCGTGGTTTCCCCGCCCATGAACAACGCGATCCCGACGACGCCCTCGTTCCCGACAACCGCGATCTCGGTGGATGCGCCGTTTTCCATGACATAGAGCAGAGACACGATGCTGTCGGTGGGGAAATGGACATGATGCTGGGGCCGGCCGGACTCGTAGACCGATGCGCCGAGCGGCAACTGGAAGAGTTCCAGGTGCGGCAACAGGCGCTGGAAGTCTGCTTCCGGTAAAGAGGCAAGCAGTCGGTTCTGCTTTGGATTATGGGGCATGGATGCTGGGAGTGCGTTTCAAGGTGATGCTCCCCGGTTCGGAAAAAAACAGCCGCACGTAAGAAGCGTAGCGACGCCAGTATATGCCAATTTGTTCGCCATCGTACAGAACGGTACGGACGCGGTGTGGAAACTGCCTGCATGAACCGCGATCAGATCGAGGGTAAATGGCGGCAGCTGCGCGGGAAAGTGCGCGAGCGATGGGGCCACCTGACGGGGGACTGGCCGCACGTGGTGGCCGGCAGAGCTGATCAGCGTGCCGGAAAAGCGCAGGAACTGTATGGCACCACGAGGCAGGAGGCGCTGCGTCAGCTCAGGGATTTTTTGCGACGTAACCGCCGGTGGAATACGTCCAGCCGGTAATGTGACGGCGGTCGTGATGAACTTTCCGATGATCAGGAATTACTTCGCCGGCCTGTTTCATCGTCTGTCGGGCGTATTCACGGTGAGCCTCGTCAATGGCAAGGGTGATGCTGCTGCAACCGGGGCCGACCCGGCCATGGCGCCGGG
>Ga0209706_10001152_pt1 | contig 14987 bp, 15 predicted proteins | sample PPLLaktember2015_6_FD_187263 | JGI IMG/M metagenome (GOLD analysis project Ga0209706, IMG submission 187263) | Freshwater sediment microbial communities from Prairie Pothole Lake near Jamestown, North Dakota, USA - PPLs Lake P8 Core (1) Depth... | ecosystem: Environmental > Aquatic > Freshwater...
TGACCAAAGGGGCCATCCATATAAAACGATTATTCCATTTCTTCAGGAGTGAAAATCCTTTTTCCAACACATCAATTTCTACATCGGCTAAGATCATCCCTCCCACGATATCCTTTTTCCTTTTCTCCAGCTCAAAAAAATCTTCAATCTCCTTGACATGGAAACCATATTTCTTCAAAATTTTGTTTAGGCTGAGCCTAACGAACTCATCTTTATCAATGATAAAAGCCCACTTCACCCTTTCTTTCATAAAAGATATTTAATATCAAATATCATGCCAATTTTTTTAATCCCTATCGACCGTGTTATTCTAAAAACCAATATAATATTAATGGGTTAGATTATTATCACTTTCATTTAATCTCTCACAACCCAAAATGATAAAAATATACAGAGGAAAAATGCCATACTATTTTAATCAATATGCGACAAAATGCCCTCCTTCATTGGTCCAATTTAAAAAAGCTAAGACCTTTTGTCCTCATCTTTTGGTTTTTCCCATTTTATTCAATTTTCATGATATTGAAGCTAATTCTTGTATTTCTTCAATCTTACGATGAATCGTCCGAACATTAATCCCGAGTAACCGTGCCGCTTTCCGCTTATTCCCTTTGGTCGCTTTAAGGGTCTGAATCAACATCTCCTTCTCCACTTCCTCAAGGGGTGTTCCTATTTTGATGGAAATCACCTCCGGTCTCTCTTTGACATCTCGAATTTCCTGTGGGAGATGCTGGATATCAATCACCCCAGGGCTGTTAATGACTAAAATGGACTCAATCGTATTTTCCAATTCCCTTACATTCCCCGTCCATTCGTAATCGGTTAGGAAGTTCATGGCTTTCTGAGAGATTCCCCTTACCTTCATACGATATTTCTCATTATATCTTTCAATAAAAAAATGGACAAGAAAGGGAATATCATCCCTCCGATCCCTTAAGGAAGGAAGTTTAATATTCACCACATTCAAACGATAGTAGAGATCCTCTCGAAATGTTCCTCTCTTCACTTCCTCCTGAAGATCCCTGTTGCTTGCCGCAATGATCCGTATATTCACTCTGATCGTCTTGTTCCCCCCTACCCTTTGAAATTCACCTTCTTGGAGGACCCGTAAAAGTTTGATCTGGGTGGCAGGAGGAATATCCTCCACTTCATCTAAAAAGAGTGTTCCCTGATGGGCCAATTCAAATCGGCCTTTTCGGGAAGCGATCGCTCCGGTGAAAGCTCCCTTCTCGTGTCCGAAGAGTTCGCTCTCAATAATCCCTTCACTCAAGGAGGCACAACTCACCTTGATGAAAGGCATGGGAGCCCGCGGACTCTTGTAATGAATGGCATTGGCGATCAACTCTTTTCCTGTTCCGCTCTCACCGATGATCAGGACAGAGCTATCATAGGGCGCAATATGGCGGATGAGTTCAAAGATTTTTACCATCTTCTTACTTCTTCCGATAATATTTTTGAAATGGAACTTGTCTTCCAACCTGGAACGCAGGTTTTGATTCTGGAGAATCAGTGTTTGTTTTTCCAATGCCCTTTCGACTAATAATGAGATGATCCTGGGGTTGATCGGCTTTTCGATAAAATCGAAGGCCCCCCATTTCATCGCCTGGACTGCCTTTTCAATCGTTCCTTGGGCGGAAATGACGATGACTTCCGTTTCCGGTCTCAGACCTTTCACCGCTTCTAAAAGTTCGATCCCGTCCATCTTGGGCATCACGACATCCGTGATCACCAGATCGACGACCTTATGCCGGAAGAGTTGGAGGGCCTCTTTCCCATTCGAAGCGAGGAGGATGTCATGCCCTTTCTTTTTCAGCAAAAGGCGAAGGCTCTCCCCGACAGTGGGGTCATCCTCCACAATCAGTATCATCTTGTTATCCATACACCCTTCAAATCCGAATGGCCTTGATTTCTCCCTGCTCACAACTGGGATGATGGAATATGGGAATAGTGGAAGGATGGGTCTTTTTTGAAAAACCTTATTTTTTTTTCATCCGTGATTCCATTTTCCCAACCTTCCATTAATTCGTTCTATTTAGTTCGTCTTCTGTCCAAGGGGAATTCGTATTCTAAAGGTAGATCCTCTATTGACCTCGCTTCTGACATCAATCTCCCCATGATGGTCTGAAACAATCTTTTTTGCAATCGAGAGCCCCAATCCCGACCCCATAGGCTTGGTGCTGAACATAAAATCGAAGATTTTGGGAAGATGTTCCTTGGAAATTCCCATCCCATTGTCTTGGATCCTGATGAAAATATTTTTCTTTGATCCCCGGGTGAAGAGGTGAATTTCCCCTTTTTCGGAGACCGCTTGAATACTGTTGATGAGGAGATTCGAAATGGCTAAATTAAATTGGCTGACATCGATCTTCAGCATGGGCAACTTTTTTTGAAAATGGGTTTCGACTCTCGCATTTTTTATTTGGGCATCCGGCCTGAGCAGCCGAACCACAGAATCCAATACTTCATTCAACTGAACCCACTCAAATTTTAGGGGAGGGAGGCGATTGAAATCTAAAAATTCTTTCAGATTATTCTCCAACCGGAGGGTTTCATAACTGATAAAATTAATTAAAGAATGAATCTCTTCTTTCTGGGAGAGCTGAATTTCCCCTCCCAACTCCTCCCTCAATAATTCAATATTGATGTTCAAAGAACTCAATGGGTTTCGAATCTCGTGCGCCATCCATCTCGCCAGCATTCCGATAGTGGAAAGATCTCGACTCTTGCTGATCTCCCTCAGGAGCAGCCCTTTCTCTGTAACATCCGCAAAAGTTGCCAGACAGCCTAAAAACATCGCCTCTTTCTTATCAAAAATGGGATAAAAACTACAATGAAGGATTCGAGTCTCCTGTCCTTCAGGGGGGCCAGGGGGAACATGGATCGCCAACTCGACATCGTGATTGCTTTCCCTCTTTTCGTAAACGAAATCAAAGTGCTTTTTGATATTTTTATAAGGGATGGCCCTCTCCAATCTCTTTCCCAGAACCTGCTTCCCGCTGATCTGAAAATAGTTCTCTGCGATGAGATTAAAGATTTGAATTCGTTCTTGGGCGTCGGCAAAAATGACCGCCTCCTTAAAATTTCTTAAGATAATCTCATAGAGGTTTTGCTCTGTTCGGTTCATCCTGAACAAATTACTCCATCCATCCATACCGCTTCAGGGCTTGATGGAAAATGGTTTTTACCAGCCGGGTATAATTCCACCCCATGCTCCTCGCCATTATCACGAGATCTCCATAAACAGGCGAAAGACCCGGGAGAGGGTTCACTTCCAAAAAGTAGGGAATGCGGTCCGCCCCCACTCGGATGTCCACCCGTGAAATGTCCCGGCACTCCAGGGCTCGATAAACCCGGACGGCCACCTCTTCAATCGTTTTTAAAAGATCTCGGTCAATGGGGGGAGGGCAATGGTATCTCACCTTTTCTTCCCACTCCCTCTTAATTTCCAGAGAATAAATGGATTCTTCCGGGGGTTTTCCCTTGATCTCAATCTGCATGACGCCAAGGACGAAAGGGTCTTCGTTACCGACGATGCCCACCGTGAATTCTGGACCGTTAACGAATTCCTCTACAAGAACGGGTGAACGATAAGTTTTTAATAGTCCTCTTGCCTTCTCTTCCAAGGCTTTGGAATCTAAAACTTTTGAGTCCAACCGGACCCCCTTGCTCGACCCCTCGTAACATAATTTTACAAAAAGAGGATAACAAAGATCTAAACCGTCGAGATCCTCTATTCTTTCTACCTTCTTAAATCGTGGGGTCGGAACATTTTGGCTCATCACGATTCTCTTTGCCATGGCCTTATCCAAAGTGAGGGAGAGAGTGAGGGGATCGGAACCAGTATAAGGAATGTTTAAAAATTCTAAGAGGGCTGGAATATGGGCTTCTCGATTTCGACCCACAAGGCCTTCTGCGATGTTGAAGACAATATCAACCGATGCCTTCTTTAATCGATCGATCAAACCGGTGTCTCCTCCTAACTTGATGACCTCATGCCCTTCACTCTCTAACGCCTCCCGAATCGCATCGATCGTCTCCTCGGCATCGAACTCCTCCAGAAAATCAACCGGCTGGCTTTCTGACTGATAGAAATCTTTTTTAAGATTATAGGTGATACCCACTCTCAATCTCATCTTTGGGACATCCCTGTATGCAATAGGCTAACATGAATCATCTTTAATAATATTTCTGTTTTTATCTCTCTTTTAAACCTTTGTCAACCTTGTTGTTACCCACCTCCCCCTCCTCCTTCTCTCTTGGACTGAACCCAGAGCTTTCAGATGCCCCCATTTTATGTTACATTACCCTCATGATCCGTCATGGGGGAGAGCTTGGGATGGGGATAAAGAGAGAGGAAATCTTCCAAGCGTTAACCCAGTTACGGAAAGGTCTCCTCTACATCCTCATCGTGATCACTCTAAGTGGAATCATCCTCTTCCCGATTTCAAAGGAATGGTTGCGTTTTCTCCGTGACACTTCTCTCAAAATTGACTTTGTGGCTTTCTCCATCCCTGAAGCCTTTTTCTCCCTCCTCAAACTGACCCTTTACACCAGCCTATTCACCTCTATCCCAGCGATCTTTTATTACATCTGGAAAGCCTTTTCCCCTCTCTTCCGTTCGAGGGGATTAAATTTGGGAAACGGCGTTCTTGCCACTGCCATCTTGCTTTTTTATCTCGGCGCTTTTTTTTGTTTCTTTATCACCCTGCCCTTTGGCGTTCAGTTTCTCTTAGGATATCAATCCGACCACATCAAACCGATGATCTCAGCGGGGAAATATGTTTCCTTTTGTGCCTTTTTCATTTTCGGGTTTGGAATGACATTCGAACTTCCCCTGATTCTGGCCTTATTAAGTTATCTCAAAGTCGTGAATGCAGCATTTTTGACTCGGAATCGGAGGTATGCTATTTTATCGATTGCCATTCTCTCGGCGGTCCTCACCCCCACCCCAGATATTTTTAACATGAGTCTAATGGGGGGGCCCTTATATATATTATTCGAAATCGGTGTGATTTTGGTGAAAGTCATTGAGCGAAAAAGGGACAGGGTTGAAGTATCTCCTTCCGAAAAGTAGCTGGTGGGGCGGATGGGTTTATTGCTGTAACATTCAAAGTGGCCACCGCTCTACCCTGCCTACCGGCAGGCAGGCGGCAGGCAGGCACAAACCATGAAAATTGTCTATTGGGAATGGGGTCAGGTTAGGATACCGGTTTGGCTCAGAATGAGGGGCAAAAAGAATGAAATGGATTCATTTTCTGTTTCCGTCTCTTCTGCTATATTGGAATCGTCCATTGAGCTGATTTTTCTGTAAAAACACAAACTTTATTACGCCCCCCCCTTTTGGCGTCGTAGAGCGCCTGGTCTGCCATTCGAATCAATTCTTCTTTTGACTTGGCTCGATGACTTGGAAAATTAGAGATTCCCATACTCACGGTTAAATTGACTTGAGCCTTTCCCACTTCGAAGGACGTGTTTTCTACCAACCTTCGGATCCGTTCTGCAATGACAAAAGACTCTTCTAAAAAAGTTTCTGGCAATATCAGAATGAATTCTTCACCACCATATCGAGCCACTGTATCTTTTTTTCGGACTGAATTTTTTAGTAAAGAAGAAATTTTACAAAGAGCCTGATCTCCTTCGGTATGTCCCAGGGTATCATTCACTTTCTTAAAATGGTCAATGTCCACCATCACCAAAGAAAGGGGAGTCCTTCTGTGAAAAGATTTTTGGGCCTCCCCTCCGAGTTTCTCCTCGATATATCTCCGGTTATAAAGACCGGTCAGGGGATCGTAAATGGAAATGTTTTTGATCGAACTAAATCTTTGAAAATGTTTTAAGGTGGCCGCCATCTGGTATCCGATGACGGAAAGGAATTGGAGATCTTGGACATCAAAGGCATTAGGTTGATCGTTGTTGAGTGAAATGCATCCTAAAATCTCCCCCTCCACGGTAAGGGGCAGAGTGAGATGGGACTTCAGAGTCGCCTTGGGATCCATCATCATCTGTTTAGGCCTCAGTTTTCTTTTTTCTATCTGGAGGGGAATTCGGTCGGCCTCGAAAGACTCCCCCCCTAAGGTCGAAAAGACTTTCAGCATGTTCTTTACCACCTCTTGGGTGAAAGGAGGGGGGCAGGAATCTTCCTGAAAAAGAAAGAGGAGGAGATCCTCTTTCCAAAATATCCCGAAAGAGGAAAAGTCAAATAAATTGGGGAGATTATTCCCGGCTGATGCGAAGATTTCTTTGATTTCAATACTCGTGCTGATTGCATTGATCGTTGATCGGAGCACATTCAGATTTTTAAAAATCAACCTCACGATGTCCCATCCTCTATTTTTGAGAAATAATCCGCTCGGCTTCCTTAAATTTGGGGAAGACTTTTGGAAAAAGCTCTTTGTTGATCACACCCTCCGCTAAAGCGGAAAAAAGGTGGGAAAGATGATTGACCAAACTTTGAAATCCCCGATGAATTTCCACCGGAGCGACGGTTCGGCAATCCTCTCTGACCCGTTCGAGCGAAACACCTTCTTCTGAAACTTTCAGAGAATTTAAAAAGGAATACTTCTCCTCAAGCTTCCGAATGGCTAAGATGAAAAGAAATGTCAAAATGGCTTCGCCGATCAACGCCGATACAACCTCCCATATCTCTTTTATAAGATTGGAATAGAGATCCAGGACAAGGTCAGAGGACCCTTTCTCTCCTTTATCCCCCATTACAGATGGTGTCATTTTTTCCCTTAGAACTCTTTTCTTTTTTCCGGTTTTAATTTTTTTAATAGGTTATGAATTTCCTCATGGTAGATAAAAAAGACCAGAATGATCAAACCCGATATTCCTAAAAGGACCATAAAGGTCTTGTACTGGTGATCGAAGGCCTTTCCACCCTGAAGACAGGCCATCAATGTTCCGGGAATTCTTCCAATAGTGGAAATGATTAGAAAAATCCCAAAATGCATGGGGGTCAGGCCCAAAATATAACAAAGGGCATCCTTGGGGAAACCGGGGATCAAGAAAAGAATGAAACTGAGAATGGCTCCTTGATGTTCGATTAAATAGTCGAACTTCTTTCTCGTCTCCCCTGAAACAAACTTTTCAACCGCTATTTTTTCAAAGACCCTCGCCAAGCTGAAGGCAACCCAAGATCCCAATATCAAACCGATCATAGAATAAATAAAACCGGCCTTTACCCCAAATAAATAACCTCCTAAAAATTCGATCGCCCCACCAGGGATGGGAGCGACGATCACTTGTATGATTTGGAGCAGGATATAAGCCAGAGGAGAATAAGCCCCGAAGGAACGGATAAATCCTTTTAGTTGTTGGCGATCGTGGAGAAAATCATAAAGTTTAGCGGCTTGATTCCATAGCTGGGAATTGTATTGGTAGATGATAAAAAAAACAAACCCTGCCAAAATACATAGGAACAAAACCCATGTCCATTTTTTCTGAAACGACGTTGCCATAGATCTGCTTTTAGGTCTGCATAACACAAAAAAGACATCCAGTAAAGCCCAAATTTGGGGTCACCCATTGTGACCTCATTGGAGTGTTTGTTTTTATTGGGGATATTTTCCGAATTCGATGATGACTCGATCGACACCTGCCAGTTCCTTCAGCTCAACATTTACAGAATCTTGGCGGGATATCTCTAAGGTCTTCCCGATATAATCAGCACAAATGGGTAATTCTCTGTGGCCCCGATCAATGAGTACAGCTAATTCAACCCGCCGGGGCCGACCCAAATCTAACAGGGCATCGATCGCAGCACGGATGGTTCTTCCCGTGAAGAGGACATCATCCACCAAAAGGACATTTTTGTCCTCGATGGAAAAATGAATTTCCGTTTTTTTAACTTCGGGCGTCTGACTTAACCTGGTCCAATCATCTCGATAGAGGGTAATATCAATAATTCCCGTGGGAAGGTTGATCCCTCTTTTTTGAAGAATCTTCTGCCTTAACCGTTCTGCCAGAAAAACCCCTCCCGTTCGAATTCCCACCAGAACCATTTCGTTTAATTGAGAGTGCTTGGTGAGCAATTGTTCGCATATTTGACTGAGAGCAATCTCAATATCTTTTTCAGTTTGTACAATTTGTTTCGAATCCATCTTAGCCGTCCATAAAACGTAAGGCGTGGGGGGTGAACGGAGAAACCACTTACGATTTACATCTCGCACCTACAAGGAGTTTGGGATTTTATGCTTCGAGCTTATAGTTTTTTGGTTCTGGGCCGACGGAACCACCAAAATCCTATGATGATGATGACGGCAAGGCCACAAACGATTCCGACGAGGATGGACCAGGGAGGAATCAAGCTTTTCTCCACACCCAATGAGGCAAGGAGATTTACTTCTTTCACCGTCTTGCCTTCATTTTGGATGAGAATTTTTGCCACCACTTGATCTTTTAGGATCGGGGCTGCTATAAACACCGGCAATTGGGGAACAACGGAAACCAAACTCTCTTTACCCTTCGCCACGGTCACCCTCCCCCCCTCTGCGGCGGTGAGAGTGACTTGATTTACCTTCCCCCTTCTTACCTTCACAGGACCAAAGATTGCACCTTTTTTAACAGCCTCTACTGTAGAAAAATTTTTGAATCCATATTCTAATAATTTCTGCGTCTCTGGACCCCTTTTCCTCATTCTGTCGCAACCCATGATCACTGCAATCATCCTCTGGCCATCCCTCTTTGCTGTGGCAGCCAGATGATAACCTGACTCCTCAACGTGACCTGTTTTTAACCCATCCACTCCAATATTCTTCTGGAGAAGGGTATTTCGGTTCCCCTGTCGAATCCCATTGTATTCAAATTCGACCGTGGAATGAAGGATGAGCGCTTCCGGGTGGTCTTCCATATATCGTTTCGACAATATCGCCATATCCATGGCGGTCGTATATTGGTCCTCCGAGGGCATTCCATGGGAGTTTTTAAATTGAGAGTCCTTCAATCCAAGGAGTTTCGCTTTCTCATTCATTTTTGAAACAAAGACTTCTTCAGAACTTGACACATGCTCAGCTAATGCGATGCAGGCATCATTTCCTGAAGCAATAGCAATACCCTTCATCAGGTCTTCCACCTTTACCCGCTCTCCGACCTTGATGAACATTTTCGAACCTTGCATCCTCCAGGCTTTTTCACTTACCGTCACCATATCGGTCGTCTTAATTTTTCCTGAACGAATGGCATCATAGACGATGTAGAGGGTCATCACCTTGACGAAACTGGCAGGTGAAATTCTCAAGCTTGGATTCTGTTCATAAAGAATCACGCCCGTAAGGCCATCCATCAAAACAGCAGATTGAGCATCACATTGAAGACCTCCTGAAGCGGTTTGGGATGCTTGCGCTGTTTCAGTCTTCGGTTGTGTTTTTACCTTGGTTGAGGCTTTGGGTGGTCTTGAGGGCTTGGTAGTCTTAGAAAAAATGTGATTTGGAAAACCAATCAAAAAGCAAAACAAAATCATGATCATCATACAGACATTTCTATGCGAACGAATCATAATTGTTCTCCCCTGGGTTTATTTACCAATTAAGACAAGGAGTTTTATTTTTAACAGATTCGATTTTATTTTTCAATCCGAATATTGAAATATCCATCTACCTGGGTTAGATTTAATTCCACCTTTACCCTTTTGAAAATAATGGATGCCTGTGGATCAAGAAACTTCTCTTTCAAAAGTTCTAAAAGAATTTGAGACGATCGCTTCCATGGGTTATCGAGAGATAGCCTCCACTTTCCCCAAGGATTGCGCTCCTATCGGGTTTTTCTGTCCCTATGTACCGGAAGAACTCATCCATGCTGCCGGAGCCCTTCCCTTCCGTCTCATGGGGACACCCATCAAGATGTCCCATGTTCAGGCCCATCTTCCACCTCATTGTTGCCATTTGGTGAAATCCTCCCTTGAAAGTTTACTCCAAGGAGAGCTCGATTTCTTAAAGGGAATCATTTTCAGCCATACCTGCGATGCCATGCAAGGGCTTGCGGACATCTGGGCTTTTCAGAAGCATACTCCTCTTCAGTTCAACCTAATGATGCCATCGCGTTTAGATTCTGAGCTTTCGCGTAATTTCTTTAAAGCAGAAATAGAGCGATTCAAAAGCTTTCTGGAATCCAATATGGGAAAGATATCTCCCCAAAATCTAAAAACCTCCATCCAGCTTTTTAATCATATCCGGGAGCAGCTCCAAAAGGTTTACGCCCTAAAACCAACATGGCATGAACAAATCTCTGGGATGGACTTTGCCCGGATCATTCGAGCGGGATACCTCATGGATCGCCAACGCTACCTCGGACTTTTGAATGACTTGCTGAATTCGTTGCCTGAGAATGCGGAGGGGAGTGACAATCTCGTCCCCGTTTATCTTACCGGGAATATGACCCATTCAGATTCTTATTTCTCTTTAATCGAAGAGGCGGGCGCCATTGTGATTCAAGATGACCTGTGTAGCGGAACACGATTTCTCCGTCTCATGATACAGGAAGATATCGACCCCATAGAGGGTCTCACCCAACGTTATTTCAACTCCTTTTTATGTCCCGCTAAGCACAGGGGGCCTTATGCCCATGGGGAAACCCTTTTAAAGGAAGTTGAAAAATCTGGGGCCAAAGGGGTCATCTTCCTCCTTTACAAATATTGTGAACCCCATTTTTTTGACTATCCGGATTTGAAACAGGCTCTTGAATCAAAAGGAATCCCAACACTGCTTCTCGAAGTGGAAGATCCATCCTATTCCATCGGACAGCTTAAAATTCGGATTCAAGCGTTTGTGGAAATGCTTTCCCCCTTCTAAAAAACGGTTTCCAGTTACAAGTTTCGAGTTTTGTGTAAAAAAAACCTGAAACCCGAAACACGAAACGATTAGCTACTTGGAATAGTAGAACAAGGACAACTATGGAAGAGTACAAATCCAAAGAAAATCCTTACCGTAAAATAAACTCGACGGCCGCCTATCGTCGCCTGATGATGGCTTATTATTTTGTGGTGAAGCATCCGAACTGGTTTGGCAAAAAAGTGGCCTGGATTACCAGTGGTGGACCCGTGGAACCTCTCTATGCCATGGGAGTTCTCCCCTTTTACCCGGAAAATTATGGGGCGATGTGCGGAGCCTCCCGGATGTCAGTCTCCCTCTGTGAGGCCGCTGAACACAAAGGATACTCCCACGACCTCTGCTCATATGCGCTCACGGATATCGGGTCTTCCTTCACCGACAAGGGGCCTATCGGCAAACTCCCCAAACCAGATTTTCTTATTTGTGGCAACAATATCTGCGGGACGGTCATTAAATGGTATGAGCTTCAAGCCCGTCATTTTAATGTTCCCGTCTTTTTCTTTGACACGCCTTATATCCACGATGAGATGCAAGAACATACCCTGAGGTATGTTCAAAATCAGATGAAAGAATATATCTCTTTTCTCGAAAAACAACTTAAGCGCCCTTTTTCAGAGAAACGGTTCCAAGAGGCCTGTTTAAACTCCTTCGAAGCCATTACCTTGTGGAAAAAGATTCTGAGCATGCCTTCCCATCATCCAGCGCCCTTGGCGGCCTTTGATGCGTTTATCCACATGGCACCTATTGTTACCTTAAGAGGAACACGCTGGGCAGTCCGTTATTACAAAAAGCTCAAGAGAGAAATGGAAGAAAGGGTAAAAAAGGGAGTGGGGGCTTTTGCCCGAGAGGAAATACGCCTCATCTGGGATAACATTCCCATATGGTACGATATTCGAAACCTTTCTAAAATACTTTCTTCTCAGGGCGCCGTTCTGGTCGCAGATACCTACACCTCGGCCTGGGCTTTGGATGATCTGGAATTAACCCAACCACTGAATGGATTGGCCAAGGCCTATGCTACGATTCATTTGAATCGAGGGCTGGAGTATAAGATACGGAAAATAGCCAACCTGATTGAACAATATGGAGCCCATGGATTTATTATGCATTCCAATCGGAGTTGTAAGCCTTACTCCCTGGGCCAGTTAGATCTGAAACGGGAAGTGACCAGGTTGACTGGGAAACCCGGTTTGATGATTGAGGCAGACCATACCGATTCAAGGAGCTACGCCCCCAAACAGGTCGAAAAACAGATTCAAATTTTTCTGGATATTATTAAATCGAAGGATAAAGTTACCTGAATTGTTTCAAAGCGTCCCAGGCCGGCCGGGGGTTGCCCTTTGCATCGGCTAATCCCATCGAACCAAAGTAGGGTTCTTTCCGGTCATGAAGAAGCAGCCAGTACATTCTTTCTACACCCAATTCAAACGCCTGCTGATATGCCTCGGTGAGCCACTTCGCCTGTTTTTCTGGAGAGCCATTATCCATCCGACCCTTGGCATCTGCAGGGACACTGATATATCCCGTCTCGGTGACCCATATCGGGCGTTCTCCTAATCCCGATTTTTTCATCAAGTCATGAATATGCTCTAAATAACTGCGAAAAGTAAGCCCATTTGCTTCGATATCGCTTGGGAAATAGTAATTGTGAACATTCACTACATCATATTTTTTAGTCGAAAGGATGGGTTGCAACCAGTTGTCATGCCACTTCCATGCCTCGCTTCGAGCCCCACCCAGCTGAACATTTCGGACGATACCGCATCCCATTGCAGAGGGAAGCACCTTGGCTTTTGGGTCAACTCTCTTAATCACATCATACCCAGCTTTCAATAGCTCTAAATAATGTTCCAATGTCCCCTTCCAGAAGGCTTCTCCGTTCACTTCGTTTTCAATTTCGTAATTGACTCCCTGTTCCCGATAGCGGTTTGCCAATGCCTCTACGAAATGGACCCATTCCTTCAACTCCACAGGCGAGGATTTTATTTGAGTCGAACCCCTTTGGCGATTATGTTTTTTGTCCTCCTCCCAAAATGTAGTTCGTATGGTAAATAGAATTTCGATTCGTTTGGTTTGGGCGCTCTTTAATAGGCGATCAATGGTGCTCCAATCGTATTCACCTGGACGTATCCTGACCAACTGCCATGGCAAAGGCACACGGATGGTTCCAACCCCCAATTGCTGAACATACTTTAATTCCTCTCCAAAGTTTCGAAGGGTCGTATTCAACCCTAAACGCTTTGTCTCCTGAGCCTCGCTTTGTAATATCCCGGCCAATGACAGCAAAACCAGGCTTATTATGGAAATAGTACTTTTTATTCTCATATTCAGAACTTCTTCGCATACCGGTGAGCAAGGCTAAAATATGTTTGGGCCCGTTCCAGGGCTCCTTTTTTCTCTTCCTCTGGGATATGAGGATCATCTAAGCGAAAGCTTTCCACCTTCCCCCGAACATACGCCCGGTAACATTTGTAGAAATCCAGCACTTCCATTAATTCATGGTCTCCCGACTCCCCGATATAGGCACGGATGAGATGCTCACTGAGATCCTCTCTGTTATGATAATCGAGATCCATGGCCAAAAAAGCGATGTCCGCCGCCACATCGGTATAGCGGAACCTTTCATTGAACTCAATACAATCGAAAATGGAGACCTCCTCTCCCCAAAAGATATGCTCCAGTCGAAGGTCTCCGTGACAGTCTCGAATTCGATCGGTGGCGATCCTCTGATAGAATGTTTCCTTCTTCGTTCCAAAAAAGCCGTTCGTCCTCTTCTTTACTTCCTCATAAACTTCCCTGGAAATCGTCACTTCAATATATTTTTCGGTCTGCCCGAAGTTTTCGTCGGTATCTTGTTTCAGGCGCTCCGGCCTGGCAAAGCTTTTAATGCGATCGTTCGTCTCTGCCAAAAAATAGAACTGAACCAACTTCTCCGATACGCTCTCAATCATTTTTGAAGTCACTCGTTTCTTCTCGAGCAACTTGTCCATTAGAAATTCTTCCGGAATCTGTTTCATCTTTACGGCATACTCCAATAACTCTCCTTTACCACCCAATAAAATCCGGTTCCCCTCTTCTGTAATTCTCTCGACCCCCAGATAAATATCCGGAGAGAGCCGTCGGTTCAATTTGACTTCTTGTTCACAAAAATATTTTCTTTTTTCAAGAGAGGTAAAATCCAAAAAGCCAAAATCCACCGGTTTTTTCACCTTATAAACATAATTCCCTGTCAAGAAAAGGAGGGAGATATGAGTCTCAATAAATTTTATGGTTCGGGGACGATCCGGATATATTTCAGGATTGAGAAGTGCCTCCCGGAGAGATGAGATTTGAAGTCCCTTGTTCATATCATTGAGTCGAGTGGTCCGATCGTCGAATAGTCCAGTAGTCAAAGATTAAGCGCTACAAGACACCTCGACGATACGATTGCAGAACTATGTCTTTTTTTCTATTTTTCTAATCTTCCAATCAAGGGGCGTATCATATTCTGTATCAATCGTAAGATAAATGATCGGAAGCGTCGTAAACTTCTTTTTTAACTCTACCGTATCAATGGGCTGAAACAAAGCCTTATTGTTTAAATAAGCCTCCTTGGTTAAGGCATTCGATTCATAATTCTCTTTCGTCCTTTTCAAAATCCGCTCAATGGATTTCTCCTCTGTGCAGGCACATTCTGCAACAACAAAGGCCCGATGGGTCTTTTCAGCCAATTCGGCAGCTTTCGTCCTCAACTCCTGAGTAAAAAAAGTAGCATCTAAAATCAACCCATCCTGGGTCTTCTTCAATGTATTCTCCGCCCGCCGGAACATCTCCTCATAAACCCTTTTTCTTCTATCCGGGTCTGAAGCCACCTTATTACTGAAGATATCTTCCCCCTTAAGAACTTCTAACCGGATCATATCGGACCGAAGAATCTGAAACCCTTTCAACCTTGCAATCTCCTCCGTGACCGGACTTTTCCAGCTCCCCGGTAGGCCCACGGAAATCAAAACACAGTTCTTAGGAATTTCAGATTGAATAACTTCCAAAAAGCTTCTCTCCATTAAAACCTCCCTGCATAAATGGTAGAAATCGTTTATCCATAATATAATTTTATCACATTTTCAGCGCTTCCAAAACAACCTCATGTAAAATTCCATTGGTAACCAGAACGCCATGGTT
>Ga0209706_10001153_pt1 | contig 14986 bp, 12 predicted proteins | sample PPLLaktember2015_6_FD_187263 | JGI IMG/M metagenome (GOLD analysis project Ga0209706, IMG submission 187263) | Freshwater sediment microbial communities from Prairie Pothole Lake near Jamestown, North Dakota, USA - PPLs Lake P8 Core (1) Depth... | ecosystem: Environmental > Aquatic > Freshwater...
CCGAGACGGCGTCCGCCCCTGACGACCTCGCCGGCATCGACGCCGTAGCGCCGGAGCTCACGCAGGGCCGCTTCGCCGGCCGGATTCGCCGGAACGACCGAGATCCAGCGCGACCGGTGCCCGAGAATGGCCAGGGACACGGCCACGTTGGCCTCGCCGCCGCCGAACGCCGCTCCGAGGCGCGGCGATTGGAACAGCAGCTCCTTCCCCGGCGGCGACAGCCGCAGCATGATCTCGCCGAACGTCGCGATACTGGCCATCCCGGATTCTCCTTCTGGGGGCTCCGTCGCCCCCGCCGTCATGGGGATAAACATAACACACATGGGTTGACTCCATAAAGGGACAGCCCGCTTCGGGGACAGTCCCCGGGAAGCTGCCGTTGACTTGGCGGGGCAACGGAGTAGAATACGCCCGACGTACGCGCGACAAACCCGGAGAAACCCATGGACAAGCTGAAGAACGCTCTCCGCATCTTCATCGGCTGCGCCATCATGGCCCTGGCCTACGCCCTCTTCCTCATCCCCCACCATTTCGTCCCCGGCGGGGTCTCGGGCATCGCCATCATCCTGAACTATTTCGCTAATCTCCCGGTCGGCGCGCTCATCATGGTCCTCAATGTCCCCATCTTCCTGCTCGGGCTGAAGACGATGGGCAAGAAGTACGTCATCAACAGCCTGGCCGGCATGATCGTCTCGTCCGTGCTCATCGACTTCTTCCACCAGGTCGTCAAGATCCCCTCGGCCACCGACAACCCCGTGCTGGCGTCGATCTATGGCGGCGTCATGCTCGGCGTCGGGCTCGGCATCGTCTTCCGCGGCCGGGCCTCGACCGGCGGCTCGGATATCGTCGGCATGGTCCTCAGCAAGTACACGGGGATGTCGCTCGGCTACGGCATCATGATCACCGATTTCCTGGTCATCTCGGCTTCGGGCTTCGCCATGCGCAGCCTCGAGGCCCCTCTTTACGGCTACCTCGTCCTGTTCCTCTCGACCAAGGTCATCGATATGATCCTCGAGGGCTGGAACTATTCGAAGCTGGTCATCATCACCTCCACGCGGACCGACGAGATCTCCGACTACATCCTCCACGGCCTCGACCGCAGCGGCACGGCCCTGCGCTCCCGGTCGCTCTACCTCAACCGCGAGGGCGAGCTCATCCTGACCGTCATCCACCGCAAGCAGCTCGCCGACCTGCGGTCATCGATCAAGAAGATCGATCCCGAAGCCTTCGTCATCATCAACGACACCTACGACGTCCTGGGCAGGGGCTTCAAGTCGCACCTCATCACCTGAGGCCCCTTTTTGCCTGGAAATGGAGTAAAATAGTCCCGGATTCCCCGCCGGAAAGGAGACCCCGCCGATGCGCCAGGAAACGGATACCGGACGACGGCCCGTTGCGATCGTCGTCCTCGTCGCCGCGCTCGCCCTCATGGCCGGCCAGGCCGCCGCTCAGGCCCGGGGGCCCGAGACCCTCGGCTTCACCAAGAGCTTCGCGGTCGAGATCACCAATCCCTCGCCGCTCGCTCTCGAGAGCCATGCCATCCTGATCGATGTCAACGACATCCGGGCCACGGTCGCGCCCGATTTCAACACCTACATGTACGCCTTCTTCGACAATGCCCGCGGCGAGTACGCCCTCGTCGTCTCGCAGGCCGACGACTTCGACAAGGACCGCTATCACGACGAGATCGTCATCGTCCGGACCCTGCCGCCGGCCTCGACGACGCGGCTCATCTGCTACTACACGCCCGAGCGCAGCTACCAGCTCATGCCGGCCCAGAAGGCGTTCGCCCGCGGCACCTGGGAGACCGGCGAGGCCGGCTGGGAATCGAACCTGGCCGCCTACAAGCTCACCCGCGGCCGGATCGGCCTCTACGGCAAGGCCCAGGCCGGGCTCGTCCTGAGGGGATTCCCCGCCACGGAGGCCAAGGGCCAGGAGTGGGGCATGGAGATCCTCGACGCCGGCGGCTCGGCCGGCCTCGGCGGGCTGTCCCTCTGGGACGGCGCGACCCGCGTTCCCCTCTTCGGCTCGTCCGAGCCCCAGGCCAAGCTGACGGTCATCTCGCCCGGTCCCATCCGGGCCATCATCAAGGCCGAATATCCGGCTGTGAAGACCGCCGCAGGCGAGATCGCCCTGACGGTCTTCCACTCGGCCTTCGCCGACAACGTTTATTCCCGGCAGGACGTCGTCGTCACGGCCAAGCCTGGTTCGGCCGTCGTCATCGGCCCGGGCATCCAGAAGCTCCCCGGCGAGACCTGGTCGCTCGACAAGGCCGCGGGCACGCTCGCCGCGTGGGGCAAAGGCGCGGATAAAGCCGGCCAGATCGGCCTGGCCGCGATCTTCGCCCCGGCCGACCTCGCGGGCATGGACGACGCCGCCCTCGACCGGGCCGTCAGGCTCACCGCCCGGCCCGGCGGGAAGCTCACCTACTGGGTCGCCGGAGCCTGGGAGCGCGGCGTTTCGGCCCCGGAACCCGCGGACGCCAGGACCTGGGCCCGACGGGTCGCGGACCTGGCCGCCCGGCTCCTCGTCCCGGTGAAGGTCGATTTCAAGGTCCGCTAATGTACGACCCGGGCTTCCTGCCGATCTATCCGGCCTGGCTCAAGTATCTCGACCGGGCCCGCTCTTCAGGCGAGATCCCGCTCCGCCTGGCCGTCGAGCGTCAGGATGGGCTCGTCTCGGTGTTCGGGACAGTCGCCCCGGCCCGGGACGCCGAGCCCGAAGCGACCTACCGCATCATCGAGCGCGTCGTCAAGTTCCTGCTCTGGTCGCGCGGCGGCTGGCGCATCCACTTCCAGGGCCCGGCCGCGATCGGCCGCCGTCTCAAGGCCGATTACGCCGCGACGGGCGCGCGGGCCTTCGACGCCCGCACGATGGCCGGCATCTATGAACACCCGTTCGAGGTCGCCCTGCACAGCGCCGCGACCTTCCCCGAGGCCCGGGAGGCCACGCACTTCCCCGGGGGCTTCCTCGACGGCTTTCGCATCGGCTTCGACCTCGGCGCGAGCGACTACAAGGTCGCGGCCGTCGTCGACGGCGAGCCGGTCTGGAGCGAGGAGATCCCCTGGGCCCCGGGCGAGCAAGCCGACACGGACTATCATTACGAGCACATCCAGACGGGCCTGAAGAAGGCCGCCTCCCGCCTCCCCCGCGTCGATGCCATCGGCGGCTCCTCGGCCGGGGTCATCATCCGCCGGCAGATCCGGATCGCCTCGCTCTTCCGTTCGGTGCCCGCGGCGGACTTCGAGACCAAGGTCAAGGGTCTCTTCGACCGGCTGGCCGCGGCGTGGGGGGTCCCCTTCGAGGTCCTCAACGACGGCGAGGTCACCGCGCTCGCCGGCCGGCTGTCTCTCGGGGACACGGGCGTCCTCGGCGTCGCCATGGGCTCGAGCGAGGCGGCCGGATTCCTCGACAACGAGGGGCACATCCCCGGCTGGCTCGACGAGCTCGCCTTCGCCCCCGTCGATCTCAATCCCGAGGCCGTGGCGGACGAATGGTCCCGGGATCGCGGGGTCGGGGCCAACTACTTCTCGCAGCAGGCCGTCAACAGGCTGGCCCCGGCGGCAGGCCTGTCCTTCCCCGCGTCCATGAGGCTCCCCGAACGGCTCAAGGAAGTCCAGGCGCTCATGGCCCGGGGCAACATCCAGGCGAAGCGGGTCTTCGAGCAGATCGGCACCTATCTCGGCCATACCATCCCTTGGTACGAGGTCTTCTACGGCTTCAGGAACCTGCTCGTCCTCGGCCGGGTGATGTCCGGGCCGGGCGGGAAGATCATCGTCGACCGGGCCGCGTCCATCCTCGCCGCCGAGTTCCCGGCCACCGCGGCCCGGGTCCGCATCCATCTGCTCGACGAGAAGAGCCGCCGCGTGGGCCAGGCCGTCGCCGCCGCCAGCCTGCCCGAGATCACAGGAGTCCGCCCATGAAGTTTTTCAAGCCCGACGCCTCGGTGTTCATCCCCGACGGGATGTCCGTCGAGGATGCCTTCCGCCGCGTCACCCACCTCGGGATCGGCGCGCACCAGGACGACCTCGAGATCATGGCCTTCCACGGCATCCAGAAGTGCTTCACCAGCGCCGACCTCTGGTTCGGCGCCGTGACGTCGACCAACGGCGCCGGCTCACCGCGGGCCGGCGAGTACGCCATGTTCAGCGACGAGGAGATGGCCGCGCTCCGGCGCCGCGAGCAGGAGAAGGCCGCCATCCTCGGCAACTACGGCGCCCTGGTCCAGCTCAACTTCACGAGCGCCGAGGTCAAGGACGCCGGCACGGGGCGCCTGAGGGCCGATCTGGTCAAGATCCTCAAGGCCACCCGGCCGGAGGTCGTCTACACCCATAACCCGGCCGACAAGCACGACACCCACGCGGCCGTCGTGCTCACGGCGCTCGCCGCGATGCGCGAGCTCGAGCCCGCCGAGCGGCCGACGACCGTCTACGGCTGCGAGGTCTGGCGGGGCCTCGACTGGATGGACGACGAGGACAAGGTCCCCCTCGACGTCGGCCGCCGCGAGGCCCTATCCACGGGCCTCATCGGCGTCTTCGACTCCCAGGTCGAGGGCGGCAAGCGCTACGACCTGGCGACGTCCGGCCGGCGCCGGGCCAACGCCAGCTACTTCCAATCGCACGCCACCGACGAGGCCGAGCAGCTCTGGTTCGCCATGGACCTGACGCCGCTCGTCCGCGACGATCAGCTCGACCCCGGCCGCTACGTCCTCGGACACGTCGACAAGTTCCGGGCCAGCGTCGACGCGAAGATCAATAAATACTGGATCAAGGCGCGCTGAAAGAGGACCCTATGGAGATCATCATCCAGCCCGACGGCCTGCAGGCCAGCGAGCTCGCCGCCCGCATCATCGCCCGCACCGTCCGCCAGAAACCCCACGCCGTCCTCGGGATGGCCACCGGCAATACGCCGCTCCAGCTGTACCGGAACCTCGTACGCATGCACCGCGAGGAGGGGCTCGATTTCGCCGGGGTGACGAGTTTCAATCTCGACGAGTACGTCGGCGTCCCGCCGGCCCACCCGTCCTCGTTCCACAGCTACATGTGGGCCCACCTGTTCAGCCTCATCAACATGCCCCGGGAGCGCATCAACATCCCGGACGGCATAACCACCGACATCCCGGCGGCCTGCCGCAAGTACGAGCAGGCCATCCGCTCGGCCGGAGGGATCGACATCCAGGTCCTCGGCATCGGCACGAACGGCCACATCGGCTTCAACGAGCCCTCGTCCTCGCTCTCGTCGCGGACGCGCATCAAGACTCTGACCGAAGGGACGCGCCTCGACGCCGCGGCCGCGTTCGGCGGCCAGGAGGCCGTGCCGACCCACGTCCTGACCATGGGGCTGGGCACGATCATGGACAGCAAGATGTGCCTGCTCCTGGCCTTCGGCCGGAAAAAGGCCCGGGCCGTCGCGATGACGGTCGAGGGGCCCGTCACGGCCATGGTCCCCGGCTCGGTCCTCCAGATGCACCCGCGGGCCGTCCTCGTCCTCGACCATGAGGCGGCCTCCGAGCTGAAGATGGCCGACTACTACCTCTGGGTCGAGGAGCACAAACCGGATTGGCAGAAGTACTGAGTTTGTTGTAGACTGAGGGCGTTCCCGGCGGGCGTGTCCCCCACGCGCCCGAACGTTCGCGAAGGAGAGAGACTCATGATGACACCCATCAAGCAGATCCTCTGGGCCACCGATTTCTCCGCGGAGTCGAAGGAGGCGCTGGCCTACGCCGAGCACTTCTCCAAGACCTTCAAAGCCAAGATGACGGCGCTCCACGTCGTGCCGGATTTCGCGCCGGCCCTCTACGAGGCCTGGCCCGAGGCCGAGGCGCAACTCCTCGGGCAGATCGAAGCCAGCAAGACGAGCGCCAGGGCCATGCTCGACCACCTGTGCGAGACCCAGGGCGTCTGTCCGAACAAGGTCGTCATCGCCGAGGGCTCGGCGGCCAAGATCATTCTCCAGACCGCCAAGAAGGACGGGTCGGACCTCATCGTCATCGGTCGCCGGGGCGTCTCCGGGCATGAGCAGAACCTCCTCGGCAGCGTCACCCACCAGGTCCTGAGAGGGGCCCGCGTCCCCGTGCTCGTGACCAAGGGGACCGACGCTAAGGTCCGGCCGGTCCGGAAGATCCTCGTCCCGACCGACTTCTCGGCCGCCGAAGACCTCGAGCGCGACCACGCCTGGCGGCTGGCCAAATCGCTCGGCGCGAGCCTGACGTTCCTCTACGTGCTGGAGCTCTTCGGCCACGACTTCCGGCTGACGGACGAGATGTTCGAGGCGGTCCTCAAGAAGCTCCAGGCCCGCAAGAAACGGGAGCACAAGGCCGTCGAGATCTCGGAGGACGTGACCAAGGCCGTCCACAGCTGGGAAGGCATCGTCGACTACGCCGACAAGAAGGACTTCGACCTCATCGTCATGTCGACGACCGTACGGAAGCTCTCCCGCTTCTTCCTGGGCAGCACGACCGAGAAGGTCATCGCCCACAGCCGGCTGCCCGTCTATGCCATCCCCCGGGAGAAGTAGGGTCTGAAGAAAGAATACCGGCCCATGGCCCTGGGGTTCTGGGGCGTGGGCCTGCCGCTGCTGCTGTTCGGCGTCCTGTTCTGCGAGACCGCGGCCCAGCGGGTGACGGTCATCCTGCTCGCGGCCCTCTTCGGCCTCGTCGGGACGCTCATCGACCGGGCCGGACGGTAATCCATGAAGCTCGCCGCGGTCGACTGGCTGTTCATCGGCTGGTACCTCGCGCTGTCGATCGCGATCGGGCTCTACTACTCGAAGCGGGCCGGGCGGAGCATCTCCGAGTACTTCCTGAGCGGCCGGAGCCTGCCGTGGTGGCTGCTGGGGACGTCGATGGTGGCCACGTCGTTCTCCTCCGACACCCCTCTCGCCGTCACCGGCATCGTCGTCAAGGACGGCGTCGCGGGCAACTGGCTGTGGTGGAACTTCATGCTCGGCGGGGCGCTCACGGTCCTGTTCTTCGCCCATCTCTGGCGCCGGGCCGGGGTCATGACCGAGGTCGAGTTCATCGACATCCGCTATTCGGGGCGGCCGGCGAGGTTCCTGCGCGGCTTCAAGGCCCTCTACCTCGGCGTCCCAGTTTCGTGCATCACGTTCGGCTGGGTGACCCTGGCCATGGTCAAGATCATCCAGGCCGTTTTCGGCACGAGCGGCACCGCGGCGCTCGCGATCTGCCTCGGGCTGACGGTCTTCTATACGACGCTCAGCGGCCTGTGGGGCGTCGTGGCCACCGACATGCTGCTCTTCGGCGTGGCCATGGCCGGCTCTATCATCCTGTCGGTCGTCTCCGTCGAGAAGGCCGGAGGGATCGGCGCGCTCGTCGAAGCGGTGAAGGCGGCCGGCGCCGGGACCGGCAAGGACTATCTGTCGGTGATCCCGCCGCTGGGGCAGGCCCTGCCGCTCGCGTTCTTCGTGGCCTTGTTCGTCCAGTGGTGGGCGGTCTATTACCCCGGCGCAGAGCCGGGCGGAGGCGGCTGGAGCGCCCAGCGGATGCTGGCGGCCAAGGACCCCCGGCACGCCGTCAAGGGGACGCTGTGGTTCACGGTCGCCAACTACGTCATCCGGCCCTGGCCCTGGATCCTGACGGCCCTCGCGGCGATCGTCGTCTTCCCGGGGCTCACGGGGGCTGCGCCTGGCGAGATGGAATCGGCCTACCCGCGGATGATCGCCTTCGTGCCCAAGGGGATCGCGGGCATCATCATCGCCTCCCTCTTCGCCGCCTTCATGTCGACGATCGAGTCGATCATCAACCTGTCGGGATCGTTCCTGCTCAACGATTTCTACCGGCCCTTCGTCAGGAAGCGCGCAAGCGAGAAGCACTACGTCGCGGTGTCGCGGGTCCTCGTGCTCGTCGTCTCCCTGCTCGGGGCGGGCTTCTCCTACGTCCTGGGCAGCGTCAAGATGGGCTGGCAGCTGGTCATGGAGCTCTCGGCGGGGATCGGCCTCGTCCTGCTGCTGCGCTGGTACTGGTGGCGGGTCAACGCCTGGTCGGAGATCGCCGCCCTGAGCGCGTCGGCGGCGACCGCGATCTTCCTCAAGATCGCGCCCGACAACGCGCTCGCGCGGTGGCTCGGGTCGGCGCTCGAGAGAGCCGGGTTCCAGGTGGACGCGTGGGGCGTCGGCATCCTGCTCATCGTGGCGGTGACGACCGGCGCCTGGATCGCGGCGACGTTCCTGACGAAGCCCGACGACGAGGCCAAGCTTCTCGCGTTCTACCGGAAAGTCCGGCCGGGAGGGGCCTGGGGGCCGATCGCCCGGTTGAACGGCCAGAGATATAGACTCCAGGCAGCGCCGTTTGCCGGGTGGGCGCTGGCCGTGGTCATGACCGTCAGTCTTCTCTTCGGGATCGGCAAGCTCATCTTCTTGGATTGGGCGGGCGGCGCGGCGTACATCGCGGCCGGAGCGGCGGCGGCGTTCGCCCTTTCGAGGATCATCGCCCGGATCGATTGGGAGGGCCAATGAAAAAAACGACGCTGTTCCTGGTTGTGGTGTGCGTGGGGTGCTCCGCGGGCATCGGGCTGACCGGCTGCGGCAAGCCGCAGCAAGGTCGGGGCGGCGGGGAGGCCGCGCAGGCGGCGGCTGCGGAGGCCGGGGCCGAAGCTGTCCCGATGTTCGGCTACCCCATCGCTGGCGAGCCTTGGTACTTTGTCAATTTCCCTGTTTCGGCGCCAATCCCGGCCGGTTTGGAAGAAGCCGCCTGGAGCGTGGACCGCGTTTCGGTCGACGGGAAGCGGGCCCGGGATTTCCTCGTCTTCCAGGGGGGCCGCGAAATCGATAGGCACGCGGTCAAGGCGGCCGGCGGCAAGCTCGAATTCATGGTCAAAGCCCGCCATGTCTGGCGCCCCGGGGCCGCGGCGGAAATGAAGGTTGAGCTCGTCGAGCCGAAATCGGGAGACATCCAGGTCCTCGCCGCGTCGGGAACGGCCCCGGACGGGACGGGATACTGGGACCCGGCCTGGAAGAGCTACATGTCGCTCGTGGTGTCAGAGGACCACGGTTTCGCGCGGACGGGCTACCCCGTGCACGCCACGATCGGGGTCCTCGCCGATTACCTGCGCTCGCCGGACGAGATCCGAGTCGTGAGGGCGGACGGGAAGGGTCCGGATATCCACTATCGGGAGGTCCCGAGCCAGGTCTACGACGTCGTCACCTGGAACGACCCGGAGATCCTGTCCGTCGAGGAGAAGGACGCGGAGACGGGCGAGAAGGTCGTCCGCTATCACCCGACGACGTCTTTCGGCGTCGCGTTCCTGGCGGACGTCGAGGCCGGGAAGAAGGCGACCTACCTCGTCTTCTACAACAACCCGGGAGCGGCCAAGCCCGCCTACGCGACCGGCTTGGCGGTGACCAAAGGCAAGGGCCTCGGCCGGACGGTCGAGAACGGCTTCTACCGGATCGTCCTCCACGAGGTGAGCGGCGTCGTGCATGAGATCGTCGAGAAGACGACCGGGATCCTGCTCGAACACAAGCTCGAGACGAACGGGGCCATCCACTGGAACCCGGACGTCTACGCGCCGCCGCACGCGTGGTACCACAGCTCCGATTGGACCGATCCGGAGGCGACGGAGGTCAGCGGCCCCGTCTTCTATTCGCTCAACCTCAAGGGACGGCTGCCGCAGCCGGAGGGCATCGACATCGGCATCCGCTATCACTTTTACGCCGGGTCGCCGGTGGTCATGGTCGAGTCGATCACGACGGCCCGCAAAGACATCACCGTCATGGCCCTGCGCAACGCCGAGGTCGTGTTCAACAAGGCCGTCTTCACCAAGGCGGCGTTCAAAGCGGGCCGGAAGACGGAGATCCTGGATCTCGCGACGTCGAAGATGCACCCGGACCACGCGGCCGTGCTCCGGCCGGACACGCCGTGGGTCAGCTTCTTCGACGAGGGACGGGGCGTCGGTTTCGCGGCGCTCTATCTCGACTTGTCGACGCCCAATCTCAACGGCGGGCTGGCCTCGCTCGAGCAGCCCTTCCTCTACATCCAGAACGGTCCCTGGTACTACGTGTCGCGGGGCTTCGTCTATTCGTTCGCCACCAACAACCAGACGCGGATGCTGCCGGTCAAGGCCGGGAGCGTCTATTACGACCGCAACGCCTGGATCGCCTTCCCGTATCCGAAGGCGGAGGGGATCGGCGCCTTCCTCGACGCGAAGTACAACTCGTTGAAGTTCCCGCTGGCCGTGATGGAAGACATCGAGACCTATCGGGAAAGCCCGGAAGGCTGGGTCGTGCCTATCCTGACCGAGCCCTTCGAGGAGGGCGTCAGAGGCGCCAAGGGCGGCCAGGAACGCCGGAAATAAGAAAGGGTCAAACCTACTTATCGTTACTTTCCGACAAAAATGTCGGTTTGCCGGCAAAATACTAACGATAAGTAGGTTTGACCCCTTCTTGTTGACAATTCGGGAGTAAACGTCTCTAATTGTGATGAGGTTTTTTATGCGCTCACCAGTTCGTAAATCCTTTCGGATCGTCCTCCAAGCCGCTCTTTTCGCGGCTGCCGCGCTTGCGCTCGCCGCGGCCCTCCCGGCTCAGGAGATCGAGCAGGTCGTGGAGGCCAAGACCCTTCTCGCCCGCGACGCCGTGCGCCCCGGGGAGACGTTCAAGGCGGCCCTCGTCCTCAAGGTCCAAGCCGGCTATCACATCAACGACAACGCCCCTCTCGACGAGTTTCTGATCCCGACCGACGTCGTCATCCCCGGCCATCCGGATTTCGAGGTCGTCGAGATCAGCTATCCGAGGGGCCGGCGGGCCCGCTTTTCCTATTCCGAGGCCGAGCTCACGGTCTACGACGGCGAGGTCGTGCTCGGCGTGCTCTTCAAGGCCAAGGAGGGGCTGGCCGCCGGGCCGCGCACCCTCAAGGGCGCCCTGACGTACCAGGCCTGCAACGACGAATCGTGCCTGCCGCCGCTGGAGCTCAATTTCGAGATCGCGGTTCCCGTGTCGGTCACGGGGCCCTGCGCCGACACGAACCCGGAGGTCTTCAGCAAGATCCGCTTCAAGAGCCTCAAGAAATAGCGGGCCGGATCGCATCGCCATGACAGATGTGACGAAAGCGACGGACTTCCGCAGGATTCCCTCCCTCGATTCCCTGCTCGCCGAGGCCGCCCTCGCTCCGCTCGTCGAACGGTTCGGCCGCGACGCCGTCGTGTCCTCCGCCCGAGCCGCCCTCGACGATGTCCGGACCGAGATCGCAGCCTCGGCGTCCGGCCCGGAGGGCGCCCGCGCCAAGGAGCCAGATTTATCGACCCGAGCCCTCGTCGAAAGGCTCCGCGCCCGCCTCGAGAGAAGATTCGCCCCTTCCCTCGCCGCGGCGGTCAACGCCACCGGCGTCATCATGCACTCGGGGCTCGGCCGGGCAGTCCTCTCCCCCGCCGCCGGCGACTCCATCGCCTCCGTCGCGTCGGGTTACTCGACCCTCGCCCTGGACCTCGAAGCGGGCAAGCGCGTCCCGCGGGACCGCCACGTCGAGGGCCTCCTCCGCGAGCTCACCGGCGCCGAGGCGGCGACCGTCGTCAACAACAACGCCGCGGCCACCGTCCTCATCCTTAACACGCTCGCCCGGGGCAAAGAGGTCGTCGTATCCCGGGGCCAACTCGTCGAGATCGGCGGCTCCTTCCGCATGCCCGACGTCATGGCCACGAGCGGCGCCGTCCTGCGCGAGGTCGGCACGACGAACAAGACCCATCTCCGCGACTACGAGGCCGCCGTCACCGAGTCGACAGGGGCCATCCTGCGCGTCCACCACAGCAACTATCGGATCGTCGGCTTCGCCGAAGAGCCGTCGATCGAGGCCCTCGCCGCCCTCGGCCGGGCCCGCGGCGTCCCCGTCATCGACGACCTCGGCAGCGGCGCCCTGATCGATCTCGCCCCCTTTGGTCTGGCCGCCGAGCCCCTCGTCCAAGCGAGCGTCCGGGCCGGGGCCGATGTCGTCTGTTTCAGCGGCGATAAGCTCATCGGCGGCCCCCAGAGCGGCATCATCGCCGGCAAATCCGCCTGGATCCAGAAGATCCGGAAGAACCCGCTCGCCCGGGCCTTCCGCTGCGGCAAGCTGACCCTGGCGGCCCTCGAGCCCACCCTCAAGCTGTTCCTCGCCCCCGACACGATCGCGGAGCGCCACCCCATCTACCGCATGCTCGCCCTGACGCCCGACGAGCTCGGACGCCGGGCGAAGAAGCTGGCCGCGGCCCTCCGCCGGGCCCTCCCCAACTCGGTCGCGCTCACTGTCGAGGACGGGGAATCGCAGGTCGGGAGCGGCGCGGTCCCGGTCGAAACCCTGCCCTCGAAGGTCCTCTCCGTCCGTGCCCCGGGGCTTGCCCCCGAGGAGCTGGCCCGGCGCCTCCGCCACTCGGCGCCGCCCGTCTTCGCCCGCATCCATAAGGACACGGTCCTGCTCGATCTGCGGACGATCCAGCCGGGCGAGGAATCTGCGGTCGTAAGGGCGCTCGTAGGAGCATTGGGCCAACAAGAATAGAGATCATGATCGATTATAAGCGGCGCAAGCGCATCATGGGGCGGTCGATCGCCCTCGGCCATTGCATCTGCAATCCCAAGGACCCCTGCCCCTGCGACCTGTTCAAGCAGAAGAACGTCTGCCTCTGCGCCGGCGAGCGCGAAGAGGACGCCCCCGAGGACGTGGCGCTGACCAGCCTCGTCGAGAACGCGGGTTGCGCCTCCAAGATCAGCCAGGAGGACCTCAAGCGGGCCCTCTCCGGCCTGCCCCGCACCGTCGATCCGCGCGTTCTCGTCTCGTCCGACACCTGCGACGACGCAGGCGTCTTCCGCCTCACGCCGCGCCAGGCCCTTGTCCAATCGGTCGACGTCTTCACTCCCGTCGTCGACGACGCCTATGTCTTCGGCGAGATCGCCGCGGCCAATTCCGTGAGCGACATCTACGCCATGGGCGGCAGGCCGCTGACCGCCCTCTCCATCGTCGCCTTCCCCATCGACCGGCTCAGCCCCCGGATCATGAACCGGATGCTCCAGGGCGGCGTCGACAAGCTCCGCGAGGCCGGGGTCGCCCTCCTCGGCGGCCACAGCATCAAGGACCGCGAGATCAAGTTCGGCTTCGCCGTGACCGGCGTCGTCGATCCCCGCAGGATGACCGTCAACAGCAAGGCCCGCCCCGGCGATCTCCTCGTCCTGACCAAGCCCATCGGCACCGGCACCCTGAGCTTCGCCCGCCAGATCGGCCGGGCCCCGGCCGACGGCCTCGCCGCCGCCGAGCTGTCCATGAGCGCCCTCAACCGCGCCGCCGCCAAAGTCATGACCGCGGCCGGCGTCACCACCGCGACCGACATCACCGGGTTCGGCCTGGCCGGGCACCTCAGCGAGATCGCCGTTCAGAGCGGCGTCGTCCTCGAGGTCTGGGGCGCGTCCATCCCGGTCTTCCCCGGCGTCCTCGAGCTCATCCGCGCCGGCGTCGTCTCGGGGGCGGTCGAGCGCAACCGCGAATATGGCGCGTCCTTCGTCAAGCGCGACCGGTCCGCCGGCGAGGACCTCGAGACGCTCCTCTACGATCCCCAAACCTCCGGCGGGCTGCTCATCGCCGTCGGCGAGTCCAAGGCCCCCGCGCTTCTCGCGGCGCTCCACACGAAGGGCGTCCCGGCCGCCGCGATCGTCGGCCGCGTCCTCCGCAAGGGCCCGGCCCGCATCCTCCTCCGCGCCCGGGCGCCCCGCACCCGGGCTCCTCGCGCCTGATCATGCCCGGCCTCGACCACGTCATCATCGGCACGGCCGGCCACATCGACCACGGCAAGAGCGCGCTCGTCAGGGCCCTGACCGGCCAAGATCCCGACACGCTCCCCGAGGAAAAGGCCCGGGGCATGACGATCGAGCTCGGCTTCGTTTTCCTCGACGACCCGGCCTATCCCAAGCAGATCGTCTTCATCGACGTCCCCGGCCACGAGAAGTTCGTCAAGACCATGGCCGCGGGCGCCTCGAACGTCGACGCTGCCATCCTCGTCATCGCCGCCGACGAGGGCATCGCCGTCCAGACACGCGAGCACTTCGACATCCTCAAGCTCCTCGACCTCCGGCTCGGCGTCGTCGCCCTGACGAAATGCGACCTCGTCGACGAGGCCCGCATCGCCGAGCTCGCCGCCGCGGTCCGCGCGTTCGTCGGCGGCTCGTTCCTGGCCGAGGCGCCCATCCTCCCGGTGTCGGCGCTGACGGGCGCCGGGGTGGCCGAGATCAAGGCCGCCCTCCAGGCGATCGGCCGGCGCGCCGGGCCCCGCCCGGACAGCGGGGTCTTCCGCATGCCCGTCGACCGGGTCTTCACCATGCGCGGTTTCGGCACGGTCGTGGCCGGGACCATCTTGTCCGGCGCCGTTGCCGCGGGCGACCGGGTCGAGATCTACCCCGAGGGGCTCAAGACCCGCGTCCGGGGCGTCCAGGTCCACGGCACGAAAGCGGACCGCTCCGCGACCGGCCGGCGCACGGCGCTCAACCTTCAGGACGTCGCCAAGGAGGACCTGCGCCGTGGCCAAGTCGCCGCCGCCGAAGGGTCCCTGGCCCCCACGGCGCGCCTCGATGTCCGCCTCGACGTTCTCGCCAGCGCCGCCCGCGAGATCAAGCACCGCGAGCGGGTCCGCCTCCACATCGGCACGGACGAGGTCATGGCCCGCCTGTCGATCATCGGCGCTCAGACGGTCGCGCCCGGCGCGTCCGCCTCCGTTCAGCTCGTTCTCGAGCGGCCGACGGTCGCTTTGCCCGGCGACCGGTTCGTCATCCGCTCCTTCTCTCCCATCGTGACCATCGGCGGCGGGCGCGTCCTCGACGCCGCCCCCGAAAGACACAAGCGCTTCAGCGGCCGCGTCATCGAGGGGCTCGAGAAGCTGGGCGGCGCCTCCCGCGACGCCGTGGAGCAGATGTTCGCCCAATCCGCGGGCGAGCCGCGCTCGGTCGCCGATATCGCCCGCAAGCTCGGCCGGGCCGAGCCCGAGGTCGCCGAAGCTGCGTCGGCGCTTGTCGCCGACGG
>Ga0209706_10001154_pt1 | contig 14972 bp, 11 predicted proteins | sample PPLLaktember2015_6_FD_187263 | JGI IMG/M metagenome (GOLD analysis project Ga0209706, IMG submission 187263) | Freshwater sediment microbial communities from Prairie Pothole Lake near Jamestown, North Dakota, USA - PPLs Lake P8 Core (1) Depth... | ecosystem: Environmental > Aquatic > Freshwater...
CGAGGGTCTTGCCGTAAAGCTCCGTGCCCTCGAGCGCTTTCTTCTCCCATTTGTGGGCCTTCATCGTCAGGATCGCCTTCCAGTGATTGCGGACCGCGTCGAGCATGAGCCCGAAGGTGTGTTCGGCGACGGTGATGGAGGTGGCCGCCGGCGTATTGGCCACATAGATGCCTTTCTCCTTGGCGGCGTCGCGGTCGATGTTGTCGAGGCCGATGCCGGCCCGGACGAGGACCTTGAGGTCCTGGCCCGCTTCGATGACCGGCCGGGTGATGCGCGAGGCGCTGCGCACGACGATGGCGCTGGTGCCGGGGGCGGCCTGGATGAGGTCCGCCTCGCTCATGCCCTTGTTGACGGTGACCTCGAATCCCGGAACGGCCTTCAGCAGATCGAGGGCCGCCTTGTCCATGCCGTCGGCGATGAGGATCTTGATCATTGCCAATTCTCCTTGAGGACGGCCTGGGCCGCCGTGATGCCGGCGCCGGCCTCGAACTTGTAGCCGAGGTCCAAGAGCGTCATCTCGAGGGCCGACAGGGCCGTGATGATGTCGAAGCCGCCCATGTAGCCGAGGTGGGCGATGCGGAAGATCTTCCCCTTGTAGGGCTCCTGCCCGCCGGCGATATAGGCCATGTACTTGCCCTGCATGGTCTTGACGAGCTTGCCGCCCTCGATCCCTTCGGGGACCTTGCAGCAGGTCAGGACGTTGCCCGGCCGCTGGGACAGGAGCTCGAGGCCGAGGGCCTTGACCCCGGCCCGGGTCGCGTCGGCGAGGATGCGATGGTGGGCGAAGAGGCCCTCCAGGCCCATCTTCTTGATGATATCGAGGGCGTGTTTCTGCTGGATGATGAGCGAAATGCCGGGCGTCCAAGGGGTCGTCTTGTCGGCCAGGTTCTTCTTGGCCTTCTTGAGGTCGAAATAGAACTTCGGCAGCTTCGCGTTGGCGGCCGCGGCCCAGGCTTTCTGGCTGAGGGCGATGAAGGCCAGGCCGGGCGGGATCATGAACGACTTCTGCGAGCCGGACAGGAGGACGTCGAGCTTCCAGTCGTCCATGGGGCACGGCGTGACGCCGGCGCCGGAGATGCCGTCGACGACGAGGAGGGCCGGGGTCTTGGCCACGACCTCGCCGAAGCCCTGGATGTCGAACATGGCGCCCGAGGACGTCTCGGACAGTGTCGCGAACACCGCCTTGCAGTCGGGCATGGCCTTGAGCTCGGCCTCGAGCTCTTCCTTGGTGAAGTCCTTGCCCCACGGGTCGAGGACGATCTCCTTGTAGGCGACGCCGTAGGCCTTGCAGATGTTGCCCCAGCGCTCGCCGAACTTGCCGCCGTTGATCGTCAGGACCTTGTCGCCGGGGCTGAGGAGGTTGACCACGGCGGTCTCCATGGCTCCGGTCCCGGAGGACGTCAGGATGTAAACGTCTTCCTTGGTTCCGAAGACCTGCTTGATGCCTTCAGTGACCTCCATGAAGATGGCCGAGAACTCGGCGGTCCGGTGATGGATGATGGGTTCGGCCGCCGCCGACAGGGCCCGCTCGGGGACCGGGGTGGGGCCGGGCGAGAGGAGGTAATACTTTTTGATCATGAAGCGCTCCTTTGTGATGTTGTTTTTTTAGGGGTCAGGGAGATCATGTCACAGGGTCTTGAGCAGTTCGGTCAGGAGCGCCGTCCGCTCCACGAACGACGGGAGAAGGATGTGCTCGTGATCGGCGTGAAGCCCGTCGCCGTCCGGCCCGAGGCCGTCGAGGGTCGGGACGCCAAGGCCGGCCGCGATCGACGCGTCGGAGCCTCCGCCCGACTTGCCGGCCTTGAGGGAGAGCCCCAGGTCCGCGGCGATCCCCTGAGCCCGCTCGAAGAGCTTGGCCGACGCTTTGGTCATTTCCATGGGCGGCGTCGTGCCCTCGACGGAGATCTTGATCCGGGCCCCGCGCAAAGAGGGCGGGGATTCGCGCAGGATGCGGAGGACGCGATCGCGGTCGGCGGCCGTCCAGAACCGGATATCCAGCACGGCCCAGGCGCTCTCGGCGACGACGTTGGCTTTCTCGCCGCCGCCGGCCAGGCCGATGTTGACCGTGGTCTCGCGGGCCCGCAGCCGCTTGAACCGGGCGATCTGGGCGGCCAGCTCCTCGATGGCGTTGACGCCCTTCTCGGGCGTGCCGCCGTGGGCCGCGCGGCCGCGGATATCCATCCGGACGACGACCCGGCCCTTCCGTTCGAGCTTCAGCGCCCCTCCGGGAAGGGCGGGTTCGAGGCAGAGCACGAGAGAGGCCCGGCGGGCCAGCTTACGGATGAGCTCTGTCGAAGCCGGGCTGCCGGTCTCCTCGGCCGAATTGACGAGGATCGAGATCTTCTTCTGCGGCTTGGCGTTGAGGCCGTGGAGGGCCCGGAGGGCGGAGAGGACCATGACCAGGCCGGCCTTCATGTCCAGGACGCCGGGGCCATAGAGCTTGTGGCCCTGGACGTAGAAGGGCATCTTGGCGATCTTGCCGACGGGCCAGACGGTGTCGATGTGGGTCAGCACGAGGATCTCGTCGTCGGCGTCCTTGACCCGTCCCGGCGCGAACTCGGCTACGGTCAGGTCGCCGGTGTCTTTCTGGGGGAGGGTCGTGACCTTGCAGCCGACCTTCTTGAGCTCTTTCGCGGCGAAGGACACGCAGGCGTCGACGGCCTTCTTGTCCGAGGTCGGGGATTCGAGGGTCACGAGCTGCTTCAGCAGATGGACCATCTCGCCTTGGCGAGAACGGAAATAGAGCCGGAAATCCATAGTTCCCTCCACCCGGATCGGGAAGGGGTAATCTATCACACTAAGGACGGAAAAGCATCCCCTCTCGTCTTGATTTGAGGCTTTTTTTCCCATAGAGTAGACGCGAGGAGGCCGTCTGCAGGGATCTCGAGAATGACCAAGCGAGTGCTTCGGATACTCCTCCTCGTCCTCGTCGCGGCGGCCCCGCTTTCCCCGGAGATCTTCTATCCCTGGAAGGATATCTACATCGGGGCTCTGGACGCGGCCGGCTGGCCCGGCCTGGTCATCGCCGCCGCTCCGGACCAGGCCTTCGCGTTCGTCCTGAGGGTGGAACGGGAAGGGGAGGCGGCCGAGGGCGCGGACCTCTTTTACCTGGTCTCGGAGGTCGGCTCCCACTCCCCGGACGGGCTCCACGCCCGGATCCGCTTCGATCTTGGGCTGCCGTTCAAAATGGGCCGGGCGACACCCATCCTGATGAAGCCCGCGCCGCGCCGCGAGACCCTGACGCTCGAATGGTCCCGCCGGGACGAGAAGATCGTCATCGGGCGGATCGTCTGTCCCGAGGACGTCCGGGTCACCCTCGTTTATTATTCCCCCTGGGGCGGCCAGGGGGACTATGCGGTCCTTCCGGACGGCCAGGTCCGCGGCCGCGCCGCGGGGCCCGCGGGTCGGACCTACCGCGCCTGGACGAGCCGGCCCAGCGAAGAGGCCGCCGGGCCGGCCGGCGGGCTGGCCCGGTCATATCCGGCGGGCGCCGAGCGGACGATCGCCTTCGCGGCCGGCGTCGACGAAAGCGACGAGCGCCTGGCCGACCGCCTCTACCGCTATAAGAACGCCGATGCGATCGGGGCGCTGCTCGACGAGGAGGCCCAGGTCTATGAGGAGAAGCGGGTCAAGATCCGCGGCCTCTACGCCGGCGTCCCCGAAGCGATCACCAACAGCCTGCACTGGTCGGTCCTCTATCAGCCCGGCCGCCACCGTCTCTACGCCCCCGCGGGCCGCTCGTGGATCTTCCCGCGGCCGGACGGCGGGCCGGACGATTGGACGGTCTTCTCCGGCAACTCCTTCCTCAGCGCCCTCGAGCTCGCGCTTGAGAGCCAGAAGCTCGCGGTCGACGCGCTCATGGCCGTCCTGGAGACGCAGTACGCCAACGGCAACATCCCCAACTGGCGCGGCCGCTCGAGCGGCACGGCCGATCGGTCCCAGCCTCCGATCGGGGGCTTCGTCGCCCTGAAGCTCTTCGAACGGCTGGGCGACCTGGAGATGCTGCGCGCGGCCTTTCCGTACCTCCAGCGCTGGCATGATTTCTGGACGGCGTCCCGGACCGAAGGCGGCCCTCCCCGCCGCGACGGCAACGGCGACGGCCTGCTCGAATGGGGGTCGGACACGGCTCTCGTCGGCAAGAGCGTCCCGTCCTGGGAGAGGAACGCCACGGGCCGGATGCGGGCCGGATGGGAGTCGGGCCAGGACGATCTGCCGAACTGGGACGACGTCCCCTTCGACGAGGGGACCGGGACCCTGGCCATGAACTGCGTCGACCTGAACTCGCTCTACGCCCTGGACGCCTGGTGCCTGGCCGAGATGGCCTCGGTGCTCGGACGCCCGGTCGACGTCGAGAGGTACCGGCGCGAGTACGAGCGGATCAAAACATTCGTTAACACCAGGCTTTGGAACGAACGGGAGGGATTCTATTACGACCGCTATTGGGACGGCCGCTTTTCCGTCCACAAGGCGGCCTCGTCGTTCTATCCGCTCCTCGCCCGGATCCCCGACGAGGCCCGGGCCCAGAGGATGCTCAAACACCTCCTCGACCCCAAGAAGTTCTGGGGCGATCTCGCCATCCCCTCGATCTCGCGGGACGACGCGGCCTTCCGGCCGGGCGATCAGCAGTCCTGGCGAGGCGCCGTACGGCCCGCGACGAACTATCTCGTCTACCAGGGACTCAAGGCATACGGCTTCGACGCCATCGCCTCCGAGCTCGCCCGCAAGAGCGCCGAGATGTTCCTCCGGAGCTGGCGGAGCTTCGGACTCTCTCCGGAGAACTTCGATTCCCTGACCGGGGAGGCGGGAGGCGACCGTTACCAGAGCGGCGGGCCGCTGGCCGCGCTCATCGCGGTCGAGGAGTACCTCGACTTCACCCCTCACGAGGGCTTCCGCTTCGGCATGCTCCGGCCGGACGCCAAGGGCAAGCTGTCGAGGGTCCTCGTCCAGGGCCGGCACTATGAGGTCGAGGTCTCGAACGGGTCCACCGTCCTGCGCGAAGAAGGCAAGGCCATTCTCAGCGTCGACGGCGCCGCGGTCGTCCGCCGCTTCCTCTACAGCGAACGGGAGATCTCGTTCGCCATCAAGACCCTGAAGCGGCGCGACGTCAAGCTGCGCTTCCTGAAAAAAGGCAAGTATCAGCTGCTCATCGACGGCCGCGAGGTGGATGTGTTCTCGGCGAGCGGGCGCAAGTTCGAGGTCCCCGAAGGCGATCACACGGTCCTCGTGCAGCTCCTCGAGGACCTGGAGAAGTAGCCTGGATCATTCGCGAGCCGAGGCCGCTGCAGATGCGAGTTTATGAAGAGTCCAGGATAGGCGCCGGGCCGAAGCGAGAACGATCAAGGAGGAGAAGACATGACACGCTGGTCGAGGCGGGATTTTCTCAAGGCGGGTGCGGGGGCGGGCGCCGCGGCGCTCATGGCGGGCGGACGGCCGGCGGGAGCGGCCGCGGCCGCTGACGCAGCGGGGGCGGCCCCGGCCTCGCCCCGGGTCGTCTCGAGCGGCAACGGGATCCGGGCCACGGCCAAGGCCATGGAGGTCCTGCGGGCCGGCGGCGACCCCCTCGACGCCGTCATCGCCGGCGTCAACATCGTCGAGGACGACCCGGATGACATGTCGGTCGGCTACGGCGGCCTGCCCAACGAGGACGGCGTCGTCGAGCTCGATTCGTCGGTCATGTACGGGCCGACCCACTCGGCCGGCGCGGTCGCGGCCCTGAGGAACATCAAGAATCCCTCCAAGGTGGCCCGGCTGGTCATGGAGAGGACGGACCACGTCCTCATCGTCGGCGAGGGCGCCCTGCGGTTCGCCCGGGCCCACGGCTTCAAGGAAGAGGACCTCCTGACCGAGAAGAGCCGGGCCGCCTGGTTGCGCTGGAAGGAGACCATCTCGGACCGGGACAACTGGTATCCGCCCAAGGCCGAGAGCCTCCCCGGCGAGCTGCGCTCGGTGATGAGCACCCACGGCACCATCAATTGCCTGGCCATCGACGCGGACGGGCGTTTGGCCGGCGTGACGACGACGAGCGGCCTGTCGTGGAAGCTCGCCGGCCGGGTCGGCGATTCGCCGATCATCGGGGCGGGGCTCTACGTCGACAACGAGATCGGCGCGGCCGGCTCGACGGGCCGGGGAGAGGCCAATCTCCAGACCTGCGCCAGCTTCCGGATCGTCGACGCCATGGGCCGGGGGATGAGCCCCGAGCAGGCCTGCCTCGAGGCCTGCGAAGCCATCGCCGCGAAGACCAAGCTGGTGCCCCGCCTTTGCGACGACCAGGGCCGCCCGAAGTTCGGCCTCGAATTCTACGCCCTCAACAGAAAGGGGGAATTCGGCGCGGCCGGGCTCTACGAGGGCGGGCGATACGCCGTCCACGACGGCGTCGAGAACAAGCTCCGCGACGTCGCCTTCCTTTATAGGCGGCGGTAGGGCCGCGGCCGCCCCCGACGGCCCGGGCTCTCACTCGCGAACGATGATGACGGGGTAACCTTCCGCGGCCAGGCGGCGGGCCAACCCGCCCGCCTCGTCCTTGCTGGTCCTGACCCGGACCCGGAAATAGTCGCCGCGGCCGGTCCGGAAGCGGGTGACGGAGACGCCGCGGAAGCGGCCGTCCAGCCGCCGCTTGATGGCGTAGGCGTTCTCCTGCACGGAGAAAGCGCCCACCTGGATCCACACCGTGGACGGCTCCGAGGCCCCGGGCGCCTTGAACCCCCGCAGCGTTTCGATGCGGACGCGAGCCGTGCCCGGGCCGACGATCCCGAGGACCCGGGCCGAGGCGTAGGACAGGTCGATCACCCGGCCCCGGACGAACGGGCCCCGGTCGTTGACGCGGACGACGACGGAGCGGTCGTTCTCGAGGTTCGTGACCATGACGTAGGTCCCGAACGGCAGGGTCTTGTGGGCGGCCGTCATGTCGTTCTGGTCGAAGATCTCCCGGCTCGAGGTCTCCCGGCCGTGGAAGTCCGGTCCGTACCACGAGGCAATGCCGGTCTCGACGCCGCCGCCCCTAGTCCGCGGCAGATGGGAACAGGCCGCGGCGGCCAGAACGGAGACGAGGGCCGCGGCGGCCAGAGCGGCGAGGAGGCGGCGGTCAGACAAGGAACGACGCGAGCCTTTTTTTCAGGTAGGCGAAGGCCTCGCGCGGCGTCGATACGATCCGGAACAGGTCGAGGTCCTCGGCGCAGATCGCCCCCTTCTTGACCATGGAGTCGAACTTGATGAGGTCGCGCCAGTAGTCGCCGCCGTAGAGCACGAGGACGAGTTCCTTCTTCGAGATCTTGCTCGTCTGGAGCAGGGTGACGATCTCGAAGAACTCGTCGAGGGTGCCATAGCCTCCCGGGAAGGCGATGACCGCCTTGGCCTTGTACGTCAGCCAGAATTTCCGCATGAAGAAGTAGTGGAACGAGAAATCGAGATCGGGCGTGATGTAGGGGTTCGGGTTCTGCGGCTGGGGCAGGGAGATGTTCATGCCGACCGTCTTGCCGCCGGCGCGCACCGCGCCCCGGTTGGCCGCCTCCATGATGCCGGGCCCGGCCCCGGTGCAGACGACGAAGTCCTTGCCCTTGGGCTTCCTGAGAGAGATGGCCCACTTGGCCAGGAGGTAGGCCAGCTCCTCGGCCTCCCAATAGTACTTGTAGAAGGCCGAATCCGCGTTGGTCGGGTCGGCTTTGGACGACCCCAGGAAGAGGATGGTGCTGTTGATCTTGGCCTTGTCCAGACGCGTCATCGGGCCGAGATACTCGCTGAGGATGCGGAGGGTCCGGCCTTCCAGGGACTCCAGGAATTCGGTGTCGCGGAAAGACGCCTCGTGGTGCTCGATTTTCTTCATGGCCGGATTCTATCAGATTCCCGCGCCTCCCCTCAAGAGCGCCCCGGCGTCCCCCTGACTTTGACTTGGGCAGGGGCGTATGTTATCAATAGGCGCGAAAGGACGGCCTGATGGACAACACGACGACGCTCGCGGCACTCGAATACCCTGGACGCCTCATCGTCATCGGCGCGCCCGCCCGCGGCGGAGGGGCCGCCGTCATCTACGCCATCACCGGGCGATCGCCGTCGAGCCAGGCCCGCAAGCTCGTCCTGCGCGACAAGGGGATCTGGGTCCAGCCGACCGACGAAGCGACCCTGAAGCAGGGGAACGTCGAGCTGCTCGTCTACCCGGCCGTTCTCTTCGCCCGGCCGGGACTGGCCGTCTCGAACGGACGCCAGACCGCCGCTGTCCGGGACCGGTTGTCTGCGGCCGCCGGGCCGGTCGCGGCCCTCGCGGCGGCCCTTCGGTCCTGGGACTTCGAGCCCGACGCTCCGATCTTCACCCCGCGCATCAGCGGCTGCCTCAGCGGCGACGCGGCCGGCCTGAGCGTCGTCCGGCGCGGACCGTCGGGCGAATCGCTGCGGAGCTATTTCGAGGTGGCCCTGCGGCCGGGAGAGGGACGTCTCGTCTCCACCTACGAGGGCCCCAATGCCGACCCGCTGCCTGTCTTCCGCGGCGAGCCCCGCTTCGTCGCCATCCCCGGGGCCACGGCCGCCGAGGCCGCCGAGGCCGCCTACGAAAGCCTCGGACCCGCGGCCGCGGGAAAGGATTTCCGGGTCTCGGTCGCCTGCGTCTTCGTCACCCCCGCGGATCCGGACAAGGCCGACGTCCACATCATCAACCGCCACGAAAGGACATGATCCCATGAGCAAGCCCGAGCGCACCGCGCGCAGCCAGTATCTGACCAAGGTCCGGGAGGATTTCCCGGATGTCCTCCAGCTGGGCGAGGACACCTTCGTCAAGAAGTTCCCCATGCGCTACGGCGAGAACCCAGGCTACCCGGCCGCCTTTTACCAGGAGTCCGGCGCCTCGGGCCCGAACATGGGCCGGCTGGAGATCCTCCAGGAGGGGACCAAGGGCCTGAGCTACATCAACGTCGGCGACATGGACCTCGGCCAGCGGCTGGCCCGCAAGCTCCTCCAGGTGTTCCCGGGCCGCCACGTCTGCGTCATCATCAAGCACGAGATGCCGAGCGGCGTCGCGCTGGGCGACGATCCCGTCGGGACGTTCGAGAAGGCCTGGAAGTGCGATTCGCTCTCGAACTTCGGCGGCGTCGACGTCTTCAGCTACCGCGTCACCGCGCCGCTGGCCCGCCTCCTCGTCGAGAGCCCGCGCAACGTCGAAGTCGTCTACGCCCCCGATTTCGAGCCCGAGGCCCTCGAGGTCCTGGCGACCCGCAAGGTCCTCCGCGTGGTCAGGATGGGCGCGCCCCTCGACGCCCCGTCCGTCGACAACGGCCTCGAAGTGAAGCGGGTGGCCGGGGGGCTGCTCATCCAGAAGCGCTTCGATTCGAAGATCGTCTCGCCCGAGTCGGTCGACGTCGTCTCGGTGCGCCAGCCGACCCCCGAGGAGATCCAGGCCGCTCTCTTCACCTGGACCGTCGCCTGCTTCACCCGCTCCAACGCGGTCATCATCGGGACGGCCGACAGGACCCACGGCATCGGGTCGGGCCAGCGGAGCCGCATCGATTCCGCCGAGGACGCCATCCGGCTTTCGCGCCGCGGCTACGGGCCGGAGGGCTGTGTCCTCGCCTCCGACGCCTTCATGCCCTTCCCCGACGTCGTCGAGCTCGCCGGGAAGCACGGCATCACGGCCATCATCTATCCCCTCGGCTCGGTCAAGGACCAGGAGGTCATCGACAAGGCCAACGAGCTTGGCCTGGCCATGATCATCACCCGGAAGCCGGGCGAGCTCGATTCGGAGCGCTGTTTCCTCCACCGGTAAAGGAGTGCCTCCCGATGCCGCGGGCTCGAGGGAGAGCGGCCCGGGCGTGTTGGCCATGAAAAGAACAAGCCTTCTCACTCTGTGGTTCCTGGCCCTGGCGAGCGCCGTCCTCGTATGTCCGGCCGTCCCGGCCGGAGCCGCAGGGGCTGAGGCCGTAACGGGCGAGGCGGGCCAAACGGAGGAGTACCGGGAGATCGTCGACCGGATCGGCGATGCCGGGCTCGCCGGGGAGCGGGCCTTCGGGCTTCTCGAGAAGATCACCTCGGTCGGTCCCCGGCTGACGGGCTCCGCCGAGGCCGCGGCCGCCGTCGACGTCACCCGGCGCCTCATGGAGGAGCTCGGCCTGGACCGCGTCCACACCGAGCCGGTCGAGGTCCGTCGCTGGGTCCGCGGCGGTCCGGCCGAGGCCGCGATCGCGGCGTCGCCGTCGCGGCCCGCCGTCCCGCTCGCGGTCTGCGCGCTCGGCGGCAGCGTCGGCACGCCGGCCAAAGGGATCACCGCCCCGGTCGTCGAGGTCCGCTCCCTCGACCAGGTGGCCGCCTTGGGCCGGGCCGTCCGGGGCAAGATCGTCTTCTTCAACCGGCCGATGGACCGGCGGATGTCGGACTCCTTCGCCGCCTACGGCGCGGCCGCCGATCAGCGGGTCGGGGGCGCCTCGGCGGCCGCTCGCTTCGGGGCGGTGGCCGTCCTTGTCCGCTCGCTCACGTTCCGCACGGACCGCCATCCCCACACGGGCATGCTGCGGTACGAGCCCGGAGCCCGCCGCATCCCCGCGGCCGCGATCAGCACCGCGGATGCCGACCGTCTGAGCGCCCTCCTCGAAAAAGACAAGGATGTCTCGGTGACGCTCCGGATGGACTGCGGGGACCGGGGGACCGTCCTCTCCGCCAACGTCGCCGGCGAGATCACGGGCTCGGAGCGGCCGGATGAGATCATCCTCGTCGGCGGCCATCTCGACAGCTGGGACCTCGGCGTCGGCGCCCACGACGACGCCGCCGGCTGCGCCGCGGCCCTCGAAGCGGTCGCCCTCCTTCGGGACCTCGGCCTGCGCCCGCGCCGGACGGTCCGAGCCGTCCTGTTCATGGACGAGGAGTTCGGCGGCACGGGCGGCCGGGCCTACGCCGCCGCGCCGCAAAGAAAAGGGGAGCGGCACCTCGTCGCGGCCGAATCGGACCGGGGCGGCTTCGTTCCGATCGGATTGGCCGTCGGCGGCCGGAACGGGAAGGCCCTCGAGCTGATCTCCCGGCAGGCGGACCTCTTCAAGCCCTTCGGCGTGTCGTTCATCGTCCCGGGCGGCGGCGGGGTCGACGTCGCGCCCCTCATCGAAAAGGGCGCCGTCCCGGCCGCGGTCATGATCAACGCCCAGGCTTATTTCGACGTCCACCATTCGGCGCTCGACGTCGTCGCGAGCGTGCATCCGCGCGAGCTCGAGCTCCAGGCCGTGATCCTCGCCGCCCTGGCCTATATCCTGGCCCAGGAAGGGGTCTGACCATGGACTTTCTGTTCGCGATCCACAACCATCAGCCGGTCGGGAATCTCCAGTTCCCCTCGATCCTGAAGGCCGCGTTCGCGGACTGCTACCGCCCGCTCCTCGAAGGGCTGGCGGCGCATCCCGGCTTCCGCTTCGCCCTCCACTTCTCGGGTCCGCTCTGGGAGTACATGGAAAAGAACGAGCGGACTTGCTGGGACCTCGTCGGGGAGCTGGCCCGGCGGGGCCAGGTCGAGCTGCTCAGCGGCGGCTTCTACGAGCCCATCCTCTCCCTCATTCCCGAGGACGACCGGGTCGGCCAGATCCGGATGATGAACGACTACATCGCCGAGAACTTCGGCCAGCGGCCGCGCGGCCTCTGGCTGACCGAGCGCGTCTGGGAGCCCGACCTGCCCAAGCCGCTGGCGGCCGCGGGCATCGAGTACACGCTGCTCGACGAAGAGCACTTCCACTACGCCGGCGTCCGCGACCTGGCCACGACCTACGTCACCGAGACCGAGGGCCGGAGCCTGCGCGTCTTCCCGATCGACAAGACCCTCCGCTACTACATCCCCTTCCATTCGCTCGAGGATGTCGAGGCCTATCTCGGGAAGATCCGCGCCGGCGGCGGGACGGCCATCCTCGGCGACGACGGGGAGAAGTTCGGCGTCTGGCCCGGGACCCGCAAATGGGTCTACGAGGACGGCTGGCTCGAGAGATTCCTGACCTTCGTCGAGGACCGCGGCATCCGCATGATGTCCTTCGCCGAGTACCTCGACACCCATCCTCCGGCCGGCCGGGTCTATCTGCCGCCCGCCTCCTACGAAGAGATGATGGAGTGGGTCCTCGAGCCCGACGAGCAGGCGGCCTTTCAGAAGCTCAAGGCCTCCACCGCCCCCGAGGCCCGGCGCTTCCTCAGGGGCGGCTTCTTCCGCGATTTCTGCCGCAAGTATCCGGAGGCGAACCATCTCCATAAGCGCATGGTCTTCGTGTCCAGGCGAGTCCGCGCGGCCGGGGCCCCCGCTGAAAGCCTCAGGGATCTCTACAAGGGGCAATGCAACGACCCCTACTGGCACGGCGTTTTCGGCGGGCTTTATCTGCCCCACCTTCGGGAAGCGGCCTTTCATCACCTCCTCGAAGCCGAGAAGTCGACCCCGGACCCCGCCGGCTGGGACGTCCTCGACTACGACTGCGACGGCCGGGACGAGCTCTTCTATCGCGATCCGGCGTTCGGTCTCCTGGCCAAGCCGTCGGCGGGCGGGGCGCTCGTCGAGATCGACTACCGACCCTGGTCCCGGAATCTCTCCGACGTCCTCGGCCGGCGCCGCGAGGCTTATCACCGCGCCGCGGCCGAAAGCCCGCCGGCGGGGGAGGGGTCCGGCAAGAGCATCCACGAGCTCGGCAAGACCCTCCCGGCCGAGGCCGCCGAGGTCATGCGCTACGACTGGCACCCGCGGTTCTCGCTCCTCGATCATTTTTTCCGTCCCGGGACGACGCCGGAGGGCTTCGCCAGGCTCGATTACGGGGAGCAGGGCGATTTCGTCAACGGGGCGTTCGCCTTCGAGGCCGCCGGCCGGGCCCTTCGGCTGGAGCGCCGCGGGAGCGTCTGGATCGGGGACGAGCAGGTCCCGGTAGAGGTCCGCAAGACCGTCGTTTCCCTCAACGGCGCCCTGAGGGTCACGATCGAGATCGAGAACCTCTCGCCGAAGGCGCTGGCCCTGACCTATGGATCGGAGTGGAACCTCCTGGCCTTCCCTCACGAGCTCGAACTCCTCGGACCGGCCGGCGCCTCGCTCTACGGCGGGGCGCTCCTCTTCGAACCCGCCGAAGCCGGCGCGGTCTGGTCGTTCCCCCTGAGGACGCTCTCCCAATCGGAGGAGGGTTTTGATATAATCCATCAAGGGTATTGCCTCTGCCCGGTCTGGCCGCTGGAATGGACCGGAAAGGGAACTCAGCATCTGTCCGTCGTCCTGAAGGAGCGTCATGGCCGGTAAGTACTTCTCTCTGGTACTTCACAGCCATATCCCTTATGTCCTGGCCCACGGCAGCTGGCCGCACGGGATGGACTGGCTCTACGAGGCGGCCGCGGAGACCTACCTGCCGCTCCTCGACGTCTTCGAGCGCCTGGCCGGGGAAGGCACGCCGCCACGGGCCAACATCAGCTTCACGCCGGTCCTAATGGAGCAGCTCGAGGACCCCGACTTCGTCCGCGGTTTCGAAAAGTACCTGGAAATGAAGATCGAGATCGCCGGCCAGGACCGGGCCCGCTTCGACAGGACCGGCAACGCCGCTCTCAGGCCCCTGGCCGGCACCTGGGAATCGTGGTACCGCCGGCTCCTCGAGGATTTCCTCAGCCGCTTCCACGGTGACATCATCGACGCCTTCAGGTCCCTTCAGGATCGCGGCCAGATCGAGGTCCTGACGTCGGGCGCGACCCACGCCTATTTCCCGCTCCTCTCGCGCGACGAGAGCGTCCGCCAGCAGGTCCGGCAGGGGACCTACACCTACCGGAAGTACTTTGGGCGCGACCCGCGCGGCTTCTGGATCCCCGAGTGCGGCTACCGCCCGGGCTATGCCTGGAAGAACCCGCTCGGCCAGGGCGAGGCCTACGACCGGCTCGGGATCGACGAGATCCTGGGTCAGGAAGGCCTGAAGTATTTTTTCGTCGACGACCATCTCCTCAAAGGCGGGGAGGCCAAGGGCGTCTATATCGACCGATTCCCCGGGCTGAAGCTTCTCTGGGAGAAGTTCCGGGCGGCTTACAAGCCGGCCGGCGAGCTGGCCAACGACGCCTACTCCGCTTATCTCGCCCACCCCTCGCATGTCCCGTTCTTCGCCCGGGACGACGTTTCCGGCTCGCAGGTCTGGAGCCGTTACATGGGCTACCCGGGCGACGGGGCGTACCTCGAGTTTCACAAGAAGCACTTCCCGGGCGGGATGCGGTACTGGCGGATCACCTCGAGCGACGCCGACCTCGGCCTCAAGGAGCCTTACGATCCGGCCGCGGCCCGGCGGTCGATCGAGGGGCATGCCGCCCACTTCGTCTCGGTCCTCGAGGGGATCCTGGCCGGCCGGACCTCCGGAACGGTCGTGGCCCTTTACGACACCGAGCTCTTCGGCCACTGGTGGTTCGAAGGCCCGGAGTGGCTGTACCATGTCGTCAAAAAGCTCGCCTCAAGCCAGGTCGAGCCGCTGGCCGCCGGAGACGTCCTCGAGCGGCTTCCGCCCCATTCGGTCATTTCGCTCCCCGAGGGCTCCTGGGGCCAGGGCGGCTTCCACTGGATCTGGCTCAACGACGATACGTCCTGGATCTGGAAGAAGATCTACCGCATCGAGGAGGCCGCGGCCGCGCTCGAACCGCGGCTGTCCGGCCTGGACCGGCGCGTCCTCAAGCAGTTCGTCCGGGAGAAGCTCCTGCTCGAGAGCTCCGACTGGCCCTTCCTCGTCTCGACCTGGGCGGCCCGCGACTACGCCGAGAACCGCGCGGCCGAGCATTTCGAGCGGGCCCTGACCCTGGCCGGCTGGCTCGAGGAAGACCACGTTCTCAGCCCCTCCGAGCTCGCCCTCCTGGCCGCGTTCGAGGCCGAGGATCATCTTTTCGAAGAGGTCGTGCTGCCCGATGGAACTGTTATCTAAGAAGACCCTGACCATGGTCCTCTGCGGAGGCAAAGGGGAGAGGCTCTACCCGTTGACCCGCGACCGGGCCAAGCCTTCGGTGCCTTTCCTCGGCGCCTACCGGATCATCGACTTCAGCCTGTC
>Ga0209706_10001155_pt1 | contig 14971 bp, 18 predicted proteins | sample PPLLaktember2015_6_FD_187263 | JGI IMG/M metagenome (GOLD analysis project Ga0209706, IMG submission 187263) | Freshwater sediment microbial communities from Prairie Pothole Lake near Jamestown, North Dakota, USA - PPLs Lake P8 Core (1) Depth... | ecosystem: Environmental > Aquatic > Freshwater...
CGTGCTCGTGCATCCAGGCACTGCCCGATTTGGTCCGCTTGGGTTTCTGCGCCATGTCTATCCGCTCTATCGGCTACAATCCGCGCTCATTTGAAGGAAAACTGCATGAAATCACTCACGCCTGCACAGCGGCAATTCCTGAAGGGCTTGGCCCACACGCGCCAGCCGGTGGTCATGATCGGCAACCAGGGCCTGACGGCTGCCGTATTGAAGGAGGTCGATCTCGCGCTCGCCGCGCATGAACTGATCAAGATCAAGGCCGCCACCGACGAGCCGGACACCCGGCGCGCCTGGATGGAGGAAATCTGCGCCACCAGCGGTGCTGCGCCGGTGCAGCAGATCGGCAAGGTATTGGTGGTTTATCGCGCCGCAGCCAAACCCGTCATCGCCCTGCCGGGCTGACCGCTGGCGGACGGGGGCTATCGCGCCAGCCCCGAACGCCAGACCAGCAGCAGGCCAAGCGCGCTCTGAATCAGGTAGAGAATGCTCGAGACGCCATGCCAGTGCCGGAAACGGTCGGCAAACACGCTCTGCATCACGGCATGCGGCATGGCCTGGTCCTTCAGGCTCTGCATGATGGGCTGGATGCCGAACAGACCGACCAGGATCAGCACCAGCATCACCGCCACCGCCCAGAAGAACAGGGTTTTCAGCGCAGCACCGCCGTCGCGCGCAATGCGGTAAATCAGCAGATACGCCGCTGAAGCGATACCGACCCACGCCATCACCTCGAACAGCTTGCCGGCCAGCATGCCGGCCAGCTGCTTGTCGCCCAGGCTGGCAAACAGCACGGGGGCGGCAACGTAGCCGATCGCCCACATGCCGCCGATCCACAGCACCAGCATCGTCCCTGCAAGGCCGTCCCAGAAGCGCCGCATGCTTACTTGTACTCGATGTCCAGCACTTCGTAATGGCGCACGCCACCCGGTGCCTGCACATCCACGCTGTCGCCGGCATATTTGCCGATCAACGCGCGCGCAATCGGCGACGATACGGAAATCATGCCCTGCTTGATGTCGGCTTCGTCATCGCCGACGATCTGATAGGTGACGGTGTCACCCGACTCGACATCTTCGAGTTCGACCGTCGCACCAAAAACAATGCGGCCATCCGCATCCAGTGTCTTGGGATCGATGATCTGCGCATTCGACAGCTTGCCTTCAAGATCCGCGATGCGCCCCTCGATGAAGCCCTGCTTTTCCTTGGCGGCGTCGTACTCGGCGTTTTCCGACAGGTCGCCCTGCGCACGCGCCTCCGCGATCGCCTGGATCACGGCGGGACGCTCAACGCTTTTCAGATGCTGCAACTCGGCGCGCATCTTTTCTGCGCCCACGACAGTGATGGGGAATTTGTTCACAAGCTTGCCTTTTCGGTTCAGTGCAGGCGCTGATGCAGCGCCTGCAGGGAATACACTTCCAGTACGTCGCCATGCTGCATGCCCATGCAGGCGGCATGTGCGCCGGCCAGGGTGGTGAAATAGACGACCCGGCGCGCCAGCGCTTCGGCGCGGATGGCGTAGGAATCCTTCACCGCTTTCTTGTCCTCGACCACGTTGACGATGAAATCGATGTCGCCGTTCTTGATCATGTCGACGATGTGCGGACGGCCTTCCTTGACCTTGTTGACGATGGCCACCGGAATGCCCGCCGATTCGATCGCCTGCGCGGTGCCGCGCGTGGCAACCAGGCTGAAATTGAGCTTGCGCAGCGCCTGCGCCACCTCGACGATGGCGTCACGGTCGCCCGAGCGCACGCTGACAAAGGCGCGCCCGCCCGGCTTCGGCAGCTCGGAACTCGACGCCAGCTGCGACTTGACGAAGGCCTCGCCGAAATTGTCGCCCACGCCCATGACTTCGCCGGTCGATTTCATTTCCGGACCGAGGATGGTGTCGACGCCGGGGAACTTGCGGAACGGGAACACCGCTTCCTTGACCGAGAAATACGGCGGAATGATTTCCTTTTCGAAGGCCTGCGACTTCAGCGAAATGCCCGCCATCGCGCGCGCGGCGATCTTCGCCAGCGGCGCGCCGATCGCCTTCGATACATAAGGCACGGTGCGCGAGGCGCGCGGGTTCACTTCCAGCACGTAGACGACGTCGCCCTGGATCGCGAACTGCACGTTCATCAGGCCGATCACTTTCAGCGCCCTGGCCATCGCCACCGTCTGGCGGCGCAGCTCGTCCTGCACGTCCTGCGACAGGCTGTAGGGCGGCAGGGAGCACGCCGAATCGCCCGAATGCACGCCGGCCTGCTCGATGTGCTGCATGATGCCGCCGATCACCACCTGCTCGCCGTCGGACAGCGCATCCACGTCGACCTCGATGGCGTCGTTGAGAAAGCGGTCGAGCAGCACCGGCGACTTGTTCGATACCTTCACTGCTTCGGTCATGTAGCGGCGCAGGTCGGATTCCTCGCGCACGATTTCCATGGCGCGGCCGCCCAGCACATAGCTCGGCCGCACCACCAGCGGGTAGCCGATTTCCTCGGCCATGCGGATGGCGCTTTCCGGGGTGCGCGCGGTGCGGTTGGGCGGCTGCTTGAGACCGAGGTCGTGCAGCATCTGCTGGAAGCGCTCGCGGTCTTCGGCCGCGTCGATCATGTCGGGGCTGGTGCCGATGATGGGCACGCCGTTGCGTTCCAGATCGCGCGCCAGTTTCAGCGGCGTCTGCCCGCCGTACTGCACGATCACGCCAAAGGGCTTCTCGATGCGCACGATCTCGAGCACATCTTCCAGCGTCAGCGGCTCGAAATACAGGCGGTCCGAGGTGTCGTAATCGGTCGACACGGTTTCCGGGTTGCAGTTGACCATGATGGTCTCGAAGCCGTTCTCGCGCAGCGCCAGCGCGGCGTGCACGCAGCAGTAGTCGAATTCGATACCCTGGCCGATGCGGTTCGGACCGCCGCCCAGCACCATGATCTTTTTGGCGTCGGTCGGATGCGCCTCGCACTCTTCCTCGTAGGTCGAATACATGTAGGCGGTCTGGGTGGCGAACTCGGCCGCGCAGGTATCGACCCGCTTGTAGACCGGATGCAGCGCCAGTTCGTTGCGGCGCGCGCGCACCGCGTGCTGGTCGGTGTTCAAGAGCCTGGCGAGGCGGCGGTCGGAGAAACCGGCGCGCTTGAGCTGACGCAACTCGTCGCGCCCGAGGTCGGTCAGCGCACGCCCGGCCAGCGAGGTTTCCAGCTCGATCAGGCCCTGAATCTGGTCGAGGAACCAGGGGTCGATTTTCGAGACCGCGTGGACTTCCTCCAGACTCATGCCGACGCGGAACGCATCGCCGACGTACCAGATCCGCTCGGGGCCGGGCGACATCAGTTCGGCCTCGATCTCTTCCTGGTCGGTGGTCTTGGGGTCGAAGCCGTCGGCGCCGACTTCCAGCCCGCGCAGCGCTTTTTGCAGCGACTCCTGGAAGCTGCGGCCGATCGCCATCACCTCGCCCACCGACTTCATCTGGGTGGTCAGGCGGTCGTCGGCCTGCGGGAATTTCTCGAAGGCGAAACGCGGGACCTTGGTCACCACGTAGTCGATCGAGGGCTCGAACGAGGCCGGGGTCGCGCCACCGGTGATGTCGTTCTGCAACTCGTCGAGGGTGTAGCCGACCGCCAGCTTGGCCGCGATCTTGGCGATCGGAAATCCGGTCGCCTTGGAGGCCAGCGCGGAGGAACGCGATACCCGCGGGTTCATCTCGATCACCACCATGCGGCCGTCCGCCGGGTTGATCGAGAACTGCACGTTGGAGCCGCCCGTTTCGACACCGATCTCGCGCAGTACCGCCAGCGAGGCGTTGCGCATGATCTGGTATTCCTTGTCGGTCAGCGTCTGCGCCGGCGCGACGGTAATGGAGTCGCCGGTGTGCACGCCCATCGGATCGAAGTTCTCGATCGAGCAGACGATGATGCAGTTGTCCTTGCGGTCGCGCACCACCTCCATCTCGTACTCTTTCCAGCCGAGCAGCGATTCCTCGATCAGCAGCTCGTGGGTGGGCGAGGCTTCCAGGCCGCGCTCGCAGATGGCGATGAATTCATCCTTGTTGTAGGCAATGCCGCCGCCCGAGCCGCCCATGGTGAAGGACGGCCGGATGATCGACGGGAAGCCGAGCGCGGCCTGCACCTGCAGCGCCTCTTCCAGGCTGTGGGCGATCGACGAACGCGCCGAGCCCAATCCGATCTTGGTCATCGCGGCCTTGAATTTTTCGCGGTCTTCGGCCTTGTCGATGGCTTCCTTCGACGCGCCGATCATCTCGACGCCGTATTTTTCCAGCACGCCGTGCTTGGCGAGATCGAGCGCGCAGTTGAGCGCGGTCTGCCCGCCCATGGTCGGCAAGAGCGCATCCGGGCGCTCCTTGGCGATGATCTTCTCGACCACCTGCCAGGAAATCGGCTCGATGATCGTCGCCGGGTTGCTGTTGACGAGGATGACCTTGTAGCCCTCCTCGCGCAGCGCCTTGCAGGCCTGGGCGCCGGAATAGTCGAATTCGCACGCCTGCCCGATGACGATGGGGCCGGCGCCGATGATGAGGATGCTGTGTAGGTCAGTGCGCTTGGGCATGATCAGTGTGCTCCGGCGTGATCGGCCATCAGCTTGATAAATCGGTCGAACAAATAGCTCACGTCGTGCGGGCCGGGGCTGGCTTCAGGGTGGCCCTGGAAGCTGAATGCGGGGGCGTCGGTTCGCGCGATCCCTTGCAGCGAGCCGTCGAACAGCGAGACATGGGTGCTGCGGATATTGGCGGGCAGCGTCGCCGCGTCCACCGCGAAGCCGTGGTTCTGGCTGGTGATCGCCACCCGCCCGCTGTCGAGGTCCTTGACCGGATGGTTGGCGCCATGATGGCCGAACTTCATCTTGACGGTCTTGGCGCCCGAGGCGAGCGCCAGCAGCTGGTGGCCGAGGCAGATGCCGAAGGTCGGCACGCCTGCAGCGACCAGTTCGCCGATCGCCTTGATCGCGTAATCGCACGGCTCCGGATCGCCGGGCCCGTTGGACAGGAAGATGCCATCCGGCTTCAGCGCCATCGCTTCGGCCGACGTGGCGGTGGCAGGCAGCACGGTGAGGCGGCAGCCGCGCTCGGCCAGCATGCGCAGGATGTTGCGCTTGACGCCGTAATCGAAGGCGACCACGTGGAAGCGCGGCGCGGTCTGCCGGCCATAGCCGCGCCCCAGCTTCCATTCGGTCTCGTTCCATTCGTAGGACGCCGGCGCGCTCACCACCTTGGCCAAGTCCATTCCCGCCAGTCCCGGGAAGGCGTGCGCGGCTTCGAGCGCCTTCTTCTCATCCACGGCACCGGCCATGATGCAGCCGCTTTGCGCGCCCTTTTCCCGCAGGATGCGCGTCAGCCGCCGCGTGTCGATGTCGGCGATCGCCACGATGTTCTGGCTCTTGAGGTAATCGGGCAGCGAAGACCCGGCACGGAAATTCGAATGCAGGCGCGGCACGTCGCGCACCACCAGGCCGGCCGCGTGGATGCGGTCCGCCTCGACGTCCTCGGCATTGATGCCGGTGTTGCCGATGTGAGGGTAGGTCAGCGTCACGATCTGACGCGAATACGAGGGATCGGTGAGGATTTCCTGATAACCGGTCAGCGCGGTGTTGAATACCACCTCGCCGGTCGTGATGCCGTCGGCGCCGATGGACAGGCCGCGAAAAACCGAACCGTCAGCTAAAACAAGGATGGCGGGCTGGGCACGTGACAAGGAATACTCCGCAAGACAAATGAGCGTGGCGCAGGTGACAAAATTCAGGCGAGCCGCTTGCGCGAACCCGCCTGAACTTGAATGTTGCAATTGTAGCCGAACTGGCGCCTGTCTTCAATGCTCGACGACGCTTGAGCGGGCCATTCCCCGCCCGGATCAGGGCTGGAGGTGGTCCAGCCCGCCGTCCATGTCGAGCTCGGTCAGCTCGGTGAAGCCGCCGATGCAGGTACCGTCGACGACGATCTGCGGCACGGTGCGCGCGCCGTGAGTGACGACCGAGAATTCCTTCATCGCTTCGCGGTCGAGATCGATGCGGACTTCGTCGTAGCCGATGCCGCGCTTGTCGAGAAAGGCCTTGGCCTTGACGCAGATGGGGCAGGTGCCGGTGCTGTAGACCTTGACGGCATTCATGTTCGTTTCCTGTGGATGCGGTTCTCAGATAGCTATTTCAAGCCCAATACGTCTCGCATGTCGTACAGACCCGGCGCACGGCCCTGCAGCCACTTCGCGGCGCGCAGTGCGCCCTGGGCGAAGGTGGCCCGGCTGCTGGCCTTGTGGGTGAGTTCGACGCGCTCGCCGATGCCGGCGAACAGCAGTGTGTGGTCGCCGACGATGTCGCCGCCGCGCACCGTGGCAAAGCCGATGGTCTTGGGATCGCGCTCGCCGGTGACGCCCTCGCGCCCGTACACGGCGCAGCTGGCGAGATCGCGGCCGATGGCGCGCGAGACGGCCTGCCCCAGGCCCAGCGCGGTGCCGGACGGCGCATCGACCTTGTGGCGGTGGTGCGCCTCGATGATCTCGATGTCGTAGCCGTCCTGCAGCACCTGGGCCGCGAGTTCGGCCAGTTTCATCAGCAGGTTCACGCCCACGCTCATATTGGGCGCGAACACGACCGGAATCTGCTGCGCCGCCGCCGCGATGCGCGCGCGTCCGGCCTCGTCGAAGCCGGTGGTGCCGATCACCAGCGGCACGCCGGCCGCGGCGCAGGCATCCAGATAGCCGAAGGTGGCCTCGGGGCGGGTGAAGTCGATCAGCGCCTGTGCGCCCTGCAACGCGGCGGCCGGCTGATCCGTCACAGCCACCCCGCTGGCCGCACCCCAGGCCGCACCGGCGTCCTGGCCCACCAGCGGGCTGCCGGGGCGGTCGATCGCGGCGTGAAGCGAACAGCCGGCATCGGCCGCCACCGCTTCCAGCAGGGCACGTCCCATGCGGCCGGACACGCCGGCAATTGCGGTCTGCACGGTCATGGCTGAACGTCCTGCCGGGCCGGTTCAGACGTCGGCTGGGCCGGGCTTGCAGCCGCCGGCAGATCGCCTTCGATCCGTGCCAGCGTATCGCCGTCGAAGAACAGCGAGATGCGCTTCTGCTCGGTCAGTTTGCCCGCGGTGTAGTACAGGTACACATAATCCCAGCGATCGTTTCGGAAGGGATCGACCAGCAGCGGCGTGCCCAGCAGGAAACGGACCTGCGAGCGGCTGAGACCGGGCTTCAGGCGGGCGACGTTCTCCTGATCGAGCGCATTGCCCTGTTGCACATCGATGCGATGGGATGCGATATAGCCGCCGGAACACCCGGCAACCAGGCTCAGAAGCAGGGCGGAAATCAGGAAATGACGCATGGCCAGGAAACCGGAAGGGTTGGGGCGGTTGGAAAAAAACGTATCATAACGTATTCGCGTTCCCATTCTGGAGACCCCCATTGAGCAATCCATCCGACCTCAAGAGCATCGGTCTCAAAGCCACGCTGCCGCGCCTGAAAATCCTCGATCTGTTCGAGCAGAGCAACAAGCGGCACATGACGGCAGAAGAAATTTACCGCCTTCTATCGGATGAAGGGCAGGACATCGGTCTTGCCACGGTCTACCGCGTGCTCACCCAGTTCGAGCAGGCCGGGCTGTTGATACGCCATCACTTCGACAGCGACAAGGCGGTGTTCGAACTCAACCAGGGCGACCACCACGACCATCTGGTCTGCCTGCAGTGCGGCAAGGTCGAGGAGTTCTTCGACGCCGAAATCGAAAAACGCCAGACCCGCATCGCCAAGGAACGGGGGTTTGCCATCCACGACCATTCGCTGCAGATCTACGCCGACTGCATCAAGCCCGACTGCCCCAACCGCAAAGCAGGCGACAGCCGTCACCGGTAAGGCGCCACTGCCGCGCACAGTTCGGCCACGCCCTCGACCAGACGCGGCGTGGGCCGATGCAGCAAATCCGCGTCCACCCGCACAAACGCATTGTTCTTCACCGCCGGCAGGCCGGCAAAACGCTGCCACGGACGCCGCAGGTCGGGCGCGTCGCTGCCGCCCACGACCAGTTCCGGCGCACGGCCGAGCACCGCCTCGCGCGACACCACCGGGGACAGTCCGCGCAGGTCGGCAAACACATTGCGCGCGCCACACAGCGCCAGCGCATCGCTGATCCAGTGGCCGCCGCCCACCGTCATCAGCGGGCGATCCCAGACCTGATAGAACACGCTCACCGGCGGTTTCTCGTCGCGCACCTTCAACGCGGCCAGCCGCTCGGAATACGTCCGCGCCGCCGCCTCACCCGCCGCGGGATGGCCGCTCGCCTGCCCGATCAGGCGCAGCAGGCGCGCCACGTCGTCGAGCCGGGTCGCCTGGGTGTGCAGCACGGGGAAGCCCAATTTCGTCAGGCCGTGGATGTCCGCCGCGCGATTGCCGCCGACCCAGACAAGGACCAGGTCGGGCTTTAACGCCAGGATGCGCTCGAAGTGGATGCGGCTGTAGTCGCCGACACGCGGCAGCGTGCGCGCCGCCCCGGGGTAGTCGCTGGCGCTGTCCACGCCCACCAGCTGGGGCCCGGCGCCGACGGCGAACAGGAGTTCGGTGAGATGCGGGGTGAGGGAAACGATGCGCTGCGGCGGCCGGCTGAATTCGAGCGTCTGCCCGGCATCGTCGACCAGGCGGATGGCGGCGGCCTGTGCGGGGCAGCCCAGCAGCAGACACAGCCAGAAAACGAGGCGGCGAATCACCGATCGACGCGCGGGCTGCCGTGGAAAATCAGGCTCGCGCGACCGGCTTCGAAGCGCAGGCGCGTCAGCGTAGCCGTCGCCACTTCGATGCGGTAAACGTGTTCCAGCGGAATCTGCAGCGCCCAGGCCAAGGCCATGCGCATCACGCCGGCATGCCCCACCAGCAGCACGTGCTGGCCGGCGTGCTGCGCCAGCAGCGCGTCGAGCGCAGCGGCCACGCGCGCATGAAAGTCCGCGAGCGGCTCGGCGCCTTGCGGGCGCGCATGGACCGGATCGGCCTTGAAGCGCGCCAGCGTGCCGGGCGCATCGGCCTCGATTTCGGCGGCCGACCTGCCCTCCCATACACCGAAGCCGACTTCCTTCAGGCGGTCGTCGAGTGCCAGCGGCAAGCCGTGGCGTTCGGCGAGCGTTTCGGCGAACGCGCGGCAGCGCAGCAGGGGCGACGACACGACGCGCGTCCACGGCACCGACTCCCCCACCGCCGCATGCATCTGCGCCCAGCCCTTTTCCGACAGCGGATCGTCGATCTGGCCGCGATAGCGGCGCCCGCCGACGGGCTCGCCGTGGCGCATCAGATCAACAGTCGTGGTCACGCCAGCAGCACCAGATTGTCGCGGTGGATCAGCTCCGGCTCGTCCATGTAGCCGAGCTCGGTCTCGATCGCGCTGCTCGACTTGCCGGCGATGCGGCGGGCCTCGCTCGCGCTGTAGTTGATGAGGCCGCGTGCGATTTCGCAGCCGTCGGCATCCACCTCGGCCACCACTTCGCCGCGCTCGAATTCGCCGGTGACGCCCCTCACGCCGACCGGCAGCAGGCTCTTGCCGTCTTCGCGCAGGGCGCGCACCGCGCCGGCGTCGAGCACCACGCCGCCGCGCAGTTGCAGGTGGTCGGCCAGCCATTGCCGCCGTGCGGCGAGCGGCGCCTGGCGCGCCACCAACTGAGTGCCAATCGCTTCGCCCGAAGCCAGTCGCAGCAGAACGTTCTCCTCGCGGCCGCTGCAGATCACCGTGTGGGCGCCGCTCCTGGCCGCGCGCTTGGCGGCAAGGATCTTGGTCAGCATGCCGCCGGTACCGACGCTGCTGCCCGCCCCGCCCGCCATGCGCTCGAGCTCGGGGTCGCCGGCGTGGGCGTCCATCACCAGCGTGGCCTGCGAATGCTTGCGCGGATCGGCGGTGTAGAGGCCGGGCTGATCGGTGAGGATGATCAGGCAGTCGGCCTCGATCAGATTGGTCACCAGCGCGCCCAGCGTGTCGTTGTCGCCCAGGCGGATCTCGTCGGTGGCGACGGTGTCGTTCTCGTTGATGATCGGCACCACGCGCAGTTCCAGCAGCGTGCGCAGGGTGGTGCGCGCATTCAGGTAGCGGGTGCGGTCGGCGAGGTCCTCGTGGGTCAGCAGCACCTGCGCGGCATGCAGTCCGTGGGCGCGGAAGATCGATTCGTAGGCCTGCACCAGTCCCATCTGCCCCACGGCCGCCGCGGCCTGCAGTTCATTCACCGCCTTCGGGCGCTTCTTCCAGCCCAGCCGCGCGATGCCCTCGGCAATCGCGCCGGAGGAGACCAGCACGACTTCCTTGCCCTGTGCGGTCAGCGCCGCGATCTGCTCGGCCCAGCGCGACAGCGCCGCGTGGTCGAGCCCGAGCCCTTCTGCGGTGACCAGACTGGAGCCGACCTTGATGACGATGCGCCGTGCGTGCTTAGTCAAAGATTGCACGAGCACCTCCCTGCTGCAGATTGCGCACCGCTTCCTTGACGTCCCTGACGTTGATGCCGCCGGGGCAAAAATGAGCCTCGTACAGCGCCTTGTGATACGACAGCAGCGAGCGCATCTTGATGCCTTCCCAGTTCGCATTGCGCGCCTTCGACCAGGTGCCGTCGGGTTGGCCATAGGCATACAGGCGACGCTCAGCGGTCGCGCAGCGCATGCCCTCGAACGATACATTTCTCGCCCCGCCGGTGGCTTCGATCACCACGGTGTACCGGACGATCTTGTCCTCGCCCACGCTGATCGATGCGGTGTCGATGAAATGCCGGTTGCGCGTGGCCGACGACACGTTGAATTCGATCAGGTTCTCGGCCTCGGGCGGCGGCGGCAGCTGGGCTGCGAGTTCCACCCAGGGCTTGTCGGCCTCGAACTCGTAATCGAATTGACCCCATTCGGCATACGCAGTCAGGGGCAGGATCAGCAGCAAGGCAAACAGGTTTTTCATCCCGCCATTTTATGGGTTCGGGTGTGGGATGTCTGCAGGAACATGGAGCGAACGTCGCTTTCTTCGCCCTACTTGCGCTCCGAATAGATGGGCAGCGTGATGCGGAACGCCATCGCCAGCAGGCGAACGACCAGAACGCCCGCCATCCCCGCCCACGCCGCAATCACCGGCGAAACCCCCAGCGCCTGCAGGCCAACCAGCATCAGGGCACCCGTCCAGGCTGCCGAGGCATACAGTTCGCCACGCACGAATATCAGCGGCACTTCGTTGCACAGCACATCGCGCAACACACCGCCGACGACACCGGTGATCACGCCCAGCAGGCTGGCCACCAGCCAGGGCGCATGCCATTCCAGGGCGATCTGGGTGCCGACGACGGTGAACAGGGCCAGGCCGAGCGCATCGGGAATCAGGAACAGGCGCTGCGGCAGACGCAAGCCGCGTACCGCGAAGAAGATGACCAGCGTCGTCGCCAGGGCGACGATCAGGTAGACCTGGTCGCCGATCCAGAACACCGGACGCTGCAGCAGCACATCGCGCACCGTACCGCCGCCCAGTGCGGTGGCGGCGCCTACCATCATCACGCCGATCAGGTCCATGTTCTTGCGGCCGGCATCGAGAACACCGGTCAGCGCGTTGACCGCGACGGCCGACATGCCGGCCCAGTACAACAGGTTTTCCATTAGGGATGACCCATAAAAATATAAGCAGCGCTGGCGCCACGGTGATCGATGGGCAAGTATCTCAAGAATCGGTGCGGCAGGCACCCGTCACCACGCCCTCAAGTCCTTATGGCCATGCGGGGAATAACAGCCGCCGCGCTACAATCCATTCGACTGACTTTGCCTGCAAAACGTCGAATGCTGCCTGCCTCCCTCAAACGCTACGCCTGGCTCTCCATCGCGGCGGCGCTCGCCACCATCCTGCTCAAGGGCGGGGCCTGGTGGCTCACCGGATCGGTCGGACTGCTCTCCGACGCGCTCGAATCCTTCGTCAACCTGGCGGGGGCGATGATGGCGCTGGCCATGCTGACGCTGGCGGCCATGCCGGCGGATCAAAACCATGCGCACGGCCACGGCAAGGCGGAATATTTCTCCAGTGCGTTCGAAGGCTTCCTCATTCTGGTCGCCGCGATTCTTATCGGCTATGCAGCCATCGAACGCCTGCTCAACCCACAACCGCTCGAAGCGGTCGGCATCGGTCTGGCGGTTTCGGTGGTTGCCTCGATCATCAACCTGGCCACCTCGCGCATCCTCATGGGGGTGGGCAGAAAATTCAAATCGATCACCCTGGAAGCGGACGCCCGCCATCTGCTCACCGATGTGTGGACGTCCGCCGGCGTCATCGCCGGGGTCGGACTGGTCTGGGCAACCGGCTGGCTGTGGCTCGACCCGGTAATCGCCCTGCTGGTGGCGATGAATATCGTGTGGACCGGCTGGCAGTTGCTGCAGCGCTCGGCTGCGGGCTTGATGGATGTATCCGTGCCGGAGGAAGACCTCAAGGCGATCGAAGGCGTGCTGGACAACTATCGCCGCCAGGGTCTGGCATTCCACGCGCTACGCACGCGTCAGGCAGGCACCCGCGCCTTTGTCTCCCTGCATGTCCTGGTTCCCGGCAGTTGGAGCATCCAGCAGGGGCACGACTGGTCGGAACGCATCGAGGCCGACATCCGCCTGGCCCTGCCCTACGTCCACCTCACCACGCACCTGGAACCGATCGAGGATCCGCTCTCCCTGGCGGATCAGGAACTGGACCGTCAGGCGGATTGAGCCGGCATCCGGGCCTTGCGGCGCCAGACCCGGTAAGCCAGCGCATACGCCACAAGATTCACCGCCACGACCAGTCCGCCCAGCACCCATTGCAGCGGCCACGTCAGGTTTTCGGGATACAGGATCGGCAGCAGATAGCGTTCGACAAAGCCGCCGCTGTAAACGCTTTCGCCGCTCAATGCGCGCAGGCGGTTTTCAAGCGGCGTGAGGGGGCAGATCCCGCCGCTGAATTCGATATAGGCGGCCCATGCCGCAGCAGGCAGGTGCGTCCAGGCCAGCCTTTTCCAGCGCAGCAGCAAGAAGCCGCCGGCCATGACAAAGGCCACGAAAAGCAGGTGCGCCACCACGAGGGCGTCGGCCAGGAAAAGGGGCATGTCAATCCGCCTTCCGGCCGGGCCGCAGCCAGCGACTAGTCGCCGCGATAGATGTGGTCCCGCTTGAACGGATAGTTTGGCTGCTTGCCGTCGACGGCCTTGCCCGCCAGCACCTGCCACAGTTCCATCCAGCCGTGGTCGAAGGCATAGGCTGAGCCTGCCATGTAGATGCGCCAGATGCGGTATTTCTGTTCGCCGATCAGGCGGCAGGCTTCGTCGGCACGCTGCTCCAGCCGCGTGACCCAGTGCCACAGGGTCTGGCCGTAGTGGGGGCGCAGGTTTTCGGCGTCGAGGCATTCGAGGCCGCTGCCTGCCGCGGCGCGCAGCACGTCGGATGCGTGCACCAGTTCGCCCCCGGGGAACACGTAGTCCTCGATGAATTCGGCAATGCCGCTGCCCAGCCCGCTGGCCTCGGGTTCGGCCGTGGTGATGCCGTGGTTGAGCACCAGCCCGCCCGGCTTCAGCAGCGCGTTGATCTTGTCGAAATAGGTGGCGAGATTGGGGCGGCCGACGTGCTCGAACATGCCGACGCTGGCGATCTTGTCGTAGCCGCCGTGCTCGGGCACGTCGCGGTAATCCATCCGGCGTACCTCGACCCGGCCGGCGAGGCCGCGTGCCTCGATCTGCTCGCTGACGTAGGCATGCTGGTCATCCGACAGGGTGATGCCGACCGCGCGCACGCCGTAGTGTTCCGCTGCGTGCAGGATCAGCCCGCCCCAGCCGCAGCCGATGTCGAGAAACTGCTCGTCGGGCCGGAGATCGAGCTTGTGGCAGATGTGGTCGAGCTTGGCTTCCTGCGCGGCGTCCAGGCTCATGTCCGGGGTCTTGAAATAGGCGCAGGAATAGACCCGCCGCGTATCCAGCCACAGGCCGTAAAAATCGTTGGATACGTCGTAGTGGTACTGGATGTTCCGGCGGTCCTTGCTGCGCGTGTGGCGCCACCACTTCCAGCCCTCCGAGCCGGTCTTCGGCCTGCAGTCGCCTGCGTTGCACAGGCGGTCGCCGAGCGCGAGGATGTCGCGGATGTCGCCAACCAGATCGATGGCACCCTCGACATAGGCGCGCGCCAGCGTGCCCAGACTGGGGTCGGCCATGGCCTTGAGGCTGGCCGCCTGATGCAGCCGCACCCGCACCACAGCATCGACGACGGAGCCGACCTGCTCGCCATTCCACAATTCGACCACGAACGGCAAGCCGGATGCTTCCACCCGCCGCCGCACCTGATAAACCCGCAATTGATCCAGCATGACACCCTCCTCTGGGAAAGGCGGCGCAGTGTTGTCGTCGTTTTGCCGCTTGACTATTACCTTAGGCCAAATCCACCACCAGTGCTGCGCGGGTGTTCTCCGCCAGCGTCATGGATTCCACCCTGTAGGCATCGAGATCAATGCCCATGCGGATCGCCGCGCCCGATTTGGCCGCCGCGATCGAGGTGGGGTCGAGCTCGAATCGCAGGAAATGCACCGATGAGGTCTTTTCCTCGTTCTCGCGTTCCAGGTCCTCGTCGGCGATCGCAAACACCTTCGGCTGCTCGGCCACCTGCACCCATATTTGATCTTCGATTCCCTTCAGCCTGGCCAGCGCCACCTTGCGTTCGTCCGGATCGGAGTACTGGATCATCATGGTGGCTTTCCAGTTGGTGCCGTCCGGAACCAGCGGGTTGTAGGCGTCGAGCTCGTCCTGGATGCCGGCATCCTCGAAAGTGCGCTCGGCGCGCAGCATTTCCTGGATCTGGTAACGCATGGTTTTCTCGTCCTCGAAAATCAGCGTGACGTGGTCGCCCAGCTCGACCATGCGGTTCTTCTTGTGCGCGATGATTTCGGCGCGCATGGCGGGGCGTACCTTGGCGTAGCCCTCCAGGGTCATCAGGCTGTCACGGGTAATCTGCGGCATGGTGTTCTCCTAGCTAACGACGATTCATTCCAGACCATAGGCGAT
>Ga0209706_10001156_pt1 | contig 14969 bp, 13 predicted proteins | sample PPLLaktember2015_6_FD_187263 | JGI IMG/M metagenome (GOLD analysis project Ga0209706, IMG submission 187263) | Freshwater sediment microbial communities from Prairie Pothole Lake near Jamestown, North Dakota, USA - PPLs Lake P8 Core (1) Depth... | ecosystem: Environmental > Aquatic > Freshwater...
CGACCACCGCCAGCAGGCCCCCGACCACCGTGTAAAGCCCGGTGAGCAGGGCGGTGACGATGATGCTGGTGTTGATGTCGATGCCGAAGAGCCCCCGCAAGACGACCGCTCCGGTGTAGAGGGAGAAGCCGATGTGGATGAAGACGGCCGAGACGATGGACAGGACGGCCAGCCAGTCGCGGCTGGCCCGCGAATAGCGCTTCTCCAGGAAGTCCGGCAGCGTCGCCACCCGCGACCGGATGTAGAACGGCGCGAAGAAGAGGGCCAGGACGATGAGGAGGAATGCGGCCATCCACTCGAAGTTGCCGTAGGCCAGCCCGTTGACGTAGCCCTCCTGCGCCAGGCTGACAAGATGGATGGTCGAGATGTTGGTCGAGAACAGGGCCAGGCCGATGACCGGCCAACGGAGCGAGCCCCCGGCCAGGAAATACTGGGCGCTCGAGGCCTGCTTCGTCCGGCGCCGCCGCCAGGCCCAGAGCCCGAGGCCGACGATGCCGACGAGATAGACGGCGATGATGGCCAGGTCCAGGCCTGACATCGAGAGACGGGAGGAGCCGTTCATCCCGCGAACTCAGTCGGTGTGGAAGACTTCTTCCATCCGGCTCCAGAGCTCCTTCTCGCCCCGGGTCGGGATGGGCGACTGGCAGGGGTCGGTCTCCCTCCACCACCGCTGCGTCTCCGGGTCGGCGGCCATCCTGGCCATGTCGGCGGCGAGATCGTCGCCGGTGTACTCGAAATAGGAGAACAGCAGGTACTGGCCTTTCTCGATCTCGCGCAGGTAGATCGAGTAGTTGCGGATGTGGCACTCCTTGATCTTGGCCAGGACGCCGGGCCAGGCGGCGGCGTGAAGCCTCTTGTATTCGTCGATCTTCTCCGGCTTGATGCCGACGACCATGCCATAGCGCTCGATGCGCGCCGGGGATTTCGCGGCGGCCTCGCGGATGAGGACGAGCGAGGCCGCGGCGACGAGGGCGACGGCGGCGATGCGGATAACGATCCTGGCGCTCATCGTCGCCCTCATTTCCCCGGGCCGACGACGGGAACGAGGCCGGTGATCTTGACCGCCACAGGCCAGTCCGGGCCCCAGATCAGGCGTTGCTTGTCGGAGCTCTCGGCTTTCGCGCCGGGCTCGGGCGGCGCCTTCACCAGGCGGATCGTCTGTTTCCGCGTGACATCGATCTTCAGGCCGGCCGGCGTCTGCTCCCACGGCAGGTCCCCTTCCTGGCCGAGGAGCGTCACCTTCGTCCCGGGCGCGGCGGTGACGGTCTTGAGGATGAGGGTCCGGGCGTTGTCTTGGAGCCCCGCCAGGGCATAGACCGTTCCCTCGGCGCGCTTCTGCGTGAACCAGACGTCGCCTTCGTTGGTGACGATCCAAGGTCGCACCCCCCGGACGGATTCCCCGTAGATCATCATCCACAGGCCGAGGTCCCGGAGCAGGTCCTCGTCGGCCGGGGCGATGCGGCCATCGGGCCGGGGACCGATGTTGAGAAGCATATTGCCGCCGCGGGCCCGGATGTGGATGAGGTTCTCGATGATCTCGGACGCGGGGCGGACGATGGCCCCGGGAAGAAACGACCACTGGTAGCTCGTGGTGAGACAGCTTTCCCAGGCGTGGTCGGAGGGCTCGCCCGGAATCTCCTGCTCAGGCGTGGGGATCTCGCCGCGGCCGATGAAGACGTCCTGGCGGACGCGCCAGGAGTGCTTCTTGAGCGGCTCGCACGCCCCGTCGAACCAGAGCATGAAGATGTCGCCGTACCGCGTCAGGAGCTCCTCGATGTGGCCGCGCTCGTAATCGGCGAAGCCGAGCTTCTTGGGCCCGAACGGGGCGGGGCTTTCGAAGTCCGGCTTGTAGATGTGGCCGGCGCGCTTGCCGGTCTCCCACTGATAGCGGAAATCGCCCGGCGAATAATAGAACCCGACGAGGAGCCCTTCCTTGCGGAAGGCATCGGCGACCATGGCCGCGATGTCCCGGCCGTAAGGCGTCCGGGTGATCTTGAAATCGCTGAGGGCCGTGTCGAACATGCAGAAGCCGTCATGGTGCTTGGTGGTGAATACGACGTACTCCATCCCGGCGATCTTGGCCAGCCGGGCCCATTCGCCGGGGTCGAACACCGCAGGGTTGAACGTCGCGGCCAGGGCGTAATATTTCCGGATGTATTCGTCCGAGGCGTTGTAGAGCGGCCAGGAGATCTCCGTTCCCATCTGGGAGTTCGGGCCCCAGTGGATGAAAAGGCCGAGGCCGGCGTCGCGGAAGATCTCGGTCTTGGCCGGGTCGTTGGAGAGGCGCACGGCGTCTTCGGCGAGCAGCGAGACCGGCGGTCTGTCCGCGGCGGCCGGCGGGGCGGGCGCCTTCCCGGAACATCCGGCCGTGACGACGGCGGCGACGGTCAGCAGCGCGGCCAGGACGGATCTTCGGACACGAGGGGACATCGCGAGCGTCATGGGGGCCTCCTTCTTTTTCCTCCCTTTTAAAGGAACGGGGTCGAAAAAGCAAATGCCGGCGACCCGCGTTGACGTGCCTTCCGCGGCGGCCTATAATCCGGCCGTGACCTCCAAAGAACGGATGCTCCTCGCCCTGGCCCGGGAAAAGCCCGACCGCCTGCCCGCGACCGTCCACCAGTGGCAGAAGTATCATCTCGACACCTATCTCGGCGGGGTGACCGACCTCGAAGCGTTCGGGCGGTTCGGCCTCGACGCCTCGATCCAGCACTTCCAGGACATGGGCCAGTTCTGGCTCACCGACGCGGACTTCACCAAATTCTCGACGCCCGGCTGGCGCGACGAAACGGAGGTCCTCGACGCCGACCCCGGCCATCGGATCTGCAGTCACACCATCACGACGCCGGGCGGGGCCCTCACCTACCAGACCGAGGGCAACCGGATGACGACCTGGGTCACGGAATACCTCATCAAGCATGACGACGATATCCGGCTCATCGAGAGGTACATGCCCGTTCCGAAGCTCGATCCCGTCCCGGTCGGGCGCGCCTATGACGCCGTCGGCGACAGAGGCATCCTCCGCGGCTTCGTGTGGGGCGATCAGGCCGGCTGCTGGCAACATGCCGCCTGCCTCATCGACACCCAGGAGCTCATCCTGCGCACCTTCGACGACCCCGGCTGGGTCCACGAGCTCCTCCGTATCCTGCTCGAGAAGAAGCTGCGTTTCATCGAGTCCATGAAGGGGGCCCGCTTCGACCTCATCGAGACGGGCGGCGGGGCCGCGTCGTCGACCCTCATCTCCCCCGCTCTCCACGCCGAATACTGCCTGCCCTACGACCGGAAGATGCACGACGCCCTCCACTCGCTGGGGTTCAAGATCGTTTACCACACCTGCGGCGGGACGCGGGGGATCGAGGAGCACATCGTCGCCAACGGCTGCGACGCTTCCGAGACCCTGGCCCCGACCTCGATCGGCGGCAATCAGGAACCTTGGGAGTTCAAGGCCAAGATCGCCGGGCGCCTGGCCCTCATCGGCGGGGTCGACCAGTTCAACGTGCTGACCGAGGGGTCGGCCGAGGTCATCCGGGCCAAGGTCCGCGAGCTTTTCGAAAAGGTCGGCGGCGACGGCGGCTACATCTTGTCCTGCTGCGACCACTTCTTCGAGACGCCGCCGGAGAACATCCGCATCTATGCCGAGGCGGCGCGCGCCTGCATGTACTAAGTTCTTCATTCATCTCCCGGATTCCCTTTCGAGGCGGCGAGGGATGTTGCCTCGAAGCTCCCCGTCCGTGGAGGGGGGACCGGCAGGGAGCGGAGTCTTCGTAGCGACCATCAGCGCCGCCCCGGAGCGACTCGGAGGGGCGGTGCTGGGAAATATCTGCAGCAAGAGCTTTCCTAGGATATTTATCAGAATCGCGGCTTCGAGTACTCAGCCGTGATTCTGAGGTCCGCTCCCCAGAGTCCGCTACCCGTAGGCGGGGGCAAGGAGCGATATCCGTTGCGTAGCCGAGGAGATGAACGGCCAGAATCCGGAGATGAAACCTAATATTCCCCGAATTCCCTGACCGTTTCGTAAAGGGCGAAGACGTTCTCGACCTTGGTCTCCGGCAGGAGATAGTCGTGGCTCGGCGAGGCGATGTAGCCGCCGCCCGGCATCATGACGGCGAGCGTCTCCCTCGTCTTCGCCCGCACGAGCTCCGGCGTCCCTTCGATGAGCCAGTGGTGCGTATCGACGCAGCCATTGAAGACGACGCGGCCGCCGAACGCCGCCTTGAGCTTGGCCGGAGCCATGTCACGGGCGTCGGGCTGGAGAGCCTGGAGCCCGTCGATCCCGGCTTCGATCATGGCCGGGATGAGGGGGAAGAATCCGCCACAGCAGTGGAGCATGACCTTGAGGCCGAAGTCGTGACCCAGCGCGGCCAGGCGGGCGAGGTGGGGCTGGAAGAAGCGGCGGAACAGGGCCTCTCCGACGATCGGGCCCGTCTGCGTCCCGAAGTCGTTGCCGATGAAGAAGATATCGATGGCGTCGGCCGCGGCCTCGAAGATGCGCAGGCTGGTGTGGAAATAATGATCGACGATATGGCGGAGGAGATCGTCGACGACGGCCGGGTTCTCGACGAGCATGACCATGAAGGTCTCCATGCCCAGGAGATCGATGGCGTCGTGATAGAACGGCGACCAGTCGCCGCCGAGGATGGCGAAGCGGCCGCCCCAAGATAGGGCTTCGTCGCGGATACGCGAAACGTCCATCCAGCACGGGTCTGGCCAGGGGTGACGCTCGATGTCGGAGACAGTGCGGGCCTGGGCCAAGGGATGCTCGACCGGTTGGCCGTATCCGTAGCCGGTCCGCTCCACCCCGAAAGGAGTGCGGGCGGTCGCCTCGGAATGGTGGAACGCGCGGTCGGGGCTGCACTCGGGCGGTCCGGCGTACCTGGCATAGACGCGCCGGAAATCGTCCCCGACGTAGAGGGCGAGCGCTTCATCGGTCTTCAGGCCCGCCCGCGCCTTGGCCAACGCCTTCCACTCGGGGGAGGCGCCAAGCCAGGCGGGCACTTGGTCGGGGATGTCGCCGGCGAAAACCGCCAGGACGCGTTCGCGGGAGGTCATGCCGGGAATTCTATCATAACCCCGGCCCTAATCCCGCTTCAGGAAGTCGCCGTCGACGATCAGAAGTGTCGCCCCGTCCACGGTGCGGGACCGATGTGAGCTCAGCCCGTCGGAGACGACATAGGTCATGCCCTTGGTCATGATCGTTCTTTCCCCGTTCTCCTGCTCGTTGACGAATTCTCCCTCCAGGCAGTGCACGATGTGGCCCTTCTGACACCAGTGATCCGCGAGGTAGCCTTTGGAGTACTCGACGATGCGGATCCTCAGCCCGGCGAACTGCTGCGTCCGCCAGAACGACGTCCCCGTCTCTCCCTTGTGTTCCGTTCGCGGGACCAAGCCCCAATCGATCGAATGATACGGGATCATTGCGTCATTCATTTGTCGTCCCTCCAGGCCCAGTCGTCGTCCTTACCCATGACGAGTCGCGAAAAATTAAAGGTCGAGAGACCGCTGTCGTCCTTCTCATTCGAGCCGAGGCTATAGACGATGAATCCCTCCCCCTCATGCCGATAGACAAGTGGTTTCCCTGTGAACGGGTCGATGGGGACCTCTTTCAGGATCCCGGGAACGAGCGCTTCCAGGGTATCGGGGTATTGGCCAGACCGACTCTTATGGAGCCGGCAGGCCAGCCCCGTGCGCGAGACCAGCAAGACCGCTTCAAGAGCGGCCTCCTTCATGAAAGCGTATTCAAAGTTAGCGATCATGGCCTTGGACAGGAAGGCGTACCAGGGGCGCTTCATGAGCTGCTGCCCCCGGGACCTCAGAAAACTACGGCTTTCATAGTAAGGCAGCTGGGTCTGCGCTTCAAGATCCCGGTAGATCGGCAGGGCTTTTCGGATGTCCCTCTTCAGAAAGGGGCGGATGAGCCATACGCCGATATTCTTGAGGAATGACCGCTCGCCGAACAAGGACTCGATGTCCTTAAGGCTCCCCCACCGAGCGTATTCCCCCGCTTCGATGAAACCCGTCCTTTCCCCGCGGATGGCACCGGCCAGCCGTCCGAGCCAGGGGCTGGGATCGAGCTCATCGATAAGTTCGAGGAGGGCGGCCTCGTCGAGCGCCTTGTCCTGGAAGATATCCCCGAGGAAATAGGCCAGAGTCCGCATATCCGCGACGGCGATAAGGAAGGATATGAGAGTTCCCTCGTCGGACACCATGGGCGCGAACTTCAAACCCGAAACGACCCTATCAGAGGCTGTCGTGACATCTCCTTCGTCGGCGCTAAGGTAGGCCGCTAAGACCAGAGCGTGGGTCGCCTGGATCATTTTTAGCGCATTTGGGATCTGGGCCTCCATCAAAGGCAAGCTCGGGTCTCGATAAAGAAAACACGGCTTGTCCGACATGGCGGTCATGAGATCGAAGGCCTTTTGGTTCCTCAGGACAAGATCCTTCATCGCTGTCTTATCGGCTGGGGCCATGGGTTTGCCGGCGGAGAAATCCGCCCAGACGCGGATCAGAAGCGGTCGGTCCTGCGGATCCATGACGGTCAGCAGGTTCTCGGCCGCTCTCCAAAGGCGGGCCGCGTTGTCGGCATCGGGGCAGGGCGGGGCCAGGTCCTTCGCGTTCAAAGGGATACCCTCGGCCTTGAGCCCGGCAAGGGTCCGGGCCAGGGCGCGGCCCTCCGTGACATTGAAGACGGCGCGAGCGATGAGCGCCGCCGCCACGGCGATCAGAAGGACAAAGCCGATCCTAGTCAGGGTTTTCAAGGGTTTCATTGTCCAGCCATCCCTTCAGCCTGATACGAGCTTCGACGAATTCACGCAAGGCGTCCTCACGGATCGCGGAGGCCGCCAGGCTCTGAAGGTGGGAGAGGCGCTCCGCTTCACCGCCGTTTCCGCCGAGGGCCAGAGCGAGTTCCGGCGTTTCGCCCGGTTGACGCGCGCCGGGCCGGCCGTCTAAAAGCGCCGCCATTCGAGCCGCCTCCTGTCTTGCGATCAGCGGGTCGAGTCCCAGGACGAGGACGATGGCCAACGAACAGGCCGAAGCGGCCAGCCGCATCCGAGGCGACAGCATGGCGCTCTTGCGGGCCTCGAGGGCGCGATCCATGACCTTCTGCCGGAGTCCCGCCGGGGCCCCGATCGGCGAAAAACGCCCCAAGTCCTTTTCAATTTCCATCAAGTCTCGCCCGGTGTCCTTCCGTCCGTTACCCCTCATCGCATCCCCCCATGGCGTCGCGGAGCTTCTCGATCCCATAACGATAGCGGCTTGCAACGGTGTTGGCGGATACGCCACAGACCGAGGCGGCCTCCTTGAAGGTCAGCCCCCCGAAGATCTTCAAGTAGATCGCCTCTTTCTGTTCGCCCGGGAGCTCCTCGACCCGGGTCAGGAGCAGCGCCAGGTCAGGCTCATTGGGGGCCGCGAGCACCGAGGCGAAAGCGCGAGCGCCGCCGGAGGCCATCACCCTTTCTCCCTCCTTCCGGCCGAGCGTGCGCTTGAGGAAGCGGTTGGCCTCGTTCCGCACGACCCTGAAGACGAAGGCCCGCGGATATCTGATGAGCTTCCAGCGCAAGTCGTAGCGAGCGAAGCGGCAGAATGACTCCTGAAGGACGTCCTCGGCGTCCTCGGCCGAGCCGAGCTTGAAAAGAAGAAAACGGTACAGGCTCTCTCCATGGCGTCCATATAGCTCGTCGAGGTTCAACGCTCGCCTTTTTCGTTCCCGATTATAAAGACCCCGCGGCATGTTCGATTTGTCTAATCCCCGGAAGATATCCCGGTCCCCATGGGAACCTTCGCCCCATGATACGACTTTCATTCGCGCCTGGCATCCAAAATCGTTGCCCCCGCGTCTTGATTTTAGGCTAGAATAGCGTCTTGCGCACATCTCCCGGAAAGGAGCCCGCCATGAAGAGAGCCCTCCCCCTCGCATCCCTCCTCCTCGTTTTGCTGGTCCTCGTCCAGGCCGGCGCCGCGGCTGGCCGGAACGGCTACTACCGGTTCCCGGCCATCCACGGCGATACGATCGTCTTCACATCAGAGGGCGACCTTTGGACGGTCGACGTCAAAGGAGGGACGGCCCGGCGCCTGACCTCGCATACCGGGGTGGAAAGCTTCCCCGCCGTCTCGCCCGACGGCCTGACCCTGGCCTTCTCCGCCCAGTACGAGGGCCCGACCGAGGTCTATACGATGCCGCTCGCGGGAGGTCTGCCGGAGCGCCACACCTTCGCCGGGCAGTCGGCGGCCGTCGCCGGCTGGACGCCGGACGGCAAGATCCTCTACGCCACCCGGAAATATTCGACCCTGCCCAACGCCCAGCTCGTCGTCCTCGACCCGGCGACCAACGCGGAGACCCTCCTGCCGCTCAGCCAGGCCGCCGACGGATCGTTCGACGCCGCGGGCAAGACGCTCTATTTCACCCGGCTCCCCTTCCAGGGCAGCTACACCAAGCGCTACAAGGGCGGCACGGCCCAGAACCTGTGGGCTTATACGCTCGGGGCCGACGAGGCCGCGCCCCTGACAGCGGACTACACCGGCACGAGCAAGAACCCGATGGTCTGGCAGGGCCGGATCTACTTCCTGAGCGACCGCGACGGCTCCATGAACATCTGGTCGATGGACCTCAAGGGCGGCGGGCTAAAGCAGCACACGTTCCACAAGGGCTTCGATGCCAGCTCCCCGAGCCTCGGCGCGGGGCGCATCGCCTATCAGCTGGTGGCCGATCTCCGCGTCTTCGATATCGGCTCGGGGAACGACGCGGCCCTGGCCGTCACCCTGCCCTCCGACTTCGACCAGATGCGCGAGAAGTGGGTCACGAAGCCCATCGACTATCTGACCTCCGGACATGTCTCGCCGAACGGCGATCGCGTCGTCTTCGTCTCCCGCGGCCACGTCTTCGTCGCCCCCGTCGGCGACGGGCGCTGGGTCAAGGTCAGCCGCAAGGAAGGTGTCCGGGCCCGGGCGGCACGCTTCCTCGGCGACGGCAAGAGTCTCATGGTCCTCACCGACGAGACGGGCGAATGGGAATTCCACCGCGTCGCCGCCGACGGTCTCGGCCCGGCCGAGCCCATGACGACGGGGGCCAAGGTCATTCGCTTCGACGGCATGCCGTCCCCCGACGGCAAGTGGATCGCCTTCGCCGACAAGGATTACCAGCTCTGGCTGTTCGACGTTTCAAAGAAGGCCCTGAGGAAGATCGCCGTCTCGGACGTCGGCATGTTCGAGGACCTGACCTGGTCCCCCGACAGCCGCTGGCTCGCCTATGTCCAGGGGGCCGGCAACCTGTTCAGCCGGATCATGCTCCTCGAGACCGAAACCGGCAAGGCCGCGGAGCTGACCAACGACCGCGTCGATTCCTACAATCCCGCCTGGAGCCCCGACGGAAAGTGGCTGTATTTCCTGTCGGACCGCTATTTCCGTAGCTCCGTCGGCAGCCCGTGGGGGCCGCGCCAGCCGGAGCCTTACTTCGACAAGACGACCAAGATCTACGCCATCGGCCTGACCGCCAAGGGGACTTTCCCCTTTGCCCCCGCGACCGAGCTCCAGGCCGAAGGGAAGGAGAGCGGCGACGAGAAGCAGGCCGAAGCCAAGCCCGGGGCCGCGGCCGGGAAGCCGGCCAAAGAGACGGCCAAGCCGGCGCCCAAGGTCGTGATCGACCTGGCCGGCATCCAGGAACGTGTCTTCGAGGTGCCGCTCCAGGCCGGCGTCTTCTCCGGCCTCGCCGTCAGTGACAAAGCCCTCTTTTTCGTCGATCGCGAATCCAGGGCGGCCGGCAAGCCCAAGCTCCAGGCCGTCGAGATCAAGAACCGCGGCGTCCAGGCCAAGACCCTCATGGAGGATGTGGCCGGCTTCGAGCTCTCGGCCGACGGCAAGAAGATCCTCGTCCGCAAGGGCGGCGACGTCTATGTCATCGATGCGGGCACGGCCCAGCCGACCCCGCAGACGCTGGCCGAGCGGCGCGTCGACCTCTCGAAGTGGAGCTTTTCCGTCGATCCGCGCGAGGAGTGGCGGCAGATGTTCGTCGACGCCTGGCGCATGGAGCGGGACTACTTCTACGACCGCAACCTCCACAACGTCGATTACGAGGGCCTCCTCGAGAGGCACCGGCCGTTCGTCGACCGGGTCAGCGACCGGGCCGAGCTCAACGACCTCCTGGCCCATCTCGTCGGCGAGCTCTCGGCCCTGCACACATTCGTCCGCGGCGGCGACCTGAGGCCGCCGGCGGATGACGTCTCTCCCGGCTCGCTCGGCGCGCGTCTCGTCCGGGACGAGGCCAAGGGCGGCTACCGTATCGAGCACATCTTCAGGTCGGACCCCGAGTATCCCGAGAACGTCTCTCCGCTCGGCAAGCCCCAATCGACGATCCGCGAGGGAGAGGTCATCACGGGGATCAACGGCGTCCCGACGCTCGGCGTCCCCGATCCCTCGCTCCTCCTGCGGAACACGGCCGGCCAGCAGGTCCTGCTCGAGATCAAGCCGGCGGCGGGCGGCGCGGCCCGCAAGGAGATCGTCGTGCCCATGACGCCGGGCGCCGAGTCCGACCTCCGCTATTCGGAATGGGAGTACACGCGCCGTCTCGAGGTCGAGAAGGCCGGCAAGGGCGACATCGGCTATGTCCACCTGCGGGCTATGGGCGGGAACAACTACACGGAGTGGGTCAAGAACTTCTACCCGGTCTTCGACCGCAAGGGCCTCATCGTCGACGTCCGCCACAACAACGGCGGCAACATCGACTCCTGGATCCTGGAGAAGCTCATGCGCAAGGCCTGGTTCTACTGGCAGGACCGGGTCGGGAAGCCGACCTGGAACATGCAGCACGCCTTCCGCGGCCACATGGTCGTCCTCTGCGACGAGCGGACGGCCTCCGACGGGGAAGCCTTCGCCGAAGGGTTCCGGCGCCTGGGCCTGGGCAAGGTCATCGGGACCCGGACCTGGGGCGGCGAGATCTGGCTGAGCTCGTCCAACGTCCTCGTCGACCGCGGCCTCGCCTCGGCGGCGGAGACCGGGGTCTACGGGCCCGAGGGCGCGTGGCTCATCGAAGGGCACGGCGTCGAGCCCGATATCGTCGTCGACAACCTGCCTCATGCCGCTTTCAACGGGAAGGACGCCCAGCTCGAGGCGGCCCTCAAGCACCTCCAGGAGCTCATCGCCAAGGATCCGGTCGATGTGCCCAAGCCCCCGCCCTATCCTGATAAGAAGAAATAGCCCTATTTGTAGACGCCCTGCCGCGGGCCGAAGGAGAACAGGATCACTTTATCGTCCTCGTATTTATAGATCAGACGACGCGCCTGTCCCCGGACGGAAAAGCGGAGCGCGCGCAGATCCTGGAATTCCCCTTTGAGCTTCTTGCCGGACTCCGGATCGTCGACAGCATGAAGGACGGCTTCCCGGAGCGCGGCGCGTTCGTCTTTGTCCTTCAGCTTCTTCCGAAGCTTCTGGAACTTGGATGTTTCGAGAAGGAGCATCAGATAGCCCGGGGATCGAGCTCGGCCGTGCGCCCCGCTTCGAACTCCGCCTTGGCCTCGAGGATGTCCTTAATCTCCTGCACGGTCAGGTCCGGATTCTCGACGGCAAGAAGCCCGATCCGGGCGGCATAGCGCAGGGCCCCGGAAAAATCGCGGGCCTCTTTCCGGGCGAAAAGGTCGATATCCTTGGCCAGCTTTTCGTCCATGACAACTGTTTTTCTTACCATATCATACTCTAACATATTATATATTCTCCTAGCATACATTTGTCAAGGCCCGATCTGAGGAGTGAAGCATGGGGGTCCAACCATATAAGACGAGGCCCGCACGTTCCCCATCTCACAAAAATCGGGGATACGAAACTTGTTTCCGATATGTCCTGTTCCTTATCCGGAAATGAGGTTTAACCGGCCTCGCTTGACATCACAGCAGCGCTCTTTTAGTGTTGACCTTGTCCCCGATGTCTGCGGAAGCATGCGCGGCATCGGGCCCTCGCGAAATCCGCGCCTCAGGAAGGGAAGAATGAAGATCGTTTCGCTATCCCCTGAACACGAGCCCCTCTATTGCGCCTGCCTGGAAGATTGGTCGGATGAGATGAAGGAGGCCGGCGACCACAAAGCGCAGTGGCTCGAGAAGATGCGGCGGAAAGGACTTCGGGTCAAGCTCGCTCTTGACGACAAAGGCGTGATCGGGGGGATGATCCAATACGTCCCCGTCGAGGAATCGTTCGTCGAGGGCCGGGGACTCTATTTCATTCACTGCATCTGGGTCCACGGACACAGGCAGGGGCGGGGGAACTTCCAAAAACGCGGCATGGGGACGGCGCTGCTCGAAGCGGCCGAAAAGGACGCCAGGGTGCTCGGGGCCAATGGCATAGCAGCCTGGGGCATGGCCATCCCTGTATTCATGCGCGCCTCCTGGTTCAAGAAACACGGATACAAGAAGGCCGACGCGCTGGGCATGCAGATCCTCCTCTGGAAGCCGTTCACTGAGGACGCGGTGCCCCCGCGTTGGAACCGGGACAAGAAGAAGCCCGTGCCTGAACCCGGCCGAGTGACCGTAACCGCCCTCGTCAACGGCTGGTGCCCGGGCATGAACATGGCCTTCGAGCGGGCGAAACGGGCCGCGTCTGAATTCGGGGACAAGGTCACGTTCCACGCCGTCGACACCTTCGACCGCGGTGTTCTCAAGGAATGGGGCGAGCCCGACGCCATCTTCGTCGACGGCAAAGGGATCCGCATGGGCCCGCCTCCCTCTCTTGACAAGATCAGGAAGGCGATCGCTAGGCGGGTCAAGAAGCTGGGTTAGCGCTTACCGTCGCCGCCCCCTGGCCCATTCCGCCAGGATCTTGACGGCTTCGGGGCCGCCGACATCGCCGACGGCCTCTACGGCCTCCCGGCGGACGGTCGCGTCCGGGTGCGTCTTGACCAGGTTGACGAGGAGCGCCAGCCCGCTGCGCCCCGGCAGGTCGGCGATGGCGTGGATCGCCTCCTGCTGGATCTCCGGGTCCTTATCGCCGGTGGAGATCTTTTCGAGCGCCTTGACAGAAGCGTCGTCGGCTTTGTCCGCCAAACCCCGTACGGCTTCTTTGCGGATAGGGCGATCCGTACCGTTGAGAGCCAGCGCGGTCAAGGCCTCGGAGGCGGCCGGGAGCTCCATTTCGACGAGACCGCCGACGGCCCGCTCGCGGACCTCCTCGGACGGGTCGGCCTTGATCGTCTTGAGCAGGAGGGCCAGGGCCTTGGGATCGTTCTGCTCTCCCAAGCACGCGGCGGCTTCGGCGCGGATCTCTTCGCTCTCCCTGCCGGCCAGGATCCTCTCGACGAACGGCACGACGGCGGCGGCATCCTGATGCAGGCCGATGGCCCACAGCAAGGAGCGCTTGTCCTCTTCGCCGGCGGCCTGGGCATAAAGCGGGATCAGGTAGGCCAGGCTTTCGGCGTCCGTCGCCATCCCCAGCCAGACGAAGGGCCGTTCCTCGAGATCGAAGGGGAGGTCCAGATTGCTGACCCGGATATCGGCCGGGAACTTTTCCTCGCCGGCGGTCATCCGAAGCAGGATGCCGATGTCCTTCATCACGGGGCGCTCCGGCTCATCCCCTTTCCTGCCGGCGGCAAACGAGCGGACGAGCCCGGGCATGGAGGCCGCTGTGCCGCGCGCCGCCTGGTCCCTGTCGATCTTCTTCTCGAGGGCGGTCTTCCTGCCGCTGATGAGGTCCTCGAGGGTCAGATGCGTTTCCGGACCGCCCCAAGGATACCAGCCCATCGACGAATGCTCCCCCATGAGCCGGCGGATGCCGAAGCCGATCCAGAACCCCTTATCCCAGCGGTTGGCCTTGGCTTCGCCGCGCGCCCAAGCGGCTCTCTCCGCGATCGGCCCGGCCGGACGGGGGTGAATGAGCGCCTGGACGGCGCCGGAAGCCGAAGCCTGCCCGGACAGAACGGTCCGGGCGGCCGGGGCCGCGATATTTGCCGCCCCGGCTTTGCGCGCCGGCGGCGCGCCAGTGAAGAGGCACACGCCGGCCAGCGCCAGAATGATCATTCCGTACGTCTTCTTATCGCCCATCGGGGTCCCGATCCTCGGTCGCGCCGCCGGCCGCGCCCTTCTTTCCCTTGAGCAGCTCGATCAAAGCCTGGCGGGCCTTGGGCGTCTTGATCTCGCCGAGGGCCGATACCGCGGCCGTCCTCACTTCGACATCGGGGTCGGTCTTGGCCACGTCGATCAGGATGGGCACCGCCTCGTCGCTTTCGGAGTTCCCGAGCGCATCGACCATCCTCTCCCGCCAGTCCCGGCTCTTCTCCTCTTTGAGGAGCTTGCCCACGGCCCGGATCGCGGCCGGATCGCGGCGGTCGGCCATCGCGTCGAGCGCCGCCTCTTTGGCTTCGTCAAACTTGGCCCGCCGGAAGACGTCTCCGAGGACCGCGGCCTTGTCGAGGTCCTCGATCTCCGCCAGGGCGTCGGCGGCTTGCCGGGCGAGCTCCTCGGTCGCCCCGGCCACGGCCACCGCGGCCAGCGCGGCTTCGGCCTCGGCCCCGCCGATCTGGGCGATCGCCTGGAGGACCTCCTCCTGGACTTCGGCATCCTTGGCCGCCGCGAGGATATCCTTCAGCTGGGCCAGGCTCTCGGGCGTGCGGTTCTCGGCGATCATCATCGTCGCCGTGCTGCGGATCTCCGGGTCGGCATCCTTGAGGGCCAGCTCGCGCAGGAACGAACCGGTCAGGCCGGCTGCCGGCTCTTCTTCGTCGGCCAGGGAATGAAGGGCCCGGCGCCTGATCTCCCCGTTCTTGGCCTCTTTGAGGACCTGCATGAGGGCCTCATCGCGGCCCGGCTGTTCCATATCGCCCAGGCCTTCGACGGCCAGGCGCGCGAGCTCGGCGTTCGTGCCCGCCAGGGCGATCTGCTTGAAGAAGCCGACCAGGCTCGGATCTTCGAAATCGGTCAGGGCCCTGAGGGCCGTCCGTCTTTGGGACAGCTCCGCGGCATTCTGGGCGGCGTCCTTGAGGACGGGGATCGCGTCGGCTGGGC